>TARA_R110002049_G_scaffold232088_3_pt1 | contig 10789 bp, 3 predicted proteins | sample TARA_R110002049 | Tara Oceans TARA_R110002049 (sample SAMEA4396941) | marine metagenome | biome: Polar Biome; feature: [SRF] surface water layer (ENVO:00010504); material: water (ENVO:00002006), including particulate matter (ENVO:01000060) such as... | depth 5 m
AAACAAATAATACAATAAAACAAACTAAGTTCAATTTATAAAGTTTACCCTATGAAAACAATACAAATTTTGTTCATGGCATTAATGACAATTTATTCTTTAAAAGTTGAAGCGATAGAATACCATGTGTCAGTCAACGGCAACGATACTAACAAAGGAACATCGGCAGCACCTTTCAAAACCATATCGGCTGCTGCCAAAATTGCTCGTGCAGGGGATATTATCACGGTGCATGAAGGCATCTATCGAGAACGCGTGAATCCTATAAATGGCGGTACAAATAAGCTGAATAGAATTGTTTATCAAGCAGCTCCTGGAGAAAAAGTAACAATTAAGGGTTCAGAGATCATCAATAATTGGAAAAAAGAAAAAGGCTCGGTTTGGAAAGTCGTGATACCCAATTCTTTTTTTAAGGATTACAATCCGTATTCAGATGTATTGGTAGGTGATTGGTTTAATAAGAAAGGTATGGATCATCATACGGGAGAAGTTTTTATAAATGGGAAATCCTTGTTTGAAAAATCCAATCTGAATGAGGTGATCGAATCCAAAGCATATCCAGAAGCATTGAACCAAGAAGCATCCACCCATACCTGGTATGCTGAAGTTGATACAGACAACACAACTATATGGGCTAATTTTCAAAAATTCAATCCCAATAAAGAATTGGTTGAAATAAATGTACGGGAAAGTTGCTTTTATCCAGACCAACCCGGGATTAATTATATTACGGTTCGTGGCTTTACCATGAGTCAGGCCGCAACACAATGGGCGGCGCCAACTGCGGAACAAATAGGGTTGATCGGCACCCATTGGAGCAAAGGCTGGATTATTGAAAATAATGTCGTTAGCAATTCAAAAGCAGTAGGGATCACATTAGGAAAAGATAGAGCTACCGGACATAATGTTTGGATGCATAATCCCAAAAAAGGCGGTGCTACACATTACAATGAAGTTGTTTTTAAAGCACTTCAAATTGGTTGGTCTAAAGAAACAATAGGTTCCCATACCGTGCACAATAATGTGATTTTTGATTGCGAACAAGCTGGTGTGGTTGGTAGTTTAGGCGGTATTTTTAGTGAAATATCCAACAACCACATCTATGATATTTGGACGAAACGGATTTTTAGAGGTGCAGAAATTGCAGGAATAAAAATTCACGCACCCATTGATATGCTTATAAAAAACAATCACATCCATAATACAGGCAGGGGTATTTGGCTCGATTGGATGACGCAAGGAAGGGTTACGCAAAATTTAATATATGACAATACCACAGATGATATACACATTGAGGTAAATCATGGACCATATTTAGTGGATAATAATATCTTTTTGTCAGAATTAGCAATTAGAGATTGGTCTCAGGGAGGAGCTTACGTTCACAATTTAATCGCTGGAAAAATTGAAGTGAGGCATTCTACAGGTCGCAATACAGCATATTTTTTGCCACATTCTACTAAGGTAGCTGGGGTAAGTGAAATTTATTGTGGAGACAATCGCTTTTTCAATAATATTTTCATTAAAGATGAAAATGGAGAAGAATCCGAAAAGGAAAAAGAGAACCAATCTTATGGATTACATGGTTATAAAATTGCAAAATATAAAAACATCTCTTCGGGGAACATCTATTTGAATGGTGCTAAACCTCAAGAGGGTGAGACCAATTTTGTTGTAAAGCCAAATATGAACCCTGTAATAAAAATAGAGGAAAAAGGGAATGAAGTTTTTCTTAAAATGAATTTAGACCCTTCCATTTTTGATGTTTCTACTTCCATAATTACAACCGAAATATTAGGCACCACATTTATATCTGAGGCTGTTTTTGAAAATCCTGATGGAACTCCTTATGTGTTAGGCACAGACTATTTTGGTACTAATAGAGACAAGAATAAGCCCTTACCCGGCCCATTTGAAAAAAATAAGAATGGTTTAGGAATATACGAGGTTTGGTAAAGAGAACTACCTCGGGGTATTCAAATTCCAAAAAATGAAAATTCCAAATTCCAAAAAATGAAAAATTATTTGATAATTGATTGTTTGCCTTTAAATAGACTTACAATAAGCTTAAACTAACAATAATTTATTTATGAAGAATCAAATAGAAAATTTCTTAATAGCTTGCTGCTTTATAAGTTTTTTTGGCTGCGAAAAATCCAATAAATCGCAAGATTTTAATAGTGTTCCTTATCCAGAAAATTTGAAAACGTTGCATGAAAACGTTATTCAATATTATTTAGATATGCCGGTAGATTCCATTCATGTTGAAGAATTGCTGAATGATTTACAAGACGATGGTTCTTGGCCATCCATCGATTATACAAATAGAATACGGGGAGGCTGGCCTGTAAAAATCCATTTGGAATATGTACAGACTTTGGCGATAGCTTACAATAAAAAGGGTTCTGAATACTACCATGACAAAAACCTGTCAAAAAAAATCCATTTGTCATTGAATTACTGGCTTACCAATGATTTTTTAAGCCCCAATTGGCACGATCAGCATATTGGCGTTCCCGAACGCTTATTGCCCACGCTTTTTTTAATGGAAAATGAGCTGAGCAAAAAGCAATTGGATCAGGCAATGGTATTGCTCCAACGAGCAAAAATTAAAATGACAGGTCAAAACAAAGTGTGGCTTTCAACCAATGTGATGCTACGTTCCTTACTATTGAGAAAATCAGATTCGGTTGCCATTGCCAGTAAAGCGATACAAGATGAATTACAAATTGCCAAAGGTGTGGGCATTAAAGCAGATTGGTCGTATCACGAACACGGCGCTCAGTTACAATTTGGGAATTATGGTTTGTCTTATTTAGAGGATATGATAAAGAGTTACACTTTCGTTAGCGATACACCATTTCAATTTGCAGACAATAAAATAGAAGTGTTACGAAATTATATCCTCAAAGGCCAACAGTGGGTAATTTGGAATGGTAAGTATGATATTAGTGCCTCTGGCAGACAATTGTTTCCTGATGAACAAACAAAAAAATATAAACGTTTAAAAGCAAGTATTCTAAAAATGAAGCTATTGGATGAAGCATATTCAAGTGAATATGACGACGCATTAGATTCTAAAATCCATTTGGGAAACAAACATTTTTGGAAATCAGATTTTCATGTGCATCGCAGAAAAGATTTTTACTTTTCAGTTAAAATGAGTTCGCAACGCATTATTGGCACAGAGTCGGTAAATCAAGAAAATATTCAAGGCTATTATATGGGCGATGGAGTATCCTTGTTATATTCCAATGGGGAAGAATACAATAATATTTTTCCGTTTTGGGATTGGAAAAAGCTTCCCGGAACCACTGTGATCCAAGACACCTCTAAGCTACCCATCATAAAAGCATGGGATTTTGAAACCAACGGTACTTTTGTAGGAGGTGTTACAAATGGCAAAAACGGCATTGCAGTTATGGATTATGATCGCGATGGTTTGAAAGCCCACAAATCTTGGTTTATGTTTGATGATATGATGGTGTGTTTGGGCGCCGGAATAAATGCTAAAACTAAATTTCCTGTCACAACAAGTATAAATCAAGTGTTTTTAAAAAATGATTTGGTCATCAGTGAAAACAATAAATTTTTTGAAAAAACAGAGAAAAACGAATCTTTAAAACCAGATTGGGTACGCCACGATGGTACGGGGTACTTTTTTCCAAACGGAGGTCTTGTAAAAATTGAAAGTCGGTTTTTAGAAGGCAGTTGGAACAGAGTTGCCAAACGGTACCGACCTGTAATATTGACAGAAAGTATTTTAAAAATGTGGATTGACCATGGTTCTAACCCAAAAAATGCAGATTATGCTTATGTTTTAGTGCCTCATGCTACAAAAGAACAATTGGTTGCCTTAAAGGAAACCCCTCCTTTTAAGATTGTAAACGGTAAAGCACAACAAACGGTTGAAACAACAGACGGAAGTATGGCTGGTATCGTTTTTTATTCCGCAGGAAAATCAAAAATATTTGGTGGAATATCAGTTGATAAACCTTGTGTGACAATGCTTGAAAATCAACAAGATGGAATAAAATTTGCGATAAGCGACCCAAGTCAAAAATTAACCGAAATAGAAGTATCTATCAAAGGGCATTATAATGTAGAAGGCGGTATTTATACCAATGGGCAAACGCTGTTTAAAGTGAATTTACCAAAAGGAGACGAAGCAGGTAGGACCATGATGTTACTTTTGAATGAGAATCATTAATTTGAAATAAGACGATTGAGTTTTAAATTTGTAAAAACATAAAGTTGATTCTTTATGTTTTATGTTAAAAAAAGTTGTTATTGGTTTATTTTGCGATATATTGATTTATGCCTAAAAAGTGAAATATTTATTTTATTTTATGAACCGTAAAATTGTTATCCTATTTCTTCTTTTACAGCCTATTTTTTTCTGGGCTCAGGATAACGATTTTCATTTTAAGCACTTATCTACTGCCGATGGTCTTTCCAATAGTTCAGTTATTGCTATAGAGCAAGATAGGCTGGGAAATATGTGGTTTGGTACCCGGAATGGTCTTAATAAATATAATGGCGACACATTTGAAGTTTTTAGAAGCGACCCCAATGATTCTAATAGCTTAGGTAACAGTGATATTCTCTCTGTACTTGAAGATAGCGATGGCTATATTTGGGTGGGAACTTATAATGGATTAAACAAATACGATCCCATTAAACATGTTTTTAAACGCTATTCTAAAGGGCCAAATAATAATTCGTTGCTTAATAATGTGGTTATTTGTAGCAAAGAGATGCCAAATGGCGAAATTTGGTTTGGTACCGCAAATGGCATATCCATTTACAGTAAGCTCTCAGATGAATTTACTAATATTCCCTTTATAGAAAATGATATAGCTAGTTTACCTGATAAAAATATTCAGCGTATTTTTTTAGATAGTAGCAAGCAAATATGGATTGCAACTACTGGAGGACTCGCCAAATTAGTACGGCGAAGAACAGATGATAATTTTAGGTTTAAACAATTCAAAAAAACTAAAACATCTCAAAATCTATTTATTCAGGATGTTATTGAAATTGAGCCAAACGTTCTTGCTTTAGCCACCAAATACAATGGTTATATCCTTTTTAATAAAACTACTGAAAGATTTATTACAGATGCTTATCCAGAGATTTCAAGTTCTGCTGATGTTCGCGTATTGCAACTTGCTAACGATGGTAATATTTGGTTAGGAATGGCACATGGTGTAAAAATAATATCTCCCGAAAACAAGGTCTACGATATAAAAAGCAATCGCCATAATGTAGCAGGATTAAGTCAAAACTTTATTAAATCAATATTTAAAGATAGCAATGGCTCTATATGGTTAGGGACTTATAGTGGTGGCACCAATATTTGGAATGAAGCCAATGAAAATTTTATCAATTTTAAGAATTATGCGTTTGATAATAATGTGGTGAGTGCTATAATTACCGATGGCAATTCAAATTTATATTTTGGAACAGAAGGCGGAAATATTACCATTTTGGACACAAAGACTAAGGCCTCTGAGTTTATAACCGTTTTTGACGATGAGAAGCTCATTCCCTTGCCTATTCAAACTTTATTAATTTCAGAATCCAATTTGCTATGGGTTGGAGTCTTGAACCGCGGTCTGTTTGTTTATGATGTTGTTACCAAAAAGAAATTAGACCATGTTATTTCAAAAGAGTTAAAAACCTACTTGAAGAACACAGGCGTTTATGTCATTAAGCAAGATATTAACGGTACGTATTGGTTTGGGACCTTTGGTAAAGGCTTGGTGAGGTATGATTCTGTAAATAAAACATTTAAGGTTTATGGATATACCCTAGGGGAAGAACCGCGCCTTTCCACAAATATTATAAAAACGATATTAATCGATAGCAATAAAAATATTTGGGCAGGCGGTCTTGGTGGTTTAAATCTAATTCGTTTTAAAAATAATGGAGACTTCGAGGTCTCTAAATATTTCGTAAACTTCCTGTCAGACAATAACATCAAAACTATTTATGAAGATTCAAATTATAATATTTGGGTAGGTACTAGTACCCAAGGACTTCAAAAATTCAATGGCGCCGGTTTTGATAGAATTACCCTAGATAATCAAAATCCAGTAACTACCATTTATACCATTTTAGAAGGCCAACAAGGACATTTATGGTTAAGTTGTGATAGAGGCATAGTTGAATACAACCCATTGAAAAAAATGGCGGTTATTTATAATCAAAAAGAGGTCGCGAATACCAATGAGTTTAACCCCAACTCTGGTTCACGTATAGGAACAACACAGTTTTACTTTGGTGGAGCAGAAGGGATTACGTCTTTTAATACCAAAAACTTGGTAAAGAATCATTTTGCGCCTCAGGTGGTATTATCCGATTTGAAGATAAAAAACAAATCGGTCAAGATTGATGATGATAAAGGTGTTTTATCTAAAAGCATTGCGTTTACCAAAGCAATTACTTTAAGTTACGATAACTCTAATTTTTCAATTAGTTACGCCATCCCCAGTTTTATTAACCCAGAAAACAACCAGTATGCCTATCGCCTTATTGGGCTTGATGAATCTTGGACTTATACTAATAATACAGAAGCTTATTATACGCTTCAAACGCCAGGTAAATATATTTTTGAAGTTAAAGGAGCAAACAATGATGGTATTTGGAATAAGAGACCTACAACTTTAACGATTACTGTTAAACCCGCACCATGGCGCAGTTGGTGGGCATTAACATTATATGGGGTATTGATTGCTTCTGGTCTGTTTGGTTTAATTTGGATTATGAAATCGAAAACCAACTTACAGCATAAATTAGATTTAGAGTATGTTGAAAGTGAAAGAAATAAAGAAATTAATCAAGCTAAACTTCAATTTTTCACCAATATATCACATGAGTTTAGAACACCATTAACACTTATCTTAGGACCTTTACAGCAAATTTTAACAGAGTATAGTGGCACAAACGTTTTGTATAAAAAATTAATGGTTATTGAGAGTAGTGCCAACCACTTGTTGCGTCTTATAAATAGGTTGATGGATTTTAGGAAATTAGAGAGCAACCAATCGCAATTAGAAACCGCCGAGGGAAATATCGTTAAATTTTTAAAAGAAATATATTTATCCTTTACAGAGTATGCAAAAAACGGTAATTATAACTACACATTTAATAGCTTAGAAGAAGAAATATTGGTGTATTACGACCGTTATAAGCTAGAACGCGTATTCTATAATTTAATTTCCAATGCGTTTAGATATACACCAGATGGAGGAAATATCTCTGTTAATATTATCAACAAAGAAAACACTATATTAATTCAAGTTCAAGACTCTGGGGTAGGTATTTCTGAAGCGTATATCGATAAGATTTTTGATCGGTTTTTTGAAGTGCCAATTCATAATAAACCAGAAAAAAATTATAATAAAGGTACCGGTATAGGGCTTTCAATAGCCAATAATATTGTTAAGCTCCATCATGGCACTATTAAGGTTGAAAATAACGAAACTCAAGGGGTTGCATTTAGCGTAGAATTGCCGTTGGGAAAGGCGCATCTTTCAGAAAACGAAATTTTGAAAGACTTTAAAATGAGTGATGATGTTGCGCAATATATATCACAATTGGATAAACCAATTAATCCATTGGGTGGAGATATAAACGATTTAGTTTCGGAAGAAAAGAAATACACATTGTTATTGGTTGAAGACAATGAATCTCTAAGGGCTTTTATGAAGGAATTACTGAAGGAAGACTACAATATTCTTCAAGCCGAAAACGGAAAAGTAGCTTTGAAGAAAGCAAAAAAACACTTGCCGGACTTAATAATCAGCGATGTAATCATGCCAAAAATGGTTGGTACAGAATTATGTTCGCAAATTAAAGAAAACATAAAAACGAGCCACATTCCTGTTATTTTACTGACTTCAAGAACCTCACTTATTTATAAATTTGAAGGGCTGGAAAGCGGTGCAGATGATTATATAAGCAAACCTTTTAATTTAAAGGAATTCAGGCTTAGAATAAAGAATTTATTAGAGTCCAAACAACGATTAAAAGATAAGTTTTCAACTGAAGACACTTTTTTACCTAGCGATATTGCTGTAAGCTCTTTAGATGAGAAATTACTAAAAAAAGCATTTAAGATAGTAGAAGATAATATGGCTAATGAGAACTTTGATGTTGCTACATTTTGTTCAGAACTTGGTATTAGTCGTTCTATGTTATTTACAAAAATTAAAGCGTGGACCAATTTCACACCCAATGATTTTATAAGAGAGATAAGATTAAAAAGAGCCGCTCAATTGCTCGAGCAAAACAAAATAAATATTTCGCAAGTATGTTATAAAGTAGGCTTTCGAAGACCAAAATATTTTAGACAATGTTTTCAAAAAAAATATGGTTTAACACCTTCCCAATTTGTCGATAAGTTTATTGACGAATCCAACACCTAATTTTCTATAAGAAATAGAGTGTTTATGCGGTTTTTGGATTATTGAGACCCCCCTTTTGGACTTTCAGGCCCTAAGACACTTTTACATTTGTGAATATGAAACTAAACAAAACTAAAATCTTATTTATTCAACTTCTACTTTCGGTGTTAATTATCGTTTTTAGTATGTTAATAATATATTCTTTTAGTTGAATAATCTTAGTTTATATAAACAGAACTTATTTAAACTTTTTGGATTGAAGCGAAAATTAGTTGTTTTGTGACCAGTTGAAGGCTTTTTTGAGTGGCATAGCATCGCTGCGGAATGAAAAAAGACAAAAAGTGGGTGCAAAAGGCAATTTTTTAGCCAATTAAAAAAGTTTAAATGAGTTCACATAAAAATATAGATGAAAAGAAAGTTTAAACTAAATTTTAAGAGTGTACTATATTTAATAGCCGTTTCAGGATTGTTATCTGTGTCATATGCAAGCAGGGCGCAAGATTACTCAAGGGGTTCTGAAAGTAATAGAACCAAATATAATTTCAATCCAGATTGGAAATTCATAAAGGAAAATCCAGAAAATGCTCAAGAAGTAAACTTTAATGATGCATCTTGGAGTACGGTAAGTTGTCCGCACACCTTTAACGATATTGACACTTTTGATGATTTAAGTTTAGGTGGACATAAAGGAGAAAAGAATCAATGGAGAGGGACTGTTTGGTATAGAAAACATTTTAAATTGCCAGTTTCAGATGCTGGAAAAAAAGTGTTCGTTGAGTTTGAATCGGTACGTCAAATAGCAGACGTTTATATTAATGGCCAATATTTAGGTAAAAATCAAACCGGGTTTATTCCCTTTGGTTACGACCTCACGCCATATCTTAAATTCGGTTCAGAAGAAAATGTCATTGCCGTAAAGGTGAACAATGATAGAGGTGATAACTTTAGAAATAATTTTCCGTTGGTTTGGAATCACGAGCATTGGCATCCAACCCACGGTGGCATTTACAGAAATGTATTTCTTCACACCATGGATCCATTGCACATAACATTGCCACTTTACGATAATTTAAAAACGGTTGGCACTTATGTTTATGCCGAAAATATTAGTGCCGAAAATGCCGATGTAACCGTTACCGCAGAAGTTTACAATGAACATAAGGCAGCAAAAAACGTTACGTTTGAAGCTAGGGTTATTGACAACCAAGGCAAAGTTGTAGAAACTGCAACAGCAGAACAGCAGATAGCAGCGGGAGATAAATTTACATTTTCAACAACGTCCAGTGTTAAAAATCCACACCGTTGGTACACCCGTTATCCGTATATGTATGCCGTTGAAACGGTTTTGAAAGAAGGAAATAAAGTTTTGGATACCTACAAAACTCCTTTAGGAATCCGTAGTTTCGATTTTAATAAAGACACCGGTTTTCATAACAATGGCGAATATGCCAAACTGCATGGTTGGGGACAAAAACCAACCAATGCCTGGGCTGGTTTAGGAGCGGCATTGCCAGATTGGTTGCGGGATTTTACCTATAAATTAATGGATGAAGCCGGCGGTAATTTTATCCGTTGGGGGCATTCTGCCGGATCACCAGCAGAAATTACCATGGGCGATAAATACGGTTTTGTTGCCCTAATGCCAGGCGTTGCAGGAGAGTCGCAAGACGAAGGCGAAACCTGGGATATCCGTATCAAAGCTTTTCAAGATATGATTGTGTATTACCGTAACCATCCGTCCATTTTTATTTGGGAAGGCGGTAACTGGGCAGAAACAGAGGCTCATTATAAAGAAATTCTTGATGTCATTAACACTTATGACCCAAAAGGAAAACGATTGATGGGCAACAGGCGGGCCGATGTAAAAAACGATTCTGAAGGCTATGTGTCCATAGAAATTGGTACCGAAGGTTGGGAACGCGAATATCCCGATCTGCCCATGGTTGAAAGTGAATATCTGCGAGATGAAGCACCAAGGCGTATTTGGGATAAATACTCGCCAGATGATAATTTTTGGAACAACCCAAATCTAAATAAGAACACCTATCAAATTGGTTCAGAGGAGTATGCGCTGCGGCAAGTAGAGGATTGGTGGAATAAAATAGGAAAAAAACCATACCATAGCGGTGGTGCAAATTGGGTGTTTTCAGATGGTACTCACGGCGGAAGAAACCCCACAGAAGTTACACGGGCCAGTGGTGAAGTAGATGCGGTGCGTCTGCCTAAAGAAGCATTTTTTGCAACGAAAGCGATGTGGAGACCAGAGCCACAAGTGCATATTATCGGACATTGGAACTATAAAGCAGGGACCAAAAAAGATATGTATGTCATATCAAATTGCGCTGTCGTGAAATTGTATGTGAACGGTAAATTATTAG
>TARA_R110002049_G_scaffold272304_1_pt1 | contig 10788 bp, 8 predicted proteins | sample TARA_R110002049 | Tara Oceans TARA_R110002049 (sample SAMEA4396941) | marine metagenome | biome: Polar Biome; feature: [SRF] surface water layer (ENVO:00010504); material: water (ENVO:00002006), including particulate matter (ENVO:01000060) such as... | depth 5 m
ATTTGGTTTCATATTAAAATTAAACTCGCCGGTACCGGCCACTTTAAAATTATCGCCCGTTTCTTCATCAACCACCACGGTAACTACAGCACCTTTTTCCACATTTAACGCGGCTGTAATATCAAACCCCGTTACAGTGGATTTTTTTTCTTCAGTTCTGGTAAGGATAGCCTCAGGGTTTTCACGGTTTACAAAAACAACGACACCATTACGCTCTTCAATGTTAGCAGTTGCAGTTGGCATAATATAAGTGATATTCGTTTCAGAATTAACCGTGGCAGTAATGTCGATTTTTGGAATCTGAAAATCACCGGTAATATTGGCTGCCGCATCAATTATTGCTTTTCCGTAAAGGAAGTTGTTATCCTTGGATGTGGCATTTAACATTTGAAATTTTTCTGCTTTGATTTTCAAATCAAATGTCGGATTTAGAAATGTTTCCGTACCAATTTTTCCAGACATAACGAAAGCATTTTTATTTTCGTCCAGAACAGTAAAATCGGTCATGCGCAATCCTGCGTTATCAATAGCTAAATTTTCATTTTTTAAAGTAAACCCACTGTTAAACATGGCTATTTTAAAATCGGCACTTTCAAAATTAATATTGCCCTCATATTTAGGGTTTTTAGTGGTTCCCCTAACGTTAAAGTTTCCTGAAACATTCCCATTGGCCCCAATGATTTCTCCTTGTGAAAACCCAGTTAAGGCACTCATTTTAAATGTATTGATATCTGTATCTATATCTAATTTGGCACCATCAATGTCTGCCATATAGTTTCCAGTCATATCGAGGTCAATATCACCACCTTTCATTGCCGCTTTCATGGTATAGCTTTTGCCATCAACCGATTTCCCGCCTAGACTTAATTTTCCCAAATCCACATCCATTACAGATAGTTTTGAAATATTTAGATCTGCAACAAAACCTGTATCGTTAAAAGGTTCTTCTATAATAAACGTACCGGAAAGGTTCCCTTTTGCAAGGTGTTGTCCAGGATTCAGGTAATCAAAAAACTCCTGTAACTGAAAGTTATTAAAATCAAAGGCGATATGGCTTTTGTTTGCCGAAGGCAGCTTGTCGGTAACCTCAATAGATTGGGTATTCTTGTTAATTTTGAAGTTGTTGAAGGCTAAATTTTTAGCTGTAATTATTATTTCATTGTCTTGAGGTATCGTCCAGAGTGCTTTGTTCAATATCAGGTTTTCGGGCCCCACATGAAAACGCAACCGCTCACGTTGTCCAGTTATTTCGGCTTTTATGTTCATCATTTCCGTAGCATCATGACTGGCTAAGAAATCAAGTGACAATACATTATCTATTTGGCGGCCTTTTATTTTGGATTTTGGTAACAGTAGCGTACCTGCTTTTATTTGATTGAAACCAAAATCGAAGCTAAATTTCTCTTTATCCGTATCCATAAAAAAAGCCAAACTGTCCACCTCATAACCACTATAGTTAAAATGGGGCGCACTAATATTTGCCATAAGTTTTCTGTCTATTTCATTAAAGTCCAGTGCTATATCAATGGTATCCAAATCCTTGATATTTACTAAAAAAACCTCGTTTAAAACAGGGGCTTGAGCAATGTGTCCCCTAAGTTTTAAATTTACAGGGTTGGTTAAAGTATCCGGTACTTCTGTGTCGCGGTAAAAATAACTGAAAATATGGCGTTTTAAAGCGTTGCTGAATGTTTGCGGATTGGTATTGGATTGTAGATTAAATTCCAATAATTTGTTTTGAACAGAAACCGATGTGGTATCTTGTCGCACATATGCCAAGGCATTCAGGTCGCCCAATAAATAGGTTTTGTTATCATATACCACCACCCCTCTATCCATAATAGCCGCAATGTTATAGGCTGTTGTATTGCCCTTAAAATCAGCATATAGTTTAAACCCTGTTTTAATATTTCGATTAAATAAACCAAGTGCCTGAAGGTCTGCACCAATTATATCCAATTCTAAAGTTGCCTCAGATGCCACGGAATCTAAAACCACTGTGGAAACCAAATTGGCATTTAAATTTTTGTCTTTATATTTTGAAGTAATGTTGCCCCTGCCATCCTTAATTTTTCCTTCCAGTTTTAAATTGTTTATAGTGTAACTGTTCAAATTAAAAGTGTTTACTGTTGCTTTAATATCAGCATTTAATACATTGATGTTTTCTCCTTTTCCATTGGTTTCAACCGTAGCGGTAAGTGTGCCTAGTTTTGGGTTATTCAGCAATTGATCCATTTGGTAATTTTCAATAGTCATTTTAGCGTCAAAAACTATATTATTATTACTTTTAAATTCGCCATTAACGGTAGCGTTACCTTGTGTTGTAGATAGTTTAGATTTGGTTTTAAAAGAAGAAATACCACCTTGTAAGTTTCCCGATAGTTCTACATTTTCAGGAAGTGAAATACGCCATTGGTTTTCATCCATAAATTGATTTATATCTTTTCGTGTAGTATGTATTGAAAATTCTGGAATATCATATTGGAGTTTATCAGGGTTTATAACATATTGAAGGTTTCCATCAGCTGAAATTTGAGTTGAATTTCCCCAAAAGATGTTTAAATTTTGCAGCTGAATATCAGAGAGAGCGCCAGAACCTTTTATATTTCCGCTGAAATTTTTTCTACTTAAAACTGAAAAGTATTCGTTTTCTTTGAGTTGGGGCTGAAGATTGGAAATATCTTTGGTATTTATCTGAATTTTCGGGAAGTCTAAATTAATTTTTGAATTTTCTGGTGCTTCCAAAAGTGCTGAAAGTGTTGGGTAAGCCATAGAAAGTTTGCCCTGAATTTGACTTTGATTAAGAGCAATAGCGAGTTGACGGATCTCTAGGTTTTTATCTGTAATGGTCGTTTGAAGGGCAAATTCTTTAAGTTGGTATCCGGAACTCTCAATAAAGGAAGCAGATTGGATGTCTGCACCCGCGGTCATATCTTTTATATATATTGAATTTGCTTTTAAATCTACATGACTTATGATAACAGCATTCGGATTGAAAACACCTTTTTTAGCTTCTGTGTTTCCAACAAAATAACCTATCGTATTATCTTTTAAGATGATGTTGTTAACGGCCATCCTAAAGTTTGGCCATTCAAATAATTTTGTATCGTTTTCAATGTTCTTGATGACCTCTTTTGTTTTCTCGGTAATCGCATTGGATGCTGTTTGCGTGTAAATTTTTATGGTTGACTTTTTTAATCTAAGTGCTTCTACATTAAAGGTGTTACTGGACAATGTGGCGTTTGGAATTTCAGCATAAAATTCATTGACATTAGCATCAATTCTCATAAGGCCTGCTTCCGATTGATAATCTGCAACCACGTTTTTAAGTTCTAAAGTTTCTGCGGAAAGGTTAGGTAATGGTGTGGGCTTTTCTTCAATTTGAGGCACTGGTTTTTGAAAGAATTTAACTTTCGCATCTGTAAATTTCAACGTTTTGGCTCGGAATTCCATGCTTTCAATATTGGTGGTTTCCATATTTGCCGTAAATGTTCCAAATACAAAATGACTGTTAATCCCTGCAACCTTATCGTTATAAATAATATTAAAATCCTCTAGATTGAGACGCCCTAAAGTGACCTGCATTGATGCCGCAGTAGTATCAGCTGGTGTGTTGGTAGTGTTTGAAGATGGAAAAGCGTCCATCAAAAATTCAAAATTGTAGCCTGAAACGGTATCTTTTCTATGGATGTTGGCACGAACTCCATGCCAATCTAAAGCATCCAGCCCTAAACCTTTACCTGTTATAATGGGCCACAATGCCATATTGGCCTCTAATGTTTTTGAATAAATAAGCGTGTCCCCTTTCGTGTCCTCAAGGTAAAGACCGTTTACTTGGATGTCGCCATCAAAGGTTAGAAACAGTTTGTCTATGGTTATTTTGGTGTTTGTTTTATCGGTAATGTAAGCTATTAACTTGTCCTTGATGATGTTTTGTCCCCACGGACTTCTAACAAACAATACGAGCAGCATAAAAAAGATAAGAATGCCCAAAGCAATTTTAGCGAGTACTTTAAGCACACGGTAAGGTTTCTTTTTTAATGGCATACTAGTATCTGTTGGAGCCTCGGTTTTCAAAGTTAAAAAATTTGTATATAAACAAATTTAGTAATACCTGCCATGAAGTTGTGCTACATCTCAATTAATTATTAACTGTTTCAACAAAAAAACCCTCACATGTATGCAAGGGTTTTTGGGATTTTATTTTTGTGTTTCGGAATTTTCGTTACACTAGTAACGGTAATATTCTGGCTTAAAAGGTCCTTTAGGTTTTACACCAATGTAATCCGCTTGGTCTTTACGAAGCTCTGTTAACTCCACACCAATTTTTGCTAAGTGTAATCTTGCAACCTTTTCATCAAGATGTTTTGGCAACATATACACATCGTTTTCGTATTTATCGTTATTGGTCCAAAGCTCTAATTGTGCTAATGTTTGGTTAGTAAACGAGTTGCTCATCACAAAACTTGGATGACCCGTAGCACAACCTAGGTTTACCAAACGTCCTTCGGCAAGAATAATAATGTCTTTTCCGTTAACGGTATATTTATCTACTTGTGGTTTAATGGTGTTTTTTGTATGACCGTGGTTTTTGTTTAACCAAGCCATATCAATTTCGTTATCAAAATGCCCAATGTTGCAAACAATGGCTTTGTCTTTTAAAGCTTCAAAATGTTTTGCTTGAACAATATCTTTGTTTCCGGTGGTAGTAATAACAATGTCTGTATTACCAATAACAGTTTCTAATTTTTTAACTTCAAAACCATCCATGGCGGCTTGTAAAGCACAAATGGGGTCAATTTCGGTAACGGTTACAATACTTCCAGCACCTTTAAAAGAAGCAGCTGTACCTTTACCAACATCGCCATAACCACAAACAGTTACTCGTTTTCCGGCTAACATAAGATCGGTAGCACGACGAATAGCATCAACAGCACTTTCTTTACATCCGTATTTATTATCGAATTTAGACTTCGTTACAGAATCGTTTACGTTAATAGCAGGCATTGGCAATGTTCCGTTTTTTACACGCTCGTAAAGTCTGTGAACACCCGTAGTAGTTTCTTCAGATAAGCCATTAATTCCAGCAGCTAATTCTGGATATTTATCTAAAACCATATTGGTTAGATCGCCACCATCATCTAAAATCATGTTCAATGGTTTTCTGTCTTCACCAAAAAACAGGGTTTGCTCAATGCACCAATCAAATTCTTCTTCGGTCATGTCTTTCCAAGCGTAAACTGAAGTTCCAGCAGCAGCAATGGCAGCGGCAGCTTGATCTTGTGTTGAGAATATGTTACAAGAGCTCCATGTTACGTCGGCTCCTAAAGCTTGTAAGGTTTCAATTAAAACGGCCGTTTGGATGGTCATGTGTAAACATCCAGCAATACGTGCACCTTTTAGTGGTTTTGAATTTCCGTATTCTTCACGTAAACTCATGAGTCCCGGCATTTCTGCTTCGGCCAGTTCAATTTCTTTTCGTCCCCAAGCCGCAAGCGATATATCTTTAACTTTGTTAGCTACATAAGGAATTGTTTTTGTGTTCATATAAGTATATTTTTCTATTTGTTTTAAAGGCTACAACTTTGGGTTTGGAACTTAAAAATAGTTAAATTCGCTATGTTAAAAATGCCAAATGCGCCTTAGGCGCTGCAAAGATAACTAATAACTTTCAGAATATTAAATGCCACTTTATAAAACCATTAATCCAAACTCACAAACTACTGTTAAAATTTGGAAGATTACCGAATCTTACAATGATTTAATGCAATCTGTAAACTTAAAACCAAAAAGTTTAGAGCGTGTTTTAGGTATGAAAAGTGAATTGCATCAGCGTGGGTTTTTAAGTGTGCGTTGTTTGTTGGATGAGTTCGGTTATCAGGACACAGATTTATTCTATGATGAAAACGGTAAACCGCATTTAAAAGATGGCAAGCAAATATCTATAACCCATTCATTTATTTTTTCTGCGGTTATTGTTAGTGAAGGCATGGTTGGAATTGATATTGAAAAACAGCGCGATAAAATCACTATTATCGCCCATAAGTTTATTGGTTATGAGTTTGATTATTTAAATGAAGTCGATACAGATTATATTAAAAAACTAACAGCTATTTGGTGCGTAAAGGAATCGTTGTATAAGTTGTTTGCAACACCGGGGATAAGTTTTAGAAAGCATTGTTTGGTGATTCCTTTTGAATTGATTGATGATGAAACCATCGCTTGGATTGATTATGAAGAGAAAAAACAGCGCTACCATATTCATTTTTTAGAATTTGAAGGCTTTACCTGTGCTTATGCCATTCAGTAGAAAATAGAGAATAGAGAATAGAGAATAGAATATAGAAAACATTCGTGAATTTGTGGCAAATACTTATATATATAACAACATACAAGATTCGGTTTCAAAAGGTAAAAAATTATTAGCGATTTTAATGGATCCTGATAAATTTTCTGTTGAACATACGGCTAGTTTTATTGGAAAAGTAAACGCCTCAATAGCGACGCATATTTTTGTTGGAGGCAGTATGGTTGAAGAGCATAAAACGGATACTTTAGTAAAAAATATTAAGAAATTCACCAATTTACCAATTGTGTTGTTTCCTGGTGATGTTTGTCAGATCTCAGATAAAGCCGATGCGTTGTTGTTTTTGTCATTACTATCTGGTCGTAATGCCGAGTATTTAATAGGTAAACATGTTAGCGCTATTTCAAAGCTAAAACAAACCCAATTGGAAATTATCTCGACGGGGTATTTGTTGATTGAAAGCGGACAAGAAACGACAGTAGAAAAAGTTACCCATACAAAGCCAATAGCCAGAAACAGTATTCAAGAAATAGTTGATACAGCCAAAGCAGGGGAGTTGTTAGGGATGAAACTTATATATTTGGAAGCAGGAAGTGGCGCAAAAATACCTTTAAATCCTGAAGTAATTGAAGCAGTAAAAAAACAATTACGTATTCCGTTATTAGTTGGCGGTGGCATTAGAAGTAAAAAACAATTAGAAAATACCTATCGTTCAGGAGCAGATTTAGTAGTGATTGGAACTGCTTTTGAGGATGACGAATCGTTTTTTGACAAATTACGAAAGTAAATTGTCATGCTGAACTTGTTTCAGCATCTCATTAGTTTATTTGCAAAAAATAAGAAATTCCAGTTTTATCAGGAATTATAAAAAGAAGTTTAACACATAACAGTTTCTCTCCTTTGGAGAGATTAAGAGAGGAATGAAAATATCAGTAGAATTAACATTAACACCATTGCAGGACGATTTTGAACCTGCCATTATCCATTTTATTAAAAAATTAAGAGCGTCAAATTTAAAAGTTCTTGAAAACCCTTTAAGCACTCAAGTTTATGGCGATTATGATGAAGTAATGCATGTGCTTCAACATGAAATTAAAGAAGCCTTTGAGCTTATTGAGCGCGGTTTGCTCTATATGAAAATCGTAAAATCAGACAGGCAGGCCTATGAACCCCATTTTTGAGTTTTTTTTCGGGCAATATTCAGGTTATGAAACTTTCGATATTGTTCTTGAAATCGTGGCCATAATTTTTGGTTTTTTATCTGTTTGGTTTTCAAAACAAAATAATATTTTGGTGTTTCCAACCGGCATGATAAGCACTGTTGTTTTTGTTTATTTACTTTTAAAATGGGAGCTTTTGGGTGACATGATGATAAATGCTTACTATTTTATAATGAGCGTTTACGGCTGGTACATTTGGACTAAAAAGGATGACGATAAACAGGTTACACCCATAACAAGAACCACGTTCAACGAAAAAAAGACAAGCATAGCTATATTTTTAGCAACACTCTTGTTTGTTTACTTAGTTTATAAAGGTTTTGATAAATGGACCAGTTGGGTAGCCTATGTTGATACGGTAACTACGGCTATATTTTTTGTAGGCATGTGGCTTATGGCGAGACGAAAACTTGAAAACTGGATTTTCTGGATTGTGGGAGATATTATTTCTGTGCCATTATATTTCTATAAAGGCTTTACATTTACAAGTTTTCAGTACCTCATATTTACATTTATTGCCATTTTTGGGTATCTAGCATGGAAGAAGAATATAGACAAGAATTTACAACCTGTATAAAAGTGGTTTTGTTTGGGCCGGAATCTACGGGAAAAACCACGTTGTCCCGTCAATTGGCACGTCATTATAATTCGGTTTGGGTGCCAGAATACGCACGCGAATATCTTCAAAATAAATGGAATAACGAACGCAAAACCTGTGAGCCAAAAGATTTGTTGCCAATTGCCGAAGGGCAAATGAAATTGGAAAATGATTTGGCCAAAAAAACGGATTCTGTTTTAATTTGCGATACAGATTTGTTGGAAACCAAAGTATATTCAGAAGCCTATTATATAGGTAGTTGTGATCCAATTCTTGAGAAATATGCCTTGGAAAACACATACGATTTATATTTTTTAACTTATATTGATACCCCTTGGGAAGCTGATGATTTGCGTGATAAACCAAAGCAAAGAATAGAAATGTTTAAGGCTTTTGAAAACGAATTAATAAAGCAAAACAGGCCATATGTTTTACTCAAAGGAAATAAAAAAGAGCGCCTTAACACAGCGGTAAAATATATTGATGAATTATTAAAAAAAGAATGAATGTTTACAGAAAAAGATCTTGAACAAATACATGGCAAAGGCATAACGATAGATCAAGTTAATGCTCAAATTTCTCGTTTAAAAAACGGCATGTCCTTTTCTAATTTAGTTGCAGCAGCAACTATTGGTAAAGGCATTGAGAAATATAATGAAGAAGAGATAAAGGGGTTTGTTGATTTATACGATACAAAAAAAGAAGCGTTATCTATAATAAAATTTGTACCGGCCTCGGGTGCTGCTACCCGTATGTTCAAGTTTTTGTTTCAGTTTTTAAAAAACTTCAATCCTTTAAAGGAAAGTATTAAAGAATACGCTGATCGTAAAAATGATGCGTTAATTGAAAAATTTGCTGCTAACCTGAAAAATTTTCCGTTTTATAATCAAATTTCAGAGCAAGCTAAATTGATTGATCCAGCTTTTGAGACATTATCTGAAGATGAAAAATGTCTTGAATTTGTAAAAACAATGCTCGATAAAGATGGATTGAATTACAGCGATCTTCCAAAGGGTTTATTGCCATTTCATAAATACCATGATAAGGCTGTTACAGCATTTCAAGAGCATTTGTTTGAATCTACTCTGTATGCTTCTTCAAACGGAAACGCCAATCTTCATTTTACAGTTTCAGAACAACATCACGACTATTTTAAAAATGAATTAATTAAGGCAAAAGAAGCTTTAGAAAAGAAAACCAAAACCACTTTTAATGTGTCTTATTCATATCAAAAAGAAGCCACGGAAACCTTGGCATTAACTAAAAATGATGCCGTTTTTAGAAAAGAAGATGGCTCTATTTTATTTAGACCAGCAGGACATGGCGCACTTCTGGAAAATTTAAATGATTTAGATAATGATATCATTTTTATTAAAAACATAGATAATATAGTTGTTTCAGATAAAAATATTGAAGTATCCCGTTATAAGAAGTTGTTGGCAGGTGTTTTAATTGAAGCGCAACAAAAAGCTTTTAGTTATCTTGAAAAATTAGATGAAGGTAATTTGACCGATACAGATTTTAAATTAATGTTTTTGTTTTTACGCTATAGATTAAATACACCTATTGAATTAGATTTTGATGCATTAACTGACGGAGAAAAGACCACTTTTTTGCAACATAAACTAAACAGACCAATACGCGTTTGTGGTATGGTTAAAAATGAAGGTGAACCTGGAGGCGGTCCATTTTGGGTTAAGGATGCAGCTGATAAAATTTCTTTACAAATTGTCGAATTTGCGCAAATTGATTTTAGGAGAAAAAATCAGCAAAGCATCGTTTATAAAGCAACGCATTTTAACCCCACCGATTTAGTTTGTGGTGTAAAAAACTACCAAGGCGAAAAGTTTAACCTAAAGGATTTTGTAGATCCAGAAGCGGCATTTATAACCATGAAAACCCAAAATGGTATAGATATTCAAGCACTTGAGCTACCTGGTTTATGGAACGGTAGTATGGCCTATTGGAATTCCATTTTTGTGGAAGTCCCTTTAGAAACCTTTAACCCTGTTAAAACAGTAAACGATTTACTTAAAGAATCACATCAAGTTTTATAATGTATGATAAAGACATTTTATTAAAAGAACTCTCTTTTAAAGCTATAAGAAGTTCGGGTAGTGGTGGGCAACACGTAAATAAAGTATCTTCAAAAATTGAATTGAGTTTTGATTTGGCTAATTCTTTGGCTTTTACAGATGAAAAAAGGGAACGTATTTTTCATAAACTTCAAAACAGATTAACTAAAGAAGGTCTTCTTATTTTGCAATGTGATGAAAGTAGAAGTCAACATAAAAATAAAGAGATTATTATAAAACGGTTCTTTAGTATTATTGATGCAGCACTAATAATACCCAAAAAGCGAATTCGAACAAAAATTCCAAAATCGGTTATTAGAAAACGACTGAAAAGCAAACGTCATCTTTCTGATAAAAAGGCAAATAGAAAAAAGCCAAATATCGATTGAAAAAAAATCATAAATCGTAAATCGTAAATCAAAAATCTACCATATCTTTGCACTGTTCTCAAAAAAGGGGTGCTTTTTTGATTTTAGATTATGGATTTTCGAATGACGATTTTTATAAATCGTAAATCAGATATCTTAAATCGTAAATTTTATAAGGCTGAGATCATACCCATTGAACCTAGAACAGGTAATGCTGTTT
>TARA_R110002049_G_scaffold10787_5_pt1 | contig 10787 bp, 7 predicted proteins | sample TARA_R110002049 | Tara Oceans TARA_R110002049 (sample SAMEA4396941) | marine metagenome | biome: Polar Biome; feature: [SRF] surface water layer (ENVO:00010504); material: water (ENVO:00002006), including particulate matter (ENVO:01000060) such as... | depth 5 m
TGTCGCTATGTGGAGTTGAACCCCGTCAAAGCGGGGATGGTAACGCGGGCAGAAGATTACCCATGGTCCAGCTTTCGTAGCAAGGTGGGGCTGGAGTCTTCTGATTTGCTCGACCTCGATCCCTGCTACCAATCGATGCCTGCGCCTGAGCATAGTTACCGGGAGTTTGTGGAGCAGGGGGTTCCTGAGGAGGAGCAGCGTTTCATTCACGACCGGGTACAGTGTAATGGTTTAACGGGGGGAAGTGCCTTCGTGGATGACATAGAACGCCGTACCGGATTGCGCATTGAGCATCGATTGCGCGGGCGTCCCGTAACAGTCAAAAAATAAATCTGTCCCCTTTAAATCTGGTGCTTTATGACAAATCATGCGCTCTTCGTTTAAAGCCTATCCAGCGCCTGGGTGCGCTGTAAAATGCGAAGAATAGTTCTGTCCCCTTTAATTCAGTGGCAGCACTCCGAAGGAGAAGCAACAATGAAGAAAGTCGGCCTTGTCATTCTGCTGTGCGTACTGATCACAGGTTTCTTCGTATTTGACCTGCACCACATTCTTACATTGGAGGGGATAAAAGGCAGCCTGAGCCAGTTTGAAAGTTGGCGTACATCCTCGCCGCTGTTGGCGGTCGCTGGTTTTTTTGGCATCTATGTTCTGGTGACAGCCCTGTCACTGCCGGGGGCCGCAGTGATGACGCTGGTCGGCGGCGCCTTGTTTGGACTGCTCTGGGGCACGGTTATCATCTCCTTTGCCTCCAGCATTGGCGCCTTACTGGCTTTTCTTGTCTCGCGCTACCTGTTGCAGGAAACAGTGCAGTCAAAGTTTGGCGATCGCCTGAAAACCCTCAATGAGGGTGTCGAGAAGGACGGTGCCTTTTATCTGTTTACGCTGCGTCTGGTACCGATATTTCCATTCTTCATGATCAACCTGCTGATGGGCTTGACGCCGATTAAGGCACGTACCTTCTATTGGGTCAGCCAGGTCGGCATGCTTGCGGGGACACTGGTTTACGTCAATGCCGGTACACAGTTGGCGCAACTTGAGAGCCTCTCCGGGATACTTTCCCCCGGCTTGATCCTGTCCTTTGTATTGTTGGGCATCTTTCCTTTGTTGGCCCGCAAGGTTACAGCGGTGATTCAGGCGCGCCGTGTCTACGCCAAGTGGCAAAAGCCCGGCAAGTTTGATCGCAATCTTATCGTTATTGGTGCGGGTGCCGGTGGTCTGGTGGCGTCCTATATCGCTGCAACCGTTAAAGCCAAGGTGACGTTGGTGGAAGCCCATAAAATGGGTGGCGATTGCCTCAACTACGGCTGTGTGCCCAGTAAGGCGCTGATACGCTCTGCGAAGTTGGCGCATCAGCAGCGCCATGCAGAAGACTACGGATTGCAGAGCAGTGAGCCGGTATTCTCTTTCAAGAAGGTCATGCAGCGGGTGCACGACATAGTAGCAGCCATCGAACCGCATGATAGTGTGGAGCGCTACACGGGGCTTGGGGTGGATGTCGTGCAGGGATACGCCAAAATTGTTGACCCCTGGACGGTGGACATAGCATTGAATGGCGGCGGCTCCCAGCGCCTGACGACGCGCAGTATTGTGATTGCTGCCGGTGCCAGCCCGTTTGTACCCCCGCTGCCGGGCCTCGATGACGTGGGCTATGTCACCAGTGACACGCTCTGGGACGAGTTTGCGCACTTGGATGAGGCACCCAAACGACTGATTGTTCTTGGTGGCGGCCCCATTGGCTGCGAACTGGCACAGAGTTTTGCACGACTGGGCTCGCAGGTGACACAGGTTGAAATGCTACCTCGCATCATGATGAAAGAGGACGAAGACGTATCGGCACTGGCGCAAGCGTCGCTGGAGCGTGATGGTGTCGCTGTCCTGACGGGCCACAAAGCCCTGCGCTGTGAACGTGAGGGCGAGCAAAAGTATATAGTGGTGGAGCACAGCGGTGGTGAACTGCGCCTGGCGTTTGATCAGTTGATCTGCGCTGTTGGGCGCTCCGCTCGCCTTGAGGGGTACGGCCTGGAAACGCTGGGAATCGAAACTGCGCGCACCGTGACAACCAACGACTATCTGGAAACAATCTATCCGAATATCTATGCCGCCGGTGATGTTGCCGGCCCCTACCAGTTCACCCACACGGCCTCTCATCAGGCCTGGTATGCCGCGGTGAATGCGCTCTTTGGCCAGTTTAAGAAGTTCAGGGCCGACTACCGGGTGATTCCATGGACAACATTCATAGAGCCTGAAGTGGCACGGGTTGGCCTGAATGAAATGGAGGCGAGGGAGCAGGGCATTGCTCATGAGGTGACGCGTTACAATCTCGATGATCTCGATCGGGCGATTGCCGATAGTGCCGCCCACGGATTTGTCAAAGTGCTCACCGTCCCCGGAAAAGACAAGATACTCGGGGTGACTATCGTGGGCGAACACGCCGGTGATCTACTGGCAGAGTTTGTATTCGCGATGAAGCACGGTATCGGCCTAAACAAGATTATGGGAACCATCCATACATACCCTACCTGGTCTGAGGCGAATAAGTACGCTGCCGGGGAGTGGAAGAAAGCGCATGCACCGCAGAAACTGCTGTCTCTGGTGGAGCGGTATCACACGTGGCGCAGGGGATAAAACTACCCTGTCAGATTCTTGGCGAGCATCCACACAGCCATCGCTATCATCATCAGGTTTTCTGTCAATGAGACAAAACCGAGGGGCACATTGCTGTTGCCTCCGGCGCATGCACATTTCAGCTCGCGCTTATCGATGTAGACTGCCTTGAACACAGAAACAGCGCCGACAGTCCCGATGAAGAATGCTACCGGGGAGGACAGCCACACCATGCTGCCGGATATCATCAGTATGCCGGCCAGGGCTTCTCCAAACGGATATAAATACGCATAGGGCACCCATTTTCTTGCTAGTAAATCATAGTTAAGGAACATCGTGGAGAAGCTCTCTATATCCTGTAGCTTCTGCACGGCGAGCACACACATGGAGATTGCGATAAACCACTCGATAGTGCGTATCGTCAAACTATCCCCATAGGCAGCCCAACTCATGGCCAACCCCATTAGAGCGGAGACGGCAAAAATTGCCAGTACCGGTGTATAGCTTGTCTCGTCTGCTTCCTTTACCTTTTTTCCAAAGTATTTGCGCAGCGCATCGTAACCGCCAATACGGTCGTTCTCTATCCAGGTTTGTGGGGTTGTTTCCACCTTGTGCTCGGACTTGAATGCTTCGGTGGCTTCGCGGGTTTGTAGCAGGTGGTCCTGCACTTTATAACCTTTTCGCTCTAACAGGGCTTTTGACTTCAACCCATACGGGCAAACATGATCCCGCATTGCCATACGATAGAGGATTGCCTGTTTACTGTGATCGTCTGATTGCATAAGACTTCTCCCATAGTCGCTCTCACCACATGTACCCGACGGGGTGTTTGTGGGAAACTGGTGTCTATACCCGGCCAGTTAGGATTCTAATCGAGGGTAGCGCGATATATTGCTATGAGTCCACAAAGCCAATCATGAACGTTGCCGACCCACGGGAGCACCCTCTGTGTTTACTCCACTGTCCGACAATGAAACGCATATCAAAACCCTCTGCTCACGGCTGCAGTTGGGGCAGCCGCTGGAGTCGGTAACCAGTCTCACTGGCGGCTTTCACCATCGGGTCTGGAAGTTGCCAGCCGAAGATGGCTGTTTCGTCGTCAAACAACTCTCGGCAGATACCGATCTCAGTAATACAAAGACAGTCAGCCACTACAACGTGACTGAAACCATTGCGGAAAAGTTCGCTCACTGTGGTATTGCCGCCGTGCATGCGCTGAAGTATCAGGGGCACTACCTGCAGGTGCTGGGTAATGAAGCCTACCTTGTCTATCCCTGGACGGATGCTGTCGCGCTGGCTGACGGCGAAGTGTCTGTCCATCACGCGCTGGCGGTTGCGCGGCTTCTAGCGTCTATGCATGAGGCCAATATTGACGTTGCCGGGGTGGAATCGAAGCTTTCTGATGCCACTGAAAAAACAGATGTGGAAAGGATGATTCAAATCAGCAACGATGTGGACCCGCAGATGGCCTCGGAGCTAAATGCGCATCGCACTCTGCTATGCCGCATAGCGGAACAGTACAAACGGGCAGTGCCGCTATTGCGACGGCGTCAGATTGTCAGCCACGGGGATCTCGATCAGAAAAATGTGCTCTGGGATGCCGACGATAACGCGGTGATTATCGATTGGGAGTCAGCCCATAAAATGAACCCCACGCAGGAAGTGACCTCGGTTGCCCTTGAGTGGAGTGGTATCACGGAAACTTTCAATCGCAACACATTTTCACAGTTTGTGACAGCCTATACCCAATCGGGCGGCATCATCACTCGCGATTTGTTTGAAGCGGCCCTGCACGGTGTGCTGGGCAAGTGGCTGGACTGGCTTATGTACAACATAGGACGTGTCGTCAATCTCGAGGAGGCCAGGCAGCATGAACTCGGGGAACAGCAGGTGTCGTTTATACTGCCTGTTATGGTGCGACTGGATGAACTTGTGCCAGCGTTGCTGGACGATTTATCGCGACAGTCGGCCCAGCCAACCATTGTGCAGACGCAGGTAAAAACGTAATGCTTGAGTTGATCTCCTGCCTCGTGGAGCACAACGAGGACAGCGACTATGCCATCCGCTGGCGCAGTGCCAATCCCGGCCAGAAAGTGACGATCTATATGTCAGATGATCCCGAGCACTTCTACAGTACAGAGGAGCCGGGCACACCCGTGGCTCAAACCGATAAAGAGTTTGTGCTGGTTAAGAACCCTGATAAGTCCATCAGGCACTACTTCCTGCTCGAGTTTGAAAACGGAGGACGTTTTGTGCTGGCAGAGCGCAGGTTGACGCTGCAGGGAGCACCCAACTTTCGCGATCTGGGTGGTTATCAGGCACACGGTGGCCGGCATTTGAAATGGGGCAGAATTTACCGGTCCAGCAAGTTGTCTGAGCTATCGGCTACCGATATCGGGTATGTCCGCCGTCTGGGTATCAGGCTGATCTGTGATTTTCGCCAGACGGTGGAGCAGGAACTGGAACCCACACAGTTGGGGGACGATCCCAAGCTGATGATAGTGAGCCTTCCGGTCACGCCGGGCAGTTCCCAGAGCTTTATGACAGGCCTGTACAACGGCATTATCGATGTGCGGGACTCCGCCAACTTTATGGAGACAATGAACCGGGAGCTGGTTGCTACACAGATGCCTCGCTATGCCCGCATGTTCGATTACCTGCTGACACACGACCAGCGGCTACTCCTGCACTGTGCTTCAGGCAAGGACCGCACCGGCTTCGGCGCCGCTTTGATACTCGATGTTCTGGGTGTGGAGGAGGACGATATTGTGACAGACTATCTGCTCACCAATGCCTGCCTCCCGCTCGATGAAGAACTCGAGCGTCTGTCCAGCCAGGTGACTGATGCCAGCGGGAGCGCGCTGGGGCACGAGATACTGCGGCCCATGTTGGAGGTGCGCCCCGAGTACATTCTCGCCTGCTTTAAGGAAATCCACGAGCGCTATACATCAAAGCAGGCGTTCTATGAATCCGCACTCGGTTTGGACGCGAACAAGATTGCCCTACTGCGTGATCACTACCTTTATTAGGCTTGAGCGATAAACAGGTAGTTGCGTGCCGGCCTGATAGCGCCATAGTCCGGCGCTATCGTAATATTCACCGTTTATTTCCAGCTCTGTGCAGATCACGGCGCGTGCGCATTTCAGACTTGTGTTAGCATCTGTGCTGCACACAACTAATGATTCGTACTGTCACCCAAATTGTGGGCATCCGTGATGAGACTATCACAGTCGGTGGTGTCGGGCCTTTCTGCTGGTGCACCGGAAAAAGGGTCTGCTGCCAGGTCGGGTGGCCGGTGGCGATAAAATTGGGAAATCAGCCGGTAGATGTTTGTTAGCCAGGTAATTTCATGACTCTGTTAATCACCTATCTCGTCATTGCGATTGGCGTTTCGTTTCTGTGTTCCGTGCTTGAAGCGGTGTTGTTGTCTGTGACCCCGGCTTTCGTGGAGAGCCAGTTGGAGCCCTATCCAAGGCGCGGTCGTATTCTGAAGAACGTCAAGGATAACCTCGACAAGTCCATCTCCAGTATTCTGATTCTCAATACGTTTGCGCATACCATGGGTGCTGCGGGCGTGGGTGCGCAGGCGGCCAAGGTGTTCGGTGCGCGCTGGGAAACTCTCATAGCGTTTGTCCTCACACTGGCGATTCTGTATTTTTCCGAGATTATTCCCAAGACGTTGGGCGCTACTTTCTGGAAGCAACTCGCACTGCCCTCAGCGCAGGTGATTGCCTGGTTGGTGAAATTGCTGTTTCCGCTGGTGTGGCTGTCGGGCCGCCTGACAGACCTGTTCGGAAAAGGCAGCCACGATACCATGATAAGCCGTGAGGAAATGGCTGCATTGGCAAAACTGGGAACCCGCCATGGTTCTCTGGGGGCGCAAGAGGGGCTGTTACTCGAAAATATTCTGCAGTTACGACAAAAGCGAACAGCCAAAATACTCACGCCGCGCTCCGTCGTGAGCGCGCTCGATTCCTCGCTCACCGTGAAAGCGGCGATGATACAAATGCAGCAGGAGTCGATGTTGAAGTTTACCCGGTTGCCTGTTTACGAGAAAAGCCTGGATTCCGTCGTGGGGCTGGTGTTGCGCCCCCGTATTCTGGAAGCAATGTTGTCAGGAGAGGGTGATAGACCCCTGATGGATTATTTGATGCCGATTCACCGCGTGTCGCTTGAACTGCCAATACTGACGCTATTGGACAGCTTTATTCGCCGCCGCGACCACCTGTTTCTGGTGGAAGATGAGTACGGCCAGACAGCCGGTGTTGTGACGCTCGAAGATGCGATAGAAACATTGCTGGGGCGCGAAATCATGGATGAGAGCGACACGATTGCCGATATGCAGGAACTGGCTCGCGATAAGTACCGCGAGCGTGTGAAAACGCTGAAGTAGCGTCCCAAAGCGCCCGGAAAAGGTTGATGCTACCGCTCGTTCGCCTTGCGCATTACCCACCACAGCAGGGCCGGTGAGAACCGGCGCAGCCACATCATAAAACCCGCCTCGCCGGGCCTTACAGTGACGGACCTTTTTGCCAGACCTTCGAGTATCGCATCGACGATGGATTCGGGCGATGCCATGCGATTGGTCGATTTGGCCAGACCGAGGCTCTTGGGCCCGCCAGCCACCGCCTGCTCGACCAGCGGTGTGTTCACCATCGGTGGACAGACCAGCATAATGTGGACATTGTTGTGCCGGTTCTCCTGCTGCAATACTTCGACAAAGGTGTTGGTGGCAGCCTTGGAGGCACAGTATGCGCCCAGGCCATGGGTGAAGACGCTGCCAGCCATCGAGCCAATAACGGTGATGCTGCCGGCATTTTTTGCCAGCATATCCGGCAGTACCGCGCGGGTTATATTTACCGTTCCCATGTAATTCACGGCCATTACCCGGTTGATCAGCGCCGCGTCCATAACGGCGAGGTCGCCGCCGGGCATGATGGCGGCGCAGTGGACCAGACGCGTGACTGCGCCCAGTGTATCGGCAATCTCCTGTACCAGACGTTGTGTCGCCTCCTGATCGGACAAATCGCATACAAAGGACGTGGCGTCGGTAATTTCTCCATCCGGTACCGGATTGACGTCAGCCACGGCAATCTTCTCGCCCTGCGCCGCCAGTTTCTTTGCGAGCAGTAGCCCCATGCCGCTGGCCCCGCCGGTGACCAGTGTCACGCCAGCATTACTCGGATTCTCGTTGGCACTTTTACTCATCGTGACACTCCCATTAAATTGTTATCCCACTCTACTGGTTCGAAAAGGCCCGCATTTGCGTGAAAACAAAAGCGGCCCACATTAACGCTGTAATAGCTGGCTCAGGCTTTCTTACCGCCGGACAATATCTGCAGCAGTGTCGACACATACTGTTCCATGAATACGTCGTCTGCAGGCCCCTGGCCCGTCACTCGCTCGATAATGGGGGCGACATTGATGAGGTAGATCAGAGCGCCGGAGAGCGTGTACAACAGGTGCAGCGGGTCCACATCTCGCAGTACGCCGCGGGCCTGGGCCAGTTCCACCACCCGCTTGCCATCGGCAAAATCCCTGATAAGAAAGCGCTCTACCATCCAGTCCAGCCGCGGCCCGGGCGTGGATGCTTCCTGAAACATGATTTTCACCCAGGTGGGGTTGGCAAAGGTGAACTTCAGGATATACCAGCACAGTTCCTCCATGGCTTCCTTGGCGGAGAAATCGTCCGGCGTTGTTTCTGTAAAGGTGGGCAGGGCCTGGTTGCGCTGTTCCCAGACATGCGCCACTGTCTCTTCCCACAATTGCTGTTTGTAGCGGAAGTGATACTGAACCAGGGTTTTTTTCTCGCCCGCAGCACTGGCCACCGCTTTCATCGAGGTTCCCTCGAACCCCACCTGGCCGAACAGCTGGGCTGCGGCCTCCATGATCGCCGTGCGCCGGCAGTTCTTATCCTTGTTTTCCGCTTCCGCCATTCTCATACCTGATAATTGTTGAACCACCGGGGTTACTGGGCAATTTCCTGCGGCCGGTATATTGACCCAATCCCGTTACTATGCGAACGTATAGTGTATACGCTATTCGATCGTATAGTAAAACAATGATAACGGTAGAGGCTCACATTGCAATGGACACCCGGCACAGTGCAGGCGAACAATTGATCTGGCTGAAAGATCTGCAAGATCAGGCGGCGGGCGGCAAAGCGCATGGCCTGAAGCAGCTCATGGACTGGCAACTGCCGTGTCCGGATGGCTTCGTGATCCTGGCGGCCGATACTGCCTATTCCGATGCGGACCTGGTGGCGTTTTATCGCCAGCTCGGGGAATGCAAGGTGGCGGTGCGCTCCTCTGCACTGGGCGAGGACGGTGAGCATGCGTCCTTTGCCGGGCAGTACGAAACGGTGCTCGATGTTCAGGGCATTGAACACTTGCGCAGCGCTATAGCGCAGTGCGTCGCCTCACTGCACAGCGATCGTGCCGATGCTTATCAGCACGAGAAGCACATTGCACCGGCGAGCATGTGTGTGGTGGTGCAGAAAATGGTGGATGCCGCCGTTGCCGGAGTGCTGTTCACGGTGGACCCGGTGAGCAACCGCTATGATCGCCTGGTTGTGGATGCTGTCGCGGGCCTCGGTGAAGCGTTGGTCAGCGGTGAGGCCACACCGGATCACTATGAATTCGATGAGTCCGGCGCGCTGTGCTATCAGGAACTGGTGTCAGACAAGCCACTGCTATCTGAACAGCAACAGCAGTTGCTGGTTAGCCAGGCGCGCACCGCAGCGCAACTGGCCGGTCAGCCGCTGGATATGGAATGGGCGATAGACCGCCAGGGGCAGCTGTTCTGGGTGCAGGCGCGTCCGGTTACCACACTGGCCAGTGACCTGCGCGAATACGATACGCCTCTGACTGACGGTGAAATCGTCACCCGCTGCAATATCGGCGAAATGATGCCGGGCGCCTGCTGCCCGTTGACCTTGTCCATTACCGGGCGTGGCATCGAGTACGGCATGCAGGATATGCATGTCTCCTATGCTGGCAGGCCTGCGATCACCGACGACTGGACGCAGGTAGCCATCAGTCACGGCCAGATGTTTATCAACCTCAGCGGTGCCGCCGCCGCGTCGGAGACGGTGTGGGGGGTGGATGTCGAATCGATGGGCCAGACCATTTGCGGCCGCATCATTGAGGGGTTTGAGCCCCCGCCGCAAAAGAACCTGCTCATTCGCCTCGCGGGGTTCACGCGATTGCTGCGCTACGCCCTGACCGCCGACAAAGCGATTGCTGCATTCAGCACTGAACTGCAGCGTTTTGATATCGATACTTCAGGCGATAGCCGGGCCGTGATGCGTGCTATCGACGCTGGCGTGCCGGTGCTGAACCGCGCCTATTGCGTACATCTGCAATCGTCCTCTACCTCGGGGCTCACCGGCAGTTTGCTGCGCGCCATCATGTCCAGAAACCTGGATAATCCGGATGATCTCGAAGCGGAGGCGTCCCGGCTGCTGGCCGGGGCGACCGGGGTAGAGAGTGCGGTACTGGTTGATCAACTCGATGATATCGCCCTCAGAATCGCCGGGTTGACCGAAGAACAGGCCAAAACCTTTTGCGAGGCAGATGCTGAAGACGCCCTCGCGTGGCTGCAACACAGCGCGCCAAAAGACATTGCCAATGCCTACGCTGCCTTCCTGAAGCGCCATGGTCACCGGGGTTACCGGGAGCTCTGCCTGCGCCAACCGAGTTGGTCGCAAGCGCCGACCGAACTGGTGACGACGATCCAGACCAGCGTCAAGGCCAGGTTGCGCGCCGCAGCGGTCGATACCCGCCCCGCGGCGATAGATATGAATGAGCTGTCAGGCGGGCTGCGCTGGATCTTGCCCAAGGCACACAATGCCATCCGCCGGCGCGAGGCGACCAAATCCATGCTGGTGCTGACAACGCACAAGCTGTCTGAAGCGTATCGCGTGCTGGCCGAGCGTCTGGTCGGCGAGGGCGTCTTGACCGATGCCGACCAGATATTCTTCTTCACGCACCGGGAGCTGAAAACACTGGTTGAGCAAAAGCAGCAGCAGGACGCGACAGGCCGTACCTGGGCCGACATCGCCGACAGGCGCCGGCTGGCTTTGAGTTTCCAGAACCAGATACAGTTCGATGAGGTGTGTTACGGCCCGCCCCGGCCACTCGATCATCGCCAGCTTGCCGAGGCGCAGGAAGGTGTGATCAGTG
>TARA_R110002049_G_scaffold14471_1_pt1 | contig 10787 bp, 10 predicted proteins | sample TARA_R110002049 | Tara Oceans TARA_R110002049 (sample SAMEA4396941) | marine metagenome | biome: Polar Biome; feature: [SRF] surface water layer (ENVO:00010504); material: water (ENVO:00002006), including particulate matter (ENVO:01000060) such as... | depth 5 m
AACTATGAATATTGAAAATACAAAAGCACAGATGCGCAAGGGAGTTTTGGAGTACTGCATACTTTCCATTCTTAATGGAGAGGACAAGTATACCTCCGAAATCCTTGAAACCCTAAAAGACGCTAAAATGCTGGTGGTAGAGGGTACTATTTATCCGCTACTCACAAGGCTTAAGAATGCTGGACTTCTTAATTATCGTTGGGAAGAATCCACTTCAGGTCCCCCAAGAAAATACTATACTTTGACCGAAAAAGGAAAACTTTTTCTAAAGGAATTGGACTCCACCTGGGATGAATTAAGAAATGCGACGAACCTCGTAACCAAAACACATAAAAACTAAAAAATGAACAAGACAATAAATATAAATCTGGCCAATTTATTCTTTCACATAGATGAAGTAGCCTACACAAAACTACAACGCTATTTAGAGGCCATAAAACGTTCCTTTGCCAATACCAGTGGTAGTGACGAAATTATAGCGGATATAGAAGCCAGAATTGCCGAGCTGTTCCATGAAAAAATGGAAAACGAAAGACAGGTAATTACAGAAAAAGAAGTGGACGAGGTTATTGGGATCATGGGGCAACCGGAGGATTATATGGTTGACGAGGACATTTTTGAGGATCAACCCATAACAAAAAATAAAACAACAAGGGTAAGAAAATTATATCGAGACCTAGACAATAAGTATATAGGAGGTGTTTCTGCCGGTCTGGGCTATTATTTCGGAATAGACGCCCTCTGGGTCAGATTGTTATGGATATTACTAACCATATTTAGTTGGGGAGGATTCGTATTTATTTACGCATTATTATGGATTTTAATTCCTGAAGCCGTTTCCACCGCTCAGAAGTTGGATATGCGCGGCGAAGCCGTTAACATAAGCAATATTGAAAAAAAAGTAAAGGAAAGCTTTGACGACGTGGCCGAAAAGGTGAAAAATGTAGACTATGATAAAATGGGCACCAAAGTAAAGGACGGTAGTCGGGGTTTTTTCAATGCTATAGCAGATATCATAATGTTTTTATTTAAGGTAATAGGGAAATTTATTGGTATCCTCCTAATAATAATAGGAGCCGCCGGAATCGTTGCTTTATTCGTAGGCCTTTTTACGGTTGGAATATTGGACATAATTCACCTCCCAGGAATTGACTTTTATAATCTTGTCAACACCACCAATACACCTGTATGGGTAGTTTCGTTACTCGCGTTTTTCGCGATTGGAATTCCCTTTTTCTTCCTAATGTACCTTGGACTTAAGATTTTGGTGAACAATTTAAAATCGATAGGAAATATTGTGAAATTTACCTTGTTGGGCCTGTGGTTGATTTCCATCATTATGTTGATCGTTTTTGGAATACGCCAAGCAGCCGCACATGCCTATTCGGGCAATGTTTCCATAGAAAAAGTATTAGTTTTTGATCAACCCTCAGAACCCATTAAGATAAACTTAAGATCAACGGATAGGGACAAGCAGGAAAACAATATGCATATTAAAGGTATTGTGCTTGATTATACCGAAAATGGTGAAGAAATACTTATTTCGCGGGACTTCCGCTTTTACCTAAAAATATCCAATGACTCTATAGCTCGTATAGAAGTTCGTAAAAATGCCAATGGGAATTCCTTTAAAAATGCAACAGAGACTGCCGGTAAAATCAACTATAATTATGTGGTCCAAGGCAATACCATTCTGTTGGATGATTATTTAACAACTGGGAGAGAAAATAAATTTAGAGATCAGGACGTAAGGATATATTTATATATTCCGGTTGGAACAAGGGTAGAATACGGCAAATCTCCAGAAAACTGCTGGATCATTAGGGCCAATAATGACCAGAATATGAATGGTTGCGAGATTACCAAATACACTTGGATAATGGATGACGACGGAGAATTCAAATGTGAAAATTGTCCTGAAATTGAAGAAGTCGATGATGACAATGATAACAGTAATGGTAAAATTATCATTAATGAAGATGGGGTGGATATTGATATAAAAGGTGACGGGGACAATTTTAAACTTAAAATAGACGATAAGGGCGTACAGTTCAAAACCAACGACAGTAAAAAGACGGAAATAAAAAAAGATACAGTTCAGTAGGTCCTTGTAACAACTCGGTTACTAATAATGTGACCGAAGAGACCTAATTAATAATTTTAAGAATAGCATAAATAGTAACATTAATCAATCCTTGAAATACTCTGCCCCCAAGAGTTTATTACAAGACTCAAAAACAACAATCATGACAACACTAGCAAGAATTACCATCACACTTATCCTGGCCATCTTATTTTCTTCCTGCGGTTTTGATATTAATTTCGGAAACGGCAAAAAAGGAAATGGCATTGTAGACGAGGAAAGCCGTACCGTGACATCAGATTTTACCGCAGTTTCAGTTTCGGAGGGCTTAGATGTTTATGTAACCCAAGGCAGTGATTTTGAAATTGTAGTAGAAGCTGACGAAAATATAATAGACCTTATTGGGACAGACATTAAAAATGGAACTTTGCGGATTCATGCCATTGAAAATATTGGCAGGGCTACCAAGAAAGTATATGTTACCTTACCTGTCATTATAGCTTTGGAAACTTCCAGTGGTGCTGCCCTATTTACCAAGAATGCCATTGATGCCGAAAACATTGAATTGAGTGCCAGCAGTGGTTCCAATCTACAAATCGGAGAATTAAAAGCTGAAAATGTATCAACAGATTCAAGCAGTGGAGCCCACATTAAGCTAGCCGGGGAAGCAGAAATCCTTAACAGCAATGCAAGTAGCGGCTCAGGAATAAAAGCTGAAAATTTAAGAACGGCAAAATGCAATGCCAGCGCTAGTAGTGGAGCTGGTATCACCGTAAACGTATCAGAATCTTTAATAGCAAAAGCTAGTAGTGGAGGAGATATACGCTATACCGGAAATGCAAAAGTAGAACATGAAAAGTCGAGCTCGGGAAGCGTAAGTGGATTGTAAATGCCAGATCATCTTTCAATAGCATTCCAACTATCTTAAAATTTGCAAAACCCATTGAGATTTCAATGGGTTTTCATTTTCCAATACATCATCTTTCTTTATATTCGTTCAATAAATTTTGTTATGAAAATAAAGATTAAAAAATATGTACTTCCGCTAAAGCACACTTTCAGTATTTCTAGGGAATCCCATGATTTTCAAGATTCCATGGTCGTTGCCTTGGAATTGGACGGTAAAACTGGTTACGGAGAGGCAACATCCAATCCCTACTATAAAATAACCTTTGAAACAATGCAGGCGGAGATTGAAAACGTTAGAGCGGAAATTGAGCATTTCAATTTTAAGGAACCGGAGGCCTTCCATGCCTTCTTGGTGTCCAAAAAACTAAGCAATTTTGCTATTTGCGCCTTGGACCTTGCCGCCAACGATCTGTATGGAAAAATACTAGGCAAACCCTTATATGAAATATGGAATACGGACAACAGTAGTTATCCTATAACCAATTATACCATAGGGTTGGATTCCATTGAAAAAATGGTGGACAAAATGAAAGAAATGCCCTGGCCCATATATAAAATTAAACTAGGCACCACTAATGACGTAGAGATAGTACGGGAACTGCGCAAGCATACCGATGCCATTTTCAGGGTAGACGCCAATTGTGCTTGGACAGCTGAAGAAACCATCTTGAATGCTCCTTATTTAAAGGAATTGGGGGTGGAATTTATTGAACAACCTCTTAAAGCCGATGATTGGAAAGGCATGGAAATGGTAATGCACGAAAGTGTTCTGCCCATTATAGCGGATGAAAGCTGTATAGTGGAATCCGATGTGGAAAAATGTGCGTTTCATTATAATGGCATCAATATTAAACTCACCAAATGCGGTGGCCTTACCCCAGCAAGGCGAATGATCAAAAGGGCCAAGGAATTAGGTCTAAAAGTAATGGTGGGCTGCATGACAGAATCCTCTGTGGGTATATCGGCCATAGCCCAACTTATACCACAATTGGATTATGTAGATATGGACGGTGCCATGTTATTAAAAAAAGATATTGCCGATGGGGTCATTATCCAGGAAAATGGCAAAGTAATCTTTCCTACCTCGGGTGGAAGCGGAATTAGCTTACGTTGATGACTTATTACATTGATGGGTTCCCTGGAAGTGAATTTGAGTTGGACCACAGGAAATACTTGTATTTTGGAGGCACCTCTTATTTGGGGTTGCAGACTGATAATGCTTTTCAGGATATCTATATTTCCAATATTAGGAAATACGGTACAAATTACGGGGCTTCCAGAAAATCCAATATCCGAATCTCAATTTATGATGTAGTAGAGCGGCACCTAACCCATCTAGTGGGAAGCGAGGCCTGCACCACTTTATCTTCTGGTTATTTGGCAGGCCAACTCGTGAGGCAAACTATGGACACCAAGGATCATAGACTGTTCTACGCCCCCAACACCCATTCTGCCCTCTATTCTCCTACCGCGTCCTTAACAAAATTAAAACCATACATTACCTTCACTGCATTGAACATAGCGGTCAGAGCTCATTTGGAAGCCAATCAAGGAACTACTCCAGTAGTTTTTTTGGATGCCATTGATTTTTCCGGGGCCAATTATCCCGATTTTGAGGGATTAAAAATGCTGCCTTTGGAAAAGATCATTCTGGTGGTAGACGATTCTCATGGTATTGGAATTGTTGGTAAAGATGGAGGTGGTGTTTTTAGTATGGTCAGGGAACTTGGTCCTAAGGAACTTATTGTTTGTTGTTCCTTGGGAAAGGGGTGTGGGGTTCAGGCGGGTGCTATATTTGGAACTAATAAGCGAATTCACCAATTCACAGACACTCCTTTTTTTGGCGGGGCAAGTCCAGCCGCACCTGCAGCAGTAGCCTGTCTTTTAGACGGAAAGGAGCTCTTCCTTAAGAAAAGGGCCAATCTAATTGATAATATAGGCTTGTTCAAATCTAATATTAAAACCTTAGATAAATTTAAATTCATGGAGGGTCATCCTGCCTTCAGTTTTACAGACGAAAAACTTACGAATTACCTGGAACGGCAAAATATTCTGGTGACCAGTTTTCGTTATCCTGACAAAGATTCCCAACTTATGAGTAGAATTGTTATAAGTGCCCAGCATAAGAAGGAGGATATTCTTTTATTGTGTGGTATAGTCAACTCATATTCTTAAAATAAAACGGCCATCCCAAAAAAAGGATGGCCGTTTTATTTAACACTTTACTTTTATATTCTTAATTATCCCACCATACTGGCGTAACCGGTGACTGTTGGTTTGCCGTTACGTTGGCCTCATTTCGGCTCAATTCGGTTGAAGGGCCAGCAGTCAAATTATATATCTTCATGTATATAAAAAAAACAAACATTGAATGAACGAAATGTGATTTATACAAAAATCAGTACTGTTTACAAGGTATTTGTCACAAAATTGAGACTGGAAACTACTATTATTTAATTCTTTTTGACAAGATTTTTTTAACATAATTTTAGTTTCATATGTTAATATTCTAAAAAAGTCGTAACTTATTAGTATCTAATCCTTTAAATAAAATCGCCATGAAAAAAATACTTGGAATAGTTTTCTTGATGCTATTTTTGGTCTCTGCCACCGAATTTGCGTCTACAAAAATTCAAAACCCAAATTCACTTGAAGGTACTTGGGAATTAGTAAGCTTTAACAATTACGATGGTAACGATGTAGTTAAGACTATGCCCCCCACAGATGGCTACCGTCAAATTAAAATGTATTACAATGGCAAGGTAATGTGGACCCGATATGTTCCTACAGATTCCATTGAATGGTTCGGTTATGGCTCTTATAAAGCTACAGATAGTACCTTGACCGAAAAATTGGAATATATGTCATCCTCTATGAGAAAAGTGGCCAATCAAAATATGGAATGGCATATGGAACTCCAATTGGAAGGTGATAAATTCAGCCAAATATTTATTGATGCCGATGGGAACCGAATAAATTCTGAAAACTACAAACGTCTAAATTAGTTTTACGTTCTAGAATAACTTTCCAATTAGGGATAACATATTTGTTGTACCGCATGACTAAAAAAACGATCGATACCAGGAACCTATGTTCCGAGTACCGATCGTTTCATATTGCCCTTAATCTAAATGATCTATTAAATTTTGAGCATCCTAATTAAGATATCGTCTAAGACGAAACTTCTTGATGGGTTTCAATGGTCGCCAAATATCTTTCTGCATCAAGCGCCGCCATACACCCAGTACCTGCAGCGGTAACTGCCTGCCTATATTCCTTATCTTGTACATCTCCACTGGCAAAAACTCCAGGCTTACTAGTTTTAGTAGTCTTACCTTGGGTAATTAAATACCCCGTTTCATCCATTGCCAATTGTCCCTTAAAAATATCGGTATTTGGCTTGTGGCCTATAGCAATAAACAATCCAGTAATGGCAATGTCCTCTTTTTCTCCAGTAACATTATTAACCATTCTTAGGCCTTCTACAACCTGATCGCCCAAAACGGTATCTACTTCCGTGTTATAACGAATTTCAATATTGGCCAAGCTGTTCACCCTATGTTGCATAGCTTTTGAAGCTCGCATTTCATCCTTTCTTACCAACATAGTTACCTTCTTACAAATATTGGCCAAATAGGAAGCCTCTTCTGCAGCAGTATCCCCTGCCCCAACAATAGCTACGTCCTGCCCCTTGTAAAAGAAACCATCACATACTGCACAAGCCGATACTCCACCCCCACGAAGTTTTTGTTCGCTAGGAATACCCAAATACTTTGCAGTTGCTCCTGTTGAAATAATTACTGTTTCCGCTTCTATAACCTTGCTGTCGTCTATGGTAACCTTATGTATTCCACCTACTTCATCACTAAAATCCACAGCGGTAGCCATACCAATACGGACCTCGGTACCAAATCTTTCGGCCTGTTGCTGTAATTGCATCATCATCGTAGGTCCGTCAACTCCTTCTGGGTAACCAGGAAAGTTATCTACCTCTGTTGTCGTAGTCAATTGTCCTCCAGGTTCCATTCCAGTATACAGCACCGGCTTTAAATCTGCCCTAGATGCATATATGGCTGCAGTATAGCCTGCAGGTCCCGAACCAATAATCAACGTTTTTAAACGCTCTACTTTTTCTGCCATAATCAAAGTCTTCATTACTTGTTAGAAGACAAAAGTAGGATTTTCAATAAAAACCTTACGTCAAAAGTTATAAAAAGTTATTATAAAACTAGTTGTATAAACTATTGATGCAGACCCATGTAACGGAAAGGATATAATTTGTTGTAAAATTGAAATACTTCTATCAAAAGCTATTACAAATAGGGTAATTTATGAGTGAAACCTGTTTATTGTCCGTTAGAAAATATTGAAAATTTTTAGTAGACCTAATTAGATCTATCCCAACAAATGATAAGGCAAAACCAAAAAGGGAATACTTGTATGAAAACCAATTTGATTTATTACAGGTTTTAAAAATAGATTCTCCAAAAAACTATGTTTATTCTTTACCATAACCAACATTTGTGGATGCAATTCAGATTGAATATTATTGATGGCTTCAATGATTCCTTGATCTGGTAATTCATGAAACTTATGTACAGTTTCCGAAAGTAAATGGTCCAATTTATTCTTGTTCTTTTTCTGTGCTTCGTTAAGTTCATAGCCCGAGCGTACATGCATAATTTCTAATGTTGATTTATGAACGCCAGCTAAAAACAACACCTCCTTTATTAAATCTAAATTATATTCTATTTCATAATCAGTAGGAAATAGGATCTTTTTGGGCAGCTTAAAATCAAAGTCAAAGGGTACGGCCAATACAGGGCATTTTGCCCTTTTTATAGTATGCACCGTACTACTTCCCAAAAATATTTCTTTAGCCCCCGTAGCTCCTTGGGTTCCCATAATTAAAAGGTCTATTTCCTTACTTTCTACGAGTTCATCAATGGCCTCTATTAAAACACTGAAGGCACTATAGGTTTTAAAATGATGTTTTGGGGTATTGAATTCTGAAATGACCTTTAATTTTAATTCTTCCAATTTGGTTTCAGAATCTGTACGGTAAATATCCCCCAACCCTATTTGCCCCGGACTGTGCAATAAATACTCGGACTGATAAATAGCTGGGGTATACGTGTGCAACAAATGAAATGTACAATCTTCATTTTTAAGCAAACGCACTGCATAGGAAATTGCTTTATAAGCATAATCCGAAAAATCGGTAGGTATCAAAATATTTTTCATCTTTTCTTTTTTTATTTATTGTAAATCATGGTACAAAAATGCCTGCATCCATGGACCTTAACTTTAACAAAACTTGTACGGGACTAATCTCTACTTAGAAGATCTATTAAGTATCATGTCCCACTATATTTAATTTTCCAATAAATTTAAAGAGAATAAAACGATTAATTCATGATTTTAATCAGTTTGACGCACCATGGTTTTTTATAATTTTACCTTGGTATTTTTTACCGTTACAATTATATTTGGAATATGGATAGTTTAAATCCCCATTCCTTATATCCATTAACATAGAGTTCAACAATCCATAAGAATATAAAAAAATAACTGCTAGGTGAAATTCATAGACTATTATAAAATATTGGGATTGGACAAAGGCGCCAGCCAAAGCGACATTAAAAAGGCTTATCGGAAAATGGCCAGAAAGCATCATCCGGATGTTAACCCCAATGACAAAGAGGCCGAAAAAAAGTTTAAGGAAATCAATGAAGCCAATGAAGTACTGAGCGATCCGGAAAAACGTAAAAAATACGACAAATACGGTAAGGATTGGGAGCATGCGGAGGAGTTTGAAAAAGCCCGGGCTTCACAACAATCGGCTTATGGAAGAGGTGGGCAAAGTTATTCCCAAAGTGCTGGAGAACATGATTTCTCCGATTTTTTCGAATCCATGTTTGGAGGTTCAGGTGGTTTTTCCGGAAGAAGCAAGGCTCGTTTTAGAGGACAGGATTTAAACGCAGAGTTAAAATTACATCTTAGGGATGTTTTTAAGACACACAAGCAGACACTTAGTGTAAACGGTAAAAATATCAGGATTACCGTCCCTGCTGGAATAGAAAACGGGCAAACCATAAAAATTAGTGGTCATGGCGGCCCCGGACAACAAGGAGGACCCAAAGGTGACCTTTACATTAGCTTTGGCATCATAAACGATACTGCTTTTAAAAGGGATGGCAACAACCTATATACTTCCGTAAACCTAGACTTGTATACGGCCCTCTTAGGTGGTGAAATAATGGTGAATACCTTTGACGGACAAGTAAAACTAAATGTTAAACCAGAAACACAGAACGGCACCAAAATTAAACTAAAAGGCAAGGGCTTCCCTGAATATAAAAAAAACGATGCCTTTGGGGATCTATACATTACTTATAATCTGGTAACCCCTACCAATTTAACGGCCAAAGAAAAAGAACTTTTTACGGAATTGGCGAATCTGAGAAAATAATTTTAACTATGAAAAGAGTAAGCTGCACAAGGGCATCAATTAACCACTTTTACCAAATTTAAGCCTTATGGAACAGGAATATATACTTATTACCGACTTTTGTATGAGTCACAATATAGAAACCCATTTCGTATTGGAACTTTACGAATTTGGACTGGTAGACCTAGTGGTTAAAGAAAATGTGCAATATCTCCCAATTCGGCAATTGCCAAAAGCAGAAAAAATAATTAGACTTTATTCCGATCTGGACATCAACTTGGAAGGCATATCCGTCATTACCCGGCTTCTCAAGCAAATGGAAAATATGCAAGTTGAAATTACCCAGCTCAAAAACAAACTAGATCTCTATGAATAAGGCCAACACCAAAATGGAGAATTCCTCGACTTTTGAATATTTGAAGGCACTGGATTAAAATAGCTTTTATACCCAAAAACTCAGATTTTTAGTCTTTTGTCTCCCCTGCCAGAAAACGGTTCAGGCGGGCTTTAAGGACAGGGCAGAAGCAAAAGGCCGAGAATTCAATTAATTTGCCCTAGCCCTAAAGGGAATAATTGAATTTTATAAAGCAATATTAAACTAAAACCCTGGAGTTTTTGGGAATGAATGAAAATTTCAAGGTAGTATTAAACCAGAGCCTATTTTGAAATGTAAATTCTTCTTAAACTATACTGTTCCACTAATAAAATCCAAACCTTAGAAATCATAAATAATTACCCGATATTGATATATATCATTTTGGATGAAGTACTGGATTCATAATTTCGACTTTATTAATCCAAAATCTTAATTCCATGACAACATTACTTAAAGTTGATCAGCTTATTTCTGAAGACAGTAAAAATATTATTACCAGGAATCTAAGTCGGATTTTGGATTTAAGAATATTAGACATTGATCTCATCAATAAGACCATATCATTGGTCTATAATAACCCCTTTGTATTGGACAAGGCTAAAAAAGAATTGGGACGCGTTGGCTATTCCCTTCAAACCCAACCTCTACTTTAATTTTCTTGGAACTTGAACTGGTAAAAATCTTCGTTTTATTATAATATACCATACAACTCTTACTCCAAAAGACTATAATGTTCATTAGATAAGGACTTCATTGTTACAGCTGCCTGTTCGGCCGTGATATCGCGTTGGGGATTGGCAAACATTTCATAGCCTACCATAAATTTTTTCACAGTTGCCGATCGCAACAAGGGCGGATAAAATGACATATGAAAATGCCATTCGGGATGGTCCTCACCATCTGTTGGCGCCTGATGTATCCCAGCGGAATACGGAAACGAGGTGCCGAATATATTATCGTATTTTATG
>TARA_R110002049_G_scaffold10507_3_pt1 | contig 10786 bp, 8 predicted proteins | sample TARA_R110002049 | Tara Oceans TARA_R110002049 (sample SAMEA4396941) | marine metagenome | biome: Polar Biome; feature: [SRF] surface water layer (ENVO:00010504); material: water (ENVO:00002006), including particulate matter (ENVO:01000060) such as... | depth 5 m
GCCTTACTATGGTATATCGACAATAAATATTGGAAATAGACAGCTTAATAGAGCGAGTTCTTCTAAAATAATTAATGTGCCATGTGAAAAAGAATTAATTTTAGAGGCATTCAATAATTTATCTAAAACAATAGAGATTTCAAATGAAACTTTTGGTAAAGGCAATAGTGCACAATTATTCTTAGATAGCTTAGAATCAACAGAAGTGTGGTCAATAAATCATCAAAAACAATTTAAGGATGCCTAAACAAAAGCATATACTATTTTTAGTTCCTGATGGTGTTGGCATAAAGAATTATCTGTATTCTGATCTTATTAAGCATATAAAGGAAGACGCTATAGTTACTATTTGGTCTACTTTGCCATTAGAAGCTTTCGATGATGTAAAAGGAATACATGACATAGATTTTAATTACAAACAAATACAGCTATCTCCCGAAAATAGTCTTACACGTCTATATAGAGAAGCTACAACCTATGCACGATTAATTCATAATAGTAAGCTAAAAGAAAATCCGACGATATTAACAAATTGGAGACGGCCAAACTATAGTTTCAAAGTAAAAGTATTATATAAATTTGCTGAGATTCTAGGAAAATTCTTATCTAAAAATTATTCTAGAATATTAAATTTCGAAAAAAAGAGTATTGAAAAAATTTCTCAGGGTGCTATAAAGAATTATAAAAAAGAATTACAAGAGTTAAAACCTACGACAATTTTTATTACACACCAACGTGTAGCAGGATTGATGCCTATTTGTCTTGCAGCAAAACAAAATAATATTAAAACAGTCACCGCAATTTTTTCATGGGATAATTTGCCAAAAGCAAGATTAGCGGTAAAAACAGATGATTACTATGTTTGGTCAAAATGGATGAAACAGGAAATGAAAGACTATTATCCCGAAATACCTGAAGATAACGTAATCCTTGTTGGAACTCCTCAATTTGAATTCTACTTAGATCAAAATAGATTTATAACTCGAGAAGATTTTGCCAAAACACATGGTTTAGATACAAAGAAGAAATGGCTTTGTTTTAGTGGAGATGATATTGCGACATCACCTTATGACCAATTGTTTCTTGAAGACGTGGCTGAATCGCTAAACTCTAAGAAAGATGATTTACAAATTATATTTAGAAGATGTCCAGTTGATTTTTCATCGAGATATGATGAAGTTCTCAATAGATTTAGCGATTTAATTGTTCCGATTGACCCTATTTGGAATGTGCAATCTGAAACAGGTTGGGTTGGGTATTTTCCAAAATTCAATGATATTAGCATGCAAGTTAATTTATCTTATCATTGCAGCTTAGTAATCAATCTTGGCTCGACAATGGCATTAGATTTTGCGACATTTAATAAACCATGTTTATATCTAAATTATAATCCATCTAATGATAACAATTGGAGTACAAAAATTATTTATAATTTTCAACATTTCAGAAGTATGAATGGATTAAATGCTGTTGGTTGGATAAATGATAAAGCGTCAATTTTAGAAGTAGTTAATAATGCGCTTAATCATCCAGAGACAATTGCTCCAGAAAGAAAAAAATGGATGGAAATTTTAGTTCAGCATCCAATTGATCAAAACGCTAGACTTATAGCAAAATCTTTATTCTAAATGCATATTTGCTTTATAACAAATGAATACCCAAAACAAGATTTTTCGCATGGAGGTGTGGGCACTTTCATTCGTACATTAAGTAGAAAATTAGTAAAAAAAGGACATAAAGTTACTGTAATAGGTATTAATTTCTATTCCAAAATTCATGAAGAAGAAGATGATAATGGAGTCATAATATATAGACTAAAACCTAACGTAATTAAAGGTTTTACATGGTATTATAATAATAAATCTATAAGCAAAAGGATAAAATTAATTGATAAGGATTATCCTATTGATATTGTAGAAACTGCAGAATTAGGTTTGGCTTTTATATCAAAAATTAAGTCTATAAAATATATTATTAGACTTCATGGAGGACATCATTTCTTTGCAAAATATGAAAAACGAAAAGTAAAATTGAGGCAAGCTTTTGTAGAGAAAAAATCATTTCGTAAGGCAGACGCTCTAATTGCAGTTTCCGATTTTGTAGGAAAGGAGACATTACAACTTTTAGGGTTACAGAACCGAACTTATACTGTTGTATTTAATCCCATAGATGTTAATCAATTCTATCAATCAGATTTAAACAAGATAGAAAAACATTCCATATTTTTTGCAGGAACACTTGTCGAAAAAAAAGGGATTAGACAACTCATTGAAGCCTTAAATTACTTAATAGATGAATTTCCAAATGTGAAACTTTTAATAGCAGGAAGAGATGCTAATATACCAGGTACTAATATTCCATACAGACCTTTATTAGAAAAAAGTATTACTAATAAATTAGAGCCTCATCTTGAATTTTTAGGAGTGGTACCAAATAGTACAATTCCAAGCTATATTGAAAAAGCTCAGGTATGCTGTTATCCTAGTCATATGGAGGCTATGCCATTAGCTTGGCTCGAAGTAATGGCTATGAGTAAAATTTTTATTGGAAGTTCTATTGGTCCTGGAAGAGAGGCAGTTATAGATGGTGTTACGGGTTATTTAGTGAATCCATTGAGTCCAGTTGCTATAGCCGAGAAAATCAAATATGTTTTTAATAACTATGAAACTTGTACTGAGATTGCTAAAAAGGGAAGAAAACGTATTTGCGAAGAATTTGATATAAATAATATTGTTGAAAAGAACATAAATACATACAATGAGATTGTTGTTAATACATAGGTTTTAGATATTTACTAGTTCAATTTGATTGAAAAAAACACTTATGAAATTTGTATATTTCCATTTTCAAGTATGCCTCAAGAATATCTTGTAAAAAGAACTTAAAAAATTATTCAATAAGTTAAAAAATATAACTTTTAATTCTATGACATTAGCAATAATAACATCAGCTCCACACAAAGTTAAAGATGGTAAATATTACTCTTATGGTCCTTACGTAAGAGAAATGAACATCTGGACAAAGTATGCTGATAAAACATTGGTAATAGGACCTAGAGATGAAAATAACGAAATAGGAGAAATAGATGAACCATATAATCAGTCAATTAATTATACGGAAGTAAAAGCGTTCAATATTACTTCAGTATATAATATTTTGAGAACCTTGGTATTATTTCCTTTCACCTCTTTTAAGATTTATAAAGTAATGAAAAAAGCAGATCACATTCATTTGAGGTGCCCTTGTAATATGAGTCTGTTAGGAGCCTTTGTCCAAATTTTGTTTCCTTCAAAACGGAAAACTGTAAAGTATGCAGGTAATTGGGACTATGATAGCAAACAACCATGGGCTTACAGAATGCAACAAAATATATTAAGGAACACTTTGTTATCTAAAAATATAAAAGTTTTAGTGTATGGCGAATGGAAAGATGCTACAACGAATATGGTGTCATTTATATCAGCTACATATCGTAATGATGAAAGAGTTTCTTTTTCCAAAAAAGATTATTCTAAAAAATTAAAATTTGTATTTACAGCAAATTTAGTAGTAGGTAAAAGACCACTATTAACTATTAAAATAATTGAGTCATTAAGAAAAAAAGGAATTGATGCAGAAATCCATATGTTTGGAGATGGACCTTTAATGGATGAGGCAATGTTATTTATTAAAGATAACAATCTATCTGACTCAGTGTTTATGTTGGGAAACCAAGATAGAGAGACTATTAAAACTTGTTTGCAGGATGCACATTTTTCAATTTTACCTTCAAAAAGCGAAGGATGGCCTAAAGCTATTGCAGAAGGTATGTTTTTTGGTGCAATTCCAATTTCAACAAAAATTTCATGTTTATCTTGGATGTTAGATTACGGCAAACGAGGTATACTTATAGAAAATGATTTAGATAGTGCTGTCAATACCATTTTAAAACATATTGGAAAAGGTGATGATTTTCTTAATGAAATGAGCAAGGCTGCGATGAGTTGGTCGCAGATATATACGCTTAACAAATTAGATGAAGAAATTGGAAAAATGGTTGTAAAATGATTCGGTCATTACAAATTATTGATACTTTGCGGATTGGAGGTGCTGAACGAATGGCTATTAATATAGCTAATGGTCTTTCTAGTGCCAATGTAGAATCCCATATTTGTGCTACTAGATCTGAAGGACAATTAAAAGCTTCTATAAAAAAGGAAGTCTCATATTTGTTTTTGAATAAAAAATCAACAATAGATATTATAGCCTTATTTCGACTAAAAAAGTATATAAAAAAGAATCAAATTAACATTTTACATGCGCATGGTACTTCTTTTTTTATAGCAGCTATAGTAAGTGTTTTTAATAGAAAATTGAAAATCATATGGCACGACCATTATGGAAATAGAGTCAATGATACAAATAAATTCAAATTAGTAATCCTAAAATTATGCTTGTATAATTTTAATATAATTTATTGTGTAAATCATGAATTAAGGAATTGGGCAATTGAAAATTTAAATTGCAAAACAGTAAAGTTTATTTCTAATTTTCCTACAATTAATCATAAAAAAGAAACAATATTAAATGGTAATACTGGCAAACGAATTTTATGCGCAGCAAATTTAAGAGAGCCAAAAAATCATGAGTTGCTGTTTAAAGCATTTAAAAAGTTAAAAGGAGAATGTAGTGATTGGTCACTTCATTGCATAGGAGCCATTTATGATGATGATTATTCTCAAAATTTAGAATCTTTTATTAATAAACATAAATTAAAAAATCAAATATTTTTATATGGCGCTAAAGAAGATGTATCAAACATAATTTCTCAATCAGATATCGGAGTACTTACTTCAAAATTTGAAGGATTACCTATGGCATTATTAGAATATGGGCTTGGTAAATTAGCTGTTTTAGCAACTGATGTAGGGTATTGTAATAAATTAATATTAGATGATTCTTTAGGTGTGTTGGTTTCTAGTAATGATAAAAAATCGGTTTACAATGGTTTAAAGCTGCTTATAAATGATATAAAATATAGAAAAGAATGTGCAGAAAATTTTCATTTAAAAATTCTAAATGAATTTTCTGAAGAAGAAATATTGCGTAAGTTGATTTTGGATTATGAGTTATTATTAGTACCTGATAATATAGAAAAAGAATAATGAATATAAAATATGTTTACCGTTTATTGTTTCATATTACGCTTGGTGTAGTATTTTTTCTTTTTGTAAATCTTATTCCTAGATTGTTCTTTTTTTTTATGATCTTTTATTTCATATTAACTATAATAATGGCTTCAAAAAAACAAAGAAAAATAGAAGTACTAAAAGCATGTGCTTATGTTGTAGGTATTGAGGTATTGTTGAGAATGACCAATGGAGCTTTATTTTATGAAGCATCAAAATATTTGGTGATTTTATTTATGTTAATAGGTATGTTTTATGACGGTATTTCTAATAAAGGGTCTGCTTATTTTATTTATCTTATACTTCTTGTGCCATCCATAATTGTCGCATCATCAACAATCGGATTTGATGCCAATTTCAGAACTAACGTAGCTTTTGTTTTAACGGGCCCTGTTAGTCTGGGAGTTTCTGCTTTGTATTGTTTAGATCGTAAAATTACAAGAAATCAATTGCTCGATGTATTGCAATATTTGTCACTCCCTATAGTTTCTTTAACTACTTATTTATTTTTATATGCTCCAAGTATTAAAGATACGCTTCGAGGAACACAATCTAATTTTGAAGCATCTGGAGGATTTGGTCCCAACCAGGTTTCTACAGTATTGGGTATCGGAATGTTTACGTTTTGTGTATTTATTTTTCTTAAATCGAAAAATATTATAATTACAATAATAAATATTATGCTATTTAGTGCAGTTACATTTCGAGCAATTGTTACTTTTAGCAGAGGAGGTGTGATAACTAGTATATTAATGATAATGGCATTTTTATTCTTTTTATATCTAAAATCAAAATCTAATGAAAGGTTTAGGATAGTAGCTTCATTAATTGCTATAGTGATGGTTTTAGGGTTTACGTGGGTAGTTAGCTCCAGTCTAACAGGTGGGTTAATTGAAAAGCGATATAATAATCAAGATAAGAAAGGTTTGGAAAAAGAAGATGTATCAGCTGGTAGAGTTAATCTATTTTTGGGAGAATTGGAAGGATTTATTGAGAACCCATTTTTGGGGGTTGGTGCTAATGGGATGAAAGAATTAAGAATTGAAAGAATGGGAAAAGCCATTGCCAGCCATAATGAAGTAAGTCGAATATTGTCAGAGCATGGATTAATTGGAATTATTATTTTATTAATTTTAATTATTAGACCTTTAGCATATAGAACAGAAAATCAAAGTAATATATTTTTCTTTGCTTTTTTCTGTTTTTGGTTTGCCACAATAAATCATTCAGCTATGCGTATTGCGGCTCCAGGGTTTGTTTATGGCTTAGCTTTATTAAATGTTACACATGAAAAAAAACGTCCTTTACATAGGAAATGCCTTAGCGAATAAAGGGAAAACCAGCTCTACGATAGATACTTTAAGCTCCCATTTAAAAATAATGTGTAACCTTAAAATCGCATCAGCCAAGTCTAATAAAGTGTTTCGCTTATTGGATATGATATTTTTAGTTTTTAAAAATAAAACTAATACGGATTACGTCTTAATAGATACTTACAGTACAATTAATTTTTATTATGCTTTGATTATAAGTCAACTTTGTAGGCTGTTTAATATTAAATATATTCCAATACTTCACGGTGGAAATCTAGAGAATAGATTGAAAAACAATCCTAAATTAAGTGAACTTACTTTTAAGAATGCCCATAAATTAATTGCTCCATCTAATTTTTTAAAATTAGTATTCAATAATTACGGTTATCAAAATGTTGAATATATTCCAAATAGTATTGAACTAGACCAATACAGTTTTGAAAATCGAAATATCGATGCTATCAAGCTATTATGGGTTAGGTCTTTCTCATCAATTTATAATCCTGAATTAGCTGTTTTAGTTTTAAAACAATTAAAAGAAGAAAATTACGACGTTGAGCTAACAATGATTGGTCCTGATGTTGATGGGTCTTTAATTAAAGTAAAAGAGTTAGCTGATAGTAAACATTTAGAAGTTAATTTTACAGGAAAACTATCGAAGGTTGAATGGAGAACATACTCTAAAAACACTAATGTTTTTATAAATACCACTAATTTCGATAATATGCCAGTAAGTGTTATTGAAGCAATGGCACTTGGATTACCAGTTGTTTCAACTAATGTTGGAGGACTTCCATTTTTAATTTCTGACAATTCTGAGGGGATTTTGGTAAATCCGGATGATTCCAATGCTATGGCTGAGGCTATTATTAGGTTAAAAGATGATATTGAATTCAAGAATAAATTAGTACAAAATGCACGTGCTAAAGTTGAAAATTTTAGTTGGAAAGCCGTGAAACCTAAATGGGAATCCCTTTTGTCTTAAATTTATGTTCAAAACCAATTGTACTTATTATCTTTACGTCATAGTTTTCTTGCAAAATGACTAAAAAAAAAGGAATACATTTCGAAGTTTCTGAACGTAAAATTCTATTAAGGATTTTAGATTTGGTGATGGTGTATTTGGGCGTTTATTGCCTAAGTCTTTATTTTGATTTTGAATATATTGAAGTAAGTAAAGATAATAGTGTAGCTTTAATTCTTTTAGGAGTATATATTACAATATTCGGGACAATATTTGAATTGTACGATCTTCAAAAAGCAAGTAAGCTTGAGTCTACTTTTAAGAATGTGGTAATTACGGCATCTACAGTAGTTCTTTTTTATCTCTTAACACCTGTTCTTTCGCCATATCTTCCAGTTGAACGTCTTCAAATTGTGTATCTGTATTTAACCATTATATTCTCTATCCTTTTATGGCGAGTATTTTATATGAACTTAATCGAATCTCCTCGTTTTTATAAGCGTGTGCTTTTAGTAGGAGAGGTTTCAAACATAGATGGACTTGTTAGAGCGTTAGATACTTCTGACCCAAATTATAAAATAGTAGGTTTTATTAATAGTGAAAACTCATCTGAAGATTCTGTAAAGTTTAATGGATTAAAAGAATTTGATGCTAAGGATTTTTTACAAACTATTCAAAAGGAAAAAATTTCAGAAATCTTGGTAGCTAGTTTTAATACAGAAGCCATTACGGTAGAAGTTTATCATGATTTGATGTTGCTTCTAGAACGTGGTTTTAAAATTAGAGACTATACACAGGTCTATGAAGAATTACTTCAAAAAGTTCCGGTGCAATTTGTAGGTAAAGATTTTTATAAATATTTTCCTTTTAGTCGTAGCAATGAAAATAAGCTATACATATTTTTTCAGCGTGGATTCGATATTGTTTTCTCATTGATTGGTTTGTTTTTTGGATTATTAATTGCGCCAATTATCTTAATTGGGAATTTAATAGGAAACAGAGGTCCTTTATTTTATTCTCAAGAACGCGTAGGTCGAAATAGTAAACCTTTTCAGATTATTAAACTTAGATCGATGGTTGTAAATGCTGAGGAAGATGGCGTAAAATGGGCTCTGAAAAATGACACCAGAATTACGGCTTTTGGTATGTTTTTACGTCGTTCTCGTTTAGATGAAATTCCACAATTTATCAATGTTTTAAAAGGAGATATGAGTATTATAGGTCCTAGACCAGAACGTCCGTTTTTTGTTAATGAATTATCTCGAATTATTCCGTTTTACGAAACACGTCATATCATTAAACCTGGCCTTACAGGTTGGGCACAAGTAAGCACAAGGTATGGTGCTTCTGTTGACGATAGTTTAACGAAGCTTCAATACGATTTGTATTATATTAAACACAGAAGTGTGTTTTTAGATTTCAGTATTTCAATAAAAACACTGAGTACTATATTATATTATAGAGGACAGTAATTAGTTTTTATTAAGATATTTTGAAAGAAATATAAATCTAATAAAAATTGCTATTAACAAAGGAATTAAGCCAATAGCAAAAACCTGTATGCCACTTATCCAATGAAATGTTAACAGTGCTAACATAATAATTAGAAACTTTATATAACGTTTTACCCAATTCTTAATCGTTGGTTTTAATAATTGACTAACAATAAGAATATTTAAAGGAAAAGCCCATAATAAGTTAAAGTTATAAGCGGTTGCTGAATGGTCTGTAGCAAACCAAAGCAATAATAAAACAATACCGACAATTCCTGTGGTTCCAAAAATTATGGAATCTAACCACTTTGTTCTCTTATTATTTTTATAATCTTTATATGTAATAAATAATATGCCAAGCCCAAGTAATCCTATTATAATCAATGGACTAAATAGAGAATCGAATGAGGTAATGTCTTCTTTTTTTTCATAAAGGTTTGAAGAGTCTTTTACCAATTTCTGAGAGCTATCTAATTTTGCGTTTGCAAAAAACTCATGGATATATATTGGTAAAAACATATGCTCAGATGTTGTAGCTTCTACATCTATAACAGAACCTAAAGCAATATCAATTCCAAAACTTCCCCAAGTATTAAGGCCAACATGGTCATGGATTAGTGTTCTAAATGTTTTATGTTTAAAACCTTCGGGTAAATTATAATCTATTTTTCGTGAAGTTGCTTTTTCAGTGACATCTCTAATTCTAGTAGCACAATTGTCATAAAAGAAATCGTAGATATAACGTCTGTTTTCTGGTTTATAATTGTTTTCTAAATAGTTAAATAGATTTTGTTTTTCTTTGGCAGAGAAATTTAAAACTTGCTCGTCAATTGAACGATTATAACTAGTATAATGGTAATATATATCCGCAAAATTGTGTTTACTAATAAGGTATTCTAACTTTCCTTGTGCAAATTTTAAATAAAAATTTGGTGCATCAAAATCGTATTGACCGTAACCATATATCGCATCTATACCTAAGTCGTTGTCTTTAACTCTAAAAGCATTATGACCAAAAGCATCGTTTAGTGAAGCTCCTGGACCAATAGTTAATACAGATATTTCTGCATTTGGTGATAATTGATACTGCTGAGAAAACCCAGAAGTAATTGTAAATAGAAATACTAAAAGAGAAAACTTTAATTTCATATGATGAACTATCTAAAAACGCTAAAATCTATTTTTAATGAAAACACATTAGAGTAAAGGGCTGCACTTTGATCACCAATGTCAGTGAAAGCATAATCAATTTGAATACCTCTGTATTTAAAACCTACACCAAAATTAGGCTGAAAGGTAACTTGTTCTGAATCATCGATTTGAATTTCATTTTGAAAATTACCAACTCCAGCTCTTAAAAAAACTAAATCCGTATAACCAAATTCAAAACCTAAAGCAGGATTTATGCTGGCAAAAGAAGTAGATATAATATCGTTATTTTGAGCAAAACGCATATTTAAGTTAGCAGCTGCTAGTAATGTGTAATCGTAATGGAATATCCATTTCTTAGACATTCCTATTTCTAATTTTGGTATTGTTATTTCTGTAGTTTCTGGTAGCTCTTGGTTTTCATCATCAATTGCGCCACTAATTTGTTCAAATTTTTCTTCGTCAATAGACCAAGCATTAAAAGTAGTTGTGATATCTCTTGCCATGATACCAAATTTCCAATCGTTTTTGCCTTCAAATTGAATTCCTGCATCTAAACCAAAACCCCAAGAAGAGGCAAAATCACCAATTATGCGTCTAATGATTTTCGAATTTACCCCAAAATTTAAACCGTCTAATGGCAGTTTCCTTGCGTAAGAAAACGTAAGACCATAATCTGCAGTAGAAAATGTACTTATT
>TARA_R110002049_G_scaffold254642_2_pt1 | contig 10779 bp, 9 predicted proteins | sample TARA_R110002049 | Tara Oceans TARA_R110002049 (sample SAMEA4396941) | marine metagenome | biome: Polar Biome; feature: [SRF] surface water layer (ENVO:00010504); material: water (ENVO:00002006), including particulate matter (ENVO:01000060) such as... | depth 5 m
AACAGATGCCAAGTTACCACCGTTTAGATTTGTCGGCTACTTATTTTCTAAAAGATAAGCTTCGGTTCAATGGAAAAGTGAAGTGGGAGAGCAGCCTTAATTTTTCTATTTTCAATGCGTATAATCGGCACAATGCATTTGCGATTAATTTTAAACGAAGAGAGGGTACACAAACTACTTTTGCAGAAATGACGTATTTTTTCGGTTTAGTACCTGCTATCACTTATAATTTTAAATTCTAATGAAAAAATTAAAATCATATAGTTGGTTACTACTTTTATTTGCTTTGTTAGCTTGTACAAAGGAGATTGATTTTGAATTGTCAGATGAATCGACCAACAGGTTAGTGGTAGAAGCTAATTTTACCAATGCAGCAAGACAGCATGAAGTAAAACTAACCCGTACAAGTACTTTTTATGAACCTAATGAAACACCAGCTGAAACAGGCGCAAGGGTAACAATAGTTGGAAATAATCAAACCGTATTGTTTGATGAAGTTAGGCCTGGAGTTTATTTAAATTTAGGAATGGACTCGGGTCAAATAGGCCAAACCTATACTTTGCAAATTGAATTAGCAAATGGAGAACGATATACCGCATCAGAAACGATGATGAGAAATACTGTAATTGATAGTATGTCCTATGAGTACTTTTCGTTTGCATCTCTTTATAACGTCAATATTTGGACGCAGGAGCCGGCCGGCAAAGGGGATAGTTACCTTTGGAATGTCTATATCAATGGAAATTGGATTAATGACACCCTTCGGTATTCTTCATTTCAGAACGATGACTTTGTAGATGGCTCTTACGTTAATGGAGGAACTATTTATCAAATACGAGAGCGTTCTTTTTTAGATTATAGTTTCAATCCTCCTCTAAAACTAGATAGTATTCGAGTAGGAGTAGAAACGGTGAACGTGTCGCAAAACTTTTTTGAATTCGTTGTTACTGCGCTTTTAGAAACAGAGTTTAGAGGTACTCCATTTGATGGTCCTCCGGCTAATATAAGAGGAAATATTTCTGATGGAGCATTGGGGTATTTTTCTGTTACTTCCGTCTCTAACCGATATGAATTTACGATACTCACTGAACATTAATGGCCGGTAAGGAAATAATGAGATGCGGTTGGGTCTCCAATGACCCGATATATATCAACTACCATGATCAAGAATGGGGAAAACCATTACATGATGATCAAGCACTGTTTGAACTGCTCATTTTAGAAGGTTTTCAAGCTGGGTTAAGTTGGATTACTGTTTTGAAAAAGCGTGAAAATTTTCGAATTGCATTTGATGGATTTAATCCCTCTAAGGTTGCAGCTTATTCGAATGAAAAAGTAGAAGAATTAGTAAACAATGCCAATATTATAAGACATAGAGGTAAGATAAATGCCGCAATAAAAGGAGCTCAAATTTTTCTAACTTTTGGAAAAAAAGAAGAGAGCTTTAGTCATTACTTATGGTCGTTCGTAAATCATCAGCCTATTGTGAATAAATGGGAATCACTGAAAGAGGTACCTGCCATTTCTCCAGAGTCTATCACGATGAGCAAAGCATTAAAAAAGAAAGGATTCAATTTTTGTGGCCCAACCATCTGTTATGCTTTTATGCAAGCATCAGGAATGGTAAATGATCATACGACTGATTGCTTTTTGAGTGAAAGTAATTATTAAATAGCGGAGCAATTCAATAATTACCCAATAAGGGTTACTCATTAAACCTTAACAAAGTAAAAAACGGTATTATTCTCCTCACTTTAGTGGTAGTTAAATCTGTTTACTGTGATTTTATTCCACACTTTTTTAAATGAAAGAAATCTCCATTAAATTATAATTACATTTTAATCAATTAGTTATAATCAAAATGCGCTACTCTTATATGATGGCATAAAATTCTATATTCGTCTTATCAAACTAATTAAAATTGAAACAATGAAAAAATATGCAATCGTATTGATGTTAGCTGCTTTTACATTCGCTTGTAATCAAGAAGAAGTAGATCAGTTAACACAATTAAAAACAGAATTAGAAGGAGAGGCAATTACAAAAGATTCTACTATTAATGATCTAATGGCAACCTTTAATGTAATTCAAGATAATTTAGATGAAATAAAGCGAAGAGAGAACTTAGTAACCATTAATACAGATGGAGATTCTGAGATGAGTTTGGGTAAAACTGAAAAGATTAATCGAGATCTTCAGATGATCAATAAGTTAATGATCGATAACAAAAACTTGATCGAGTCATTATCTAAGAAGTCTAAGAATTCAGGAGTTAAAATAGGAGAGTTAGAGCGTATGATAGCTAACCTTAGCAAACGTGTGCAGAGTAAAGATGGGGAAATAGCTGCTTTAAAAGAAGAACTAGTAAGCATGAACTTTAAGGTAACTGAGCTGAACAAATCACTAGATGAAATGTCAGTGGAAAACATGCGTAAGCAAAAAGAATTAGAAGAAAGTATTGAAGAAATCAATACGGCTTTCTTTGCTTATGGAACCTACAACGAATTAAATGAAAAGAACGTACTTACCAAAGAAGGTGGATTCTTAGGTTTAGGGAAGCAAAAGACGTTAAAAAATGATTTTAATGAGGAGTATTTCAGCAAGATAGATTTAACTCAAACTACTTCATTTTTAATTTACAGTAAGAAAGCAAGTTTAGTAACCACTCATCCTGAAGATTCTTACCGTTTTGTGGGAAGTGAAGACCAAGTTGATAGCTTAGTAATAACCAATCCAGCAGAGTTTTGGAAAGCATCTAAATACCTAGTTGTATTAGTTGACTAATCAAGTAAAGCAGGTAATTGAAAGCCGTTTCGTTTATTCGAAGCGGCTTTTTTATTTTATTTCATTTAATTGACAAATAGCCTGATAAGCCATAAATCCCATGCCTATCTTTAGGGACTCCTCATCAATGTCAAATTGGGCATTGTGTACTTTGTGCGTGATTCCTTTTTCGATATTTCCAGTCCCTAATCGATAAAAACACCCTTTGGTGTGATGTGTATAGAAGGAGAAGTCTTCTGCAGTCATTCTTAAATCTAGATCAATTACGTTTTCTGCTCCAACAAACTCTTGTGCTGCCTTATATGCAGTCTCAGTCATTTGCGAGTCATTCGTTAAAAAGGGATAACCTTTCCTTACTTCAAACTCACATTTTCCACCCATTCCTGTGGCAATGTTCTCAGCTAATCGGACCATTTTGTGGTGTGCTTCAGCTCGCCATTCCTCATTCATTGTTCTAAAAGTTCCTTCTAACGTAACTACATCAGGCAGCACATTAGTGGCTCCTAGTCCTTCAATCTTTCCAAAACTTAATACAGTAGGCACTGTTGGTGGTGCACTTCTACTTACTAATTGCTGTAAGCTTACCACAATTGTAGAAGCCATTAAAATAGAGTCTACAGTGTGTTGGGGAAGTGCTGCATGGCCGCCTTTGCCAATAATTTTTACATATAATTCATCAGCGCTAGCCATATACATTCCACTGCGTAATCCAATTTTACCCGTTTCTAATTCTGGGTATACATGTTGTCCAACTATTCCTTTTATGTTCTTGTCTTCCAACACACCTTCCTTAATCATCAATGATGCGCCACCCGGTAATTGCTCTTCGCCAGGCTGAAAAATTAATTGGATACTGCCTTCATATTCATCTCGAAGCTCGTTTAATATTTTAGCTGCTCCTAATAGACACGAGCTATGCACATCATGGCCACAAGCGTGCATAATTCCATCTATAGTTGATTTATAAGGAACATCATTTTTTTCAAAAATAGGAAGGGCATCCATGTCAGCGCGCAATACTATTTTTTTTGAATCAGGATTTTTTCCTTTAATAATTCCTACAATTCCAGTTCCTGCTACTCCTGTCTGAAAATCTATGCCATAATCTGTTAGTTTGTTCGCTATAAACTTAGCAGTTTCTACCTCCTTAAATGATAATTCTGGATGTTGATGTAAATGATGACGAATAGCTTGAATTTCTTCAAAGTAGTCGCTTGCTTTTTGTTTGATAATTGAAATGAAATCCATAGCTAGTTTTTATTTAGAGAAAAAGATCATTTTAATAGCAGCGATGAGCATAAAACTACCAAACAGTTTCTTAAGGTTGGCCTCACTTATAAAGCCCAGAGAAAATTTTGAGCCTAGATACCCTCCAATAATAAATGCTAGCCCAAGAATAAGTGCGTACTTAATATCCAAAGAGCCTGCTTTATAATAATTATATGCCGCTAAAACTCCTATAGGGGGCAGCATCATACCGAGGCTAGTTCCTTGTGCTGAAGCTTGGCTAAATCCTAAAAAGTAAACAAGAGCAGGAACCACAATTATTCCCCCACCAATACCTACCATACCACTTAGTATACCGCCAGCTAATCCAATTAATAATAGAATGATGAGTGTCTGTGTAGCCATTTATTATATATCTAAGCTAAGTGAAAGGTAGAATACATATTCAGAATTAATTGCTCTGTTTTCAACTCCCCATGCCCAGTCTGCGCGGACAAAGTAACCCAAAACTGTACTTCTTAATCCAAAACCAAATCCTCCAATAATGGGGTCGTTGAGGTTATAAACATCAATTGAAAATGGATATGTATCTATTTCTTCAGTGCTTGAAGGGTTCTTATCTTCGAATGGATTTGTTCCAACCCATGCAGTTCCAGCATCAGCAAATCCAATTAGTTGGAAGTTACGCACAAAGTCAGATTGAATAGGTTTCCGAATAAAGTAGGAGAATACAGGAAATCGGAGTTCGGCATTTGCCACTACAAAGTTATTTCCATTTTTAGTGTTCTGTAGATGCCCCCTCATGTTTGTCGCAAGAGTTTGGAAGCTGTAGTTCTGAGTTCTATCTATTTTTGTATCCCTAAATTTATCAGAAACATTCCACCATTCATCCACACCGCCCATGTAGTAGATGAGTTTATTATTGCCAAACGAAGAACTACCTGCTAGTCTTGTCACAAAAATTAACTGCCGGCTAATTTTTTGGTAATGGCGCATATCAAATCCAACCACTGCCATGTTTTCATTTTCGGATGCTAAACTTTGGTCATAAAACTTTTGATAATATTCTCCAAAAAATTTCATTCGTGTTCCATACTTTATGTTTAGAGCGATGTTTCTTGTATTATCAAAAACATAAGCAAGTTTGGCGCTACCCCAAGCTCTATTGCTAATGTCTGTCTCTAATGCATTTTGAGAAATCGACAATGGCACACTTCTGTCATTTCTAGCTGAAAAAGTTGCTCTAATACTTGTTACCTCACTGAACGGGTAGATTAATGAATATACTCCTCTCAAGGTGTTAAGATTACTCAATATCGGTGCACTCTCGTCTCGTTGACGGGTGTAGCTTATTATATACTCTTTATCTACTTGTTTTTTTAAATTTTGGTATCCAAAAAGTACTTCTTTGGTCTCTCCCGCAAATCTAAATCCACCATATACACGATAATCTTCCATAAGGTCTACAATACCATACTTGAGTGCTACACCTAGCCCGGGATTATTATAAGGTCTGCCGGTAAAAACTTGATATTGTCCTGTTAAAAAGGAGTTGTTTAGTTGGAGAGCTGAGTTGTCTATCTTAAAGTTGAGGTTATAATTTCGTTGGTTAGATAATATAAATGGCTTCGCCTGATCTTTAGGTTGTAATGTGGTAATAACGGTAGATCTTCGTTTTTTTGTTTCTTTTTTTACTTCTCTTTGTGGCTCTTTTTCAAAGGTGTAATTTTTTACTATTCGTGCTTCTTGGGCCACATTTTGCGCAGGTATACTTTGTAAAATTAGTTGGTTATCTCCCATCTTAGGAGATGCTTCAGTGGCATTATTTTTTCCCTTTTTCCCTGACAGTTTTTTGGATGTTTTCGAGGTTTCTGTCGATCTATTGAAATTCTTATCTACTAAAAGATAGGTGTTGTCTGCGTACACAATCTCGCTATAATCTGTGCTGTTTTGGGAGTTGTTCTGTTCTGAAATCGAGCGGTCATAATTCGTACTTTCAATTTCTTTGTAGAAGTAATCATAATGAATTATGGTATCAATACGACTAACCGAACTATCAAATTGAGCTATTTTTCGCTGATAAATAGCATCCTCTATTTCCAAATAGGCTAAATTTCCTTTAAATCGAATGGGTTGCTTTTCAGCTAATTCTTCAGTTGTTGAAACACGAATTAATTTTGGTTCTTCTGCAGTATAATTCAATACAAAAATGTCTGTTTCGTATTGTAAATCGCTAAATTCTATACTTTTTGGTTCTAGACTATCTGATTTTCTATTACTCGCAAATGCAATCGCATTTCCATTTTCTACAAATACTGGGTCTAAGTCATCGAATACGTCATCTGTTAATTTTTTCTGAGTATTACCTCCTACGGTGTATAAGTATAAATCAGTTTGCCCTCTAAAAACAGCAGATAGTACCATCTTTTTGCCATCTGGGGCATAATCATAACTAAGCACCTTTTCCAGGTTGAAAATATTTTTCTGATAGAGTTTTTCCTCCTCCATATCATAGGTAAATAGCTGTAAAAATCCTTTTTCTTCTACAAAGAAAGTCAGCAACTTACCGGTAGGATGCCACTCTAAAATCGGATAGGAGTAATCAACAATGCGATCTAATTTATGCTCGTCTTTAAAAATTTGCTTCTTCTTACCAGTTTCTTTATCCAAAATATAAATTCGGTATTGCCCACGCTGATTGGTGGTAAATGCTACTTTATCGCCATCAGGACTTACCTTGAACTGCTGATAGGTTCTGTTTTTCTTTATCTTAGTATCTATTGGAGTATGGTTTTCTGCATAAGAATCTTGACCAAGGTCCATGAAGTTTTCTTGGTAATAAGCTGTCCAATCTGCTGTAATAGACTCAAATGAAACACCAATAGAATAGAGTAGGCCATCTTCTACATCTCTAGTAATACGCGTTAAGTATAGAATATTACTAATGGTTTTTGGATCATATTTTTCGGCTATAAATGTCCACATAGCATGACTAGCTATTGTGGCATCTTTTTCATCTAACCGATTGAATTTTTCGAACGCATTATTGGCAATACCATCCTTTATTTTATTTACTATTGTGGGATCGTTTCCGTAAGTGAGGTAAGAAACAAGTCCATTTACATACCAACTTGGTATGGTCAATAGAGCGGAATTTTTAATCATATCCTTCCAGCTTCCACCGTACATCATTTGGTAAATTAATACCTCGGTAATTCCTGCGTCTATTTGTTGATTTAGTTTTTTATAATCTCCTTCGAAATATAGAAATATTTTTGACCCAACTATTCGCGTAACGCCACCAATGCTATAAGAAGCATCAGCTCCAACACCGATGTTACTTTGTTTGAAATCTGAATGTTTGTTGTAAATCACAAACTGAATAGGTTCATCAAGATAGTAATCAAAGAATTTTTCCTGCTCAGCAATTTTTGTATGTGCATACTGTGCAGTATACTCCGCAATTTCTTGTCCGCCTGTATAAAAGTAGGTTTCGTATTTGTCAAACCGATAGAATTTCCATTCAAAATTCTCATACTGAACTCTATTCTTCCCAAATTCAATATTGCTTCCCGTATAAAATTGTGCAAAACTCTGCTGAGAATAGATGGTAGAAAGTATTAGCAAAAAAAGTCCTGCTAATTGATTGAATGAATGGTTGGATAAATTTACTTTCATATATAGACCTATAAAATTAACTAAAATCTACGTTAACCGTTATATTTGCATCACTTAAAAATCTAGTTCTATGTTGTCGATTAAGAAGTTCACATTCAATGCCTTTCAAGAAAACACCTATTTACTCTTTGATGAAACCAAGTCAGCGGTGGTGATAGACCCAGGTTGTTCTAACGCTTCTGAAGAACGTGAGTTGATTAAATTTATTGAAAATGAAGGGCTAACTTTAGTTCATTTGATCAATACGCATTGCCATGTTGATCATGTTCTGGGTCTAAATTTTATTGCAGATAAATTTAAGCTTCCAGCTCAGTTTCATAAATTAGATTTAGCTGTTTTAGAAGCAGTACCTAATTATGCAACAATGTATGGGTTTAACGTTATTCCCTTTTCTGGTGAAAAGAAGTTTATCGATGAAGGTGATCAAATTACATTTGGAAACACCACTTTAGACATCCTGTTTGTTCCTGGTCATGCTCCTGGCCACATCGTTTTTGTTTATCCTACTGATAAAATTATTATCGGTGGAGATGTATTATTTTATGGTAGTATTGGAAGAACTGATTTGCCAGGTGGCGATCATGATACATTAATCAAATCTATTAAATCTAAATTATTTCCTTTAGGAGATGAGTATGTAATATACCCCGGACACGGACCTAAAACCACTATAGGTTTTGAGAAAAAGAACAATCCCTTTCTAAATTAATCGACTTCGTATTTTGGTCCATTGTATGTTGGACTATTGCAATTTACAGGGTCATCACGTAAAAAGAAAAACTGTAAACTGAAGAGGATGGGTTGAAATTTTTGATCGCTATAAGCAAAACTAGGACTTAAATTTTCAGATGGTATAAATGTTAATATGGGAGTTTCTATACTGGGAATAATTAGAAGCTTTTTAGACGCTCTAAATCCAAATCCAATTTTATAATGTAATTGTGTTACACCAAATGGTGGATAATCAATAAATACGATGTTTGGCGACCCCGTGTAGTCTCCTCCCTCTATGACTCTATTGTCATAGTTGATGCCAATGGAATTAGTTAAGAAGGTATTCGTGTTGATTGGTGTGGCCTTAGTGACATTAAAAAAGATACCCAAATGTGAATCATTAAAATCTAAAACGGATTCATAGTTAGTTGTTTGGTTGGTTGCTGTATTATTTTCAGTAACTTCAGTCGTTACACTTCCTCTTAAAAGTTTGTAACTGCCGCCAAAATCAATGTAATCAATAAACCGATTGTTTTCAAAACTTTGGAACCATCCAAATTGTAAAAACCCACCTACTTTTCCTTTCGGATCACTATCAAAAGTAGTTACTGTATTTAATGTATCTAATTGACGACTTGTCTGGTTATAACCTAGGAAATAGGTAATGCCCGGAGCAATAAAAAATCCACCATTTCTAAGTTCACGATCGAGCGGAAAAACATCTCCTCTTCCTTTTCGCATTTGAGCAAAGGAGAAAGTGGAGAGTAAAAGTGCGAGTATAATTAAATGAGCTTTCATTTAGATTAAACTCAAAATATGTTGTTCTATTTCATCACTATCCCATTTATTTTCTATTTCAGGGTCAGCCATTACCACATCCATTATTTTCTCTTGCTTCTTGCCCTGTGCATTCGCAGTAGCATATGGAATATGGCTAAATGTAACTTGAGAGTATAACGGCATCCACTTGTCGGGATACTTGGTGAATAACTTCTTTTCTATTTTTTTTCGCAATAGGAAGCTTTCGTCGGCTACCTTATCACGCATTTCTATAAAATTTTGAATCGCTAAGTCTGCTATGGCATCGCCATTTGGTTTGCGTTCATTGGCAAAATCTTCAAAAAGCTTCGCCCAGTCTCCATCAAAGTTGGCCGACATTTCTTCAAAAACAGAACAGTCTTCAAATCCGCTATTCATTCCTTGTCCGTAGAACGGGACTATAGCGTGAGATGCATCACCCATTAGGATGATTTTATCGCTGTAGTTCCATGGTTCACATTTTATGGTAACCAGAGGAGAGGTAGGATTTTCAAAATACTCTTTCACTAAATGCGGCATCAATGGAACAGTATCTGCAAACCGTTCATTAAAAAAGCGCAATACATCTTCCTCTGTTTTAATTGAATCAAATGAATTAGCTCCTTCAAAAGGAAAAAATAAGGTACAGGTAAAACTGCCGTCTATATTCGGTAAAGCAATCATCATATATTCACCACGCGGCCATATATGCAATGAGTTTTTATCAATCTGGTGTGTCCCATCTGGATTGGCAGGAATACACAATTCTTTGTAACCATGTTTTAAATAATTCTGAGAGTAATTGAACCGAGATGTTTTTTGTAATTGTGCTCTGATTGCCGAAAATGCTCCATCAGTACCAAATATTCGATCTGGATGATAAATTGATTTTTCTTTCGTTTCTGCATCAGAAAATGTCAATGTATTGGTCTCTAAATCTACATTTTCGCACATTTTATTAAAGTTGAAGTTGACATTTTCATATTGATCTGCCAAGTTCATCAACGTCTGGTTTAAGCCACCTCTACTTACTGAATAAATCGCTTGTCCTTCTTTGCCATAAGCTTGAGGAGTAAGCGTTCCATCTTCAGCATGCATCATTCTGCCATACATAGGAATAGCAGTTTCTTTTATGTTTTCATCGATACCGGCCATTTTTAGTGCTTTCCACCCTCGATCAGAAAGAGCTAAATTAATAGAACGGCCAGCAATCAATTTTACATTTCTCATATCAGGTCTGCGCTCAAATACTTCTACTTGATGACCTTTTTTTGCTAGCATGATGGCTTGTAATGAACCAACTAATCCTGCACCTACAACTGCTATTTTATCCATTTTTTTATATTTTCTTTAATCCTTCGTCTAATAATTTCCCGAATTGATACACATCTTCAAAAGAGTTATACATTGGCACTGGAGCCATTCTAATTACGTTTGGTTCTCTCCAGTCTGCTATTACTCCTTTTTCGGTAATGTAATCAAATAACTCTTTGCCAGTTCCATGGGTTAAAATGGAAATCTGGGATCCTCTTTCTTTTTTATTTTTTGGTGTGATGATTTCGAAATTTGCATTTGGAT
>TARA_R110002049_G_scaffold302678_2_pt1 | contig 10763 bp, 6 predicted proteins | sample TARA_R110002049 | Tara Oceans TARA_R110002049 (sample SAMEA4396941) | marine metagenome | biome: Polar Biome; feature: [SRF] surface water layer (ENVO:00010504); material: water (ENVO:00002006), including particulate matter (ENVO:01000060) such as... | depth 5 m
TGATTTATTTTATATTAAATGCCCCGTTCATTAAATCAATTTCTGACTTCTTTATCCCTATCCCTTTAGCAACCGACTTCCAATCCTTAACCACATTTATTACTTCATCAAGAATGATATCCATTTCATTTTCGCTCAAGCGAAAAAATTCACCGACACTCTTGGCAAGTTCAAAATCCAAAGCATTATCATCCATATCGATGTTTAGTGAAAGCCCGTCCTTCTCAATCGAGGGATTTAAATCGTAGGCTGGTGAAAGTTCCCAACCTTTCTCGTTAAGGATAAACCCGTGATTGCGCAAATGGTCGTCTGTGTTCGATATGGCAATATTGAAGACTATCCTGCGCCAAAGCTGGTGTAAATTAGCTTCAACATTGGTTCCGTAATTCTCGATGACATCTACAATATCCAGATAACTTACCGTAGTGTCTTTAAGTGTTTCCTCATTGTTTCCGGTCATTGTCATTGCCGATGCAAAATGAATACGCCCACCGTTTTCACGGTCAAATCTTTTGGTAAGGAATGTGTGATATGGGCCGGCAATCTTTTCAATTTTTGAATCTGCCATTTCTATACCGCAGCTAACGGCTAGTTTGTAGGCCAAATATTCCCAAGCGGCTTTATCCACCGTATCAGTTTTTGAGGGGAACTTGGCAATCCACAGGCTTCTTTCCTTAGCATGAATATTGGCTTTTGGGCGCGCACCACCTAAAGAAGAACCAGGTGCTATCAGTACGGCTATCCATTGTCTTACTTCATCATTTTGGCTATCGCTTTCCAGTTGGTTTACGGCCTCTTGCAAATGACCAAGCGATGACCAAGGTGGTGTTGGATTTTGGTCGTCATCATCCAAAAACGGACCATCAATATCGGTCTTAAACCGTAATGCACCCATACGGCTCTCGTCATAAACACCCAACAAATAATCTATTTCATAAAGGGTTCTTGCTTTTTCACTACGTGCCCTTGCGTCCTGTGCTTCGCGGCGTTTCATCAAGGTCTTACCCCAGGTGTCTGGCATACTATCTAAAAATATCCCGAAGTTTTCTTTATCTGTTGGATATTGTGGTCCTGAATAGAATGTAATATCGGGGTCTAGGTTTTGATAAAGCCCCTTATTCAACCAGTCTTTGTTGTACTGAAAACTGAACGCTTTTTTTGCTTTTGCAAAATGCGCCGAAAGAATGCCTATCTGTATAGGACCATTTAGACCTACCCAATCTGCGTAAACGTATATATCAAATTTTCCTTGTGCCATAATCTATAGTAAATCAAGATCCTGTAGTTTACGACCGAATTCATCATCGCTAGCAATTTTCGAGAAATCACTTTCAAGATTTAGCACTTTTAGCACATTGAAATAAATACCTATGGCTACAGCTGGGTCACCTTTTTCAACTCGGTGCAATGTGGCACGATGTATCCCGGCCCGTTCAGAAACCTGCTCTGCGGTCAACTTCCTGCGCTTTCGTGCAAGCTTGATATTTTCACCTATACCATCAAATATTTTTTGGTATTTAGGAAGGATTATTGCTTTTTTAGAATTGATAACGTCGCTTATTTACGACAAATATAGTCTTTTTGTTGTAAATAAGCGACATTTTGTGTGAATTAGAATAAAAAAGAAGAGTCAGCACGAATGCCGACCCTTCTTCAAACAACAAAAGCTAATCGTTGAGTTCCTGAATTTTTTTTTCGAGAACTGTGATACGCTCTTTCAAACGTGCTTCACGCTTGTTTCGTTTTTCAGCATATTCCTTTTCTATCAAAAAGCAATAAATAATTATATTTGAGTAAAGATGTTCAAAAAAAGTGATTTGTGTTACCTATGTGTTACCCCAACTAAAAAAGCCAACTCATACAAGTTGGCTTTTCCTTTACAGTACGGGCGGGGAGACTCGAACTCCCACACCTCGCGGCACTAGATCCTAAGTCTAGCGTACATTTGCGCAAATCACACCAAAGTCATTCATTTTCAATTGATTACATAATCTTAGATTTTATTTGATATCATCTAATATCAATTGATTTCAGCATTTGTTGTACCTATGTTGTACCTAAAAAGCCCAATAAATTCGTATATTTGAGGTAATTCTTAGGTAAAAATTCATTCAAAATTGAATGTTGTACCTATGTTGTACCTGATTTGACTTTCGTTAAGAAAACAGGTCAATTATGTCTGCAAGCGCAAAAATAGTTCTACGCAAAAAGCCCAATGTTAATGGGCTTTATCCTCTAGCAATAAGAATTACCAAAAACCGTCGCACCACCTACAAACAGATAGGTCACTATATAGATATAGAAGATTGGAACAAGAAAAATATAGAAGTAAAGAAATCCCACCCTGATTCAGAAAGTCTAAACAATCTTTTAACCTCAAAACTATCCGAAGCTAGAAAAAGACTTATTACCCTTCAAACTAATAATAGAGACGCATCAGCAACTCAAATAAAAAAAGAAATCTACGAACCTACTTCAAGTCTAACCTTTTTTGATTATGTAGATGAACATCTTGAAGCCTTAGAGGTTGAGGAAAAAATGAATCGTCTTTCTAGTGACTCTGCTTGGGTTAGTTATATCGAAAAGTATTGTAAAGCAAGACATCTAACTTTTCAAGAAATAGATGAACGTTTTCTAAAAAAATTTAAAATATATTTAAAAGGCACATTTTCTCTTACTGAAACTACAGCAATGAATGTTATGGTATTGATACGACTACTTTTCAATAGAGCAATTAAGGATAAAGTAGTTAGTAACGAATTATATCCCTTCGGTTCTGGAAAATTCAAGATAAAATTTCCAGAAACTATCAAGGTAGGACTATCCGAAACAGAATTAAAGGTAATCGAAAATTTAAAGAGCATAACTGACGTAGAACAACATTCATTAAATGTATGGTTGTTTAGCTTTTATTTTGCGGGCATGAGAGTATCAGATGTGCTAAAAATACGATGGTCTCAAATTTATGATGGTAGACTGCATTATAGAATGGGGAAAAACTCTAAATTACTTTCTCTCAAAACACCTTCAAAAATTAATAAAATTTTAGAGCAATATGCTTGCAACAGAAATAATAATGATGATTTCATCTTTCCTGAATTAAAAACAGCTAATCTTGGTGACGCCAAAGATCTTTACAACAAAATGAAAACTGCCAACAAAAAATTTAATAAAAATTTGAAAGCCATAGCGTTGAAAGCTGGTGTGAAGAAAAAACTAACAATGCATATTGCTCGTCATAGCTTTGGAAATATTGCTGGTGACAAAATCCATCCTTTAATGCTTCAAAAACTATACAGACATAGCGATTTAAAAACGACTTTGATTTATCAAGCCAACTTTATACATCAAGAAGCTGATGACGCTTTAGAAGAAGTGATTAACTTTTAAGTTTAAACTAACTTTAAATAAAAGAATAAAGTGAACATAGTTTTTACGCTCTTTATCTCCCGAAAATTAAAATGGATAATTTTGAACGTTCATTTTTATTTAATATAAAATCTAATAATTCGTTGGAATAGATTTCTAAGCCATTTGCTAATAAGATAAAAGAGTATTCTAAGAAAAATTTAAACTGAATTTTCTATAGAATTATATTTATTAGTAATTGTCCTTTTTAAAAAACTATAATAGCCTCTTTTCTCTTTTGTAAGCTTATCTTCAAGATTTACTGATTCATCTACGATAGATAATAGGTCACTTTTGCTTTTCAAAACAAACAGGGCACAAAATTCAACATCCAATATTTGGCTAATAGTATATATTTTATCCCAACCGCTAACATTTTCAAATCTTTCGACTCTTCCCACCATAGTTGGGTTAGAGTTTAACATTAAGGAGAGACTATGTTGTGATAAGCCCTTTTTAAGTCTAGCTAATCTAAGAATGCATCCTAGTTGAATATTTAAGAGATGTAATTCTTTTTCGCTATACTTTTTCATAATGTAAATTTTGAATAAATTGTATAATTTATTCGATACATATTTGTATTGAATAAATATTTTATTATATTGCGCTCATTATATAATTTTGCGATTCTTCAAATCAAAACATTGAAGCTTTCGCTAAGAATCTCGTATCAGAAAACTGGTAATTTTTATAGGAACGAGAGGATAAGTATGATGCTCACGTTCTTGAGCGTGGGCTCACTTATTCACATGCAGGTGATACCAGTAAATTTTTTAGGTAAGTTCAGTATTACGCTTTTGTGATTTTACTCAACACTTCTTAGCATTGTTTTCATTTTTTGGAATTGTAAACATGGTTTTAAATTTTAATTAGAATGCAAAACACTTTTTGTAAAACAAAACAGAACATATATCCCCAGCATTTTTACGAGCAAGGGGTTTCTGTGTTAGACATTCTTTTTAAGAAAAAACCAAAAGGCCCGATATAGGCTATTTTTTCTATGGGATGTACGCTACATCTTTTCTGGATTTTATTATTTATTCCTTTTATCCCATAGCCACGACATTCATATTTCAATGGTATCCAGACCAATCACGTTACACAAAGCCTAAAGCTTATATGCTTTCAGATGCCTTTTTTTGCATTCGTTTGAGTTAGTCACTTACACTAATATATAGTGTAAAAAGGATGCGCTCAGGGACTTATGAAGGCTATATTAAAATTAAAACTAACATAACACTAAACTGCCTATGACTAGACACTAAAAAAACAAAAAGCCTCCTAACAAACTTTCGAACGGTCAATAGGAGGCTTATACCGATTAAACAAATTAATGTTCAACCTAATTCAAAATTATGAAAAATAATTATATAAGTAAGGATAGGAGTCTGCTATTCTTTGTTTTTTATCTCACGCTTTCCTCATTTTTTGCTAACGCTTTAACTTCTGTACATGTTTTGTGTACGCCTGTTAATATTCAACAGTCTGAAATTCATGGTAGCATCACAGATACTTCTGGAATGCCTTTGGCTGGTGTTCATATCACGGTACAAGCTACCAAACGAGGTGTTGTATCGAATTTTGATGGTACGTATTCAATTGTAGCTAATTCAAATGATACCTTAGTGTTTTCTGCTTTGGGGTTTGTATCGCAGGCTATCCTTGTTAGTAAAGCATCTGAAATCAATATCCAATTACAAGAGGATATTACTCAATTGGATACGGTAACCCTTAACGCTGGGTATTATACCGTAAAAGACAAAGAGCGTACGGGTAGTATTGTTAGCATAACATCCAAAGAAATAGAAAAACAGCCGGTAAGTAATCCTTTGGCAGCGCTGCAAGGGCGTATGGCTGGCGTATTTATCACCCAAAACACAGGAGTGCCTGGTGGCAGTTTTAATATCCAGATTCGGGGTCGCAATAGTATTGCCAGTGGGAACGAACCCTTATATATTGTAAACGGTGTTCCCTTGAATACCGAGGTAATCACCTCGAATATCGGGAATAGTATCACTGGAAGAGGCAATGCTCTAAACGGCATTGACATGAATGATGTGGAAAGTATTGAGGTGCTTAAAGATGCCGATGCAACCGCTATCTATGGTTCTCGAGGCGCTAATGGGGTCGTACTAATTACCACCAAAAAAGGCAGTATAGGAAAAACCCGTTTTGATTTTGATGTGCAGTCTGGTATCGGTACTGTAGCTAATACACTGGATTTACTTAACAGCCAGCAATACGTGATGATGCGCGAAGAGGCCTATAGCAATGATGGTGTAGCTCCTACCACCGCCAACGCCCGGGATTTATTACTTTGGGATACCAATCGCTATACCGACTGGCAGGAGGAACTTATAGGCGGCACAGCCTTCTTAACAAATTACCAAGGAACCGTCTCTGGTGGGAATCTACTTACCTCCTTTCGAGTAGGTGGCGGATTTCGGAAAGAAACCACCGTTTTCCCTGGTGGGTTTAACTATCAAAAAGCTTCGGGACATATACAATTAAACCACTTCTCTGAAGATAAACGATTTCATATTAGTTTTTCTGGTAATTATGTTTCGGAAGTGAACGATTTACTCAGTCAAGACTTGACGTCTTTTATATTCTTACCACCAGTAACCCCAAAGGTTTATGATGATAATGGTGATTTAAACTGGGGACCCGAAGGAGGTACTTTTGAGAACCCTTATGCCTCCCTCTTTACCAATTATAAGGCAAAGACCGAGACCTTTATCAGTAACGTGCTCTTAAGCTATAAGTTGCTGGAAGGATTGAAACTTAAGTTAGGGGCGGGCTATACGACTGCTAATGTCCGAGAGATACGGACAACGCCGTCAGATGCTATTAATCCTGCCTATTTAACCTTTTTAAAGTCCGAGGGCAATTTTTATAATAACCATGCAAAATCATGGATTTTAGAACCTCAAATAGATTATAAATTGGAAGTTGGCAAACACACATTCAATGCACTTATTGGTGCCACCTTTCAACAAAATACAGTTGAAGGTCAATATACCTATGCTACAGATTTTGCAAGTGACCTCCTTTTAGAAGATGTAGGTTCGGCCAGTACCACACGCGTAAATGCCAATGATACAGATTATAAATACCAAGCTGTTTTTGGCAGGCTGAATTATACCTATGCTAATCGTTACATCGTAAACCTTACGGGGCGCCGTGATGGATCTTCCCGTTTTGGTCCTGGCAAGCGTTTTGCCAATTTCGGGGCTGTAGGCACCGCTTGGATCTTTTCGAATGAATCCTTTTTTAAAACAGGTTTTTTAAGCTTTGGGAAATTACGTGCTAGTTATGGTACTTCTGGAAATGACCAAATAGGCGACTATCGTTATTTAGATACCTATACCGCCACAGACTATCCTTACCAAGGCATTACAGGGCTGCATCCAACCCGCCTTTTTAACCCAGTATACGGTTGGGAGACCAATAAAAAGCTAGAGGCTGCCATAGATCTTGGCTTTATAAGGGATAGGATTCGATTTTCTGCTGCATGGTACCGCAACCGTTCTTCCAATCAATTGGTAGGGTATCCCTTGCCTAGTGTAACGGGGTTTTTATCGATTCAAAATAATCTGGCAGCCAAGGTTGAAAACACTGGGATAGAACTGGAACTGCATACCGTAAATATGGATAAGGATAATTTTAAATGGACTACTAGTGCCAATATCAGTTTTCCGAATAATGAACTGCTGGAATACCCTGATCTGGAAAACTCATCCTATGCTCAGGTGTATGAGCTTGGGAAATCATTGAGTCTTGAACGTTCCTTTTATTTTACGGGGGTAAACCCACAAACGGGAATTTACACGTTTGAAGACGTAGATGGTGATGGTGCTATTAGTTATCCAAATGACCTGCAATCGTTAATCGAGCTGGATCCCGATTTTTACGGCGGAATAGGAAACACCTTTTCTTATAAAGGGTTTCAATTGGATGTGTTCTTCCAATTTGTAAAGCAATTGGGGCATGATCCCCTTTATTTATCTGGCGCAGCCCCTGGGCGTATAGGAAATCAACCCATTGAAGTACTCAACAGGTGGCAGCAAGTTGGAGACCTTACTGCCATCCAACAGTTTACCCAAAGCACTATTTCTGATGCTTACACGACATATACCGATAGCTATTTTTATGGAGACAACCGCTTTTCCGATGCTTCTTTTGTACGGCTTAAAACCGTATCACTCACCTATCAGATGCCCAAAGGAATCTTTGGGGATTTTAATCCTGAAATTTACTTACAAGGACAAAACCTACTGACCATTACTGGGTATAAAGGCCTTGATCCTGAATATTCCCGATCCTTACGGCTACCGCCTCTGCGCATGGTGACCGCTGGATTTCGTTTAACTTTTTAAAACAATGATTTATGAAAACTATTGATAAAATATATGATAATGCCCTATGTAAGAGAACTTATTATTGTAGTATCTTAATATTGCTTTTCCTTGTATCCTGTGAGGATTTCATTGAGGTAGAGGCTCCTAAAAATGAACTGGTGGGCGCTGTTGTGTTTACCGATACAGAAACAACTGAGGCTGCCCTCACAGGAATTTATAGCCAAATGACCGAAGGTTTTGGCGGTTTTGCCAATTATAGGACAACCCTGCTGACAGGGCTATACAGTGATGAATTGGACGATTACTCGGGCAGTACCGATGTAGTAACGTTTCAAGAGAACAGCCTGAACCCAAATAACAGTCATGTGCTCAACCTTTGGCGTGAACCTTATAAGTATATCTACCAGACCAATGCGCTTATAGAGGGCTTGGAGAATGCTGATGGGATAGATGCTGTTACTAAGGAACAATTTATTGGAGAGGCCTTATTTATTCGTGCCTTTTGCCATTTTTATCTGGCGAATTTCTTCGGCGACATACCCTACATCCTTTCCACGGATTATATTAAAAATGCATCGGCCTTTAGGCAGTCTAAAGATGAGATATATAACCAGATTATTGAAGACCTTAAAGAAGCTGCCGCCTTATTGCCCGATTTTTATGTCTCTGATGGTCGGCTGCGCCCCAATACCTATGCAGCACAGGCCTTATTAGCACGGGTGTATTTATATATGCAGGATTGGGAGAATGCAGAGCTATTGGCTACTTCTGTAATCGGAGCCTCTGAACATTTTGAATTGGAAACGAATTTGAATCAGGTGTTTTTAACAGATTCCCGAGAAGCTATCTGGCAGTTACAACCCGTGATAACGGGACTCAATACCATAGAGGGTTTTGCTTTTATTCTCTTTGGAGCTCCCAGGAACAGTGCCCTGAACAGCAGCGTACTAAATGCCTTTAGTGATAGTGATTTAAGAAAAGAAAACTGGGTTGGCACCGTAACCTCTGGCTCAGACACCTATTTCTTTCCCTATAAATACCAAGTGTTTTTTGGCAGTGACCTTACCGAATACTATATGGTGCTTCGCCTCGCTGAGCAATACTTGGTACGTGCCGAGGCCAGAGTACACTTGAACGATTTGGACGGTGCTCTTGTAGATGTGAATAAAATCCGTAACCGCGCAGGATTGGGTGTTGCATCAGGTGCTTCCAATGAATTAGTATTAGACCTTATTTATAAGGAACGCCGACGGGAACTGTTCGCAGAATGGGGACACCGCTGGTTTGACTTAAAACGTACTGGAAAGGCAGATGCGGTATTATCTGTTATAAAACCAGGGTGGCAACCTACCGATGTTTTATTTCCCATTCCGCAAAGTGAATTGCAGAACAATCCAAACATGACTCAAAACCCCGGTTATTAGGCTTTATGGGACAGATTATATATAAACAGATATTAAAATAAAAACTATGATGAAAACATTTTTTTATGTGTTGACACTACTGCTGGTAGCATGCAACACGAATAACTCCAAAAACAAACAGGGCGATACGGTACAAAACGACCTGGTGACTAAGGAAAACAAGGAGGTGGTATTTCCTGCTGTTGGAAAGCCCATGCCGGATATTGTCCTGACCAATATTGAATACCACAGAAACAAACAATTAACCCTAGAAGATCTGAAGGGAAAATTCGTAATTCTGGATTTTTGGACCCGCTTTTGTAAATCGTGTATTTACAGTTTTCCAAAAGTAGATAAGCTCAATAAACAGTTTAAGGGACAGATGGAAATTATGTTGGTGACCGGAAACAAAGGGAAACACTACGAAGGCACCCGTGACATATATGAAAAACACAGAAAGCAGTACAACTTAGAACTCCCTATATCATATAGCGTCGAGTTATTCGATAAACTGGGGATACAGATTGTTCCGCACATCATTTGGATTGATGATAAGGGAATCGTGCAAGCTATTACAGGTAGTAAGGCCCTTACTACTGAAAACATAGAATCTTTTTTGAGAGCAGAACCGTTGGATCTCGAACTGAACCTGAACGTCACTGAGTTTGACAAAAAATATAAAGCCTTTAATAGCAAGCGTCCACTGCTAATTGATGGTAATGGTGGTGGAAGCAGTGACTTCATGTATAGGTCCTTGTTAACACATGGTAAAAAGGACATTAATTATAATTCGTACGGCTATTTTAAACCCAATAATGGAAGTTCCAATATGGCCTGCCAGGTTATCAATGTACCTTTAAGGCAATTATACAAAATAGCTTATGGAGATACGGTCCAAAATCGTCCTGACCGCTATACGACACATCCAAATTGTTACGGGGAATATTGGCACGAACCCATTCTAGAGCTAAAAGATACCGTTCCCTTTGTCGGCGATGGTAAAAGTATGGCGCATAGGTACTGCTATAGTTTAATGGTGCCGGATGCTCGTTTATCCCGAACATCGGATAACCAAAGCGCCATGCAGCGTGACCTGAAAAATTATTTTGGTTATGATGTATCCGTAGAAACACGTAAAATGCCTTATTGGGCATTAAAATCTACTAAAAAAGGAAAAAAGAACTTGATTACCAAAGGAGGTTCATCCGCTTACAATGGAAACGGATTGACCTATTCAGAATACAGTAATATATCAATAAAGCAAATTTTAATGCTTCTTTGGAGCAATAATCAAGCAGGGGCACCCTTTTTGGATGAAACGGATATTTCTGAAAATATCGATATTGAACTGGATGCCATCCTCACTGATTTCGAAGCGCTTAAAAAAGAACTCGAAAATCATGGTTTGCTGTTGGAGCAGAAGACAAAAGCTATGAAGGTCATAGTCATTAAGGATTCTCGGGGCTAGTTAGACTTTTTTATTTTTTAGTAAGAGTGGTCTACACGGTAGACCACTCTTTTTTAGAATACAATAAAAATATTAATTATGCGAATCAAGGGTTGAACCATAGTAAAAAACAAGCTTAATTTG
>TARA_R110002049_G_scaffold68060_1_pt1 | contig 10758 bp, 7 predicted proteins | sample TARA_R110002049 | Tara Oceans TARA_R110002049 (sample SAMEA4396941) | marine metagenome | biome: Polar Biome; feature: [SRF] surface water layer (ENVO:00010504); material: water (ENVO:00002006), including particulate matter (ENVO:01000060) such as... | depth 5 m
TAAAACATCATTAACTAATATGGTTCTATTATTGATTTTATATTTATCATCATCAATAATAACATATGCTGCTCCCTTTTCTAGTGCTTCCTTTGTAAATTTATTTCCATTAAAATTATCTCCTTTTAGAGCAAAAAATAAAGTGTTATTTCTAATGTTTCTAGTATCTGTATCTACTAAATAGTTTTTTGAATACAGATTGTATATTTCTTTAATTTCCATATTTTAAAGATAAAAAAAACCTCATTGTTTTAGCAATGAGGTTTAAAATATTTTTAGATAATTTTTTATCTGCTAGGGTTTCTAGCTGTTCTTTTTTTGTACGTCATTGGTCCTAACTTATCAGTAACACATCTAAAACCAATATAATTTGTTGCCATGTATTCTGGTAAATATCTTCTTTGTGCAGGATCTAACCAATATTCTCTGTCTGCCCAAGAACCACCTTTGTAAACTCTTGTTTGATCACTAATTAAAGTTCTACGTTTTTTAGCATCATTTGTTAAAATATCTCTCCCAGATATAGAATCTCTAGATCTAGCTGGTTTTTTTGGAGAGTTGTACATGCTTGGTCTAGAAGCAAATCTATCTTCATCATCTTCATAGAACCTTGTAGAGTTTAAATCTCCATCTCCAATATCTGCATTTTCTGCTTTAGAAAAGTTAGTTCTAAAAGAAGCATCATCTTTTGTAATTGGTATGTATTTAATTGTACCAGGTAATTGTTTTGGCCTAATACTTCCGTTAGGTAATGTATCATATTCTACAGCAACATCGTTACCAACAATAACAACTTTACCTTCTTGATTTATCATTTTTTTAGTAAATAAATTACCTCTAAAATAATTAAAATCATTTGCTTCATTATCTATAATTGGTCTATAAACATCAGCAACCCATTCTGCTACGTTTCCAGACATATCATATAAACCAAATGCATTTGGTGGGTAAGATCTAATTCTAATAGGAATATCAGAACCATCAGAACTCCAACCAGGTAAACCACTATATTGTCCTTGTCCTTGTTTAAAGTTGGCTAATTGATCTCCTCTAAATCTTTTCTTTGTTGCTCTTGAGTATTTTCCGTTCCAAGCATATTTTTTTCTACCTCTAACAGTATTGTATTCTCTGTTTTCTACAATTGCTTTTGCTGCAAATTCCCATTCAGCTTCTGTTGGTAATCTAAATTTTTGTTGAAGAACACCATCTGCTTGTGTAATTTTTCTTCCTTGAAAAGCGTCTTTACTAGGTCTTGGTTCTCCTCTTTTTCTAATGCTGTTAGTTCTAACACCTCTTTTGTAAATTGTAGTGTCACCTTCAAATAAATCATCTGAATTATTTAAAAATCTTTCAGTATCGAAAAAATTTCTTGTAGTATCAGATTCGAAAATGTTTTTAATATGACCTTTGTCTATTAATTTTTTTAAGTTTACTGCATTTGTTCTCCATTTACAATATTCATTTGCTTGTAACCAAGTTACACCAACAACTGGATAATCTGCATAAGCTGGGTGACGAAAATAGTTTTCAGATAAAATATCTGTATTCCCTAAACTTTTTCTCCAAACTAAAGTGTCTGGTAGTGTAGAGTTGTAAATGTGCTTGTATTTTTCTTCAGAAGGAGAGAATACGTCTTTCATGTATTGTACGTATAAAAAGTATTCTGAGTTTGTTACTTCTGCTTCATCCATAAAGAATGAACGAACGTGTATTTTCTTAGGAGTTGTATTCCAATCGAACATTACATCATCTTGAACTTGTCCCATTGTAAAAGAACCTCCTTCAATGTCTACCATTCCTAATGGTGGTTCTTGTCCTTCAAAAGAATTATTTCTAATATAATTTCCATTCTTAGGGTCATTAAAAGACAAACCAGTTAGCCTAGATTTACCTGCTGTAGATCTATTACAATTAGCTAAAAGTATTGTTGTTAATACAACTAAAGATATTTTAAATATTTTTTTCATTTCCTTAGAGAAAATTATTTAGGGTTTTTATTAAGGATGCAATTTACAATAATTATAATTTCGTGCAAGAAAAATGTAAAATTTAACGCATCATTTTTTTATTCACATTCTATTAAACGCAACCTTTTTAAGTTTAGTATAACTTATATTTGTATCTGTTAAAATATCTCATATTTTTTTGCGTTATTTCAATATTATTTATGAAAAGATTTTTTTTAATTTTAGTAACATTATTTTTAACTCAATATGCAGTTTCTCAGTCGAGTAATTCTGTATTGTCTTCTGGAGATTGGTATAAGTTTTCTGTAGATACAACTGGTGTTTTTAAAATTGACAAAAACCTATTGCAAAGAATTGGAATTTCTACTAACGACATAAATCCAAAAAATATTCAAATTTATGGTAATGGGGGTAGCTTATTGCCGGTTTTAAATAGCGATTTTAGATATAATGATTTACAGGAAAATGCTATTTTTATTGAAGGTGAATCTGATGGTAGTTTTGATAACAACGATTTTATTCTTTTTTATGCCAAAGGGCCACATGATTGGGTTGTAGAACCTTCTAGTAAAACAGCAGTTCACAGACAAAACATATATTCCGACAAAGCCTATTATTTTATTACGGTTGGTAATACTGAAGGGAAAAGAATTTCTCAAAAAGTTTTAAATACGAATATATCAACAAGGCAAATTACTTCTTTTGATGATTTTATTTTTTATGAAAAAGATGAAATAAATTTATTAGGTGCTGGTACACAATGGTTTTTTAATGATAATTTTAATATAGAAAATACACAAAGTTTTACAATACCTTTTTCCAATGCATTAGTAAACACCAATGTTTCTATTAGAACAAGAGGAGTTAGTAACTCTATTATTTCTTCTACAATGTCTGTAAAAGCAAATAATTCTAATTTGTACACTATTAATTATTCAGCCATAAGTTCTGGCGATTTACTAAAAGCAAGAACTTCTGAAAGAATAGCTGCTATAAATAATTCTGAAGACGCAATTACTTTAGAAATTACTTACAATAATAATGGAAACCCTTCAGCGAATGCTTATTTAGATTTTATTGAAATTATTGGTAAGAAAGAATTAATTGCAGAAGCTAATCAATTTTCTTTTAGAAGTTTTACTCAATTTGAAACAACAGGTACAGTAGAATTTCAAATTAAAAATGCAAATAATGTTTTTCAGGTTTGGGATGTTTCAGATTTTTTATCACCAAAAATAATTACAAATGAAGCAACTGGATCCGATTTTGTGTTTAAAGATAACGGTCAAGTTTTAAATGAATACATTGTATTAAATCAAACAGATTTTTATATTCCTGAAACGGTAGAAAACGCAAAAGTTACCAATCAGAATTTACACGCTTTAAACGATGTTAATTATTTAGTAATAACAAGTTCAGAGCTGGTTTCTCAAGCACAAAGATTAGCAGATTATCATCAAACAAATTCTGGCTTAACTACTAAGGTTGTTATCTTAGAAGAAATTTATAATGAATTTGCTTCTGGTTCAGAAGATATTACAGGTATTAGAGATTTTATAAAGCATTTATATACTACAAATTCATCTGCAGACAAAAAATTAAAGTTTGTAGCTTTTTTTGGAGATTCTTCTTATGATTACAAAGACAGAATAACTGGTAATAACAATATTGTTCCTGTTAAATTACCATCACAAATAGAAGATATTTATCATTTTAATTTAGCTTTTTCTTATGTTACAGATGATTTTTATGTAATGTTAGACGATAATGAAGGTACAATGGAATCTTCTCATACGTTAGATGTTGTTTCTAGTAGAATTCCTGTTACAGGTGTTTCGCAAGCAAAAGATGTGGTAGACAAAATTTTAAGTTATTACAGTAAAAATTCAATAGGAGATTGGCGAAATACAATTACTTTATTGGCTGATGATATAGATGATGATTTTGATATTCCTATACAAAGTGGAGTTGAATCTATTGCTGATGAAATTACTGCGAGTAAGCCAATTTTTAATATTAGTAAAATTTATGCAGATGCTTATGTACAAGAAAATTCTTCTGGTGGAGAACGTTATCCTGAAGTAAAAAAAGCAATTACAAATGCTATCGAAAAAGGTACTTTGGTTTTTGATTATTTTGGACATGGAGGTGAAGATGGTTTTGCTTCTGAAAGAATTTTAGAAAAACCACAAATTCAAGAATTTAATAACCCTAATACATTACCATTATTAATTACAGTTACTTGCGATTTTTCTAGGTTTGATAATCCTAATAGAATTACTGCAGGAGAATTAACTTTATGGAACAAAACTGGTGGGGCAACAAGTATGATAACTACTACAAGAGAAGTTTTTATTAGTGTTGGACAAAGGTTTAACGAAAGTTTAATTAGAATTTTATTAGAATTTAATGATGAAGATTTTACAATTGCAGAATCTTTAACAGAAGCAAAAAATAACTTTACAAGCTTTCAGAAATTCTTTATTTATTCTTTTGGAGACCCAGCAATGAAGTTAGCTGTTCCAGAACCAAACATTAAAATAACTAAATTAAACGGTAAAGATATATCGCAACCTTTAGATACTTTAAAAGCACTTTCTAAAGTTAGTTTTGAAGGTGTTGTTGTAAATAATTCAGATGTTGTTTTAAACGATTTTAATGGCTCTTTGTCTACCACTGTTTTTGACAAAACAATTCTAAAAACAACTTTAGGAAATAATAGTTTTGGAGAAACATTAGATTTTGATACGCAAGACAGTAAGCTTTTTAGAGGGCAATCTACAATAGAAAACGGTGTTTTTAAGTTTGATTTTATTGTACCAAAAGACATTAAAATTGCATACGGAAAAGGGAAACTTAGTTTTTACGCCGAAAACGGAGAATCTGAAAAGGCAGGTTATAATTTTGATATTGTTGTTGGTGGTATAAATGAAAATGCACCAGAAGATACTGTTGGCCCAGAAATAAAATTATTTATGAATGATGAATCTTTTATAGATGGCGCCAATACAAATGCTTCTCCTAATTTAATAGCTGTACTTGCAGATATAAGTGGTATTAATACTTCTATTACAGCTGTAGATCATGATATTATTGGAATTTTAGATGGCGATACTTCAAATCCTATTGTTTTAAATGATTTTTATCAAACAGAATTAAATGATTTTACCAAAGGAAAAGTTACTTATAGACTAAGAGATTTAGAGGTTGGCCCACATACTTTAAAAATAAAAGCTTGGGACACATACAATAACTCATCAGAAACAACGTTGAACTTTGTGGTTGTTAGCGACACCATTCTAAATTTAGAAAATGTGTTAAATTATCCAAATCCTTTTGTAAATTACACAGAGTTTTGGTTCAATCATAATAAACCTAATGAAACATTAGAAGTACAAGTTCAAATTTTTACGGTTTCAGGTAAATTAATAAAAACAATTAACCAAAACGTACAAACCACAGGTAATTTGTCTAGAAGTATTACTTGGAATGGGCTAGATGATTTTGGAAACAAAATAGGTAAAGGTGTTTACGTATATAAATTAAGAGTAAAATCTACAGCAAGCAACTTGGTTTCAGAGAAGTATGAAAAATTAGTAATACTTCAATAAAAGTTAGATATTTGCATTAAGAACAAGATTTAATTATATTAAAAAAAAATGAAGAAATTAGGACTATGTTTATTATTAAGTGTTTTTGCAACCATTAAGGTTTCTGCACAAACAGATACGCAGCAAACTGGTGGAATTACAACTGCAACCCCATTTTTATTAATTGTACCAGACGCAAGAGCAGGTGGTATGGGAGATATTGGTGTGGCAACAAGTGCAGATGCTTTTTCTTTGTTTCATAACCCTGCTAAAATAGCATTTGGAAACAGACAAATTTACACTGGTTTAACATATTCACCTTGGTTACGTAATCTTACCGATGACATTTTTATTGGTAGTGGTTCTTATATTAATAGGTTTAGTGAAAATGCAGCTTGGGGTGCAGATTTTAAATATTTTTCTTTAGGACAAATAGATTTAACAACAGATGGAGGAGCGCCTAATGGTTCTATAAACCCAAATGAATTAGTTGCAACAGGTTCTTACTCTTTAAAATTAAGTGAAACTTTTGCAATGGGAGTTTCTTTAAAATATATCCGTTCTAATTTGGCTTTTAATGGTACAGAAGGTAATTCTTTAAAACCAATAAATTCTTTTGCTGTAGATATTTCTGGTTACTACCAATCTTTTGAAGAGAACTATGGTAACTTTAATGGAAAATATAGAGTAGGTTTTAATATAGCTAACGTTGGTCCAAAAGTTTCTTATACACCAGGAGAGGAAGATTTTATTCCAACAAACTTAAAACTAGGTGGTGGTTTCGATTTTATTTTAGATGATTATAATACAATAACTACTACAGTAGAATTCACAAAATTACTTGTTCCTACAGTAAACAATTCAGAAAAAGGTTGGATTGATGGAATTTTTAGCTCTTTTGGAGATGCTCCAGGAGGTTTTAGTGAAGAAATTAAAGAAGTAACTTATGCTTTTGGTGCAGAATATCTTTACAATAATGCTTTTGCATTAAGAACAGGATATTTTCATGAAAGCGAAGAAAAAGGAAATAGACAATATTTTACTTTAGGTGGTGGGTTTAAAACCAATGCATTAAATATAGATTTGTCTTATTTAGTAAATGCATCAGATGTTAATAATCCATTAGAAAATTCACTTCGTTTTTCTTTATCTTTTGATTTAGGTGAAATTTACGAAGATTATTAAAAAACCATATTTTTTTAGTAATTTTATAACAATATATAAAGCAGTCAATTTAGGCTGCTTTTTTTGACCGCTTTAATTATGAAAGAAATAAAAATAGCTACTTCTGCTACACTATATAATGACGTAAGTGAATTGTCTGCAGAAGACAATATGCTAATGAATAAAGCCATAGAAGCAAGAGAAAAAGCATATGCACCTTACTCTAAATTTAATGTTGGCGCAGCACTATTATTAGAAAACGGAGAAATAGTTTTAGGTAATAACCAAGAAAATGCAGCATATCCTTCTGGTTTGTGTGCAGAACGAGTTGCTATTTATTATGCAGGCGCAACATATCCAGGAGTAAAGTTTATAAAATTAGCAATATCTGCAAGTTCTACAATAACTAAAGTAGATAAGCCAGTTGGCCCTTGTGGTGCTTGTAGACAGTCTTTATCTGAATATGAAATAAAACAAAAACAAGCTTTTCCAATTATTTTTATGGGAGAAGTTGGTGAAATTGTAAAAACAGAATCTCTGCTTTCTTTATTGCCATTTTCTTTTGATAGTTCATACTTGTAAAACATGAAACAAGACATTTCTTCAAGAAAAGATATTAAGTTTATCATTACTAAATTTTATGATTTATTATTGATAGATGAAAAAATGATTCCTTTTTTTAAAGAAATAGTAAAACAGAATCATCTTGAAGAACACTTAGAAATAATTTCAGATTTTTGGAATGATATTTTGTTTCATACTACAACTTATAAGAATAATACAATGCAAAAACATTTAGATAAAAATGCTTTTGTAAAGTTTAAAAAAGAACATTTTACCATTTGGACGTCGTATTTATTTCAAACAATAGACGCTTATTTTAAAGGTGTAGTTGCAGAGCAAATGAAAAATAGAGCAACCTCTATTGCTACCGTTATGCAGTTAAAAATGAATGTTTACAAGAAATAACACCTCTTTTCTAAAGTTGAAAAGACTAATTAATTTCGCATTTGAACCTCCCATTGTTATGCATGCATAGTAATTTGAATTTAATTTGCTTTTTTACTTTTGTTACATAAATACGTACTATTATGATGGCATCTAAAATTACAGGAACAGGAAGTTTTATTCCCTCAGTTAAAAAAGAGAATAATGCTTTTATAAATACACATTTTTTAAATGAAGATGGTAGTAGTTTTTCTTCAGAAAACGATGTTATTATTAGTAAATTTAAAGATATAACAGGTATTGAAGAAAGGCGTTATGCCAAACCAGAATTTAAAACTTCTGATATGGCGTTTTTTGCAGCAGAAAAAGCAATAAAAGATGCTAACGTTAATATTGAAGAATTAGATTATATTATACTAGCTCATAATTTTGGAGACATAAAACACGGTACAATTCAAGGAGATATGTTACCTAGTTTATCCACTAGAGTCAAATATAGATTAGGTATTTCAAATCCTAATTGTGTGGCATATGATATTCTATTTGGTTGCCCAGGTTGGGTAGAAGGCGTAATACAAGCACAAGCATTTATAAAAGCAGGTATTGCAAAAAAGTGTTTGGTAATTGGTGCAGAAACATTGTCTAGAGTTGTAGATAAGCACGATAGAGATTCTATGATTTACAGTGATGGCGCTGGAGCATGTATTGTTGAAGAAACACAAGAAGAAAACTCTGGTATTATTAGTCATGCAACACAAACTTTTGCAAAAGAAGAAGCTTACTTTTTACATTTCGGAAAATCTTTTAATAAAGAGGAAGATGAGAACGTACGCTATATAAAAATGTTCGGAAGAAAAATTTACGAATTTGCAATTACAAATGTTCCTGCAGCAATGAAAACTGCTTTAGATAAAAGTGGATTTGATATAGAAGATGTAAAGAAAATCTTTATACACCAAGCAAATGAGAAAATGGATGAAGCAATTGTAAAAAGATTTTATAGACTTTACAAAAAGCAAACTCCAGAAGGTATTATGCCTATGAGTATTCATAAACTAGGTAATAGTTCTGTAGCTACTGTGCCTACTTTATTAGATTTGGTTTTAAAAGGTAATATTGAAAATCAAGAAGTTAAAAAAGGAGATGTTGCTATTTTTGCATCTGTTGGTGCAGGAATGAATATTAATGCAATTGTGTATAGATTTTAATTTTTTTGCTTGTTCTATTACGAATTCTCTTAAAACTAAACGATTTCTAATTTATCTTAAAAAATATTCATTTCTGCATTTAAAATTTAATCTGAAATAGTATTTTTGCGCATGCAACAACACAACGTACTTATTTTAGATTTCGGATCGCAATACACACAACTAATTGCAAGACGAGTTAGAGAATTAAACATTTACTGTGAAATTCATCCTTACAACCATCCACCTAAAAATCAATCAGAATTTAAAGCTATAATCTTATCTGGAAGTCCAAATTCAGTAAGAGGAGAAAATGTTTTACATCCAGATTTATCAGATATTAGAGGAAAAAAGCCAATGTTAGCAGTTTGCTATGGCGCACAATATTTAGCACATTTTTCTGGCGGAAAAGTAGCTCCTTCTAACACAAGAGAATATGGTAGAGCAAATTTATCATTTATAAAAAGTGATGAAATTTTCTTTGAAAATATTTCTGAAGGAAGTCAGGTTTGGATGAGTCATTCAGATACTATTAAAGATTTACCAACTAACGGAGAATTGTTAGCTAGTACAAAAGACGTAGAAAATGCGGCTTATAAAATTAAGGGAGAAGAAACGTATGCAATTCAGTTTCACCCAGAAGTATATCATTCTTCAGACGGAAAACAATTATTAGAGAATTTTCTTGTAAAAATTGCAGGTGTAGCGCAAACCTGGACACCAGATTCTTTTGTAGAAAGTACAGTAGCAGCTATTAAAGAAAAAGTTGGTAACGATAAAGTTGTTTTAGGCCTTTCAGGAGGAGTAGATTCTACAGTAGCCGCAGTTTTATTAAACAAAGCAATTGGTAAAAACCTATATTGCATTTTTGTTAACAACGGTTTATTACGTAAAAACGAATTTGAAAGCGTTTTAGAACAATATGAAGGTATGGGCTTAAACGTAAAGGGTGTAGATGCATCTGAACGTTTTTTAAAGGCTTTAGTTGGTTTAACAGATCCAGAAAAGAAAAGAAAAGCTATTGGAAATGCTTTTATAGAGGTTTTTGATGATGAAGCACAACAAATTACAGATGTAACTTGGTTAGCACAAGGTACTATTTATCCAGATGTTATCGAGTCTGTTTCTGTAAATGGTGGTCCATCGGCAACAATTAAAAGTCATCATAATGTTGGAGGTTTACCAGATTATATGAAATTAAAAATTGTAGAACCTTTGCGTATGATTTTTAAAGACGAGGTAAGAAGAGTAGGAGCTTCTATGGGTATTGATGCTGAATTGTTAGGTCGTCATCCATTTCCTGGTCCTGGTTTAGGAATTCGTATTTTAGGAGATATTACAGCAGAAAAAGTTAGAATTTTACAAGAAGTAGACGCTGTTTTTATAAACGGATTAAAAGAAGACGGTTTGTATGACAAAGTTTGGCAAGCTGGTGCAATGTTACTACCTGTAAACTCTGTAGGTGTAATGGGAGATGAAAGAACTTATGAAAAGGTAGTAGCTTTAAGAGCTGTGGAAAGTACAGATGGTATGACAGCAGATTGGGTAAACTTACCTTATGAATTTTTACAAAAAACATCAAATAAAATAATAAATCAAGTAAAAGGCGTTAATAGAGTAGTGTATGACATTAGTTCTAAACCACCTGCAACTATAGAATGGGAATAAAATATATGAAACATCTTAAATTTTTTGTTTTTCTGTGTATTCTAACGTTTACCGTTTCTTGCGGTCAGCAGAAAAAATACGTTCAGTATAAAGTAAAAGAAGGAGAAACTATTGGAGAAATAGCCAAGAAATTGGATATGAAAACAAAAGACCTTCTTCGCTTAAACCCAGACGTTAGTAGAAAACCGGAAGCAAATACAGTAATTATTGTACCCAATAAAAATACTGTAAAAA
>TARA_R110002049_G_scaffold299940_1_pt1 | contig 10755 bp, 4 predicted proteins | sample TARA_R110002049 | Tara Oceans TARA_R110002049 (sample SAMEA4396941) | marine metagenome | biome: Polar Biome; feature: [SRF] surface water layer (ENVO:00010504); material: water (ENVO:00002006), including particulate matter (ENVO:01000060) such as... | depth 5 m
GCTTCGGGTATATATTTTATTAAAGTTAAAACAGCAAATGGAACATCTGTAAAAAGAGTATTAAAGAAATAAGAATTGTTTTCTTAGATTTAAATATAAAACCGATACAAATTTTGTGTCGGTTTTTTTATGAGCGTAAATAAAGAACTTGAGTGAATGAAAAATGAGTAATATCTTATAAGAAGTAAAATAATGTATGGTTAAGTTGCTTGTGGTCAATAAATGAAGTTTTCTCTATAAAAATAAAAAAATAAAATCTATATTATTGGGAGGTAAACTGCTCTTTTTAGTATAAAAACTTGGTCCGCACACTTGTAGGTAATCGGTTTAAAAGAGCTAGCTAGGCATGCATCCAAAAGTAAAATATTATTACTATGACACCTGGAATATATCATATTAAAGAGTACAATTCATACTAACGAGTTTTTAGTAACAGGCAATAATAAAATAAGCCGTGGGTAATCATAATATATATTGAAGAAGAAACATTACAAAGAGGGAACTCCATTATAATTTGCCGAATAAGGAAATAACTCTAAAAATGTAACCATCTGTGTCACAGGTACTTTTTTTATAAGCATGGTTTTTTGTACAGCAAAATGTAGAACACATTTCTTTTTGAAAATTGTTATGTTGATGATAAAATAAGAAATACTACTCATATTTTAGCAGAAAAAACAGGAGCCTACTCAAGTTAACTAAAACTTAGACCAAAAGCTATTAAGAAAATACACGAAATCTTTATACGAAGATGGTTTTCGTACCTATGGATAAATTAAAGACATATGCTTTGAAAGTTTGTACTGCTAAAAATACCTGAGCAGGTTTAAACTAATGACGTGTTTAGGAAAAACTTGGTGGGTTTTTATAATTACCCAATTTTCTGGGGTTAACTTTAAAAAGAAAGCATAATTTATATAAAATGAACTATGGTTTATCCATCTTGTTAGTTTATCAATTTATTTTTATCCAATAAAAACTTAATAGACTTATGAATAAACTTATACCTCAATTGTTTCTTGGATTTATCATTTCATTTTGCTATATAAATACCGTGAAAGCACAATTTATTCATCCTGGGATAACCCACAAAAAATCTGATTTAGACAGAATAAAACACATGGTAGAGGCTGAAATAGACCCATGGTATACGTCGTACCAAGAAATGGTTTTAGACTCAAAATCAGATTTTAATTATAGTGTACAAGGTGACCCTTCTTTTATTGAGCTAGGAAGAGATAACAAAGTAAACTACGGAGCATGGAACAGTGATATCCGAGCGGCATATTATAATGCCTTACGGTGGTATGTTGAAGGTGATACCCGACATGCTGAAAAAGCTATAGAAATATTTAATGCATGGGTAAACTTAGAGGCTGTAACTAGTAATGGAACCATGGCATTGAGCGGAGGTGTTGGTTATATAATGATAGAGGCCGCAGAAATTATAAAGCATACCTATAATGGGTGGACAGAGGCAGATAGGAAAAAGTTTGAAGATATGCTGGTCTTTCCAGGGTATTCAAATACTAAGGTGCCTTCAAGTGTATCGAGAACCTATGGAACATTTTATTGGCAAGCATATCAAGGAGATCCAGGACGTCATGGAAACCAAGGATTGTCTGGATGGAGAACAGTTATGGCTATCGGTATATTTTTGGACAATAAAATTATTTACGACCGTGCCTTGCGCTACATAAAAGGCTTGCCGCACAGAGCAGATGATTTACCGTACCCAGCAGGACCTCCTACAAGCAATAACCTAATTGCTTCCAACGAATATGCAGACACGTTTAGTACAACCTCAGGGTCTTCAATTCCAGATTACGGTTATAATGAAGTGATGAGCTATTATATTTATGACAATGGACAGTGTCAAGAAAGTTCAAGAGATCAACAGCATACGGCCTTTGGGATTGGGGTGTTGACATCTATGGCGGAAATGTCATGGAATCAGGGTGAAGACTTATATAGCCATGCAGGTGACAGGTTGTTATTAGGATTAGAATATAACATGAGGTATAACTTATCAGCCATACAGTCCTACCCTGATCAAACCACCCCATGGGAACCCACAGTAGCATCAGGTGAGTTTGAAGAAACTTTTGATAGAACGGGGAGATGGTACTCCAAAGCTATAAGCCCAGATGGTAGGGGCGAGTTTCCAGGAGATAGACCTGTTTATGAAATGCCCGTAGCCCATTATATTGGACGTGGTTTAAAAGATGAAAGCGAGGTGAAATGGACTAAGCGCTCACGCGATAAGGCCATTGAAGTTTCAGGATATGAATCTGCTGGGTGGACTAACGATGCTATTGGTTGGGGCGCTCTAACTGCACGTCGTCCAATCTATTGCTATGGAGACCCTATTTCAGGGTTCGATGGCAGCTCTCTGCCAATCTATGATATGCATACAACCGAAACGACCATTGAAGCCGAGAATTTCGACTACGACCCTATCCAGCAGGGAGAAGGGCGTACCTATCACGATTTAACAGCTTCAAATACAGGGGGTGAGTATAGAACGTTTGATGGTGTTGACATAGAAAGTACTGCAGTGAATAAATACAACATTGCTTCCATACAATCGGGTGAATGGTTGACCTATACCGTATCGGTTCCTGAAAGAGGGTTTTATAGCATAACCATTAACTATGCCGCTTCACAGTCGGGTGGTGCCATAAAAATTAATGTTGGCGGTGAAGATAAAACCTCTGACTTAGCAGTGCCTTTTGGAGCGCCTTATTCAACTGGGGCTTCAGATTGGAAATCTGTTCCTATTGCTCAAGATATTTTATTGGAAAAAGGCGTGCAAAGCTTTAAAATAATATTTAGTGGTATTTCAGAATCTTTTAAAATCGACAGTTTTTCGATTGCTCAAACAGGTATAGCTAAGGAAAATCAAAGCATTCAGTTTTTTACCATTTCAGATAAAGTTTTGGGAAGCGCAGATTTTGATCCAGAGGCAAAAGCCAGTTCTGATCTCGAAGTGAGTTATTCCATCTCAAATCCCTCGGTGGGAACCATTTTAAATGGAAAAGTCCATATAGTAGGAGCGGGAAAAACAACTATTACAGCTCATCAACCCGGAAATGAATTTTTTAATGCGGCACCAAGTGTGGTAGAAGAATTACGTGTGGTCGATGCAGTAGCGGGTAACATGAATTTGGGTGCAGAGGCCGATGCCTACGTGCACGAATCAAATCCTAATAACAATTACGGAACGGCCGAGATATTGGTTACAAAAGAAGAAGGTCGTTATGCCTATTTAAAATTCAACTTAAGTAGTATTCCCGGATCTATAGTTTCAGCAACACTCAGAATTTATCAAAGAACAGGATTTAGTGATCTCCGTGTAGTTTATGACGTAGAAGATGATAGTTGGACAGAAAATGGTGTTACATGGTTAAATAAGCCGGCTTTCAATAACGAGCGAGCTAGGATTATAACTAATTCTACTTGGAATGAATGGGATGTTTCATCTTATGCGGCACAAGAATATAATGGAGATAAGATAATTACTGTTGCTATAAAAGACCCCGCCAATAGCGGTATTGGTATCGATTTTAGGAGTAAAGAATTCGACCCCAATTTAGCACCAGAGTTGGTAATTGAATACTCTAGTGAGTCGTTAAGCGTAGATAAAGTAGAGCAAATTGTAGAATTTTTCCCAAACCCCGTAACTAATGAGTTAAGTGTTTCTTTTGGCAAGTTATCTAATACTAATAGAGCTAATACAACTTTATCGCTTTATACTCTAAAAGGCCAAAAAGTGATAGAGGTTATACCTAATTACCATCATGCTACTCTAAACCTGTCAAAACTTAATACTGGTATTTATGTTTTGTTAATAAAAAATGGTTCTAGAATAACTTCAAAAAAGATAGTTAAACTCTAATATTTATAATTAGGAGCGTTAATTTTCATTTTATTAAATTAACTGATTCTTAAAAACATTAACAAAAAATCAGCAATAGCAGGAGAGAGGATATTAATTATAATCACCTACACAAGTCATTAGGAAATAATCCTCCTAAAGAATATATAACCTAAATAATAATTATTTGTCGAATTTAGGAGTGTCCTAATATAGGGAAGGTTAGATAAAAGAATAATAAATATAAGACTAAGTGGTTATTAAACTTGAAATATAGATTTCAATTTCTGATACGATAATTAAATGTAAGCAGCATTAGATCAAAAACAATAATAAAGACATGAAAAAAATATTAGGCTTTGTAATAACTTGCTTTTTAACCGTTAGTGTAAATGCATCAAACATAGATACAATTTTAGTATATAGTAAGTCTATGGATAAAACCATAAAAAATGTAGTTATTACTCCCGACTCTTATTCGAAAAAAGGAAAAGCATATTCTGTGGTATATCTACTTCATGGTGCAGGAGGCGACCATAAATCTTGGTTAGAAAAATCCCCCAACATTAAAGCATATGCAGACCAATACAATGTTATTATAGTTTGTCCCGATGGACATAAAACAAGTTGGTATTTTGATAGTCCTATTGATAAAACAATGCAATATGAAACATATATTTCAAAAGAATTAATTGCAGAAATTGATAAAACATATAATACAATAGTTAATAAAGATAATAGGGCAATTACAGGTTATAGTATGGGCGGACATGGAGCTTTATATATAGCTTTTAAAAATACCGATGTTTGGGGTGTTGCAGCAAGTATGAGTGGTGGTGTAGATATAAGACCATTTGCATTAAAATGGGACATAGCTAAAAGATTGGGAGTTTATACCGAAAACCCTGAAAATTGGGAAAATAACACTATTATTAATTTAGTGTATTTATTAAACGGTAAAAATTTAAAGTTTCTTTTTGATTGTGGTGTGGATGACTTTTTTTATGAAGCCAATGTAAAGCTACATAGAAAGTTAATAGAACGTAACATTCCGCATGACTATATAGAACGTCCAGGAGGGCATACTAATGATTATTGGAATAACTCAATAAAATATCAGATGCTTTTTTTTAGTGACTTTTTTAAAAATACACTAAATTAATACTAATGAATTTTAGAACAATTTATCTATTTCTACTTAGTATTGTTATCTGTGTTTTTCTTGTAAAAGTAATGAAGTCTTTAAAAGAAAGAAACAATAGCTACATTTCCTAACCAGAAATTTTGATGAAAAATCTATTCACAGCACTTATAAATAATAACGATTTAACCCTTAATGTGAGTGTTTTATGATGTCATAAGCAACAATAGAGGTGCTGTACAAAAAGATAATTTCAAAAATTATAACTGATTGAAAAGACTTACCTCAAATACATGATTTATATGAAGGACAATATCAACAAACCTGAAGAATGTCTTAAAAAAATCAGAATTTTTTGAAAAAACTAAGCAGTAATGCTTCAGCTAAAATAAAAATGCAAAATTTATGAATCAAATAAAAAGAACAGCCCTAATTATTACATTTTTTTTAACAATGATTTTCAGCCATGCTCAAAAAGTATGCGAGCATCCTCGTTTATTTGCAGACCAAGAGGACAGAACCAAACTCTTAAACAAAATAGAGAGTGAAGATTGGGCAAAAGATTCATGGAATAAACTTTTAGAAGAAATTGATGTTCATGTAAACCGCCATGTTACAGATCCAGAATGGATAGTCTCACGCTTAGCCATGTATTGGAAAAAGGGTGAACATTACACTCAATGTTATATAAAAAATCAAAATTGGGATTACGGAGAGGGCAATGCGCCCATACCTACAGTGCGTTTGCCAGGTATGCGTATCTGGAACGATTATTTAAATGTACCATTAGAGGATAGAATTCCGTATAACGAATCGGGTGACATGTTAGGCATTAGTCGTTCTAGTGGAGACAAAACACCTGTTTTAATTCCGTACAAAAATAGTGGTCATATGGTTCGCCAGAATAATATGGAAATTTTAAAATTAGCGGAAAAAGCAGCTTTTGCATACTATGTGACCCAAAATGAAAGATACGCAAAATATTCATCAGATATTTTATATGCTTGGTTGTTAGGTGTTTATTATATGCATCCGCCATTAGATCCTGAAAAATCAACTAACGGACCTGGAGGCTACAAACCAGGAGGTATTATGGGATATTATGATTATGAAGTCATTCATGATGATAGACAAATACCTGCGTCTATGGCTTACGGCTTCTTATATGATTATTTAAATGCACATCCTCACGAACATTTAAAAACTATTAATAAGAAACCTGTTGATGTTGCGGGCGTGGTATTTAAACGTTTTATAGAAATAGGCTTGATGAGAGGGGATAAAAATGGTAATTGGAATGTAAATCGTTACAAAAACATATTAAACAGCATGCTCGTTTTGGAGTCTAATGATTTTTATGAAGATGGAAAAGGACGCGAATATTACATACCGTTTTATACCGAGGATAAACCTTCCGAATTTTTCGCAGGTTTGCCGGCAATTATGGATTTCTATAATAAAGAAACAGGGTTATGGCCAGAAGCACCTGGTTATGCTTCAGGAATGATTTCTTTAGTGATGGATATGGGACTGAAGTTATACAAAGCTGGTGTGAATACATTAGCTGGAAATCCTATCATAACTAAAGCCGCTATGTCAAATTTAGGTTGGTTAGATGCCCGTGGAAATTTAGTAGTGTTTGGTGATATGAGGGGTGGTCCTGCTGATATATCCTCTTTTGAATCGCTTTTAACATATGCAATTTGGGAAGGCGATATGGATACGGCTGAAGCTATGGCAACTGTTATTCGTAAAAGTATTGCTTCGGGTCAATATGATAGACATAAATCCGATTGGCAAGGAATTATATTCAATCAACCTTTGCCAGAATCAGGGAGTGATTTGCCGTTTCACAGATCTGCGTATTCAGAATTTCATAGACATCTGATTATGAAGAATGGAAACGATGAAAACAACGGATTAATGTTTACTTTATTTGGAGGAAAAAGCAAATCACATTTAACAAAAAACGGATTGGCAATGCAGTTTTACGGTAAAGGTTGGGCATTAGCACCTGATGCTTCTGCATATGAATCTTATTGGTCTGATGATGCAGGTTATCATCGTGGTATTATGGGGTCGAATACCATTGTGCCAGGTTACAAAGAGGGCGAAATCACCATAAATGCTATGGACCCTAAAACAGTCAAAGATGCTTTTTATAATAGCGTAGAAACTTCTAAATATTGTTCATTTGCGGATGTGTCTGCTGATGAAAAGCGTCGTTTAGTTGCCATGATACGAACCTCAGAAACGACTGGCTACTATGTAGATATTTTTAGGTCAGATCAGGAGGATAATGATTATATACACCATAATCTAGGAAGTTTAGTGTCGCTTAAAAATGTTTCAAATACACCATTAAGTTTGAAGGAAACAAATGATTTAGGCACGAAATATGATAAGTTTTATACGTTTTTTAAAAATCAAAGAAAGGTAAATTACAGTAATGATTTTATTGCAACTTGGGATATTTTTACATTGTCGCCTGCATTACATACAAACATGTGGATGATGGGGCAAGATAACAGGAAATTGTATCTGGTAGATGCACCACCAACTACAATTCGTGATGATGTTACACCAGGACAGGTAAATAAAAGCCCAGAAACAACACCAACCTTAATTGTACGTCAAAATGGTATTAATGGAAAAGCGCATCCGTTTGTTTCTGTTTTTCAATCTTATGAAACAGGGAGAAAAACTATACAAAATATTTCGAAACTAAAAACGTCAGAAAATTTTATAAGTATTTCTGTAACCTCAAATAGCAGTAAACAATACATCTGTAATGCGATTGATAATAGGGTTTATAAACCAATAAAAGGATTAAAATTTCAAGGAATATTTGGTATCGCCTCAGAAGAAAATAATAGCTTTCAATATTTATATTTAGGAAAAGGGAAACTTTTAGAATACGGTAATTTAAAAATTGAAGCTGTGAATGAAGATGTTTCAGCAGAGTTAAAAATAGAAAATGGGAACTATTATTATTCAGCAGATAGACCAGTGTTTATTCAATTAAAAAAAGGAAATGTAAAGGAATATCCAGCAGGTTATAATATTAAAATTTAAACAGCCGTAAATGATACTGTATGAAATATAGATAAATTAGATTATATCATGGAAGAATATTAGTGTTTCTATTTATAAAAAAGCTTATAATCAACAGTTGGTTAATCTGATAAAATATCATCAATGATTAATTTTTTAATTACTTATTTAGATTGTTAAAAAGTAATAAAATGATTTATAAATTATAATGAATGCCTTATAATTTATAAATCATTTTATTAAAAAATAATACCATTGTATAGTAAAACCTATAATTTATCTAATCATAACCAACATGTAATTTGAAAAAAAATGAGTCTTGTTAAAATCTTAGAAATCTTGACGATAATTAAAAATAAACTTTTCTAGCTTAAAAAAAATAATATGAAATATATTTTAAAAATAGTTCTTTTACTTGTTTTTATTTTAATAACAAGTTGCGATAATTATAAGCCACAAAAAAGCATTAAACTTATTGACTATGTAGATCCACTTATTGGAACTGGTTTTCACGGACATACTTTTCCGGGTGCTGTTGTGCCGTTTGGAGGAGTGCAATTAAGTCCTGATACAAGGATAAATGGATGGGATGCTTGTAGTGGCTATCATTTTTCTGATTCTACTATGTATGGTTTTAGTCATACTCATTTAAGTGGGACTGGAATAGGTGATTTAGGAGATATACTTTTTTTGCCTTATACAGGAAAAACTCCTTTAGATAGTGTTGCTAAATTTTCTCATGATAGAGAAAAAGCAAGCCCAGGATATTATAGTGTAATTCTTGATGATTATGCAATAAAATGTGAACTGTCGGCTACAAAACATACAGGTTGGCATAAATATACATATCCAAAAGATAATCAAGCAGGATTACTCATCGATTTGGGACATCTTTTAAGGCAAGATTGGCCGTCTAAAGTTTTGGAGGGGTCAATTAGCGTAATTGATAATAAAACGATAGAAGGATATCATTTATCTAAAGGTTGGGCAGCTTATGATCCTATTTGGTTCCGTGCTGAATTTAACGAGCCTTTTGAGGTGTCTAAATTAGTAACAGAGCTTGGGGAGCAACAGCATAAAACTAGTGCAACTGGTACGGACATTAAAATGTTATTAACCTTTGGAAATTTGAGTAAACCTCTTACCATTAAAGTTTCCATTTCAGCCGTAGATGATATTGGACCTAGAAAAAACATGAAAGAAGTTGCAGGTTTAAAATCTTTTGAAGATGCATTAGCATTAGCTCAAAATGAGTGGGAAGAAACACTTTCCTCTATTAAAATTAAATCTGATGATGAAGATGTTATGACTAATTTTTATACTGCTATGTATCATTCACATATTGCTCCGACAATTTATAGTGATGTTGATGGACGCTATATGGGCATGGATAAAAAAATTCATAAATTGTCTCGAGGAGATTCCTATACTACATTTTCACTATGGGATACATATAGGGCGTGGTTTCCGTTAATGACTATAATACAGCCAGAAAAATCAAAAGAATGGGTTTATAATTTGTATCAAGCAAGTGAAGAAGATTTATTACTACCTAAATGGCCTCTTCGAGGGAATTATACAGGAACTATGGTCGCTTATCCGTCTATGGCAATTTTGGCAGACGCAATGACGAAAGGACTAGTTGATTCCATACCTGAAAAATTGGTAGAAGCGGGGATTAGAAGTGCAACATGGCAGCCAGAGTGGAGAGAGAAAAATTTAAAGACAAGAGCTAAAAGAGTTACAAATATATATATGTCTGATAAAGAAAAGTATGGTTATGTTCCGGCAGATAATCAAGAGAAAACAGTTACCTGGGGTCTTGAGATGGCTTATTATGACTGGTGCTTAGGGATTATGGCGAAGGAATCAGGAGATGAAAAATTAGCAAAAGAATGGTTGTCTAAAGGGCAGTATTACCGTAACTATTTTGATGCTTCAACTGGATATATGAGAGCTAAAATGAAAGATGGGAGTTGGATTCCTGATTTTGAACCAAATTTTTCTAGTCATTCTGGAGGTCAATATATAGAAGGTAATTCATACCAATGGTCTCCATTTGTACCTCATGATGTCGAAGGGTTAAAAGGTTTAATAGGAGGAAATGAAAAATTTGCTTCATGGCTTGATATACTTTTTACGGCTGATAGTAAATTGCTTGGAGATGATGTAAGTATGGATATTACAGGACTCATCGGTCAATATGCTCATGGTAATGAGCCAGGACATCACGTTCCTTATCTGTATAATTATGCGAACCGTCCAGATAGAACAGCAGAAATAGTAGATGAAATTCTTTATAATTTCTATTTGCCAACTCCTGAAGGAATCATTGGTAATGAAGATTGTGGTCAAATGTCAGCTTGGTATGTAATGAGTGCCATGGGTTTTTATCAGGTATGCCCTGGAAAACCGATGTATGATTTAGGTCGACCCATCATTGATGAGGCTAAAATTAAAGTGAAGAATGGAGTTTTTACGATTAAAGTTCATCAAAATTCAAGGGAAAATAAATACATTCAAAAAGCATATTTAAACGGTAAAAAACTGACTAGTAATCAATTTGCTCATGATTTAATAACGTCGAATGGTGTTTTAGAAATTTATATGAGTTCATCCCCTAAAAAAAACTAATTATAACCCGTTGTGCATTATGATTTAAAAGAAAAAAGTTGTTCATCTT
>TARA_R110002049_G_scaffold2372_4_pt1 | contig 10751 bp, 9 predicted proteins | sample TARA_R110002049 | Tara Oceans TARA_R110002049 (sample SAMEA4396941) | marine metagenome | biome: Polar Biome; feature: [SRF] surface water layer (ENVO:00010504); material: water (ENVO:00002006), including particulate matter (ENVO:01000060) such as... | depth 5 m
AGATTCTTTTTTGCAAATATGGGACAAAAAACCAAAATCTTCGATATAAGTTTTATTATTCATGATGAAAAACTATATTTGTGATAAATCAAACCCCTTATAATGAAGCGACTTTTCTGGTATTATACATTAATTTTTGGTGTTTTATGCTCTTCATGTATTACCAATAAAGATGTTGTTTATTTGCAAGATAAAGGTACTATCGCTACCGATTCTATATTAATAAAAGAATTATCAAAACCATATAGGGTTCAAGTCAATGATATTTTAAGCGTTAATGTAAAATCTTTAGATGATTTGGGGGAAAAGATTACAAAAATTTTTAATCCAGTAGAAACAACTACGGGGGGAATTCAGGTCCAAAGTCAATCTTCACTTTATTTTAATGGTTTTACAGTAGATTTACATGGTAATATAAAATTCCCAATTCTAGGAGAAATAAATGTTCTTGGATTTACTATTGATGAAATAGAGGATAAAGTTGAAAGCGAGCTATTAAAACAATATTTTAAGGAGACGGCGGAACTTTTTGTTACTGTTAAGTTGGCAGGATTGCGATATACTGTTACAGGAGAGGTGGGAAGTACGGGAGTATATACACTCTTTCAAGACCGAGTAAACATTATTGAAGCATTGGCAAATGCGGGAGATATAGACCAAACAGGGAACCGGAAAGATGTTTTGGTAATACGACAGTATCCTGATGGACAAAAAATTCACCGTATAGATTTAACGGATATTACTGCCATGCAATCTCCTTTTTATTATATTCAACCAAATGACATGATTTTGGTAAAACCTTTAAGGCGTAAAGCTATTGGTGCTGGACAAACCGCTTTTCAAAATTTAACCACTGTGGCATCTATTCTGTCCGTTTTAGTGTCAACCTATTTTTTAACTAAAAACCTATAAATTTAGAATTATGGTTGACGAATTTGAAGTTTCTGAACCGGCATCGGGTTTTGATATAAAGAAGTTTTTATTTAGAGCTTTAAGTTATTGGAAATTATTTTTAATTCTTGTTGCCATTGGTGTTTTTTATGTTTATCAGAAAAATATAAGAGAAGAGTTTTCATATCGTTTAGGGACTAAAATTTCTGTTGAAGATGATAGCAATCCGTTATTTACATCAACACAGAGTTTAAATTTTAATTGGGGAGGCGTTACTGCAAAAGTTCAAACCATGATTGTTACGCTTAAATCGCGTTCGCATCATGAAAAGGTTGTTGACCGACTGGAGTTTTATAAAAGCTATTTAAAACAAGGACGGTTTAGAAAACAAGACATATACAAAGCAGCTCCTTTTAGGTTCGATCATGACTATAATTTTGCACAACTGATCAATGTTCCCATTCAAATTACTTTTTTAGATGAAAATTCTTTTGAATTGGAAACTGAATTTGTGACTACAACTTCAGTTGTCCAAAATTATTATACAAAAGAAATTTTTAGAGTGGACGTACCTACAGGTATATTTAGAGAACAATTTAAATTTGGAGATTCGATATCATTACCTTTCTTAAAAGGAGTTTTAAGACTTGCTGAAAACCGAAAAGCCATTTCAGGAGAAGTTTATTTTCTTCGGTTTAATAATTTTGATGACGTAGTTTCTAGTTATAAAAGTAGAACAGGAGTTTCCAATACTGCTAATTCTCCTATTCTGGATATCTCTCTAATTGATAAGAATACTGAGAAAATAGTGGACTATTTGAACGCTGTTGTTACTGTTTTAAGCGAGGATCAATTAGAAAGAAAAAATCAATACGCCACTAATGCAATTGGTTTTATTGACGATCAAATTTTAAGAGTTAAAGGCGAACTATCTGAAAATGCTGAAGCTTTAAATAGTTACAGAAAAAAGAATAAAATATTTAGTCTAAACGACGAAAGCGTGTTGTTAAATGGTAAGCTCACAGAGTTAGATGCTGATAAAGAGGGTATTAATAGACAGCTTAATTATTATTCAAATCTTAAAAATTATCTATTAACCAGTAGCTCTTTTACAGATATTCCTGCGCCCTCTATTGCTGGAATTGGAGATGGTAATATTTTAAATAATGTTTCAAAAATTAATGAGCTGTCTGTGCAAAAATCAAAATTGCAATACTCTGTTCGTAGCGATGCCTCTGTTTTTAATGATTTAAACAGGCAAATAGAGGGGTTAAAAAACGTGCTTATAGAAAATATTAGTGCAGCTACCAGTGGATTGAAAAAAGAACTACAAAACGTAAACAGTAGATTAAGCAAAGTAGAAAATCAATTCAGTAAATTGCCAGAAGACCAGCAACAGCTTATTACTATAGAGCGTCAATACACTTTAAGCGAACAAACCTATAATGTTTTTTTGGCAAAACGGGGAGAGGCAGAAATAATAAAAGCTTCAAATGTATCGGATATACTCATAATAGATCCTGCAAAAAATACGGGAGCGGATGTGATAGGCAGAAATTTAAACATTCGTTATGTTTTCGCATTTTTTGTAGCGTTATTTATTCCATTATTAATAGCTTTTGTTTTAACGTTTTTGGATAATAACATCCATAGTCCTATGGATGTGGAGCAATTATCATCCATTCCAATTTTAGGCGTTGTGGGTAAAAATAATTTAGACAATAATTTAGTGGTACACAGAAAACCAAAATCTGCCGTCGCTGAAGGATTTCGAGCCATTAGATCCAATTTACAGTACTTTTACAAGTCTCAAGATTTAGAGGGCGCCAAAACAGTATTGGTAACATCCTCTGTAAGTGGTGAAGGGAAAACATTTTGTTCCATAAATGTGGCTACGGTTTTTGCTTTAAGCGGAAAGAAAACTATTTTAGTAGGGTTAGATCTTAGAAAACCGAAGATTTTTGGCGATTTTAATATTAAAAATGATGTTGGTGTGGTTAATTATTTAATTGGGCAGGAAACCTTAGATGCAGTTATCCAAAAAACAGAGATTCAACATTTAGATGTCATTACATCGGGCCCTGTTCCTCCAAACCCCTCAGAATTGCTGATTAATGACAAGTTGAGTGAATTAATAGGTGTTTTAAAAACCAAGTATGATTATATTGTTTTAGATACACCACCGGTAGGTTTAGTAGCAGATGCCTTAGAATTATTAGAACATGTTGATGCGTCATTATATATTGTAAGGCAAGATTATACAAAAAAAGGGATGCTAAATTTTGTTAATGAAAAATATAGGACCAAACAGATACAAAACATTAGCTTAATTTATAATGGTTACGACCAAAAAGCTAAATATGGCTATGGTTATGGCTATGGTTATGGTTACGGCTATGGTTATGGAAATTATGCCAATGGATATCATGATGAAGGCATAAAAAAGCAAACGTTATGGAAACAATTTAAATCTATTTTTAAATAACAACACCAAAATAATTCAATTTAATAACATTTTTTTTGAATAAGAATAACACAAACGAATGGCTTTATACAATATCTTCAGAGCGTAAACTCATAGATTTCAATTTTAAGGAGGTTTGGCGTTACAGAGATTTATTGATGCTTTTTGTAAAAAGAGATATAGTAACAGTTTATAAACAAACTATATTAGGACCTTTATGGTATGTGATTCAGCCATTATTTACTTCGGTAATATTTACTTTGATATTTAATAATCTGGCTAATATTCCAACAGGAGATGGTGTTCCAGCATTTTTATTTAACCTTGCAGGCATAACCTCATGGAATTACTTTAAAGAATGCCTTACTGGAACGTCAAGTACGTTTACTAAAAACCAAAGTATTTTTGGAAAAGTGTATTTTCCTAGGGTGATTATGCCAATGTCTATAGTCGTTTCAAATTTATTGAAGTTTGGAATTCAATTTTTAGTGTTTATTGGCTTCTACCTATTCTATGTGTTTGTAAAAGATGCAAACGTAAATCCTAATATTAACCTTGTTTTATTACCTGTTGTTATATTAGTTATGGGATTGTTAGGTTTAGGTTTTGGAATGCTCATATCTTCAATGACCACTAAGTATCGCGATTTGACATTTTTGGTTCAGTTTGGAGTACAACTGTTAATGTATGGTTCTGCAGTGATGTATCCTTTATCATATTTTGAAGAAAAATTACCTCAATATGCTTGGTTAGTTGAGTATAATCCAATAGCCATTGTTATAGAAACATTTAGGAATATGACTTTAGGTGTAGATTCATTTTACTTGTATAAGTTTATATATGCTGTTGTTTTTAGTATATTCATATTTTTAGTTGGGTTAATTGTGTTTAACAAGACTGAAAAAAGTTTTATAGATACAGTTTGATGATGAATGATATTATATTAAAAGCTGAAAACATAAGCAAACAATACCGATTGGGTTTGGTTGGTACAGGTACTATCAGTCACGACCTTAATAGATGGTGGAGTAAAATTAGAGGAAAGGAAGACCCTTTTTTAAAAGTTGGAGACACTAATGATAGAAGCACAAAAGCCGAAAGTGACTATGTTTGGGCTTTAAAAGATATTAATTTTGAAGTAAAACGAGGCGAAATACTTGGTATTATAGGTAAAAACGGCGCAGGAAAATCTACCTTGTTAAAAATACTATCTAGGGTTACAAGTCCAACTACTGGAGAAATAAAAACAAAAGGACGCATCGCATCATTATTGGAAGTAGGTACTGGATTCCACCCAGAAATGACTGGAAGAGAAAATATATATCTTAATGGTGCTATTTTAGGAATGACCAAAGCAGAAATACGATCTAAAATTGATGAAATCATTGAGTTTTCAGGTTGCGAACGTTATATAGATACGCCTGTAAAGCGTTATTCATCTGGAATGACGGTTCGTTTGGCTTTTGCCGTAGCGGCACATTTAGAACCTGATATTTTGGTGGTAGATGAGGTTTTGGCAGTTGGTGATGCTGAGTTTCAAAAAAAAGCCATAGGTAAGATGCAGGATATTAGTAGAGGGGAAGGTAGAACGGTTTTGTTTGTGAGTCATAATATGGCGGCGGTTAAGAGTTTGTGTACAAGAGGAATTTTAATGGAAAATGGATTAATAGCCAAGGAAGGATTGGTTATAGAAGTTCTTAATGCCTACAAAGAAAGAACAACTAAAACAACACATTCAAAAAAATGGAGTTTAAAATCATCCTCTACTAGCGATAGAGCAACATTGAGTCAAATTGAAATCAAAAATAAGGATCATGATTTCAAAATTGAAAATAACATCGAATTGGAAATTGAATTTTATAATTTTATAAATAGTCAAATTCTTAATGTTTCAATTTCAATTTTTAATGAGAAAGACACATATGTTCTAGCATCGCCAAACTTAAATAGAGTTAGACTAAAAAAAGGATTACATAGAAGTACCTGTACAATCCCTAAAAACTTATTAAATGTTGGTAAATACTGTGTTACAGTATTACTAGTTGGAGAGGATTTTGAAATTATTATGCAAATAGAAAAAGCTATAACATTTGAGTTGGGAGAAGACGGGACGTATAGAGGAGGTTATTTTGGTTATTGGGGAGGAGTTGTTAGGCCAATTTTAAATTGGACCAATAAATTTGTAGATGTAGATGAAAATTAAAAAAAAATTATTTAAAGTACTTTTCAAAAAACAATATTATTATTTAGGAAAGAAAAAGTATAATTTAATTATATATGATGATATCTATCCAAATCCAATTTCGGGGTTTAGACATGAAGAGTTTAGCCAATTATTAAATACTTTTAAAAACGCAAAAATTATAATAGATCCTTTAGCTTACAAGTTTGTGGGAAGTTCTAAAGGGTCACATTCAAGAGATATTAACAAGTGCATAAAAGAGAAACCTTACTTAAAAGGAAAAATATTTAAAAAAAGAAAATTCTCTAATATAAACACTAAACTGTTCTACTGCGTTTTTTTGCATAATATTTATAAAAACCTAAATTGGCTAGAAAAATATAATATCCCATTTATGTTTACTTTATATCCTGGGGGAGGATTTTACGTAAATAGATTAGAAACAGATAAAAAATTAAAAGAACTATTTTCTTCAAAAAATTTTAGAGGAGTATTTGTTACCCAACCATTTACTAAAGACTATATCTTGAATAAAAAATTATGTCCTAAAGAGTATATAAAGTTAATATACGGCTGTGTTATACCTCAATATAGCTTTTTAAATAAGGAGATAAAAAAGACATATTATCCAACATCCAAAACACATATAGATATATGTTTTTCGGCAATCAAATATACGCCAAGAGGCTTAGATAAAGGATATGATTTAGTTATAGAATTAGCCCATAGATTATTGAAAAAATACGATTTCATTAAATTTCATATAATTGGTGGTTTTCAGCCAAAAGATATTAATATAGAAAAAATAGAGCAATACATAAATTTCTATGGTTACCAAGAATACAATGATATGTCTAGGCTGTATGAAAATTTTGACATTATCTTATCTCCAAATAGACCTTATGTAAGAAATAAAAGCGAGTTTGATGGTTTTCCTTTAGGAACGGTTATAGAAGCAGCCTTAAAAGAAGTAGCAGTAGTGTTAACAGATGAATTAAATCAAAATGTATATTTTAAAGATGGTGAAGAGTTAGTTATAATAAAACCAAATATTGATAGTTTGGAAAAAGAAATTGTAGCTTTAATTGAAAATTCAGAGTCAATCTATTCAATAGCCAAAAAAGGGAAATTAAAATTTCAGAAATTATACTCAAATGATATTCAGTTGAAAGAAAGAATAGGTTTTATTAATGAAAAAATGAAGTAAGTTTTTATCGAATGAAAATAAGTGTAACTCAAGCTTTTTGCCCACCAATAGAAGAATATATAGGTTTTTTAAATATTGCTTGGAAAAATAAATGGTTAACCAATAGAGGAGAATTAGTTTTAACCCTAGAAGACAAACTAAAAAAACATTTAGGCGTTACTTACCTTACTTTAACAGCCAATGGTACTTTGCCTATTCAATTAGCAATTAAAGCTATGAGTATTAAAGGAGAAATTATTACGACTCCTTTTAGTTATATTGCAACTTCTAGTTCAATTTTTTGGGAAAACTGCACGCCAGTATTTGTAGATATTCACCCAGAATACTTAACAATAAATGAAGCCTTAATAGAAAAAGCCATAACAAATAAAACAACAGCAATTGTAGCAACTCATGTTTTCGGAAATCCTTGTAATGTAACAAAGATTGAGGGCATAGCAAATAAATATAATTTAAAAGTAATTTATGATGCCGCTCATTGTTTTGGTGTGAAATATAAAGGAGAAAGCATTTTTAATTATGGAGATGTAAGCACCTGTAGCTTTCATGCAACAAAAATTTTTCACACAGGAGAAGGAGGCTGTTGGATAACTAAAAATAAAGTTTTGCAAGATAAAATGTATTCTTATCATAATTTTGGTCACAATGGGGAGGAACAATTTCATGGATTAGGAATAAATGCAAAAATGTCAGAACTTCAAGCTGCACTAGGACTTGCAGTTTTTAACTATATTGACCCTATTATTGAGAAAAGAAAAGAATTAATACAAGAATATAATAACTTACTTGAGGGTAAAAATATTAAAACTATTAAGTTAAGACAAGGTGTAGAATGGAACTATAGCTACTTTCCGGTTATTTTTAATTCTGAAAAAGAACTATTGCAAACAAAGAAAAAAATGAATGAAGAAAACATTTTTCCAAGAAGATATTTTTACCCTTCATTAAATACTGTTGATTATTTGAAAGGAAAATCAGCTCCCATTTCTGAGGATATTTCCAAGAGAATACTATGCTTACCTTTGTACGATAGTCTCTCTAAAAAAGATTTAAGAAACATAATTTCTTTAATATAATACTTTATGAATTCTTTTTATACAAAACAAGAAATTGCTTCTTTTGGATTTAAAAGTATAGGAAATAACGTACTTATAAGTAGAAAAACATCAATATTTTCTCCAGAAAACATATCCATTGGAAACAATGTAAGAATAGATGATTTTTGTTTATTATCAGGAAAAATTACATTACAATCCTATGTACATATTTCGGCTTATTGTGCTCTTTATGGAAAACACGAAATAGAAATGCAATCCTTTACTGGGCTTTCACCAAGATGCACATTGTTCTCGGCAACAGACGATTTTGGTGGCGATTTTTTAATTAGCCCAATGACAAACCCCAAACATAATAATATAATTAAAGGAAAAATATTAATTAAAAAATATTCTCAAATAGGAACAGATACCATAATTCTACCAAATATAACAATTGAAGAAGGTACTGCAATAGGTGCAAAATCACTAGTAAATAAATCTACAAAACCGTGGAGTGTTTATTTTGGTCAACCAATTAAGAAACATAAAAATAGAGAAAAAGGGATATTGGATTTAATAAAGCATTATGATGTTCCTTAAAAAGCATTTAAAAAAAGTAATATATAAAAATCGTAAAATTAGAAAACTTAGGCAGTTTTTAAATTTTGCACCTTACATTTTAAGTAATAAACCTCGATTAGTAGTTTTTATAATACCTTTTGGAGATATATTGAATGGAGGAGTATTATCCATTAATAACTTTTATAAATCATCTAAAAAAAAATTAAGTAATTCAACAGTTGTTTTAGCTACACCTAAAAACGCTGAAAACTTTATAAAGTTTACGAAGTTTAATAATGATAGCTTCATTTTTAATAGCAGATTATTTTTTTTGTTCCTAAGATTTAAAAAAATAAAGGAAGTTATTTTTCATGTTCCCGAATACTATTTAAAACAATTTATGGACAATGATTTCAAGGATAATAGGAGCGTATTTTCTAAAAAAAAATTGATTGTAAATGTTTTAAATCAAAAAAACGACGAGATGTACTCTCCAAAAACTTTTAAAGAGTACAAAGGAAAATATGGAAATATTTTTACAATAACATGTGCTCATAAACAGTATGCTAACCAAAAAACCAAAGAAAAGTATAATATACCTTGTCATCATCTATCTGTATATTTAGATGAGTCTAACTATCCAAAAAAAGCATTCGATCAAAAGGAAAATATAATATTATTGTCTCCAGACAATCATGAAAATAAGAAAGAAATTATAAAGATATTGAAAGATGAATTACCTTTTTTTACTTTTATAACAATTAATAAAATTACATTTGAAGATTATAAAGAACTAGTATCAAAATCTAAATTTCAAATTACCTTTGGAGAAGGTTTAGATGGCTATTTTATTGAACCTTATTTTTGTAAAAGCATAGGTTTATCTGTTTATAATGAAGAGTTTTTTACTTCAAATTATCAGTCATTAAAAACAGTTTACCCTTCTTATAAAGAATTAAAAAGAAATATAGTTAATGATATTTTAGAATTGAGTAATAACAAAAGTAAGTATGAGTCTACTTGGGAAAAAGGTTTCTCTGTTTGCGTAAAAGATTACAATGCAAAAAACTTTGAAAAAAATGTTACCGATTATTATAATAAAAAATATAATGTATAATAGATGTTATCTATAATTGTATGTACAATTCGTCCTAATTTAGTTAATAAATTAGAAGAATCCATATCAAGAACTATTGGAGATGTAGATTGTGAAATACTTAAATTTGATAACAAAAAGAATAAGTACCCTATATCTAAAGTTTATAATATTTGTAAACAGAAAGCCAAGTATAAATATTGTTTATTTGTTCATGAAGATGTTGTTTTTAAAACAAAAAACTGGGGAAATATACTAATTGATATTTTTAATAGGGATAAAAAAATAGGTTTAATAGGTGTAGCTGGAAGTAATTATAAAAGTAAAAACCCAAGTGCATTTTGGCATGTAAGGGACGAGAACTTATTTATAAATATAATTCAGCATTATGGTAAAGACACACACACACACTTAAAAAAAGGGTTTACCAATAATAATTTAGAAGATGTAGTTGTTATAGATGGCGTTTTTATAGCCTTAAATAAATCAAGTAATGTTAGTTTTAATGAAAATTTAAAAGACTTTCATTGTTATGATTTAGCAGTAAGTATAGATACAATTAATAATAATTATAAAGTTGTTGTTACTAATCAAATATTAATAGAACATTTTTCGATAGGGACAACTAATATCAACTTTATAAACCAAGTTTTAAATTTTCATAAACTATACAAAAATAAGCTTCCTGTAGGTGCTATAAATAGTTCTAAAAAACTAGAAAAATATAGCTTAGAGCGGTTTTTAGAAATTTGTATGCAAAACAGGTATATTAATAATAAATTATTGTACAAATACTTTTTTTATAAACCCTTTTCTAAGTTTTTCTTTCGTTTGTTATGGTTAAAATTAAATCTTATAAAATCTAAAACTAATCCCTTAGAACATTTTTAAAAGTTATATGAATCTTACACTAGCTATTGTTATACCCTATTTTAAAAACGATTTTTTTGAAGAAACATTATTATCGTTACAGCAGCAAACCGATAAAAGATTTACAGTTTATATAGGTGATGACGCTAGTGAACATTTTATAGATAACCTTATAGATAGATTCAAGAATGACATATCAATTAAATATCACCGATTTGATGATAATCTTGGTAGCAAAAGCTTAACCAAGCAGTGGGATAGATGTCTTAAGCTTATAAACAACGAAACTTGGGTTTGCATTTTAGGTGATGATGATTGTTTATCAAATAAATTTGTGGAATGTTTTTATAGGAAATTGCCAAATCTTAAATCTCATCAAAGCAAGTTACTTCGTTTTGCTACACTTAAAATTGATGAAAATAGTGTGCCCATAGGAGTTATAC
>TARA_R110002049_G_scaffold77600_5_pt1 | contig 10751 bp, 10 predicted proteins | sample TARA_R110002049 | Tara Oceans TARA_R110002049 (sample SAMEA4396941) | marine metagenome | biome: Polar Biome; feature: [SRF] surface water layer (ENVO:00010504); material: water (ENVO:00002006), including particulate matter (ENVO:01000060) such as... | depth 5 m
AACGACACAATTGAGTAATGCTCTATTGAGTAGTCCTTTATTCAGTGAGTAAGCCTCAAACTAACAAAAAGGCAGGCCATCACAGGCCTGCCTTTTTCATTTGATCGCACTCAGCTAGACCGGCTATCCCTTCGGACCAAACAAGAACCACGCAATCAAACCGATCAATGGGAAGAACAGCAATACTAGAATCCAGATCAGTTTAGCAAAACCACCTGCGTCGCTTTTGGCCACTTTGACGATGGCCCAAATAACGATAATAAGCCAAATTAGTCCTAACAATCCACCTACTTCAATGCCCATAGCAACTCCTTAGCGTGTTGGCACTCTGTTTCTGAAACCTAGCTGTTTAACTCTTGCTATCAACTCCACCTTCATAAGCTAAACTCACTGCTCGGGAAGGCTTAACACCATCTCACCTGCTTGTATTTCAATCGACAAGAGGTTCAAAAAACTCATGCCGAGCAGGACGGTGTCGCGCTCCATACCAGGGCTAATAGAGCCTTGTACATTTTGCACTTTTAACCCGCCCAGGGAAACCTCATCCAGTTCGGTTAAGGTACCTTCTACTCGACCATTGGCGGTATTAAACCAAGCGCTGCGCCCGGGTGCCAAGCCCAGCTCATCGGCCAAATCGGCCGATATCGCCACATAGGTGGCGCCCGTGTCGAGCAAAAAGTTGACTGGCTCACCATTGATACGGCCGGGCGCCTCGAAATGCCCAGCACGATTACGCTTTAAGGTAATCGGTTCACCCGCAGGCAAGGTATGCACGATGTTGGCATTGGGGCGCATCATCTCCTCCAGGCCACCGTGTATCCACCACGTCCCAACGGCCATTAACAGCACCCAAAACAACAGCATCATGACGATGCCACCACGCTGTGCTATTGGCGTTGCTGTCTGCGTCACCATCGTTCACCTCGCTGAGGTAAGGGCACCCAGCTATCCCTATTGTGTGTTTTCCCAGGCAAGCGCAGCCTCTCGGCCGCGGCGCTCGTTGACCTTAGCGCAAATCAGCATCGCGATAACGAACAAGGCCACACATAATAGAATAGACGCCTGCAAGCCAATGAGCGTTTGCAACACACCCAGCATGACGATACCAAACACCCCCGCCAACTTATTGGCCAACCCCCAGAAACCGAAAAACTCAGCTGATTTTTCCAGCGGTGAAAATAGACCAACCAATGCCCGGCTGGCAGATTGGCTAGAACCAAGGCTCAGCCCCGCCAAGCAACCCACTACCAAGAATACGTACTGGGCATGCCACTGCACCTCAAACTGTTCGTTGATCCACTGGGTAAGTTCCGGGGTTGCCCAGATGGCAATAATCGCCAGCACCCAAAGCGCCAACGTCATCTGGTAAGTGTGCTTGGCGCCTAGCCGATCCTGTAACCAGCCAAATCCTAACGCCCCCGCCGCCGCGGTGACTTGAACAATAATAAACATGATATTGCGTACGCTCTCGTCCCAACCAATCACCTGGGCACCATAGATGAATGCAAACGCGATAATGATGTAAACACCCGCCATCGAGAACAGCAGCGAAATCAAAAACACGGTCAAGTCTTTGAAATAACGCAACTCATGCAGTGTAGACGTGACGCGACGCACGGCAATATGACTATAAGAGACGCCGCGAGGCTGGGGCGTACCACGCTCTTTTAACCATAAAAAAGTGGGAATGGCGGTAATCAAGAAAAAGCCGGCGGCAAAGGGACCCACCCAGCGTATACGTTCAAAATTATCCGCGCTTGCCTCACCTAGCACCACCAGAGTAAAGCCTGCTGCAAATAGTCCGCCAATGTAGCCTAACGCCCAGCCAAAGCCGGAAATTTTACCCAGCGACTCTGGCGGCCCCAGTTCAGGTAAAAAGGCGGCTATAAACGACTCCCCCATGGAATAAGCGTAATTAGACAGCACAATTAATAGCAGGCCAATAATGACGTAGCCGGGTTCAACAAAGTACAGCATGGCCGTCGTGACCACGGTGGCAAGATAGCTGATGAGCAGAAAGCGCTTTTTCTCAGCTCGGTAGTCCATCACCGCGCCACACAAGGGTGCCGTGATCACTACCATCAAATAGCTGATGGCCAGACCAAGGCTCCATAAGAAGTTGGCAAGTCGGAAGTTATCACCCCGATCCCCGACGATGACCGTAGTAAATAGCTCGCCAAAGACCACGGTAATTATCAGAAGCGTGTAAGCCTGATTGGCAAAATCAAACATCGCCCAGCCGAAAATCTCTCGACGCGATGCGTAGCCATTCATCGCCTTAGCAGTAGTAGCAGGCAGCATTAGTTTACTCTCACAGAGGAAGTCGTAAGCCTAGCAGGTGGAGCCAGCAATATGCCACGGCTTGCGTTGGCAGATTAGTGGTGACAGATGACCAGCGTTGCTCTAAGTTTGATTGACTGATAGGTCATATGGGTAGACAGCAATGGGATTAGTCCCACCACCTTCACGGCTATTATATCCATGCCTTTTAAAAAGGTTGATGGCTGTGTTGTGTCTTTGCCTAGCAATGGTTTCTAGCACATATGCTGAAGCGCCTCTCACCTTGGCGTCATTAACCTTTATTACTGAAGAGTACCCTCCCTACAACTATGTCGCTGATAATAACAATGTCGACAATCAGCAGTTAACAGGTCTATCAATTGAGTTATTGGAGGAGATGTTTGCGGCGACTAAAACACGATTTAGTCCTCAGGACATCCGTTATTATCCATGGGTTCGCGGCTATGAGATGGCGCTAAGCCAGCCTAATACGGTTCTATTTTCAACTACTCGCACGCCTGCACGGGAGGCCAATTTTCACTGGGTGGGGCCGATTGCTCAAGATCGAGTCGTACTGCTCGCTCATCGTGACGCACCGATCACGATTGATTCGTTAGTTCAAGCCATTGATCGCGAACTGACCGTGGCAGTGATTCGTGAAGATATTGGTGCCCAGGCACTGATGGAAGCAGGTTACCCTGATCGTCTGCTAGTACCCGCCATTGATAACCGCAGCGCGCTCAATATGCTGATCCGTGGGCGGGTTGATTTATGGGCTTATAGTGAGGATGTAGCTGCCTGGATAGCTAAATCCAGGGGTTACCCTAAAGATAGTTTAATCCCGGTTCACACGCTCAGCGAATCTTCTCTATACTTTGCCATAAACCAAGCTACAGACCAGCGCTTGGTAGCGCTGATGCAACAAACATTAGACAGAGTGCAGGCAGAGCGGTCTCAGAGGTAGGTGATGGTGGCTAATGACGTAATTTGCCAATGGCGATACCGCATGGGCGTTGCTCTTCTCAGCGCTATGGGTAGCTGCAGCCTGCCGCTTCAAGCGATGCCGCTTACTATCAACACAGAAGAGTACCCGCCGTTCAACTACGCGGACGACCAAGGGCAAATCATCGGCAGTGCGACGATGCTCCTTCGCAACGCGCTACGCCAAGCGGACATTGAGGCATATTTTCGGTTGCTGCCCTGGGCCCGCGCTTACACCGAAGCACGCTTAAGCGACAATCACTGCGTTTATTCCACGACTCGTACTCATGAGCGGGAAGCGTTATTTCAATGGGTTGGGCCGCTGGTAGTCAATGAGTGGGCTGCGTTCAGCCTAGCCGAACGCGAGCTAGATGTTACATCGCTTTCTGAGCTGCGCGACTGGCGTGTAGGAAGCTTTCGGGAAGATGCGGTAGGCGATTACGTTGCTTCTAGCGGCAGTAATGTTTTGCTTGCCCCCTCAGAGCGAGAAAATATCGCGCGCTTAAAGGCGGGCCTGCTTGATGTAATTGTGACAGGTAAAGCAACCGGTGAATTTATGGCACAAGAACAGAACATAGCGCTCGAACATTTGTTTACCTTTCACCGTGCACCGCTTTATCTCGCCTGCCATCCCAGCGTTTCTGAAGCGCTTCTGGCACGTTTGCAAACGCAGTTGGATGCCCTGCATCGCGATAGGCATGAGGAGAGCCAGTGATAAGCCCTCGCCCGCGTTTTCCTCTCTCTGCCCCTGGCACCGCGCCTAAAAAAGGCAGCTTAACCACCAAGCAAGCGCTGCTCACCCTGCTGATTGCGTTACTAATTAGTAGCGTAGCGGGCAGTATTGAGCTGTTCAGCCACGCCACCAATATGCGCCAAGAAGTGCAACTGCGTGTTGCCCAACAACTGGCGATTGTTAATGGGGCAGCCGCCGAAGCCGCCTTCCAGCTAAACCCCGACCTCGCCCACCAAATCGCTTACGGGCTGTTTAGTGATGATGAGGTAGCGTGGGTCTCCATTCGCGACGATTTTGGCCGTGCGCTGGCTGAATTTAACACCCCCGAACAGGCGGATTCGACCTGGCTCAGCCAGCACCTGTTTGGCGATATATTGCATCACCAAACCGCCCTCCAATATTACATGGGCAGTGATATGCCGGAAGCCATTGTCGGCGAAATTGAGCTGATGCTATCAGAAGGCTATTTAACCCAGCAGTTTCTGACGCGGATTTATGCGGTGGTTGGCTTCAGTATTCTGGAAGCGTTTTTTCTAAGCATTCTGGTCATCGCATTTTTCCACGTCTTTATTACCCGACCACTGCTCAAAGTACATGCGGCGATTGCCCAAACCGATCCCAATCGCCCTGGTCAGTGGCCCAAACCAGCGTTACACGGCCACCGCCATGATGAACTAGGACACTTGGTAGATAGTTTGGATCATCTGTTGAAAGCCTTTCAGCAAGGCCTGGAACAACGCGACCAGTTACATCACTTATCCAATATGGATGGCCTAACAGGGGTAGCTAACCGCCGCCACTTCGATGAGTTTTATAAACAACACTGGCTCTTGGCGCAGCAAACGCAGCAGCCGCTATCAGTGATTTTTATCGATATCGATAACTTTAAAGAGTTTAACGACCATTATGGCCATGCCATGGGTGACGAGACGCTGCGTGCGGTCGCCAATGCACTTAATCAGTGTATTGACCCTGCACGGGATTTACTCGCCCGCTATGGCGGCGAGGAGTTTGTTTGTGTACTGCCAGGCCAAGACCATGATGACGCAGTAGACGTTGCCAACTGTTTGCGCGAAGCCGTGCTGTCGCTGGCCATTCCTCACGCTTTTTCAAGCACTCATTCAGACCTCACCGTTAGCATGGGTGTTGCTAGTATGTCCGCGGGCTTTTTGATTAGGGCTGAAGAATTGGTTGAACACGCTGACCAGCAGCTTTACCGCGCCAAACGGCTGGGCCGGAACCGGGTAGAGACACGCAAACGCCCGGCTTAAAAAGCCGGGCGTTGTGACACGACCCTTGCGAAGAACTAGCTTAGCAAAGAGCTAACAGCGTCAGAGCAACCAGTGGGCAGCCACCGCGGCCAAGCCAATGACCATGGCCGTCAGTACGGCTACGGTCACTACCCGGTCAAGCCAACGATCAAAGGCAACCCCTTTGGGCTGCCTTCGCGTTGCGCCATGGCGTCCTTGCCGAGCCATTAGCCTGTTCGCTCCATGTATCGTGCTCCTGAAATAGCAAGCTCCCGCAACAAAAAAGCTTGCCTGTCCCTAGCGATGCTAGCTATTAATGCGCCGGTTGACCACATTGGGGGCACGACGAAGACGCTCTTCTTCCCCTAATAGCTCGGCTTCAAAGGCGTCAGCCCCCACTGGCGTTTCCCCATGGCGGCGATAAAGCTGCGTCAGCATCGCCTTGCGGTCCGCGCGCAGTTCCTGCACTAAAACAAACACCATCATATACAGAATAAAGGTGAAAGGCAGTGCCGACAGCACCGATGCGGATTGCAGCCCCGTTAAACCACCGGATGCAATCAGTGTCAGGCAGATGGCAGCGATCAGCACACCCCAAATGACGCGCTTATAGAGCGGCGGATTGATCGAACCATTATCGGTCATTTGCGCCACGATATACGAGGCCGAGTCAGCGGACGTGACCAAGAAAATAAAAATCAACATCATCGCGACAACCGACAGCGCGCCCGTAAAGGGCATCAGCTCAAACATCTCAAACAGTGCGACCGTTATATTGTCCTGAGTCGCTGCAGCTAGGCCGATATCGGTACCATTCAACTCCATGTGCAATGCCGCGCCACCGAACACGCCAATCCACAAACAGGCGAGCAGCGGCGGTACGAACAGCACCCCAAACACATACTCTTGGATGGTACGTCCGCGGGATACGCGGGCAATAAAGGTACCCACAAACGGCGACCAGGCGATTACCCAGGCCCAGTAGAAAATCGTCCAGCTGCTTGCCCACTCGTTATCGCTATAGGGGGAAATACGCAGGCTCATACCGATAAAGTTCTGCAGGTAATCGCCAATGCCCACCGTAATGGTTTCTAATATCGCCACGGTAGGGCCAGTGAACAATACATACAGCATCAACCCAATACACAAAATCATATTGAGGTTAGAAAGACGTTTGATGCCTTTATCCAAGCCCGACCAGGTCGATGCCATATAAGCGCAGAACATGACGAACAGAATCACAAACTGCCAAAAACCGTTTTCTGGCAGGCCGAACACGGCGTTTAAGCCGCCATTCATCTGCAGCACCCCCAATCCAAGCGACGTAGCGACCCCCATGACCGTTGCAACCACCGCAAAGACATCCAACCAGGAAGCATAAGGGCGAATTTTAGGATTTTTAGCCGTTATCGACGACAACACCGAAGATACCAGCCCGGCCTGCCCTTTGCGGAACTGGAAATAGGCAATGATCAACCCCACAATCGAGAAGGCTGCCCACTGATGAATGCCCCAGTTAAAGTAGCTGTATTGAATCGCATAACGGGCGGCAGCTTCCGTTTCAGCGGTTCTGTCGCCATAGGGGGGCTCTATAAAGTGAAACATGGGTTCAGCCATGCCATAGAACACCAGCCCGACACCAAAACCAGCGGCCAGTAGCATGCTGATCCACGAGAAAAACGTATAGTTGGGGCGGCTGTCCTGAGGTCCTAAACGCACTTTTCCGTATTTACTCAGTGCCAAACCAAAAAGAAAAATCACAAAGCCAAAGACAGAAAATAGATAAAACCACCCAAATAACTCGGTAACGGTCGTCAGCGCTCCCTCTGCCGCGTTGGCAAATCCTTCAGGAAATGACGCCCCGACAACTACCAAGCCAAAAATAATCACCACTGATGCGATGAATACCGACTTGCCTCCATGATTAGCCATATAACCGTCCTGTTAGATGAGCTCTGTTTAGATAAGCACTGCGTACTAAGCGCATGCTTGTACAGCCAAACTTGTTTTGTACAGCTTAATGGTAACAGTTGGAAAACCTAATCGCACTGCCAGTGGAGCATGCCCCGCCGACGAGGACGCATTTCGTCCTGTCGCCATGCAGTGAACTTGCTAGACCAACTGTGTTCCAATGGGTGCGAATAACCGATGGAGGCTCTCATGCCACAGATGAATCGCGACCAACGCAACGCAGCATGGCAAGCGGCAAACCAATGGCGTGCCCGTGCAGCGCAAACCCAACCCACCGGCCTAGCAGGTAGCTTAAAACTGCTGTTTACGTGGTTGGCCTTTGGCGCGTTGATGATAGTAGGTGTGGTACTCGGCCTATTTTTCTTATTGATTGGCTGGGCAATGATGCCGTTTATGCGTCATAAAATGAAAAAGCGTATGGAGCAAATGCGTGCTCAGCAGGCACAGGATATCGGCGGCGGTTATTCTCACGGAAATACCTCTACGAACAGCCGCCCAGGTCATCAGGATGCATTAGAAGGGCACTATAAAGTTAAAGACAGTGAAGTTAAAAATGATCGTTAAGTAGATAGTCACTGATTGCGCCGCCTGTTAAAGCGGCGCATGTATCCACGTAAATGTTGCCGCTAGCGTTAGCGGCATGACCACCAAACTCCCCAGGTTGCCAATCAGGACCAGCGACGCCACCTTTTGTGGTGCTAGCTGGTACTGCTCTGCCACCAAATAATTCAATACCGCGGGCGGTAACGCTGCAAACACCAGCAGTACGGCCATTTGCATGTCATTAAGTGGTAGTAGCCACATTAATGGCAACGCAATCACTAACCCCGACAACGGACAGAGCACCGCCCCAAGCACCCCCGTGCGCCAATCGCTAAAGTCAATTTCCAGCAGCCGCACCCCTAGCGCAAACAGCATTAAGGGTATACATACTTCGCCCAGCATTCGCATAGCCTCCAGCAGCCAGCCCGGTAGCGGCAGACCACTGGTGTTCACCGCCAGCCCCGCCAAGCTCGCCAACACGATAGGCATGCGCAGCATCCGCCATAGCGAAGTACGCGGGTTTAGCATATAAAGCCCTACCGAGAAGTGCAGCAGCATCTCAACAATAAACACCACTACGGCGGCAGGCAGCGCGTCAGGGCCGAATGCGAGTACCAGTAACGGCACCCCCATATTGCCTGAATTGTTGAACATCATAGGGGGAAGAAAGGTTTTAATATCCAGCTTAAGCCACTTAGCCACCGGCAACAGCACAATCCCCGACCCCAGCACCACCGCAACAGCTGCCGTAGCAAGCCAGGCGTATTCAGCAAGTGGCGCCTGGCGGTCAGCCAGCACGGCGAATACCAGTAGGGGAACGAACAGCTCCATATTGAGCGTATTAAGGCTGCGAATGTCTGGTGTCCGGTAGCGTCCATAGGTAGCGCCACAACCGGTAATTAAAAACACGGGCAATAGCGTGGCCAGGATATGTCCAATCATGCGGGCCACCCCGCCTGACTCCATGGCTTCATTGTTCCTTCCTAGTCAGAGTGACCCGTTTGCCGGGCTAGTTATTATCAGTGGCTGGTGGCTCAAGAAAGCGCTGCCAGAGCGCGGTGACGATATCGCGATGTTCCCTAAACTCTTCCCCATCGGTGAGCGCTTTTTCACCGGTGAGCGCCGCTCGATGGGTAGCGCTGCGATAGGCCAGGTAAGCTTCTCTCAGTCGCTCCGCTTCTTCATAAGGTAAGTGCCCACTCTCCGTCAGGCTCTCTAAAATACGGATATTGTCGCTATACGTCAGTAGCGCTGGGGTTTGGTGAGCGAGCGCTAACACCGCGTATTGGCAGAGAAACTCAATATCCACCATACCGCCCGCATCTTGCTTAATGTTAAACGTATCACTGGTCGCTTTACTGCCCAGATGATCGCGCATTTTCTGGCGCATTTTGACCACTTCTTCGCGCAGCGCGGCTTTATCACGCTCATTGCCTAAAATATCGCCGCGCAGCTGGGCGAATTTTTCGGCCAGCACATCGCTCCCCGCCACGACACGGGCGCGCACCAACGCTTGGTGTTCCCACGTCCAGGCGTTCTGCCGCTGATAGTCTGCAAAGGCTTTAAGCGATGTCACCAATAGCCCTGAATTCCCCGAAGGCCGTAGACGCATATCCACTTCATAAAGCGTGCCGGTGGGGGTTATCGCGGTAAGCAGGTGAATAATACGCTGGCCCAAGCGGGTGAAAAATACGGGGGTATCAATGGGCCGTGGGCCATCCGTCGCGCCTTGACCATCGCTATCATGCAGGAAAACAAGATCTAAATCGGAGCTGTAGCCCAGCTCAATGCCGCCCAGCTTGCCGTAGCCGACAATCAGAAAGGCTGCCTCGCGGGTATTCAGACCATCAGGAACGCCATGCTTGCGGGTAATATGTTTCCACGCCATGGCCAGTACGGCATCAAGGATGACTTCGGCGATGAACGTTAAGTAATCACTTACTTTCATCAGGTGCCGAGTGCCCATGATATCTGACGCCGCCACATGAAGCGTTTGCGCGTGCTTAAAGACACGCAGCGCCTCCAGTTGCGCCTCTTCGTCATCCTCTGGCAAGCGGTTCAGCGTTTGACGTAGCTCATCGGCCAGGCGCGCTTTATCGGCTGGAGTGTAGAGCGTTTCCGGGGTCAACAGCTCGTCGAGTAGGATGGGGTAACGTGCCAGCTGTTCGGCGATCCAGGGGCTGGAAGCACACAAGCGCATCAGGTGTTCAAGCGCCTGAGGGTTTTCGCGCAGCAGGGCAAGGTAAGCGGTACGCCGTAAGACGGACTCAATCAGCGGCTGCACCCGCGCCAGCGCGGTATCCGGCGCCTCGTTGTCGGCCACGGCATCCAGTAGTAGCGGCATTAACGCATCCAACCGTTCAAAGCCAATCCGCTGCATGCTTTGCACTTGCCGGGAGTGGTAAAGACTCTGCAGTCGCTTTAAGGCTTTTTCCGGCGCATTAAAGCCCGCCTCGGCAAGGTGCGCAGTGGCCTCCTCCGCCTCTAGCTCGCCGCGCCAAATCAGTCGCCACTGGGCCAAGCCAAGCTGGCTGTCATCGTTGGCCTCATCCACGTCCTCTTCAGGGTCCGCGATCACTGCATCAAAGTGCTGGCGCACGCGCTCGCGCACTTCATCAAGCTGGGCAATCAGCCCCGGCCAGTCTTCATGGCCCATGGCGAAGGCTACCCGCTCACGGTCGCTATCATCGCTGGGTAAGGTTTGCGTCTGGCGGTCTTCCAGCGCTTGAAGGGCGTGTTCGACGTCACGTAAAAAAGCGTAATCGGGCAGTAGCTCATCAACCACTTCTTGCGGCAACAGGCCTAGCTCGGGCAAGCGGTTGAGCGCGGTTTTCAGCGATGTCACTTGCAGTTCGGTATCACGGCCGCCGCGAATCAGTTGGAACGCCTGCACCACAAATTCAACCTCGCGAATGCCGCCGGGGCCGAGCTTGATATTGCTCTGCATTCCTTTGCGCTTCACTTCGCGGTTAATCATCGCTTTCAACTCACGC
>TARA_R110002049_G_scaffold306093_3_pt1 | contig 10724 bp, 6 predicted proteins | sample TARA_R110002049 | Tara Oceans TARA_R110002049 (sample SAMEA4396941) | marine metagenome | biome: Polar Biome; feature: [SRF] surface water layer (ENVO:00010504); material: water (ENVO:00002006), including particulate matter (ENVO:01000060) such as... | depth 5 m
GTTTTAAGAAGTATTGGAATATTACTAAAGATGAAATAAGCACATGTAAAGATTGTGAATTTAGATATATATGCACAGATTGCAGATCTTATACTGAGTCTCCAGAGGATTACTATTCGAAACCGCTAAAGTGTGGTTATAGTCCTTATACTAATAAGTGGGAACAATGGAGCGATAACCCTTTAAAAAATAAAGCTATTGATTATTATGATATGAATGAACTAGTAGAAAGGAATGAATAAGAAATTTCCTTTTTATAAGAAGGCTGATTTTAAAGATTGTGGAGCGACATGCCTGAAGATAATAGCAAAATATTACAAAAAAACTATTTCTATACAAGGTTTAAGAACTTTAAGTTACACTACTAGAGAAGGAAGTAGTTTGTTAGGAGTAAGTGAGGCATCAGAAAAATTAGGGTATAGAAGTCTTGGTGTAAAAGTTAATTTGAAAAAGTTAAATGAAGCACCTTTACCATGCATTTTACATTGGAATAAAAATCATTATGTAGTTCTTTATAAAATAAATAATAACTTTTTTTACATTTCAGACCCGGCTCACGGTCTATTAAAATATTCCAAAGATGAATTTCTAAAACATTGGATTGGTCAAAATGCTACTGATAATGTAGTCGAGGGTATAGCTTTATTATTAGAGCCTACTCCAAAATTTTATAGTTCCGATTTTGATAAAGATCAACCTGATTTTGGCTTTAGATTTTTATCAAAATACGTTTTTATTTCTCAGGAAATAAAATGAACTCAGCATAATTACTCATGTTAAAATAAGTATTGGCAGCATCTTTAAACATATCAGAATCTATTTTATTTATGCCGGTTTCGTAATCTAAAATAGACTCAAAATCTAATCCATGTTTATAAGCCTCTTTAAGTTTAAATATCCAATATCCATTATATTCCATAGCATCCTTGGTATTGGCCAATTCCGCTTCTTTAACTTTATTTAAATCTTCAGGAGACGCACCATTTTCCTTTATTTTATTGATTTCTTCAAAAACCTTTTCAATTAGTTTTTCTACATTACCTGGATCGCAGGTAAATCTAATATTCATTCTGTACCAATCATAAGGTCTATCTGACGCAAAACCTGAAACTTGTACACCATATACGCCAGCCATTTTTTCGCGCATTTCTTCGGTAAGTTTTATTTTAAGCAATTTACCTAGTAGCTCTAACGTTTTTTTCTTTTCAAGAGAAAAATCAAGAGTCCCTGTAAAACGCATATCTACCTTACTTTTATCATCAACACCTTTTACAATGGTTTCTTTAATTGTACCCTTTGTATATCTTAATCCAATGTCTTTCCATGTACTATTTTCATTTAAGTTAGATGGCAGGCTTCCTAAATATTGGGTTATATAGGCTTTAAGGTTTTCAATTTCAAAACTACCAACAAAAATAAATGTAAACCCATTTGCCGATGAAAAACGGTCTTTGTAAAAATTATATGTATCATCAATATTTAATTCATTTTCAATTTGTTGCTCTGTTAATGGAATCGCCCTAAGATGGTTTTGGGTCATGGACTCACTGATTTTTTTTTCAAAATAGCTTCCAGGACTATTATCTTGATTTTTATACATGGATTTTAAGTTTTCTTTATTGGCATTAAAAACATCCTTGTCTTTATTAGGTTTCGTAAAATATAAATTCACCATTTGTAACATCCGTTCCAAATCTTTAGAGGAACTACTGCCAGAAAACAAATCATCATAAAAGTTGATACGTGGTGTCACATTTACTGTTTTTCCCATATTCAATTTTTTTAGGTCTGTTTTTGATATTCCGTTAACGCCACTAGAGCCAATGATAATTCCAGCATTTCTAGCTGAAACATACAACGAATCTGGGGCTACCGAACTTCCTCCAGGTCTAAAACCACTCATTGAAATCAAGTCGTTTTGAAATTTGGTCGGTTTAGCAATTACGGTAACTCCGTTTGCTAGTTTCCAGGTGGTGACATCTACTTTTTCATTATACGTTTCGCTTATAATTTTTCCTGGTTTTGGTTTATTGGGCATCAATTGAATATCACCAAGTTTATCTTTGTAAGGCTCAATGTCTTTTAAGGTCACATTTTTAAGTGTTTTATAAATTTCGCTTTCAGTTGGTAATTCCAAATCTTCTTTTTCTATGGCATTTAAAACCACAGCCACATTATCATCTCTTACCCATTGATTACTTACAGCATTAACTTCTTCAACAGAAATAGTGGGTAAAACCTCTTTATAGAATACATACCTAAACGCATCGCTAGGAATTGGCTTATTATCTGTAAAATTATCTATATATTGTTCTATATAATATTTTGTAGATAGTTTTCCGGTTTCTTTTCTACGTAAATCTGCATTATTCAGTAACAATTGTTTGTACCTTTCAAGTTCTGGACTTGTAAAACCATATTTTTTTGCGCGTTCACTTTCTGTAAATAGCGCATCAATACCCTCAGTAATTTTATCTTCTTTAAGATTGGCTCGTAAATAGTAACTGTCCATATTCCCCAAAAAATTTCCAATTCCAGCAGTTGCCGATAAAAAGAGAGCATCTGATTGAAGGGCAACTTCTTTTAATCTTTGGCGCAACATCCCTGTATATAAACTTTTTAATAGTTCATGTCTAAAATCCTTTAAAGTCTGTACTTCTGTTTCTTGTTTTTTAATATAAATAGATATGCTAACACCTCTGGCTTCTTTATCTGTAATTAGGGTAACTACAGGTTCTTTATTCTCTGGAATTTTATAGTACGCTCTCTCTTTTGGGGTTTTAACTGGTATAATACCACTAAAAAGTTCCTTAACTTTTTTTTCGGTTTCAATCACATCAAAATCGCCAACCAGTACCAAGGCCATTAAATCTGGTCGATACCAATCTCTATAAAATCGTTTCATAGCATCGTACTCAGAATTCATTATCACATCTAATGTACCTATAGGTGCTCTTTCAGCATATCTAGAATTGTTGGTAATTAGAGGAATAGATTTGTAGTACATACGCATACCTGCGCCACTTCTGGCTCTAAGTTCTTCAGCAACAATACCTCTTTCGTTATCAATTTCTTCATTATCAAACGTAATACCGTCTGCCCAATCTCGTAAAACTTGCAAACTAGTATTAAATGTTTCCTCATCTGTTGGTACCGATAATTTATATACGGTTTCATCAAAACTGGTATGTGCGTTTAAATCTGCTCCAAATTCAACACCCAAACTTTGCAGGTAATCTATAAGCTTATTTTTTTCAAAGCTTTTAGTGCCGTTAAATGCCATGTGCTCTACAAAGTGAGCAAGCCCAAGTTGGTCTTCGTCTTCTAAAATAGAACCTACATTTATGACGAGTCTTAATTCTGCTTTGTTTTTTGGCTTGGCATTGTGTTTTATGTAATAAGTAAGGCCATTGCTTAATTTACCCTTTTTAACTGTGGGATCTGTAGGGATTTCCGAATCTAGGGTTGCTATATTCCATGTCTTTTTTTGGGCAGAAAGACTTGATATACTAATAAAAAATAATACTACGGTTGCTATTTTAATATGTTTCATAATTGATGTTTTTAAATATAATTTCTTTTGAACAACACATTGAATTAGTGCATTACACCAACAACTTTTTTTTAAGTTGAAAGTAACATATAGACCCTAATATTGGGAACATTACTATTAGCACCAACCAAATAATTTTAAGGTTAACGTTTTTAAACATTGATTGCGAAAAATCCATTAACGCCCAAATCCAAAGGGCAATCGATATTCCTATAAATATTTTGAATTACAATTTTTTGCATATCACTTGTATTTAAAAAATAGAGCTCTAAACCTCTTGAGGAGACCTAAAGCCCTATTTAAAAACTAACTCAAACTATAAAACACTTTTGTCATATACCCTCATACCCTGGGTTTTGGTCTGCCAATGTTATAGCGCCATTACCATTAATCTCTTCCTCGGGTATAGGTAAAATATATTGGTTTGAACTTGTAATTGATGGCTTTAATGTCATAGCTTTACCAAAACGTATGGCTGCAAACCATTCGCTACCGTTCTCAAAGGCAAGTTCTCTTGCTATTTCATTAAAAATATCGTCTTTAAGTTCATCTATATTAGTTGCAGGTGTATCGCCTATGCCTGCACGGTTTCTTATTCTATTTAATGGCTTGCTACTGTCTTCAAATGTAGCACCACTAAATGCCAAACCCTCTGCTTTTACTAGATACATTTCTGCTAAACGCAAAAAATAAGTAGGTCTAAACGTAGCTGCATTATTTGTTTTTAAAACAGTAGTGCCACTAAAGGTAAATGGTTTTCTGGGGTCGCTGGCCATTAAGGCAGTAAACCAAGTATTGCCAGTTCTGCCTGAATAAACACGCTTTAAATTGTTATCCTCGGTATCTGAATTTTCATCGCGATAGGTCATTAAAATCATTTCTGAGGAATTCAATCCTTTACTAAAAGCAGTTTCAAAATCGACTTCAAGGGATGTCATCCCATCATTGATAACCTCATCTGCCAAAACAGCGGCCTCTGCATATTTTCCTTGATAAAGCAATACTTTAGCTTTTAAAGCTTTAGCGGCAGTTTTAGATGCTCTGTAAGATACCGTATAATCTGGGGCATCTGCAATGGCTACATCCAAATCCGATAAAATTTGGGCATAACATTCAGCAACTGTATTTCTAGCTTTATCTCTTGTAACAAAGTTTGAAGGTTCAGTACGTAATATAATACCCAGATTACTGGTTTCATCAAAAAACTGTCCGAAATATCTTAAAACATCAAACGTTGCCATGGCTCTTAAAAAATGAGCCTCTCCTAAAATTTCTCTTTTATCTTTAATTGAAACCAATTCTTCAGACAGTTGAGAAGTTTGTACTATAGAATTATTTGCTAAATCCATAACCTTGTAAAAAATCAGCCAATAATCTCTAAGATAGGGATTATCAAACTGTACTGCGTTGTCTGAAAATTGCCCATGACTTGCTCCTCCACCTGAGGCACTCATTGAACCTATCATGGCACTGGGTATCAACTCTGAAAACATATAATAGAATCTGGAAGATCTAGCTGTAATAGTAGTATATACACCATTTAATAATGCTCTGGCATCGGTTTCGTTCTTAACTACATTTTCAGAAACCAAATTGTTTGGTGGGTCATTTTCCAATACATCTACCAATTCACAAGAATATATGAAAAGTAATGCGACTATATAAATTGTTGTTTTTTTCATAATTATTTTTTTTTAAAATCCTATGTTTACTCCTGTAGTAAATACTTTTGCTATAGGAAAGCGATTGTTATCCCTGCCTGCACTAATATCATTATTAAACAAATTAGAGGCCTCTGGATCTGCTCCCGGATAATTTGTTACGGTAAATAAATTTTGAGCCGCTATAAAAATGGAAATGTGATCAAAAAATTTTATCTGTTCCAAGGCCTGTTTTGAAAAAGTATAACTAAAATTCAATGTTTTCAGCCTTAAGTAGGAAGCATCATTAACATAATTTGATGATGTTCTACCATTAGTATTTGGATCACGGTAAACTTGTCTGGGTATATTGGTATCTCTATTTTCTGGAGTCCATGCATTTAAAGCACTAGTTACTTTATTCTCTCCAATAAACGGACTTGCAAAATTTGTATCACTGGTCAAACTACCCGAATTTAAATCGTTGCCCACTGAAAAAGTAAAAAATGCAGATAATGCAAAACCTTTGTATTGGAAGGTATTACTAAACCCTCCAAAAAAATCAGGTTGTGTATCTCCAATAACCTGTTGATCCAACGCAGTGATCCTTCCATCTGGCACCCCATCTGGTCCTGTTAGATCTTTAAATCTTAAATCGCCAGGGGAAGTCTGGCTGTTTTGGTATGCGCCTGTAGGAGATGCCATATTTAAAGCATCAATAACCTCTTGGTCTTGAAAAAGACCTTCGGCGACATAGCCATAAATTAAGCCTATTGGACTGCCTTCTCTAAGCCTACCACCACCAGGGAAGCCTGTTAAAAAGCCATTCTCATCTCTAAAATCATCAGAGATTTTAGTTAGTTTATTATCGTTTTTACTTACATTTAACGATAGGTTCCAATTAAAATCTTTTGTTCTAATAAAATCTCCCTTTAATTCCAGTTCAAGTCCTGTATTTTTTGTGTTGCCAATATTTGCAATTATTCTATTAAACCCCGTGCTACCTGGAGTTATGGCAGTAAATAAAGCGTCTTTTGTTTCTTTTGAATAATATCCAAAACCGCCGCTAAATCTTCCTTTAAAAAGGGAAAAATCAATACCAAAATCAATTTGTTCAGTAGTTTCCCATTTTAAACTAGCATTCCCTAATTGCGTCGCAATTATAGAGGGATCTGGCCCATAGTCCTCTGTTCCAAAAAGTGTTCTCCAAGCATAATCTCCAAAATCTTGTTGTCCGGTTGTCCCCATACTGGCTCTAAGTTTCAACTCATCAACAAAAGTACTCTCACTTAAAAAGTTTTCATTTGAAATTCTCCATGCTACGGCAGCTGCTGGAAAAAAAGCATATTGATTGTTTGGAGCAAATTTTGAAGACCCATCTACTCTTGCAGATACCGTTAATAAATATTTATTATCAAAATCATAATTAACGCGACCAAAATAAGAAGCTAGGCCAGAGCCTGTTTCAAAAGATGATGCATCAGTAAATACGGTGGCACTCGAAATATTGGTTAGTACATCATTAAAAAAGCCTTCGCCCCAGCCTTTTACATTAGAGCTTTTGTTTTTTTCGAAAGATGCTCCTAAAACGGCATTAATATTGTGCTTTTCAATTAATTTGTCATAAGTCAACGTGCTTTGCAATAAGGTATTGGTACTACGACTTCTACTTTCTTGAGCATAACCATCTCCATTACCTCGCAATCTAAACCAGCCTCCTACATTTGTATAAGATGGGTAAAAACTTTGTTGATTACCCGCATTATAATTAATGGAGAAAAGTGTTTTGATATTCAGGCCTTTGGTTAATTTTAATTGGGTATAAATAGACCCCAATAACAGTAATGTTTTATTGTTATTAGTTGCTTGAGATAGTGCCACAGGATTCTCACGATTAGATTGTAATGAAAAGGAATAATTACCGTCTTCATCAAAAACCGGAATATCTGGTCTAAAACTATAGGTAAGCTGTGTGAGAGCTCCATCTTTAGCATCTTGTTCTGTTGACGAGATATTTATTTTTGAACCAAAAGTCCAATTTCTATTAATCTTACTATCAAGATTTAAAGTAAAAGAATACCTGTCAAAACCTGTATTATTATACACACCGTCCTGGGTATTGATGCCTAAAGAAGTACTATATCTTGTGTTTTCTGAACCGCCAAGTACGTTTAAATTATAATTTGTTGTAAATGGCGTTCCTGGGCTCACTTCATCTTCCCAATTTGTATCAACATTTCCAAAGTAAGAACCATCTAGAACAGCACGGGCAAAAGCATCATCTCTAGTCCCATTTTCAACTGCTGCTGTCCACACTTCTCTAAATTGCTGAGCATTTAACACTTCAAGGGTCTGTGCACTTTGAGTGCTGACTGAAACATTGGCATTAAATTTAGTTTCACTGGAATAGACACCTTGTTTAGTATTGATTATAATAACTCCATTGGCTGCTCTTGAGCCATAAATAGCTGTGGCAGATGCATCTTTTAAGACACTTATGGATTCAATATCCGCAGAATTTATATTGCCAAGAGGTGTACTTAAACCTTCCTGGTTAAGTTCGTTTCCTAACCTTCTCCCTTCAGAGCCACCAATAGGAATATTACTATTTGGAGCTACCGGAATACCATCTATAACGTACAATGGTTGATTAGAACCCAGTAACGAGGTATTACCCCTAATTCTAACCCTTGCTGCAGCTCCGGGTTGCCCAGAAGAGCCAGTCACATAAACCCCTGAAACTTGTCCTTGCAGAGCATAATCTAAATTTACTGTTGGCGCTTGATTGGTGATATTTTTAACATCAACTGTACCAACAGAACCTGTAAGATTTTCGCGTTTTACTTTTCCATAACCAATAATTACAGTTTCGCCAAGACTGGTAACATCTTCCTTCAATTCAATATTAATAATAAATCTATTATTAACAACTACTTCTTGGGTTTCATAACCCAAAAACGAAAAAATTAATACATTTTCTGGGTTTGGTACCATTATAGCATATTTGCCATCAAAATCTGTAACCGTTCCTGTGTTTGTACCCTTTATGCGTACCGTGGCCCCCGGTACAGAAAGTCCACTTTTATCCGTAACCTTTCCTGTTACTTCCTTTTGTTGCCTTTTATCATTACGTGATTTCTCTTTTATAAGAATAGTGTTGTTTTTAGTGACTATAACATTTACATCAGCTAAAAGCAAACTCATATTTAACAGCTTATTTAAACGAATTGTACCTTTTTTAAGCTTTACCTTAGGAGAATCCTTGAACAGGTTTTCAGGGTATATAAACATGTAGTCGTCTGTTTGGGCTTTTATTATTTTAAAAACCTCATCGACTGTTATGGTTTTATCTTCCTCAATTACAATTCTTGAATTTTGAGATAATATATGTTTGGGCGTTAAGCTAAATACTGTTGTGCATAATAGGAAGATGAATGCTTTCATAACCTTTCTTAATAGCCGTTTTAAAAAACGCCCTTTAGTTAATTTAATTTCCATAAATTTGCTTATTATTAGTTAGTTAAACTTTTTAATTAATTAATTACACTTAGGGGGATATACAGTTAGATACTTACCAAGGTGCGAACTGTTTTCCTCCTTCTTTTTCTGAAATATAAATTTCAACCCTATTAGATAGGTGTTTTTATTATCAGAAATTTCATATATTTTTTTGCATAGGCATCATTGTTTTAAGTTAATTTTTCTCTTTATTTTAATATTACTTTCTTATTGTTAATCTCGTAATTTTTGATAATGTTTGTGTTTTTAATAGCTGTTAATATATCTTCTATGCTGTAACTCTTTTTTATTCTACCATTAAAACGTTCTTGCTTTAATGCCTCATTTTCAAACTCAACCTCCATATCGTACCAACGCGATAATACTTTCATTATCTCCTTTAATGATTTGCCTTCAAAATCGAAAATACCATCCTTCCAAGAAATTATATTATTCACATCTACCACAGATAGCGTCATTTCATTATCTATGATATTAACTTTTGATTGTTGATTTGGTATAAGCATTTCTTTTTTTGTGGATGTACTAATTGAAACTTTACCTTCTACCAAAGTCGTATAGATAGCTGCCTCATCTTGATAAGCTCTAATATTAAACGTTGTACCTAATACTTGGATTTCCTGCTTCTTGTTATAGACTTTAAAAACGGAACCTTGATGCGCAATACTAGGAGACACATCAAAATAGGCTTCACCATATATAAGTTCAACTTTTCTGGTTTCTCCAGCTTTAAAACTTACTGGATACTTAAGCTGAGATTCTGAATTAAGCCAAACTTGAGTACCATCGGATAATTTTACAAAATACTGTCCACCTCTAGGGATGGTCAAATAATTATATATTATTTCTGATTTAGTATATTTTGGGGTATTGTAAACTAACTTTTCGCCAGTACTGTTTAAGTTTTCTGTATTGTATTGTTGTCCTTTTTCTAAAACGACATTAGTACCATCATCTAAAGTTAAAGTCGCTTTATCTGTGCCAGCTTTAATATTGTTGTTAACTATAATAATTGATGGTTCATTGGAAGGCTTGTCTTTAGCCAGAAAGAAGTATCCCGCTGATGCAAATATTAAAATGGCTGCAGCGTATTTTAATAAAGGTCTTAGCTTAATGGTTTTATTTGCCTTTCTTTTAAATTGGCTTAACTCTTTTTCATAATTAAATTCTGTTTTAGAATTTATAAGATGTTTTAAATGAATAAATTCTTTAAAATGAACTTTGTTTTCATTTTTTTTAAGCAATTCTTCGAGGTGTACAGCTTCCTCTTTGATTAAATTACCTTCAAGGTATTTTACTATTAATGACTCTAAATTTTTCATATTTGTAATGGGACTTATACTAATATGTAGTAAAAGATTAAAAAAACCCTATGTTTGTTTTTATTTTTATCATTTTTGTAATACTGATGGAGGACAATAATTCAAATAACATTCAGGGTTCTTTAAGAAATGTAGATACTACTTTTTTTGAAGAATTATACTCAAATTATTTTGAGAAGTTATGTGTATACCTCTTAAATTTCACGTCAGATAGGGAGGTTGTTTCTGATATTGTCCAAGATTCATTTTTATATCTTTGGTCCAACAGAAAAAAGATTGTTATCACCGATTCCATTAAAAGTTACCTTTATAAAATGGCTTATAATAAGTTAATGGATTTTTTTAGAAAAAATAACAGAAAGAATGATTCGCTTTTGTCCTATCATAAAACACTTCTTGATGAAGTCATGGAAATTGAAAATGATACTACTGAAGAACGACTAAATAAATTAGATGAATGTATTGGGCTACTTCCAAAAAAATGTAAAGATGTTTTTTATAATAAAAAAATTAAAGGTTTAAAAAGTAAACACATAGCTTCTAACCTAAATATATCTATAAAAACTGTGGAAGCTCATATTACTAAGGCTTATGTTTTATTAAGAGGATGTTTAAAACAAGAAAAGGGTTCCGCTTCATGAGATACCTTAAATCCGCAAGCAACTAATTTGTTCATTTAAAATTAATTTT
>TARA_R110002049_G_scaffold112951_2_pt1 | contig 10717 bp, 10 predicted proteins | sample TARA_R110002049 | Tara Oceans TARA_R110002049 (sample SAMEA4396941) | marine metagenome | biome: Polar Biome; feature: [SRF] surface water layer (ENVO:00010504); material: water (ENVO:00002006), including particulate matter (ENVO:01000060) such as... | depth 5 m
TTGGGGCTCATTTGCCGAGTATGTGAGTATTCACTACGCTGATGTGAATTTGGTCGCGCTGCCAGAAACACTGGATTTTGCAACGGCGGCTAGCTTGGGTTGCCGTTTCGTCACTTCGTTTCGGGCAGTGGTGGATCAGGGCAAAACAGCGGCAGGCCAGTGGGTGGCCGTCCACGGCTGTGGTGGAGTAGGTCTATCGGCGGTGATGATTGCCAATGCGATTGGCGCCAACGTGGTCGCCATCGATATTTCGGAAGAGGCGCTTAATCTGGCCCGTCAGTTAGGCGCCACTGCCACGGTGAATGCTGCACAGGTGGCCAATGTGGTTGAAGCGGTTGCGGAGGTAACCCGGGGAGGCGCTCACGTATCGCTGGATGCGCTGGGGCATCCAACGACCTGCTTTAACTCCATCAGCAACCTGCGTAAACGTGGCAAGCATGTTCAGGTCGGATTGATGCTGGCCGAGAACAGCACGCCCGTTATTCCCATGAGCAAGGTGATCGCCAACGAACTTGAGATACTGGGTAGCCATGGCATGCAGGCGCATCGCTATGACGCCATGCTGGCGATGATCGAGTCGGGAAAGCTGGCGCCTGAAAAGCTGATCGGCAAACGGATCACCCTTGAGCAGTCGATTGATGCACTGATGAACATGGATAAGTTCGAAGGGGCGGGGGTGACGGTGGTGACCGAGTTCTGAGGAATCCGCTGAGACGCTTAATAACAATTTCCTTCAATGAAGTGTGGCAAATTATTCGCTCCTCATCGGCGCGTTGAGGTTTTACGCTGGTTCATATTGATAAGGAGTTACTTATGCCATTAGACACACCTCAGTCAGCGCGTCGCGTTATCGCCCAGCATTCGGCCCAGCGTGACGATATTGGTGATCTGGTTACTCGGCGGCCGCTGCCGGGGCCACAGCTTGAACAGCTCGATCCGTTTCTGTTTCTTAACCATCACGGCCCGCAGACGTACCCGGCCAATAACCGTGGGCTGCCGTTTGGCCCGCACCCGCACCGTGGGTTTGAAACGGTCACCTTTATTCTGGAAGGTTCGCTGGCCCACGCCGATAGCGCCAGCCATCAAAGCGTGATCCACGCAGGCGGCGTGCAGTGGATGACTGCGGGCAGCGGCATTGTGCATGCGGAAATTTCGCCGCCGGCGTTTTTACGTGAGGGTGGCCCGCTGGAAATTCTGCAGCTATGGATCAACCTGCCATCGCGCTTGAAAATGTCAGAGCCGCGCTATGTGGGGCTGCAGCAGGAATCGATACCCGCCATCGCGCTGCCGGGTGGTGGTGAGCTGAACTTGATCGCCGGTGAGTGGCAGGGCAGCGTCGGCCCTATCGACTCGCTGACCGACGTGTTTATGTCGACGCTAAGGCTGCCTTCAGGTAGTCAGGAACAATTGCCCGTAGCACCTGGGCGGCAAGTGTTTCTCTACGTGGTGGATGGGGACGTTGAGGTGGGCGGTGAGCCAGTGCAGCCTCACCATCTGATCGAAGTAGACCGCGATGGCGATAGCGTTTTTATCGAAGCCAGCAGCGATGCGCGACTGCTGTTTGGCCATGGCGAGGTGATTGATGAGCCCGTCTACTCCCACGGCCCCTTCGTGATGAATACCCGCGAAGAGATTGTCCAAGCGGTCGAGGATTATCAGAACGGCAAATTTGGCGGGCTAGAGGTTTAATGCCTTTCTAGGGTGATAAAACGATACAACTTTGGTCTATCCAATGCGCCAGTCAATTATTTTTAAAGCCGTTATTTTCTTACTAATCAATGGCATAAAGGCAGATGCGGCAATGTAATGAGCACATAGCAAATTTGCAATAGCCAAGCGCAGTCACTTCTACCTACCGTGACGACACCAATAAAATCACGGGAAGTGAAAATGATTGCGTTCCTCCTTGCCATCACGGTAACGGCGTCTGCCGGCACATTGATTATCAAGAAATACCAACCGCAAACGGTTCTTCTGCTGGCTGGGCTAGCGCTGTTTACGTTAACGGCCATCTTTTTCCCGGCTCAGTCCGTGCTTTTCGAAGATGTCGAATCTAGCGGATGGTCAGGCTTCGATATCTTCGAGTTTGTCCATCAGATCATGTCTTATCGCTTGGCAGGATTGGGCTTGATCATCATGGCAGCCGGTGGGTTTGCCAAATATATGGATCACATCGGCGCTACTCGGGCAATGGTCAATATCGGTACTCGGCCATTACTGAGAATGCAGGCTCCCTATGTGGTGCTCGCGTTAGGCTATGCAGTGGGTCAGGTGCTTAACATTTTCATACCCAGTGCGGCAGGGTTAGCCATGTTGCTATTGGTTACGCTCTATCCAACCCTGGTCAGGTTAGGGGTCAGTAAAGCAGCCGCTGCGGCGATGATTGGTACAACGTCAGTACTTGATCTGGGGCCCGCGTCGGGTACAGCCAATCTGGCGGCTTATACCGCGGATATGGATGTGGCAATCTACTTTGCAGAGTATCAAATACCCGCCGCATTATTCATTGTGCCGGTGATTTGCATCCTTACCTACTTCAGCGCTAAGTACTTTGACCGTCGTAGTGGGCATGTTCCCAAGCAAGATTCGGCCTTCGAAGCAGAAAGTGAAACGCCCGCCACTGATAAAAAAAAGAAGATTCCGGCCTTTTATGCCCTGTTACCCATTCTACCTCTCAGCATGATTCTGATTTTCAGCAAACTGTTAATTCATCAGATAGAGCTTGGAGTGGTGACCGCGATGATCATCGGTGCGGTACTGGGGCTGTTCTGCGAGATGGTTCGCAAACGGCACGAACTGCAGAAGGTATTTAAAGGCTTTATGAGCTTCTTTCAGGGCATGGGGCAAATGTTTACCTCCATTATCTCTCTGATTATCTGCGCAGAGTTCTTCGCGGCGGGCTTGTCAGCAATCGGTGCCATCGACTTCATGATTAGTTCTGCTCAGAGTGTTGGTTTCGGGCTTTTCGGAATGACGCTTATTACCTGTTTGCTAGTAGCGGTGACGACCATTCTTACTGGATCGGGTAATGCTGCGTTCTTCTCATTTGCAGGCCTTGCTCCCGGCGTTACAGCATCGTCGGTTGCCGGGCCTGTCGCAATTCTATTGCCGCTTCAATTTACTGCTGGTTTGGCGCGCGCGCTGTCCCCCGTCTCCGGTGTAATTATCGCGGTCAGCGAAGCGGCTGGCTGCTCTCCTATCGATATCGTCAAGCGAACGGCCATTCCATTGATTGGTGGTCTTATTATGCTGTTCGCCTATACCGCACTGTTTATTGGACTTGAGTAATCCATGATGCCGACAAAGGAAACATTCATGGCGTGTGAAATACTGCCTGATTCTGCTGAGCCACTGTTCTCACGCGAGGCAACCTGGCAATCGTGGCTGGAAGTGGAGAGTGCCCTGGCGCTCACTCAAGCTGAGTTGGGGATGATTCCTCAGCAAGCTGCCGATGAGATTGCACACTGTGCCAAGTTGGAGCAGCTAGACGTAGATGCATTGGCGGAGGATATCGAACGCACCATGTCCCCAGTGATGTCCCTGGTTCGAGCGTTGGCAGAACGGTGTGATGAAGATGCTGGCGGCTATGTACATCTTGGAGCGACCACCCAGAACATCATTTTGACCGGTAAAATGCTGCAATTGCAGCGCGCCCAACGCTGGCTTAAGGGCCGATTGGCCAACCAGTTAGCACTACTGGCTACGATGGCCGAAAAGGGGGCTGACTGGCCCTGCGTGGCGAGAACCAATCGGCGCCATGCGCTCCCCATCACATTTGGCTACAAGGTGGCAGGCTGGATTGAGGAGTTAGAGCGCAATGTTCAGCGGCTGGAGTTAGTTGAAGAGCGTGCCTTTGTGCTGACCTTTGGTGGGGCAAGTGGTGCGATGCACAGTTATGGCGACCAGGGCCAGCCGTTGGCGCAAGCCATGGCCGGACGTCTTAAATTGCGCGTTTCACGGGTACATTCGCGCGCGGCAGTTGATGGACTAGTCGAATACATAGGAGTATTGGCACTCTTCGCCGCAGGATGCGAACGATTCGGGCAAGAGGTCTATTCCTTAATGGCCAACGAGTTCGAGGAGGTCTCTGAAGACCAGGACGACGGTGTCGTGGGCAGCAGTACAATGCCACATAAGTTCAATCCTAAATATGCCGTTAATTTGCTTGCTCAAGCGGGGGAGCTAAGAAGTTTGGTAGCGCCAGCGCTGGAAGCCGCGCTTCCTTCCCACGAAGGGGATGCCGCCTGCAACTTCCGTCTCTATAAGCTTCTGGATACGGCGGGCGCCCTGGCTTATCAGTTGGCGGTCAGCCAGCAAACCTTGCTTGAACGGCTGGTGCCCAACCCGTCCCGCATGCAGGAAATATTAATGGCCAATGCTGCGCCGTTGATGTCGGAGCAGGTAATGCTGGAGTTGGCCAAAACCATCGGGCGTCAACGGGCGCACGATCTCGTCCATGAGGCGATCACCTCCAGTCGAGATTCCGGTACCTCCTTCGCCAATACCCTGTTCAAGCATGAAATTGTGCGCACCCATTATGAAGAGCTGCAGGCATTAGAGGCTGCACTCAACCCGCTTCGCTACACCGGCCAAAGCCGTCAGGTTGCCCTTGAAATGGCGGCGTCGGCGCAGGCCAGTGCCAAGCGATTAAGGAGCGCATTCAATGAGGAAGTCGCATTACAACAATAGCAACAAGCCCGGCGAGAGTGAAAAGCATAGTGGGAGTAAACGAGCAAGATAGTTACTATCTGTTTGGTCATAGTGCGGGTTTTCAGTTTGTTCATTGTATGACGACGTTTATGCCTAACAGTCAAGCTCAGGCAACGATTTACTCGGCCGTTGGCTGGTGGACGCGCTGAGGCCGGACTTAGGTTTTACCGAAGGGCCTTGGGTTTGGTGTGGATACGCTGAGTATTTACAGGCTCAAGCTCGATTATAGCCCATCCCGTTCTGTTGCCCCGTGAAGATGAGTCTGCGCCAGGGGCGCCAAGTTATGCCCGGCGTGCTGAGGGTGATTATGCCAAGTTTGGGATTGCTGCCAAGATGAGAGTCGCTGAAAGTGAGTTACGCTATGGCGATTTAGAATCGGCACTGACTACGTTGCGGCCCAATACCAGCCGTTTTTTCCGTCAGGAGTTTCGTGGTTTTCATATTACGTCCAGCGATATTGATGAGAACCGGCTGATAGTCGGTTACGTTCTGCCGTTGTAACCCGCTGCTGGGGGTAATTGTTAAACAAAGTGTTCTGGCGGGGGCAGAACGTTAATGTTTTCAGCGAATTCATGCTCCCATTCACATTTCTCAGCTAGGTCCTGGCGCAGCGCTTCTATGAAGCGCTGCGCGATAGGGCGTTGCCCGGCGGGGGGCAGAATACAGGCATAGGTGAGCTCGCTCGCTGGAGATAGCGGGCGCATAACCGTCTTGCCATTCAAACTGGAGCCGCAGCATGCTCTATCCAGCAAGCCTAGGCCAAAGCCCGCTTCTACAAAACTTGGTACCAGTTGTGTTGAACCGACCTCCAACGCGATACGGGGCCTCTGGCCAATGGTTTCGAACAGGCGGTCCAGACGTTGTCGCCAGATTTGCTTCGGCCTGAGGGTAACGAAGGGCATTCCCGATAATGCCTCTATGGGGATGCTTTCTTGCTCAGCTAACGGGTGGTCGAAGGGCAATAATACCTGGGTGAGTGCCTTGAGGATGGGAGTGACGGATAAATCGACAATCGCATTCTCAACGGGTAGCGAGAGTAGCCCGAGGTTGTACCGTCTGGAGCCGACGAGACGTTCGACATCGAATCGGCTACCAATATCGATCTTACAGTTAAGCTCCTGACAAGATGCCCGCAACCGCGCAACGACAGATGGCAACAGGGTGGCGCCCAGAGGGGCAGAGGTGATAATGCGGAGCGCCTCCACACTACGTTGCCGAATTTCACTGGCAATAGAGGGAATTTCCTCAACGCCATTGAGAATATGCTCTGCTTCCCGGTAGAAGCGTTCTCCCTCCTGCGTTAATGACAGCTTCTGATGATTGCGTATAAAGAGGGTGAGCTTCAGCTCCCCTTCTAGTGCGGATATCAGGCGGCTGGCGGCTGGCTGGCTCAAGTTGACTGATTGAGCTGCGGCCGAAAGGGAGCCATGTAATACGGTTAGCCTAAACAGGCGTAATGCTTTTAAATTCATAACACCATTATTCTTATTGAAGTAAGTATATTGAGGCAGCGATTATAACTGGTTTCTTCCTCTACAGCGGCTCGCCGCGATAGTAGTGCCATAGAAACAGCGAACCCACGCTTCGCCAGGGTGCCCAGTGTTCGACTAGCTGGCGCGCCTGTTTGGGCGTGGGTTTGTCGCCCATGCCTTTAAGGCGGCCTAGCGCTACCCGCAGGGCTAGGTCATCCGCTGGGAAAATATCCGGGCGTTTGAGCGAGAACATCAGGTAGATCTCGGCGCTCCAGCGGCCAAAGCCACGCAGTTGAGTGATCGCGGTAATCACTTCCTCATCGCTCAGGTGCTCAAGCCCATCGGCGCTAAAGGTGCCCGCCAGTTCCGCTTCCGCGAGGCCTTTGGCGTACTCGATCTTGCGCCAGGAGAGCCCAGCATCGCGCAGTGCTTGGCTTTCTACTTCCATGACCGCTTTGGCGTGCAGCTCGGGCAGCAGCGTATTGACGCGGCCCATGATGGCGCGGGCTGCTTCGGTGGATAGCTGTTGGCTGATGATCGTACTGAAAAACGTCGCAAAACCTTGGTCGCGCTGGCGTGGGCCAGGAGGCCCGACCAATGGGTAGGCGCGGGCAATATCTGGGTCGGCCTGAGCTAATGCTTGCATGGCTTGTTCAATGGTTTCGGGCGTCATCATTGCCTCACGCGTCTAGTAAAAGCCTCACACTAGCAAAGCGAGCGTAGAAGGGGGAAACCTCGGCGCTTATCTTCTTCGCGAGCTAATTTTTTTGAAGTTTGTGTATTTCTACTTTCGTCTAATCCTGCGATCATTTAACGCTAATCGAGATACCAACAAAGCGGTATCCCAAGGAGATAAGCATGCAGGACTCGACAGCATCGTCGTCTCAAGGGCTGGCGCGTAACCCGCGCTTGGCCGAATTTGTGTTGGCGCTGGGTGGCTTTGGAATCGGCACCAGCGAGTTCGTCATTATGGGCTTGATGAACCGCGTGGCGGGCGATTTAGCCGTGACCGTGCCCCAGGTGGGCTATGCAATCAGTAGCTACGCACTGGGTGTGGTGGTCGGCGCGCCGCTGATTTCGGCGCTGGCTGCACGGGCGCCCCGGCGGCTTCTGTTGATTGTACTGATGCTGGTATTTGCAGTAGGCAATATCGCCAGTGCCATGGCGCCAGGCTTTTGGTCATTTGTAGGCCTGCGTTTTCTAGCTGGCTTACCGCATGGGGCTTATTTTGGCATTGCAGCGCTGGTGGCGGCGGGGGCGGTGCCGGTCGACCAGCGGGCGCGGGCTATCTCGCGGGTGATGATGGGCTTAACGGTGGCGATTTTGATTGGGGCGCCGTTGGGCACCTGGACAGGGAATCTGTTTGGCTGGCAAATCGCGTTTGTAGGCGTTGGTGGCATTGCGCTGCTAACGGCGCTATTGATCAGACTTTATGTGCCGATTCAGCCAGTTGATACGTTTGCGAGCCCACTGCGTGAACTCTCCGCATTATTAAAACAGCGTGTATTAGTCGCGTTAGCCCTCGCCTGCATTGGCTGCGGCGGTATGTTTGCCATCTTTAGTTATGTGATGCCGACGTTAACCCAGCAGGCGGGCATGAGCGAATCGCTGGGGCCGTTGGTGCTGGTCATTTTTGGACTGGGCTCCATTGCCGGTAATTTAATCGGCGGGCGTATGGCGGATAAAAACCTGATGCGTGCGATCCCGATCATTCTGCTGTGGTGTGGGGTGGTTCAGGGGTTATTTTACTTCGCGGCGAATAATGTTTGGACGGGGCTACTGTTTGTCGGCCTGGTGGGTACCAGCATGGCGCTGGCACCTTCGTTGCAAACCCGCTTAATGGATGTGGCTGAAGATGCCCAAACCATGGCGGCCTCGTTAAACCACGCTGCCTTTAATGGCGCTAATGCTTTAGGTGCGTGGCTGGCGGGGTTGGCGATCAGCGCTGGTTTTAGCTGGTCAAGCACCGGCTTAGTCGGTGCTGGATTAGCGTTCTGCGGGTTGGTCATTTTTGCGTGTGGGCGCTGGCTGGAACAACGCACCTATGGCGCCGTGGCCCAGCGGTCTAGCGTTGGCTAATTATGCATAAACTTTGCATAGTTATCGAACAGTGATAATTAATATGGCAAAGACGGCGAATCCTCTCTAAGGTGTAAAAGCAGCAACCCATAAGGAGATGAGTATGCATACTCAGGTATTTAAAACGACACGCATAGTGACTCTAGGCGCAGTGGTAGCGTTGACTATCGGCTTGGCAGGCTGCGGTACCTCTACCGGCGAGCGGGCTGCTAGTGGTGCTGGCGTAGGCGCGGCCGTGGGGGCTGGTGCGGCGGCAGCTACAGGCGGTAGCATGACGCAAGGGGCTGTCATTGGCGGTGGTATTGGCGCCGCTACCGGTGCAGCCACGGATGAAGATGACATCAACCTCGAATAAGTAATGGTTGATCTCTTAGCGACACAGTCTAAATCCGCGCATGCCCATGTGAAAGTGATCGGCATGCGCGGCGTTGTAGTCAGGCCCTAATACGTTGCCGAAGGTTTCGCAGGCACCGTCTCGTGCGGCGCGTAAAAACTCCCCCGTTGCACCTTCATCATCCCAGTGGTTGATCAGCGAAATGTGCTGGCCACTCTCAAACTGAAACCCCACCACATCCAGCGCTTCGGCGGTGGCGTGTTCGCTGCGCCTGCCCGTTTCACGGCCATAAACATTGCGGCAGGCAAAGCTACCCACATGGTTAACCTGACTCACCCGGCTGCCCATAATTTCCTCGGCGGCAGGCTGTAACGCGTGGCGTTCATACATCACCCACGCCAGCGCCATGGGGCAGGACGCCACGAAGCTTCGGTTAAACGCGACATCGCTTGACTGCATGCGCACGATATTGGAAAGCGGGCAGCTTGCTGTGGGGGTGTAATCGGCCAGCGGCGTGTAGCGCAGCTTGCCTTCGGGCACCGTATCTAACGCCGCTAAACAGCCGGCACGGTCATCGGCCAAGCGGCTTAGCTTTAGTTGAGTGACCGGCGTGATGGGGTCGTCGATATGTAGCGGAGCCCAGGGCGCCCAGTGGCGGGGAATCTCAATAATGCCTTTTTGCAGGGCTACACCCAGTGCAATCAGGCCTAAAATAAATAGCGTACTGCGCATGCTTACCTCCCTGTATGTCGCTGCCAACGCTACAGTCGCAGCGATGGGTGTGCGATACTGCGCAGCCTTGCTGCTCTGCTGCAGTCACTTTACTGTTCTTTGCTACTTATTTTCGCTACTTATTTTGCCAACTGAGGGGAACGCGCTTCATGTCCCAAGGTACGCTTTTTATCGTTTCTGCTCCGTCGGGTGCTGGCAAGACTAGCTTGGTGCGCGAGCTAATTGAAAGCCTGGATGGGATTCAGGTGTCGGTCTCGCATACCACACGTGCCAAGCGCGAGGGTGAAGTGAATGGTGTGAACTATCATTTTACCGACGTGGCTGAGTTTGAAGCGATGATCGCGCGCGGCGAGTTTTTTGAGTATGCCAACGTCTTTGATAATTACTACGGTACTTCGCGGAAGGCGGTCGAGGTATTACTGGCAGCTGGGCAGGACGTTATTCTGGAGATCGACTGGCAGGGCGCCCAGCAAGTGCGTGAGCAAATGCCTGATGCGGTGTCGATTTTTATACTTCCCCCTTCACGCGAAGAGTTAGAGCGGCGCCTGGCTAGCCGCGGCACCGATGAGCATGCCGTGATTGCCCGGCGTATGCGCGATGCAATAAGCGAAATGTCCCATTACCACGAATATGATTACTTAGTAGTGAATGATGACTTCACCACGGCGCTGCAAGAGTTACAATCATTAGTCATCAGCCGACGTTTAAGCCGCCCGGTAATGTGTGAGCGCCATGCGCCACTGTTAGCTGCGCTCTTGTCACAGGCGCCTACGGTCGAGTAATCTATCAGGTTCTACTACTTTCTATTGCGTTGCACTATTTTTGTCGCACCATTTTTTTCACTGGGTCGGCGCCGTTCTCTACGGTGTCGGCCCGGTTCCGTCATAACAGGAAGGCTCCCATGGCTCGCGTAACCGTTGAAGATTGTCTTGAAAATGTTGAAAACCGTTTCAAGCTGGTGATGATTTCCACCCAGCGCGCTCGCCAGCTGGCGCGTGGCTCCCGCGATGCGCTGCTGCCATGGGAAAATGACAAGCCCACGGTCATGGCGCTGCGTGAAATTGCCGCAGGCCTGGTTGATCACACGGTACTGGACGAGCCAGTTGAAGCCGCTGTGCGTCCGCGCCCAGCCATGGCGCCTACTCATATCGACGACTAACGTTGCAACGAACCGATAGAGGCGCGGTAGATGTTCACCATTGATGACCTGGCCGATCGACTCGGCGGCTATTTACCCCCGGATGAAATCCAGCAGGTCAAACGTGCCTTTTATTATGCTGAGCAGGCCCACGACGGCCAGCGGCGGCGTTCCGGCGAGCCTTACGTTACCCACCCGCTGGCGGTAGCGAATATTCTTGCCAATATGCACATGGACCATCAAAGCCTGATG
>TARA_R110002049_G_scaffold56853_18_pt1 | contig 10716 bp, 6 predicted proteins | sample TARA_R110002049 | Tara Oceans TARA_R110002049 (sample SAMEA4396941) | marine metagenome | biome: Polar Biome; feature: [SRF] surface water layer (ENVO:00010504); material: water (ENVO:00002006), including particulate matter (ENVO:01000060) such as... | depth 5 m
GGCTGGACGGCGCTGTAACCATGCCAGATCCAACCGGAAAGCCGATCAACCTGGCGCTTCAGGGCGGCGGCTCTCACGGTGCCTTCACCTGGGGCGTCCTTGATGCGCTGCTGGAGCGCGGCACGCTGAACATTGAGGGCATTTCCGGCACCAGCGCCGGGGCCATGAATGCTGTGGTGCTGGCTGACGGCTTTGAGGAAGGCGGCATCGACGGCGCGCGCCATCATCTGGAGCATTTCTGGCGCTCGGTCAGCAAGGCTTCAAGCTTTTCACCAATCCAGCGCACGCTTCTGAGTATGCTGTTCGGCAGTTGGTCAATGGACAAGTCACCCGGCTATGTGATGAGCGATGTCATCAGCCGGTTTTATTCGCCCTATGATTTCAATCCCCTCAATCTCAATCCCCTGCGCGAGATTTTGGAAGATCTGGTCGACTTCGAACGGGTTCGGCGCTGCAAGGGCGTACAATTGTTCCTCGGCGCCACCAATGTTTTCAACGGCAAGGTGCGGGTTTTTGAAACCAAAGAGATCACAGCCGACAGCGTGATGGCTTCGGCCTGTCTGCCCTATATGTTTCAGGCCGTGGAAATTGACGGCATTCCTTATTGGGATGGTGGTTATATGGGCAATCCGGTGCTGTTTCCATTTTTCAGAAAAACCGCAACCGATGATATTCTGCTGGTCCAGATCAATCCGATCGAGCGCCGAGAAATACCTAAATCAGCGCGGGAAATCCTTAACCGGGTCAATGAGATCACTTTCAATGCCTCTCTGCTGCGCGAATTGCGGGCCATTGAATTTGTATCGCGCAAGCTGAAAGAGGGCGTGCTGTCCCCGGATGAATATTCCGACATCCGGATGCACCGAATTGCGCTGGTCGACACCGACGCCCCGTTGTCGGCCTCCTCCAAGGTCAATGCGGAATGGAAATTCCTCACATATCTGCGCGATCTTGGCCGCGATGCTGCCCATCAATGGTGCGAGGAAAACGAGCAGCATGTCGGCAAGACCTCCACCCTGCGGCTCAATGAGGAAATTGCCTACACAATGCGCGGTGAACTGACCGGGTTCTGAACCGGTCCACGAAGCGCCAGCATTTCCAGCGTTCGGCCTGCCAGATCTGGATCCCGCAAAGCTGCTACGCGCTAGCTTCCAGCACCACCAGCAAATCCTTGGCGTCGATCTGATCGCCAGCCTTGACCAGAACCTCGGCCACCTGACCGTCGCTCTCGGCGTGGATCGCGGTTTCCATTTTCATCGCTTCAATCGACAGCAGCACATCGCCTGCAGTGATATCCTGCCCCGCCTTGACGTTGATCTGCGAGATCACACCCGGCATCGGAGCAGCTACATGAGCTGCATTGCCGGCGTCCGCCTTCTGCCGCGCCACCACAGCATCGGCGCGGTTGCGGTCCGGCACCTTGATGATACGTGGTTGCCCGTTCAATTCGAAAAACACCCGCACCATGCCTTTTTCGTCGGCATCGCCGATTGCCTGACAGCGCACCACGAGGGTTTTCCCCTTTTCCAGCGTGATCAGGATCTCGTCACCAGCTTCAAGTCCATAGAAATACACCGGCGTCGGCAGAACACTGACCGGACCGTACACGGCCTGGGCTCTGGCATAATCCGTGAAGACTTTCGGATACATCAGATAGGAGGCCAGTTCATACTCGCTGACCGGCCGCTCAATCGCCGCCTCGATGGTCTCGCGTTCCTTCTGCATATCCGCTGGCGGCAGCAGGGAACCGGGCACGACGTCAATCGGCTTTTCGCCTTTCAGAACCTTTTTTTGCAACGCTTTCGGCCAGCCATTGGGCGGCTGGCCAAGATCTCCGTGCATAAGTTGAACAACTGACTCAGGAAACGCGATATCCTTGTCCGGGTTTTCCACATCGGCCACCGACAGTCCTGATGACACCATCATCAGCGCCATATCTCCAACCACTTTTGAGGACGGCGTGACCTTGACGATATCGCCGAACATCTGGTTCACATCCGCATAGGTCTGCGCCACTTCGTGCCAGCGGCTTTCCAGTCCGAGAGAGCGCGCCTGTTCCTTCAAATTGGTAAACTGGCCGCCCGGCATTTCGTGCAGATAGACTTCTGACGCGCCGGCCTTCAAATCCGGCTCAAAGGCGGCATATTTGTTGCGCACCGCCTCCCAGTAGAACGAAATCCGCCGAATTGCCTTCGGATCAAGCCCGGTATCGCGCTCCGATCCTTTCAGTGCCTCGACGATGGAGCCCAGACAAGGCTGCGAAGTCAGACCGGAGAAGGCGTCCATTGCGGCATCCACCGCGTCAACACCGGTTTCAACGGCGGCGAACACTGTCGCCGCCGAAATCCCGGACGTATCATGGGTGTGGAAATGCACCGGTAGATCGGTTTCCTCGCGCAGCGCCTTGATCAGCACGCGGGCGGCATTCGGTTTCAGCAGCCCTGCCATATCTTTCAGGCCTATTATATGCGCCCCGGCTGCTTCCAGTTCCCTGGCCAGATTGACATAATATTTGAGACTGTATTTGGCCCGGTCCGGGTCGAGAATATCGCCGGTATAGCAGATCACGCCTTCGCATAATTTATTCGCTTCGCGCACGGCGTCCATTGAGACGCGCATATTCTCCACCCAATTGAGGCAGTCGAATACACGGAACAGATCAATTCCACCCGATGCCGCCTTGGCGACGAAATCCTGCACCACATTATCAGGGTAATTGGTGTATCCGACCCCGTTGGAACCGCGCAGCAGCATTTGCAGCAGCAGGTTCGGCACGCGCTCGCGAATTTTCGCAAGCCGCTCCCATGGATCTTCCTGTAAAAACCGCATGGCCACATCAAAGGTCGCGCCACCCCAGCATTCAAGTGACAGCAGATTGGGCAGGGCCGTGGCATAGGCGTCCGCCACATTGACCATGTCAAAGGTTCGCATCCGTGTTGCCAGAAGGCTCTGATGCCCGTCACGCATGGTGGTATCTGTGACCAGCGCCCGTGTTTCCGCCCGCATCCATTTGGCAAATTCTTCCGGGCCGTCCATATCCAGCCGCTGTTTCGTGCCGGGCTGCGGGCTGCCTTCAAAGCGCGGCACCACCGGTTTTGCCGCTTCCGGGTCGGGCCGGCGGCGGTTCTTGGCTTCCGGATGACCATTTACCGTGACATCAGCAATATAGGTCAGCAGCTTTGTCGCCCGGTCCTTGCGCGAAGAGGTGTTGAACAGCTCAGGCGTTGTATCGATGAACCGTGTCGTATAGCGGTTCTCCTGAAAGTCGGGATGCGAAATGATGTTTTCCAGAAACAGCAGATTGGTCGCCACGCCGCGAATCCGGAATTCCCGCAATGCCCGGTGCATACGCTGGATCGCCTCCATCGCGGTCGGTGCCCATGCGGTCACTTTTTCCAGAAGCGGATCGTAGAATCTGGTGATCACAGCGCCTGAATAGGCGGTTCCGCCATCCAGACGGATACCAAAACCAGTGGCACCACGATAAGCGGTGATGCGGCCATAATCGGGAATGAAATTCTGCTCCGGATCTTCCGTGGTAATGCGGCATTGCACCGCATGGCCGTTGAGGCGCATATCCGCCTGCGCCGGCACGCCGGACTGTGCCTCACCGATCGTCGCCCCTTCGGCAATGTGAATCTGCGCTTTGACAATATCGACTCCGGTCACTTCTTCGGTAACCGTGTGTTCCACCTGAACCCTTGGATTGACTTCGATGAAGTAGAATTTATCGCTGTCCACATCCATCAGAAATTCGACGGTTCCGGCACCGCAATACGACGCTGCATGACCGATCTTCAGGGCATAGCCGCACAATTCGTCTCGTTGTTCCTGCGACAGATAAGGCGCGGGCGCCCGCTCCACGACTTTCTGGTTGCGGCGCTGAACCGAGCAGTCGCGCTCAAACAAATGCACCAGATTGCCATGGGAATCGCCGAGCAACTGCACTTCGACATGGCGCGCCCGCTCGACCAGTTTTTCCAGATAGACCTCATCCTTGCCGAAAGCCGCTCGCGCCTCGCGCTTGCCTTCCAGCACTTCACGGGACAAATCATCAGCCGAGCGGATCGAGCGCATGCCACGGCCACCGCCGCCCCAAGAGGCTTTCAACATCACCGGATAACCGACTTCTTCGGCCAGCCGGTGCACGGCGTCCATATCATCGGGCAGCGGCTCTGTGGCAGGCACCACCGGCACTCCGGCCTCAACGGCAAGATTGCGCGCTGAAACCTTGTTGCCCAGCGAGCGCATTGTATCCGCCGTCGGCCCGATAAAGGTCACGCCCGCAGCACTGCAGGCATCGACAAATTCAGGGCTTTCCGAGAGGAACCCATAGCCTGGATGAATCGCATCCGCGCCGGATTCCTTGGCCACACGCAAAATTTCCTCAATCGACAGATAGGCCTCAATCGGTCCCATCTGAGCCTCCAGATGCGGTCCCTTGCCAATCTGATAGGCTTCATCGGATTTAAACCGGTGCAGCGCCAGCTTGTCCTCTTCAGCGAACACGGCAACGGTTTTCAGGCCCAGCTCATTGGCGGCGCGAAACACCCGGATTGCAATTTCAGAGCGGTTGGCGACAAGAATTTTGGAAATGGCCATAAATGTCGAAAGTCCTGATTGAAAACGGTTAGGAAGAACGTCTGCGCTCTTTTACCGTGCAGCGCACAAATTCGCAAAGCCTTTGCGGCAGGCGGCTTTAATTCCCTCCTCCGCCATGTTGTATACAACTGTCAGCTCGCTTAAAAACAAGCCACTCGCGTCAGCATCCAAGGTCGAATCCCGCCATGTTGAAAGATTTTTCCCTGCAGGCCTTCTTCATGGGCTGGCTGGTCGCCTTTGTCGGATTTGCCAGTTCCTTCGCTGTCATCCTGCAGGGCTTGAACGCTGTCGGCGCCAGCCAGCAGCAGGCCGCATCCGGTCTCATGGCGCTCTCCATCTCCATGGGGATTTGTGGAATTATCCTCAGCGTCTGGACAAAAATGCCGGTCAGCGCCGCGTGGTCGACGCCGGGTGCAGCGCTGCTGGCAACAGCTGCGGTCCCGGACGGCGGCTTTGCCACGGCCGTCGGTGCCTTTCTCATCGCCGGTGTGCTGCTGGCCCTTGCCGGCATCTGGAAACCGCTTGGCCGCGCCGTTCAGGCCATTCCGGCACCGTTGGCAAATGCCATGCTCGCCGGTATTCTGATCGGGCTTTGTTTTGCGCCCTTCAAAGCCGTGGCATTTGATCCGCTGCTCGGCCTGCCAATCTTGATCGCCTGGCTGATCGGAGGCCGGATTCACCGTTTCCTCGCTGTGCCTGCTGCCCTCGCAGCGTTCTTTGTCGTGCTGCTGTTTGCCGTCGATCTGCCGGACAATATGCGTTCAGAACTCGGCGCGGCGCTGGTGCCGGCCTGGCTCTTCATCTGGCCGGAATTCAGACTGTCCGCCCTGATCGGCATTGCCATACCGCTGTTCATCGTCACCATGGCCAGCCAGAATATCCCCGGCGCTGCCGTTCTCAGCGTGCATGGCTACAAGCCGCAGCCCGGCCCGCTGTTTGCTGTCATCGGTGTGTTTTCCTTCCTGTCCGCGCCGTTTGGCGGCCACGCGGTCAATCTGGCGGCGATCACCGCTGCGATGTGCGCCAGTGAAGATGCCCACCCCGACCCGGCCCGGCGCTACTGGTCAGCGATCACAGCTGGCGCGGTCTATATCATCTTCGGCCTGCTGGCAGGTGTAGCGACATCCTTTATCAGTCTCGCCCCCGGGATTCTGATCGAGGCCGTGGCCGGACTGGCGCTGATCGGAGCTTTCAGCGCCTCGGCCCTTGCCGCCTTTCAACAGGCCGAGACCCGTCAGGCGGCTGCCGTAACGTTTCTGACCACAGCTTCCGGCATGAGCCTGTTGGGGATTTCCGGGGCTTTTTGGGGGTTGCTGGCCGGGATTGCTGTATTGGCACTTCAGCGCCGCACGCCCGCTGTCAAAGGTTGAACAAGCGCCGCAACCAGACTGCAGCGTCGCCAACGATCGATACACATTTTGCCTCGGGCCTCGGCGGTTGCTGCACCATCACCACGGGCAGGCCCATCCAGCTGGCAGCTTCAATCTTGGCGTAGCCGGGACCGCCGGAATTTTTCGAGACGACACAATTGATGCGGTGATCGGACATCAGCGCGCATTCATCATCGGCAGTGTCGCGCGGGCGTTCCAGAATGACCTTACCTGGCGGTATCGGCGGGTCCGGTTCTTCCATCATCCGGCTCAAAAACCAGCAATCCATGCGTTTGGCAAATGCCGGTGCTTCCTGGCGGCCAACCGCCAGAAGTACACGGGCACGGCGTGGAACCTGTTCCACTGCCGAGGCAATATCGGTCACTTCAAGCCAGTGATCCTGCTCCGTCTTGACCCAGGGCGAGCGGCCCAGCAGCAAATACGGCACGCCCAATTGCTTTGCGGCATCGACCGCATGATCGGTGATGGTGGCGGCAAAGGGGTGCGTGGCATCTATCACCGCTTCAATCTTCTGATCGGCAATGAATTGCGCCAGCCCGTCAACGCCGCCAAAGCCGCCGATGCGCAGCCGCCCGGCCGGGCGGCGCGGTGAACTGGTCCGCCCTGCCAGCGAGCTGATCATGTCGAGTTGCGGTTCGCTGGCAAACAGCTGCGCCAGACGGAAAGCCTCGGTAGTTCCACCCAACAAAAGAACCGAATGCGCCGTTGCAGATGGCGCATCGCCCTCAATTATCGGATCCGGCTCCGTTTCCAAGATTGCCATTTCCTATCGCCCCTTGATCACCGGCGGTGTTGGCCAGTATCCGGCCATCCCGTCCCACAATCAGAATATCCAGCACAACTTTGCTGCCGGCACCGCCCTTTTCCAGAGCCGCACGGCCGGTCTGTTCTGCCTGGCGAGCCACATCCAGCGTCAGTGCATCAGCCAGGGTGCTCGCTTCCTCAACGGCTAATGAAAGCACTTCTGCCGCAGTGTTGGCAATCCGGGAGTTTTCCACAAGGCCGGCAGACCCGCCCAGAGCTTCGATTCGCAGTGCCAGCCATTCGAAATCGACCTGTGATCTGCCGGAATGCAGATCCAGCGCGCCCTGTGCCAGTTTCACCAATTTAGCAAAACCTCCGGCAATGGTCAGACGCGGTACCGGATGGCTGCGGACATATTTCAACACCCCTCCGGCAAAATCGCCCATGTCCATCAGGCCTATATCCGGCAGTTCGTAAAGCGCCTTGACCGCGGCTTCAGAAGTTGAGCCGGTGGAGCCGGCAATATGGGCGAGCCCGGCAGCCCGCGCCACATCCACCCCCCGATGAATAGAGTGTATCCAGGCGGCGCAGGAAAACGGATGGACGATGCCGGTCGTGCCCAGAATGGAAAGCCCGCCGAGAATGCCGAGGCGCGGATTCCAGGTTTTCAATGCCAGTTCAGCGCCCCCTTTTACTGAAATTTCGATGATTATATCGTGTGGTTGCATAAATTCGTCGCACAGGGTTTCAACAACGTCGCGCATCAGCTTGCGGGGCACCGGATTGATCGCCGGCTCACCCGGCGGAACCGGCAGACCAGCCCGTGTCACCATGCCGACACCACGGCCAGCGCTGAACACGATGCCGCAGCCCGGCGCGCCACGGCGCAGCGTTGCAATGATCTCCGCACCATGTGTGACATCTGGATCGTCTCCCGCATCCTTGATGATGCTGGCCATGGCATAATCCGCGCCGAGCTCCTCACGGCACAAGGCAAACAAAGGCATTTCGCCTTTCGGCAGGGTGATTTCAACCGGATCGGGGAACCCGCCTGAGAACAACGCAGTCAGCGCCGCCTTTGTGGCAGCGGTGGCGCAGGCCCCTGTTGTCCAGCCCCTGCGCAAATTCCGGTCTGTTGGCTTGCGAGCATTCATGACCCATGTCTAAGCGGCCTTTTCGCCGTTGCAAAGACCCAGCGCGCGTTCTGGAACGTTTCATGGTTTCAAACCGTCTCGCTTTCCTCTAATTTGCCACCATGAACAACGAATATGATCCGACTCCCCTTTTCAATCTGCCGCGTTTTGAACCCGGCTGGGTCTGGCTTGTGGGTGCAGGTCCCGGCGACCCTGGCTTGTTGACGCTGCACGCGCTGAACGCCCTGCAACAGGCCGACGTCATCATTTATGACGCGCTTGTCGGCGAGCAGGTTCTGGAACATGCAAAGCCCTCTGCAATCAAGGAATATGCCGGCAAACGCGGCGGCAAACCCTCTCCCAGCCAACGTGATATTTCGCTGCGCCTGATCGAACTGGCCCGTCAGGACAAACGCGTCTGCCGCCTCAAGGGCGGCGATCCATTCGTATTTGGCCGCGGCGGCGAAGAAGCCCTGGCGCTGGTCGAAGCCAGTGTGCCATTTCGCATCATTCCCGGCATTTCGGCAGGTATTGGCGGTCTGGCCTATGCGGGTATTCCGGTGACCCACCGGGACATTAACCAGGCGGTAACCTTTTTGACAGGTCATGATCAGACCGGCCTGACACCCGCCGCGATTGACTGGGAGGGCGTTGCCAAAGGCGCTCCGGTGATTGTGATGTATATGGCGATGAAGCATTTGGGGTCCATTACTGACAATCTCATCAATGCCGGCCGCAAGCCAAGCGAACCGATGGCGATTATCTGCAACGCCTCGCTGCCGCAGCAAAGCGTTCTGGAGACCACATTGGGCGAAGCGGTCCGCGACGCGAAGGCGCAGCAGATGGAACCGCCCGCCATGGTGGTTCTGGGCGAGGTGGTCCGCTTGCGCGCCGCGCTGGACTGGCTGGGGGCGCTGCAGGGGCGCATTCTGGAGAAGGACCCGCTCAACAGCCGCAGTCAAAGCCGAGCCGGATGATGGCCGGACCAAAGGCCCCGCGTGGTCTGGTTCTGTCCGCACCCGGCTCCGGTTCCGGCAAAACGCTGATCACTCTGGCCCTGCTGCGCGCCCTGAAAAATCAGGGTCTTGATGTCGCCGGTGCAAAGAGCGGTCCAGACTACATCGATCCGCGTTTTCACGAAGCAGCCTGTGGCCATCCCAGTTATAATCTCGACGGATTTGCCATGACGCTGCCGGATTTGCAGCATTGGGCCGGAATTGCTGCAGGCAACGCCGATCTGCTGCTCGTCGAAGGTGCGATGGGCCTGTTTGACGGCGCAGCAAGTGGGGATGGTTCCACCGCCGATATTGCCGACAGTCTCGGCCTGCCGGTAGTGTTGATTATCGATTGCCGCGGCGTCGGCCAGTCTGCCGCAGCGCTTGCCAGCGGCTTTGCAGGCTTTCGCAGCACGACGCGGCTCGCCGGTGTCATTCTCAACCGCGTCAGCTCACAGCGCCATTTTGATATCCTGCAAAGCGGCTTTGACAAAATCGGCCTGCCCGTGTTCGGCCATGTCAGATCCAACGTGAAACTGGCGCTCCCCGCGCGTCATCTCGGTCTGGTTCAAGCGGGCGAACACGCCACCCTCGACAGTTTTCTGAATGCGGCGGCAGAACACGTCACCCGCCATATTGATCTGGCCGCCCTTGTCGGCGCTGCCGCGCCCTTGCAGACAGATCAGGCTTTGCCACCCGCGATAAAACCGCTGGGGCAGTCGATTGCCATTGCCCGCGATGAAGCCTTTGCATTTTGCTATCCGCACCAACTGGTTGGCTGGCAGAAGTCCGGCGCAAGCCTGAGTTTCTTTTCACCCTTGAATGACGAAGCACCAACTAAAGATGCCGACGCTGTATTTCTGCCCGGCGGCTATCCTGAGCTACATGCCGGACACCTGGCCCACGCCGATAATTTCCGCGCAGGGCTGGAAAATGCGGCAGCTGCAAACGCCCTGATTTACGGCGAGTGCGGCGGCTACATGGTTTTGGGTGGCTGGCTGGTTTGCGATCAAAAACACTGCCATAAAATGCTTGGCCTGCTGCCGCTGGAGACCAGTTTTGCCGAACGCCGGCTGCATCTGGGCTATCGCAAGCTGACACCACTTCAACCCGCGCCCTTCACCTCACCGCTGCGCGGCCATGAATTCCATTATGCGACAACCATCCGCACTGGCGAAGCCGACCCCCTGTTCCACGCAGAAGACGCCACCGGCGACGCCCTCGGCAACACGGGCCAGCGCCGCGGTAATGTGATGGGTTCATTCATCCACCTGATCTGAGCAGTTTTCACGAAAACTGATTTCAGGCGCTGCGTTTGGGTCGCAGAATATGGGCGTGTGCACCGTCATATAGCGCGCTGTCGCGAAACCCGCCCTGTTCGGCGAGGGCTTGGCCAACAAAAATCAGGGCGGTGCGGGTGATTTTCGCCTGCCGCGCCTGTTCGCGAATATTGCTCAACGTGCCGTGCAAAAACGCCTCATCCGGCCAGCCGACCCGGTATGCGATGATGACCGGACAATCCGCGCCATAAAGCGGGATCAGCTTGCGTTCGATATCGCGCAGATTGCGCACGGACAGATGGATGACCAGCGTTGCGCCGGAACGGCCGAGGATCTCCAGATCCTCGCCGGGCGGCATTGCCGAGGATTTCATCGCAGTGCGCGTCAGAATCACGGTCTGGTTGATCTCGGGCACTGTCAGTTCACGTCCGAGTTTTGCCGCCGCCGCCGCATAGGCCGGCACACCGGGGGTGATTTCATAGGCAATACCGGCCGCCTGCAAACGCCGCACCTGCTCGGCAATGGCACCATAAAGCGACGGATCGCCGGAATGCACCCGCGCCACATCCTC
>TARA_R110002049_G_scaffold239021_3_pt1 | contig 10712 bp, 7 predicted proteins | sample TARA_R110002049 | Tara Oceans TARA_R110002049 (sample SAMEA4396941) | marine metagenome | biome: Polar Biome; feature: [SRF] surface water layer (ENVO:00010504); material: water (ENVO:00002006), including particulate matter (ENVO:01000060) such as... | depth 5 m
GTCGAAATCGGTTGCCAAGTCCAACATTGGAGAGACTTCGGTGATACTTGCAAAGCGAGTTTACGTCGCCAGTCCTGCAGGCGCTTCGGGGGAAGTGACAGAAGTGATACTTTTTTCCGAGAGTCGCAGCAGAAACGGGAAACACAGAGAGACAGGTCGCAAAAAGTCTCACAAGTGTCACTTCGCCAACAGCGGCAACGGGTTTCGCGCTAATCATTCGCCTTCCTCCGTGTCATGATGCGTTACCGGTGCACCAAGTCTCAGGCCGTGAACCATATTGCCCTTGTTGCTGTGACGGACTTGGACACCGCGCGCGGCTAGTGATTTCAGTCGCTGCGTGAAGCGTGCCTGATTTCCTGTTTCAACATCCCGAAGGCCCTCCAGCTGTCCCCACTGCTGGAAGCTTTTAAAAGCCGCTCGCGTGGTCAGACGGTCGCGCTCCACGCCCGTTATTGTGACGGCGAGCGGATCACTCAGCCAGCATTCGAACGGGTCCGATACGATCACCCAATCGCGCATCACCGCATCGCTCGAAGGAAGCGCTGAATAGCCGCGTTGCCGAAAGGCTCTTGCTGCGCCGGCTATCGCCCAGGAGAGGACGAGTGCGAGTTCGTGCTTGCCAATCAGTTCACCAATTCGTTCAACGCGCTCTTCGACGGGTATTGTCCGGTTGAAGGACACGATCAGCAATCGGCGGCGAATGCCCGCATCCATGCCGTTCGTAAATGGCGGCAGGGAATTAGCGGAGTAGACAAACTGCGCCTTCGGCCTGACCGTAAATCCTGCTTGATAGTGGCGTCTGCCCGGCATGGGGTCTCCCGTTACGGCAGCCTTGAGGGCTTCAGACGCGATCGCCTTTCCGCCGATCTCGCTGGCCGATACCAGCCAGGCGCCATCAAGCATGGCGACGCTTCCATCGTATCCCAGATGGGAAGGGCTGAGTGTCACCTGCGCATTCTCGGGAACCAGGGCCCTCAGCAACGCCTGGAACTGAGACTTCCCGTTCGCGGCGCTTGCCCCATACAGAATAGCGACTTTTGGCGCAGCGAGGCGTGTGGCACAGCCGGCAAGCGTGATGCCTGCAATTTCTGCCAGCACCGCGCGCTTTTCTTCGCCTTCCGGATCACCGCGGAATACGCCTTCCAGGTAGTCATGCAGAAGGCTGCCTGGTGACGGCTCCGTAACCACGTCGCCGGTCCAGGGCACAGGCAGGATATGGCGATTCAGGTGCTTCTTGTGATGCGGCACCAGTTTGGCCTGGTCGTCTGCGAACAGGACGAACCCGTTCTGGCAAGGCACGCCGAGTTCAGGCTCATCGAAGAAACCGGGACAGTCCCGGTTCCGCAACACCAGTTTTTCGATCGCGTCGATCTTCTGACTAGACAGCCTGATCAGGCGCTTGTTGCCCTTGTTACCATACTCTATACCATCATACGGCTTGATGAAGGGAAACAATTGGCCTGAAGTGATGGTTGTCCAGTGCGTGCCGGTCCATGTGTAGAGCACCCCATCGCAGGCGATCACCTCGCCGAACTCCTCCGCCAGGTCCTCGATGACATGCTCTGCGATTTCCAGTTCGGACCCGATGATCAAGGCGTGATGCGGCGGCATGGCTCACCCCTCGGCCGACAAAGTGTCGAGCCAGGCTTCGATGGCCGACACTCGGATCAGGCGGCGGCTGCCCAGTTTCACTGATGCGATCTCGTTCGACCCTATCAATTCATACAGTTTGGTGCGCCCCAGCCCGAGCATCCTGGCGGCCTCGCTGGGTGATACCGCAAGCGGCTGATTGCGGGGCAAATGAGTGGATCTATGCATTTCGGTGAACCTCCTGAACGCCGTTGGAACACGGCGAACAAGAACACAGGGGAATTGCTTGCGGAACGCAGGGCATTCCGTCTTGAAAGCAAAGCACTCGAAGCACTTTGCGGCACCGGTCCCGACTAGCCCTTCGGATAATGCAGTCGATGCAGTGAGCGCAGAGCGTCGCTGATACGCTTGGGCTCAGGAACATCGCTCGGCGTCAAACGTCGCGCGGCAAGGAGAGGGTGAACCTGCCTCCCCATCCTGGCGGCATTATTGTTGAGCTTTCCGGCCCCGTGCAAACCCCACCAGATGCTGGCGGCATCCTCCTGCCAACTGGGCTCCGGCATCACGTCTGCTCGGCTGACCGTCTTGAGGCCGCTCGCCCATGCTGAAAGGCTGGTCTGGTCAATTTCAAATCCAGCTTCGCCCAGAGTGCAGACATCACCGAACCAGGCCAGCCGATGCCCAAATGGAAGGTTAGCCATGAACAATGCTGGTGCGACAGACAGGATCAGCGCCTGCCGGATCTGCCGGGTTCCAGACAGCGCCGCAGCCATTTGGTTGAATCCGATTGCCGATCCAGGGAAGTAACTGACCAGGACGTGCCGATATGCTTTCGCGATGGGAGCATTTCCGACGTCAAAAAGCTTGCCCTGGAAGTCAGCGGCATGTGCGAAACGGTCGAAAGGCAGATCCCTGTCAGTCTTGAGGGACCGCCCCAGGCCGCGCGTAAAATTCAGGCGGTGCATCCTGACCGCAAGAACGTCGTCTTCTTCGAGACGAAACCAGCCAGCTTCCGGACAATAGGTCTCCCAGTGACCTTCCTTGAACCTCGGACTGTCGGCGCGATGTCCGTTGTCGCAAGCGCCGCACAATGGACTAAGGATATTGCCCGCCCCCTCAAACATGCCGGCTGCATCCATCCAGTCATGCGAATCTCCAACAATGCCCCGCATTTGAGACTGGCTTCGCACCTCATCATCAAGGAGCCAGGCACAAAGTTCAGGCGAGAGCGTCAAGACTGGCCCGGCGGATTGAGAATGCCGAAACGTGTCAGGACCCGCTCGGCGACGTCCCGGTGGCGGCTCGGCCATTGTCGCTGAGTCAGGCCGCTCGGCGCCGACAGTTTGAGAAACCGGGTTTGTGGCCTTGTTTTTCCCTCGGCGGGATTGAAGCTGAAAGTGATCCCGGCACCGATGACTTTCGCTCCTTCGAACGAATGTCCGGAGGTTCCGGTCCATGCCCCGTATTCGGCCCAGGCGTCCGCACGCGAAGAGTCCCGGGCGTCGAGACGGAGCAGACCCAGCGAGCCGCGTGCCAGCGTCGCGCTGACAAACAAGGGTTCGGCAACCAATCCGTCACCCGGTTCGATCGGGATCCGGCACCGGCGCTTCAATGGGCTGAGATCCACATATCGCGCCTTCAAGGCACGTTCCGGATTGAATGATGTACCGAGAAAGGGCGCCAGCTTGGTCACCAGGCCTGTTCGCAATGTCTTGCCGCCGTGGCTGGAGATAATGTCGATGACTTGCGCTTTGCAGTCCAGCACGAGCGTTGCGCCCCATTCGGGATTGTAGGAGAGATACTCGGTCTCGATATCACCGAAAGCCCTTACCTGTTCCCGATCGCCTTTCACGTCGATGTTGCAGACAATTGCCTTGCTGTCAGACCGGTCAGAAGCGCGCCGGAAGTGACCAAGGCGGATTTTCGGAACCGGCCGCCCGCGTGATTGGAAACACGTCGCCAGGGCCGGTTTGGCACGTTCCAGCTTTTCACTGAGGTCTTCTACATCGAAGGGATCCGACATGGGAAAGCCGTTCCAGAACTGGTCATTCTGGAAACGTCGGTCATATTCAACGAGCGTCAGGGCACGATCATGGACATGCGGATGATATCGACGGACCCAGACCACCCGGTCGAGCCCGCTGATCAGCTCCGGCACCTCAATATCCGGCCAATCGGCCAAGGCATCGGAAAGAAAACGATTGTCAGGATTGGCGAGAACGGTCGAACCGGCACGGAATAATTCAAGCCGGGAATAATCATCGTCCGGAAGCTGCGCCAACGCCTGCTCCATGGCGGCTGGTTCCATCAAGGTTTCGATAGGCAAGTTGAATACCGTTCGGAGCCAGACGCGCGCCTCGTCTCCGCACTGTGCAAAATATCCGGTCCAGTTGCTCATCTGATACCTCGCGAACACAAGTGGACGCTCAAAGGGACATAGGGAGCCTTTCAAGGCCGTTCAATATCTGGGACTGCTCCACGCAGATGAGCACTAAATGTGGTGTGATAAGCCGATAAAGGCTGAGACGCGCGCTGGACCACGATTTTTGAACTGCTAAGCTACTGTCTCAGTCATTCACTTGCCTCCGTGGCTGCGGCTGGACCACGATTTCTGAACTGCTAAGCTCCACCGACCTCTCCGCAGCCGTAGCCCTCGGCTGCGGCTGGACCACGATTTCTGAACTGCTAAGCTTGAAGCTCTCTCGTCATGGTCTGATGCGTGGGCTGCGGCTGGACCACGATTTCTGAACTGCTAAGCTCTGTATCCTGTGGTCAAAGATGATGAACTGCTGCGGCTGGACCACGATTTCTGAACTGCTAAGCTAATAGGGCCTGTTCCGCCACAAACCAGAGGCTGCGGCTGGACCACGATTTCTGAACTGCTAAGCTTCCAGCGGTTTCGGGCGGCACACCGTTCGGAGCTGCGGCTGGACCACGATTTCTGAACTGCTAAGCTACGCAAGGCTTCGCTTGCAACGCGGAGCCAGCTGCGGCTGGACCACGATTTCTGAACTGCTAAGCTCGGCGGCGTATTAGGCTTTGCTGCGCCATTGCTGCGGCTGGACCACGATTTCTGAACTGCTAAGCTCCAAGCTAGACCTGGGCGCTCAGCCCAAGTCGCTGCGGCTGGACCACGATTTCTGAACTGCTAAGCTCCAAGCTAGACCTGGGCGCTCAGCCCAAGTCGCTGCGGCTGGACCACGATTTCTGAACTGCTAAGCTGCTAGGCAAGCTGGGCATACGTGCGTATCGGCTGCGGCTGGACCACGATTTCTGAACTGCTAAGCTTTGCGGCGGTCTTGGCGGGGGTCTTGGTCAGCTGCGGCTGGACCACGATTTCTGAACTGCTAAGCTCCCGCCCCAAACAAGAACAAGAGAGACGCGGCTGCGGCTGGACCACGATTTCTGAACTGCTAAGCTTTTCGCCCGTTTTGGCGTCTCAGAATATTGGCTGCGGCTGGACCACGATTTCTGAACTGCTAAGCTCGATGCTGGCATAGAGCGCTGAAAATAATAGAAATATTGCCTGGTTGTCCTTGGAAATCTGGGGGTTTTGTTAGAAAAGAACGAGCTGAGCGGGCGGTTCCTGATCGCGCGTTCGCTGATTGTTCGAGAATCGAACGCTTGTCTCATATTGTTTGTCCGTGAAATGGAGAACATGAACTTCACCACGCGGCGGCAACTCAGCTTTGATACGACGAAGATAAGTCTCATAGCTCTCTTTTCCGCTGCAAAATCTAGCATAGACTGAAAATTGGGACATCTCGAAGCCTTGGTCCAGAAGGAACAAGCGAAATTTGGTCGCCCGTTTTCGTGCGGTCTTTGTATCGACGGGGAGATCAAACATGACGACAATCCACATTAATCTGTATCCACTCAGGTAGGTTGCTTTCACGAAATTCGTCCCGCGGTTTTAAACCACGATGACTCCGGAACCGGCGGCAGCTGCAGGCGCAGTTCTTTCGAAACAAAGCTATCCACAAATGACTGAGAAAGTCGGTGAACGCACAAATGAATTGGCGACTGGCCGGAACTGGTCTGGATATCGAGGCAGATCATGCTTGCCAATCGGGCCTTCGCCATTGGTGAGACGTCGGAGATTCCATCATCCAGAAGGTTTTTGACCGCAGAATCAACAAATGGCCGGAAGGGTTCGATGACGTCGTCTGCCAAACATAGCGGATTGCTCTGACTATGATGGTGGATGCCAAGAGAGGGGTTCAGCCCAACACCGACAATGGATCGGGCGCAAGTTGCCCGCAGAACTGCGTATCCGTAGTTCAAGAGGGCGTTGATTCCCTCGGAGCTGCGATCACGACGAAACGAATCGCCAAATAGCAGCGGCCAGTAGCGTCGAGCGGCTTGAGCTTCCACATTTTCCGGGTCGCCAGAACGGACTTTGCGTTCCAATAGCAGGAAACCGGAGGACGAAGCACCGAAAGCATTTAGAGTAGCCGCTTGCATCCGTATCTTGGTCGAAACGATCTTCTGCCACATTCGCTTCTTCATCGGCAGGGATACGCCCGCCTGTGCGGTCATCCGTTTTGTTTGCAGATGATGCCCCAATAAAGGTGTGAGAACCGCCTTTGGCAAATGATTGGCATCGCTGACGACCAGGAGAACGCCGCGTTCAGACAAAGCGCAAATCAGACTGTTTGAATAAGTCGTGCCGGGAGCATGGACAATTACCGTTGCTATATCATCAAGGGGTATGCGGCCAATTTCTTGCCCATGCTCGGATACGAGCATGTGTCCACGGGACGCACTCAGGTGTCGTCCATTCGTCGAAATATCAACAACGCGTTGCATCTGTGATCTTCCTTGGAAGGAATACCACGCAAGAAACGGGCCGAAAGTTATGTGCGTCTTCGTGGTCCCGGATCGCGGACGCGACCTAATTCGTCAACATACACCTGGCGCGCCTGCGCATTCTTGAGGCGGGTTGCGGACGCCATGAGATATTTAAAGGGGTCATCTTCCTGAGGCAGGCTGTCACGCACCTTCAGCGCGCCCGACTCATTGTGCAGGGCCAGATAGATTGATCCGGATTGGCCAAACTTTACGACCCGCGCGATGCCTTCGCCTACCTTCTCATCACTGAACCGCACCATGTCGTTTTGGTGTAACCGGAGGACTTTCCTTGCTGTCGGACAGGCACGTTTGATCGGAGATTCATAATCGCCGGAATGGGCATCGAACATGCTGATCACATCCGCAGCCCAGCTTCCGTCCGGACGCTCCCACACATCGTAGCGATAGTTCGCATCGCCCTTGTAACCCTTATAGGCTTGGCCAGCCGCATTCGTAATCGGGATAACGGAAAGCGGCTCGATTACTCTGACAGCACGCATGCCTTTAAATTTTGGATCGCTCCGGGCAAACTCCACCACGGCATCGGTAAAGACCTTTCCGTCGAGGCCTTCGGTATGCTTGCGAAGGGCCAGACGTATTTCCTCGTCGCGTATCCGTGCGCCTTCCGGCTCCAAGTGCGACGGTTTTAGCGCTGTAAGGGCAACACGGTGGACAACCAGGCTGTTCGCGCGGGTATCCGTCTCACCGGTGAGGCCATAAGCGGTATCATTATGCAAGCGGCCCGCCGTCTGGTCGAAGGATTTTGACCGCATACCACCAATTGTCCCGTGGTCAGGGCGATGACTCACGACCAGGCCATCAAGGGCCCGGCCGAGGTCATCCCGGAAGCTCTCCCAGGGCGGCGCAATCGAATCGACGACATCCTGAACGCCCTTAAGTTCGCGTTGCCCGGCAGCCTTCGAGACACGCTGGAGAAGGCCGAGGGTCAGCACGCCAACGACCGCTGCGTCGATAGCATGATGCCGATGGTCCAGCCGATTTTTTTCATGAACCGTCTTGGAAAAATTGTGATCGGGCAGTAGCGAGTTGAGCCCCCAGTGGCGGCGGAGCATGGCCGTGAGGTGACCAGTTGAGACATATACCCGGTCAGGCGCGATCGCCTCCAGGTACGTTTTTGCAAGGCGTGAAAGGTATTGTGTATCGACAAGGTGGCGAGCGAGGAATCCCCCCTCCTTGTCGAACCGGTTCATGGCATCAGGGTTGAACCGCATCGCCTTGCTGGCAGGCAGCGCGCTTGCCCGCGCAACGATGCCGTCCCAGTCAGCTGTGCTCCCCCACGCCTCAAACGGGGTTTGGTTGCGCTTCTGCCGGTTGGCATCTGACATGCAGACCAGCTTGTTGGCTGAACTGTCGTCCAGCGTCCGCGACCACGGCAGGATGTGATCAACATCCACGGCTCCCGAAAATAGCATGCGGGGTGAAATCATCTGTCCGGTGTAGATGCATCGCCGATCAAGCGGATTCCCGGGATTGAGCTCTTCCCAGAGCTTCAGCAGCGCGCGGTTCGCCCCCGTGTTGGGCTGGCCCAGTTCCAGCAGAGCCCCGCCGCGCCGTTCAGCTTCCTGCTGGTCCTGCTTCTGGCGCCGTTGAATATCCTTCTTTTGATCTTCGCTCGACTTGAGGTCCCGGGCAATCTCGACGATCACTTGCTTGGGATGTCCGTGCACCTTGAGGATCTGATTGATCAGGCGTCGCAACTGGTTGAGGCCGATATGAACGGTTGGATTGGTCAGCTTGCCAATCCTGACTTCGATCGGGTCGCCGGGATCGCCGGTTCCTGGCATGATATGACGCTCAAGCACCTCGCCATAATAAGGCAGGGTGTCCATGATCTCGCCGGTCCGGAAATCGGAATGGTGCTTCAGTTCGGGGGCGTTCGCGACCGCTTCCGAGTAGACGCAGACCTTGCCGGAGATCGTGTGCGTGCTGAGTTCGCGGATGATGGCGCGCGTCGCTGTTTCACCCGTTCGGCCAAAATGCTCCGGTAGGCGTGCGCCAGCCACCGCACGGGCCCGATCCTCGCCGAGGCTGCATTCGGTCATCAGCCAGTCCACAAGCTTCTCGCCGTCCTGTTCGTCCCGCAGGCGGGCAACAATCCGGCGCTGGTCGTCTGTCGGCACCTCGCCCCAGGCTGGTCCAAACCGGGTCTTGTTCGATAGCTCTGCGAAGACTTCGTCGCCAAGCAACTTGTCGCGGCCCGCCCGCTCCTTGTTGAACACGGCGTCGCCGAGCTTCAGCGTTTTCCGCATTGACGAGAATGACACGCTTTTCTTGCCGCGAAGCAGCATGAGCAGGCGATCGCGCTGATCGGGCGTCAGTCTTTCAGGCGTCATACCGGGCCCGCGTTCGATCGTCAGGGCATTCAGTTCTTCAAGCAGCCTGCGTTTCTGGAACAGGGGGTCGGACTTTGCCAGACGGCGTTCGCCGGTCTCTCCTCCGAGAAAGGTACACAATCCGACTTCAGGCTGCTTGAGGGGCCGCTGGTAGAATATGACATCAAACAAGTGGGCCTTTCGTGCGGCGGTCATGATCTCGGTATGGTGCGCGGCCTGCGCCGTCCATATCGCCTCGAACTCGGCTTCCAGCGACGCTCTGTCCGGGTAGAAGGGGTAACCATCTGAACGGGAGCCGTCCTTTTTCTCCGGGCCTTCGCCGTCGCGCATGCGAATCCGTACCGGCAGGCCAGCTTGAAGGCGTTTCCATAGAAATTCGCCAAATGTCCGGGCGCCCGCCTCACACGTCAGCGTATCAAGCTTGATGACGGCAGAGGAGATCTTGCCCGACTCAGGGTCGCCCTTGTCGGTCTTGCGGTTGGATTTGAAACCGCGTCGCTGATTCAGATGGAACAGCGCCCGCCCGATCTGGAAAGCAGGCAACGCCTCATCCAGAGCCAGCGCGCGGATTTGGTAAGGGTTCTCGACCTGGAGGGCTTGTCTTGCCTGTTTATCCAAAGGCAGGAGGCCGTATTCGACAAGAAGATTCAGGAGCTTCGTGCGCCGACGCACATAACGGTCCCGCCGTCGGCGCATCGCGCGTGCCGCGCGCCGATCGACGGCCAGGGACATCTTGCTCTTGGGGTCCCGGCCATCAGAGAATATCCTGACGCCGATGTCCTGAATGCACGTATCGCCCAGAATGCACCAGCCAATCGAGTTCGTTCCGATGTCCAGCCCAAGCGTATAGGGATTTTGAGTCATGAGCGAACTGCCTCGGATATCCGCGACCATCAGCGAACAACAGAAACAAAGCGCATCTCGCCCCTAAAGTGAAGACTTGAAACCTCATCGCGGATTGTTAGAGTGGCATTTCAGAAATCGTGGTCTGGCCGTTAGCAAGCGTCCGATCGCACCAAATAAAGGGCAGGGCTCCGGCCTTGCCCTCTTTTGTTTCTGCCCGTGCTCAAGATCGGAAACAGACAGATTTCTGCTGTTCGAAAATACGCAGCCAGCCCGGTCCGATGTCGCAGACCTGAGACTCCCCAATTTGCGGCTGGCATGCTTTGCTTGAGGGATGAGAAACACGGCACCAGCGCGCGTACCCGTCTTGCAGGAAATCCACATCCTGGGTCTCGTAGTGACGTGCGCAAATGCAGCCTGTCGCAAACGGCGATGGCTTGATGTTCATGCGCTGCCTGCAGGCGCGACGGTGACAAGTGTAGCCGCAAGAGCCAGGTGCCAGTCTTGCGGCGGACGGGGCGCACACGTTGAAGTCGTCCAGCCGGTTGCTGAGATTGGCGAGCAGCGAGGGCTCAGCGGCCGGAGAAACATCGAACATGCAGCGCGTTTGAAGAAGCACCTTGAGGACTCTCCCGTCAGCCCGGCCCATCCGAGGCGCTGAACGCAATGGGATGGGATAGTGATCCGCAATACACGCCGCCAAAACCGCCGCTGTGGTTTTGGCTTCTTTGCGGCGGAGTGATTGCCCTGTTCATCGCAGCTGGTGCGGCCGACCAGCTCCAGCTGGGTTTCTGAGTGCCAAGCGCGACGCGCAGACGCTTTGGAGGAATGAAGCCAGGTCGGGATGACTTCGACGGTTCTTCGAAGTCCTATGAACTGCGATTGAACTGCTTGAAGGCGTTCGTTTATATCCTCCGCTCAGCCGGCGCCGGAAATGGCGACTCTATAGGCACATGGCGGGGCAGGTGGCGGGGTTGGATCAAAACAAAATCCATAATTCACTTATATTATAATGTATTATCCGAAGTTTCTGGCGGAGAGGAAGGGATTCGAACCCTCGATACGCGTTAACGT
>TARA_R110002049_G_scaffold468_3_pt1 | contig 10712 bp, 8 predicted proteins | sample TARA_R110002049 | Tara Oceans TARA_R110002049 (sample SAMEA4396941) | marine metagenome | biome: Polar Biome; feature: [SRF] surface water layer (ENVO:00010504); material: water (ENVO:00002006), including particulate matter (ENVO:01000060) such as... | depth 5 m
ATTGGCACAAAAAAGAGGGTATAAAATTAAATTTATTGAGTTAGATAAAATTCCTCAAAAAACAACACTCTCCATAATTTGGAATCAGAAAAATGGAAACCCTATTTTAAATGATGTTTTGAGGTTGCTTTAAATATTATTCTAAAATAGAATTATAAAAGTTAATTTTTATAAATCGCTGGCGATATAACTTCATAAAATAAAAAAAAACCTTTGATAATCAAATGATTAACAAAGGTTTTAGTACTCAAGGTGGGAATCGAACCCACACTTCCGAAAAAACTGGATTTTGAATAATACCCTGCCATTTCAGTTATAGTAAATACAGTGCCTCCGAGAGGTTAAAATTCGTTTTTTTAACATAACCGTATTCGGTTTTGTATACAGTAAATATAATCATTAATATTGTAAAGTGAACTTAAATCACTTTTAAATGCATAATAATGAGAAATTTCGAGCTGTAATAAATGATAAGTTTAAACTAGAGGTTAAAAATTTCTATTTACCTGACCAAACATACATCAATCATCTTATTGCTTCCTTAGATAAGATTGAAGCTAATAGTTATAAAAAATCTCATGCCGGTTTTATTTCTGAATACAAATACTGTAAAAATATTGGTATAGTGCCATCTATTAATGTCTTTGCAGAGGGATGTCTATCTCAGCTTCTTTGGATTAACTCTATTTTAGAATCAGGTCAGATTGCGACATCAGAAGTAGAACTTGATGAAAAGTTTGATTATTTAACACCTAGTATGGCTGGTAATCCTTGGGTTTTAAAAAAGGTTACAAAAAAAGGTGTACGTTTCTGTGGTGATGAACCATTTCAAGATTCACGGGTAATTATTAATTCAGAGAACATAGTAGATATTGCTTTAGCGTTATTAGTTGTTTTAGAAGAGACTAAAGAAGTAAACGACGTTAGGGTAGCTCATTCTAAGTTAAAAGATTCTACGTTATTTAGAAGTGCAGAATTACAGGAAAAATGCTTAGCAGTTTTAAAAGAAATTGAACATCCAGTATTAGCTGTAGATGGAAGTTTTATAAACAAAACGGGTATGAAGGGAGCAATTGTTGTATGGTACGACAAATGCAGTGTGTTAGGTTTTATCTCTAAAGAAATTAGTACAACAAGGAGTTTAATAGCTAAAGAGGTGATGAATATAATACCTGGTTTGTCAATTGAAGATAGTAATTTCTCTAAACTTAATGTGGCAAAAAAATATAAGAAAGAAATAGAACAAAAATTAGTCCAAATTCACAAGGAGCAATAACAAAACCTTCACAACCTTCACAATAAGCACAATTATCTTTCTTGTCTTTCACGTTACCTTATTGAACCTCTATTAACGCTTCAATAACATATAGTTTTACGTCATAATTTAAAAATATATAATTATGACACTTAATATTACATGCACTATTTTCAAGGTTTTAACATTAATTTACTCGCTTAAAAATAACTTATTGCTCTTTATTCAATGGGCAGTTTTTACTAAGAAATCACACTCTTTTCTATTAACAGTTTTTCTAATTATTAAAGAATAGTTAGCAAAAAATGTTCCAGCTCAACAACAAAATAGCATCTGTCCTTTTGGAAAGTCTAACTCTTGAAGAGTTGGAAGCTATGGTTGAGCAAAAAAAACAAATAAATAAACAAATTTCAGCTCCTTTAAAATTAACAGAGGAAGAAATGATTAAAAATTATTGTAGAGAATTTCTTCTAAAGAAGCTCTATCCACCAAAATATAAATAACAAATTAAACTCTGCAACATTTTTGGTCGTAGGTTTAGTTATAAGTATCATATAATGAGAGAATTAAGAAGATTATACTTAAACAAGAATATTAATATTAGAAACAAGAAATGTAACGAAGTAAAAGATAGTCGCAAAGAAGATGCAAAGAATCGCATAAACGTTTATGATGCCATTATGGGATCTGGTAAAACAACCGCTGCTAATATGCGAATGAAAAGTTATATTCAGAACAATCAAAAATTTATTTATGTTACACCTTTTTTAAAAGAGATACAAAGAACGAAATCTTCTCTTGGAAACGATAATATTTTTGCTCCAAAGCCAACTAATGAATATGTTCATACTGAAATTATACTTGATGAAAATGGAAATATTAACTTTAACAAGCTATCAAGAAATAAGTACAAGTTTCTTAATAAAGGTGAGCATTTTTTAAAGCTAGTTAAAGACGGTAAAAATATTGTAACTACTCATGCATTATTTACAGCTTTGGTAGCTTCTAATGCTGGTTTGTTTAACGATTATTTACTTATTATAGATGAGGTAATAAACCCTATTGAAGTGCTTAATTTTGGTCCAAGAGATTTAGAAATTTTAACAAATGAGAAGTTAATTGCCGTAGATTCAAATAATAAGGTAATTTCGACTGATAAAAAGTACAAAGATGATTCGTTTAAAACGGTATTAGCCTTTTGTAAACAAGATAATGTATACCTACAAAATAATTCATTCATTTCATTGTTTCCCATAGAGATAATTAAAGCTTTTAAAGAGGTGCAAATACTAACATATCTATTTGAAAGTAGTTTAATGGCTGCCTATTTAAAACTATCTAATATAAACTATAATATTATTAAGAACAATAGCGAACCAAAAGAAAAAGAATTAATAAAAAATAATTTAACTATTTATGAGGGGTCAAGAAATCAAAGCCCTAGGTCTAAAGATACAAATTATAGTAAAAGCCATTTAACAAAATTATCCAGTAAACAAAACAAATCCATAAAGAATGCAGTTACATATGTGTTTAGGTATGAATTTGGTTCAAAACCTAATGAAAAAGCATTTACTACTTTTAAAATTATGCGAGAAAAGTTGCAGGCGCGTGGATACATAAAAGGCTTTATTCCTGTAAATTCTAGAGCAACTAATGAATTCGTAAATATAAACGCAATGGCCTATTTGGCTAATAGGTATTTAAACCCTGCTATTGTTAATTTTTTTAAGAGCAAAGGTGTAATTATTGATGAAGATACGTGGGCATTGTCAGAACTTATTCAGTGGGTTTGGAGGGGCAGCATTAGAGATAAAAAACCAATGAATTTATATATCCCAAGTAATAGGATGAGAAGATTGTTATATCAGTGGCTAGATAATGAACTATAATTTGAAAATATCATGCTAATGAAAACAATGAAAAACTATTAAAAATAACTGATTTATACTATATTTAACAAGGATTTAAGTTATTTAAATACTTAGAAATTATGGATGGTTCAAGTGTTTTAAACATAATATTTTATCTATTACCTTATTCTTTAGAAGAAACATATAAAGGTGCTAATTTTTATTTACAAGCGAGTATCGATTAATTTTTTTTTGAGAGATTAAAATTTATTTTGCTATATTTTTTAAACTTTTCACTACATTGTGGTTAAATTTAAAAATTTATTACAATCACATCTTAGGTGAGCGTGATCTGCGAAAATGCTTTGCAAGGCTATGGAAAAAAAACATTTAAGATTGATGGGTGAAATGCAGTTATCCGAAATAGGAAGAGTTAAGTTTAACTATGGTGTTCCTGAAGAAGAGGATCAAATAAATGATGATGATAAAAATTATCTACCAATTGCTTTAAGCCTTTTTACAAACTTAAATACGTTTTACAGTGATTTGAATTTTAAATATGAACAAAGAAGCGAGGATTTAGAAGTACCTTTTAACATAGATTATATTTCAGTTACCTTTTTTGACCAATTTAATATTAATGAATATTATAATAAATATTATAATGATTTTGGACTTGAAGGAGTTAGTTTTGGTGATTTTGGGAGATCTGCACTTTTTGGTGTTGTTAGTCAAGAAAAGTTTAAGGTTTTTATTGCAAATTTAAATGCGTTTTTTAGTTTTGGCATTGAAAATAATAAAGAGGCAGTTTTTTCAAATTTAATTCTTTATATAAAAGAGTTCAAGCTATTAACAAGAGAAAGTATAATTGAATTCTCCGAGGAAGAATTAGGGGCAATAACTTCGATTGATACAATAAATTTACCTCTTGATTTTCAAATAGAAAATTCTTTATTAAATGCATTATTAGATTTTTTAAAGGAAAATAATATTGATTACTCCATTAATATATCTAACAATCACCTCGAATTAATTAATGTTTCTTATTATCAAATACAAACTATAGCAGCTAATTTTGATATTATAGAAAGTATTACTTGTTCTTTGACTACCATAGTAAAACCCTCTTCATTTAATACAACCCAAAGAGCATTTGCTTTTGAAATTAATAACGCTGAAGAAGAGTTGCCAATAATAGGAGTTATTGATACAGGAATTAGCATGAATACCCCACTTAAAGATATTGTTTTAAATGACTCAACATTCACTTTGGATGGAAATCCTTTAATAGATGAGGCAGGCAGAGGCTTTCCTAAAAGTGGACACGGAACTGCAGTAGCAGGATTAGCTGCTCTTGGACGTGAAAACCATTTAAATAAATTTAATGGAACTGTAAATGCCGATGCAAAGTTACTCTCTATAAAATTATCAAATAATGGTAGTGGATTTTATTCAGAACAAAGTATACTTAATTTGTTGTATAACGTCAAAAACAAATATCCTGAGATCAAAATTTTTGTTTTAACTTCTTGCTATAAGAGTTTTAAACCTACAAATTCTAAATATGATAGTTACACATTAGCATTAGATAAGTTTTCTCATGCAACGGATAGTATAATATTTATTAGTACAGGAAATAATGGTGAAGCTATAAATGATAATAAAAGTTATGATTTATCCTATTTTGATAACGAAAAAACTAACTTAAGCGTACCTTCTGATAGTATGAATAATATGACAGTTGGGGCAGCTGCAGATGGTCTTAATAATGGTGTATTTGTTGGTGTTTCCACCTCCAAGGAATTCCCTACATTATTCTCACGTAAATCAAATGTGGATCTTAAAAGTATTTATCCTAAAAATAAGACTAATAAGAATTTATTTAAACCAGACATTATTGAGTGTGGAGGCGATTTAGGTTATTACAATCAGAACACGATTGATTATATGGATAATTCTGCAATGAATGTTTTATCTGCAAATCCTGCAATAGGTTTTTTAAAAGATTCAGGGACAAGTTTGTCAGCGCCATTAGCTGCAAATTTAGCAGCCAAACTTTTAAAGGAATATCCTAATTTAAATAGTCAAACTATAAAAGCTTTAATTATTAACGGAGCAACTTTAAATAACATAAGATTTTCTAAACCTGTTTTACATTTATTGAACAAAACTGCCGGAAATGGTTTTATTAATTTAGAAGATACATTATTTTCAAATGAGAATTCTGCAACATTAATTTTAGAAGATATTATTAGTAATGAGGGGCAAAATATCTACCCCATTAATTTACCGAAATATTTAACTGAAGATAATTTGGGGCGCAAAAGAGGTCTATTAAAAATTACTGCCACACTTTGTTTTAGCTTTGAGCCTGTTAAAAATAATCATTTATCATATTGCCCTATTCATATGGCTTTTTCTTTTTTTAGAAATCATAATTCAGATGAAATAAACACTAGAAATAAAGATTTAAATTCTAAATTAAACAGTACGTTAAGTTGGTCTCAGAATGGTAGATATAAATCAAAACCGATACCTTACTCCAATAGACAAAAAGTTGTTTTAAATGTAAATTTGAATCAATTACTGGAAGAAAATTCAACCTTTAGTATAGCTGTTCAAGCAAGATTGACAACACAGCTCTTACAGTCAGAATTTGATGATTATGCGAAAGAATATCCATTCTCGTTAGTTATTAGAATAGAAGAAACATTAAGCGAGCCAACAAGTAAGTTGTATGATGAATTAATTGCAATTAATCACTTAGAAGTTATAGCAGAAGGAGAAGCTGATGGTACAATAGAAGTTTAATCTTATTTATTTAGCTAAAGACATTTTTTCTGCTTTAATTAGGTTTTTCCAAATGGAGGTATCTATTTTGTAGTGAACATTTTTTGAACTCCTTTCTTCATTAAATAAGCTACGTTTTATAGCAGTTATCAAAGTTTTTTGAACACTGTAGTAAGACAACCCAATAGATTCTTTAATAATTTTATTTGCATTTGTTTTTTTATCAAAAGAAAAATTACCACCTTTTAAGGTTAATTTAATTAAACTTTTAATCTCCTCCTCATTTGGCAATGAAAACCCAATAATGTTGTCAAAACGTCTTAAAAGTGCACTATCTAGCATTTCACGTTGATTTGTTGCTGCAATTACAATGCTACTTTGTGGTAAATAATCAAAAAGTTGAAGAATTGTATTGACAACACGTTTCATTTCTCCATGATCCTGACCATAATCACGAACCTTTCCTATGCTATCAAATTCATCTAAAAAAATTATACTATCATCTAGTGCGGCTTGCTTAAAAATTTTAGATAAATTTTTGCTTGTTTCACCTAATTTTGAAGAAACAATAGCTCCAAGATTGATAACCACCATCATTTTTTTTAATTCCCCAGCAATAACATATGAAGCTAATGTTTTTCCACATCCTGAAGGACCATATAATAAAAGTTTATTTGAAACAGGTAAATTATATTTTTGAAGTAATTCTATTTTTTGATGTTCTTCAATAAAGTACTTTAACTCATCATTAACTTTAGTGTCTGCAATAATATTTTCAAGTGAGTAATCAGAAGTGATCTTTTCTAAAATTAAATCTTGCAGCTCTTTATCATCAATTTTTTGGTAGTATTTTTCAGAACCAACTTTTGCAAGTCCACTTGAACTTTGCTGTCTAATTGAATCCTTTAATATTGATTGTAGCTGTATTGCAAAATTAACTTTTTTGGTCTTTTTAGAATGCTCTACCAATTCATTTAAAACAGATTGTAACTTATCCTGGTCATTATCTAGACCGTGTTTTGCAATTTCTTTTATGTAATCAAACTGGCTCACTTTATTTCTTATTTTTTTTACGCGAATATAGTGCAATTAAATTATTTGCAATACACTTAACAAATGAACTAACTCTCCTAAATATATTTCTATAAATTTAAGAAATTTCATTTAATGTAGTCATAAATAAATCAAAAACTTTAAATCTAATTAATATGTTTTTTTAAATAAATTATCTTGTGGGTAAAAAGGAGTCCCTCAGTCGATCCACTTTATTTTGTACAGCATAATTAAAAATTTTCCTACGGCTAATTTGTACTTAACATTCGTTCTGCTCCAATTTGCGCTCCAGCTGGTGCTCATTGCAGTTTCTCTCATTTACTTTACTCCATACGTTCCTCTATTCGGATACCCGTAGCTTACTTTCCTCTTAAAATCTTCTAAGGATTTGCTGCGCAAGCATTTTTTAAGAAGAAAACGCTCCTCCGTGTTTTGCGTGCCGCTCAAGTCAGGAAGACTATTTTTTTGTCACGGTTTTTAATAGTTTAATAAAATGATTTTAGCAATTAATGCCATGTGGAGAAATCAAGTGCTCAGAAAAGTCGCACACGATTCTTCCACCGCGCGCAACAGAAATACAAACATTACATTACACTCTACTTCCAAATTTCAATTAAATTATTTCAATATATTTAATTTGTTATGCTTGATTCAAACCATTGCAACGCGCATTGTTTACAGTTTAGTTGGGATTTTCCAATTAACAAAAATTATAAGTTTTCAAATTTATAAATTCATGAAAGTTATCGTAATATAACCTGTAAATCAATGCTTGCTTTCATTATTTACTGCGAACCGTTACATTTCATTTATTGCATTTCCCTTGCTTTTGCCAACGCTCAAAATAGTAGACCTGCAAGAATAGTTAATACTAAAATCAAAAACCCGCGCCAAAAAGCGTCTAACGTAGCCGTGGCATTAACTTATTCGTACCTCAACGTTAGTCATTGCCACGACATCTTCCTTCCACACGCATAGGCACGCGACTTACATCCGTTATAGATAAATGATATCCATTCAGCTGCGCTATGTTTACAGTTTCATTAGGTAATTTAATAAATATTGTTAAGAGGTTAAAATATTTGTTTTTTATAGAAACGTTTAGATTAAGAAACTGTAACAATGCTAGCTTTCATTCAAAAGAGAAATCGTTTTATTCTTCTTATTCATTTTTTAGCCTTACTCTTAAAACGATAGTAAGACATATTAATACTTTATAGATGATGTCTTAGAGGTCATTAAAAGACGTACATGTTAGCTAGAAACTACAATTTATATGAGGTTTATATATAGCGTTCCCATCCATTAAGTATGTTTACAATACATGTTTAAAAGCATTTTGTCATTTAATAATTGAGGGGAATTAGAAAGAATGCAAATATAAATGCCTTCCATCAGCCAGTGCTGTTTTGTTGTAAACATCGAGCCTTCGGTTTTTGCATAAATCTCCAGCAAATTTAATCCGTTATTCAAATATATTTTTTCAGTGCTTGTATTTATGCAAAAAAATATTGACAACAAAGCCAAGCCATTAGCACAGTCATTCTTTTCTAATTCAGCTCAAAAAATTTATGAGCCATTAAAATTTTGATAAGATGACAATGTTAACCTACGAGATTAAAACACACAAAATAGGAAGAACTTACAGTAAGCCACATTTCTATATTCTAAATAAAGGATTAAACAGTGGAAAACCAATGAATGAACCTTGTCCAAATTGCTTTGTAGTAGTTACAGAGACAAATGAACAAAGAGAATTATTATATTATTTATGTTTAGCACTTCAAGTTGGACGATATTTTAATTTCTACATTAAAGGTTCAGTAATTCCATTCATAGCTATAGATGATACAAGAAACGTCCTTAATAAAGCCTTACAGAACTATAAAGTGGATAAATGGCAGAAAAGAGTAGAAAAGCTTATAAAAATCACAATATATGAAGAGAATCTTAAGCAGCAGATAAAAGCAATAGAAAAATTTAAAATAGCACTTTTAAGAATTTAGTGCTGTGATGAATGCAAATGGTAAATACAAGTCCAATTATTTACCCCACTCCCGAAAGTATAAAGATTTATTATAATATATTTCTCGTGGAGTGGTGCACTTTAATTGGGGTAATTTTAAACTAAATACTTATGTTTATGAGACATAGTACAATTATTGTAGTACCTACTTCTAAATTCCTTTAAAGGCTCTAAAATGTGGACTTCAATTTGTTTATTTCAACAGTAAAACTTGTATAATACCAACTTTTTCAATAATAATTAATTAAATTTACTTACAAATCTTAAATTTTCAACAGCATGGTTCACGGTATTAGGCACTATACCCAAAGCCCCCCGTCCCAAAAGCCATGGAAAATGAAACTATATAGAAACTTGAAGGTAGGTCAATTCTTATTTTAATTTTTTTTGGTTGGTAGGCTGATAGTACACTTCTAATATTAAAGTAATTTACTATAATCATCTGGTAATTCTACATCTAAATCTCTCAAATATTTCTGTAAAGCCACTAGTGTAGAATGTCCTGTAATTAGCATTACTTTATTCTCTGTTTCTAATTTTGAGAAATCTTTTCTTAGTTCTCTGTATATTTTAGTGATCGAAGTATGTCGAAAAGAATATACAGTATATTCTGATCCTATGTTCAATTTTTCCTTCACTTTATTAAAACGTTCACCAAACCACTTTCTTTTACCTGATTCTTCACGTTCCCATTTTCCGACACCTTTGGGTGTAAATAGATAATCTTCTGGGTTTTTCAAATCTAACTCGTTAAGTTCATTTATTAATATATCTGGAATTATTTTTGTTTTAAGTGTCTTATTTTTTGCTCTAACGGTTAGGGTTTTGTCTTTTAAATTGATGTCTTTTACTTTTAGCCTTACAACTTCAATAGGACGTAAGAAACTGTATGAAACAAACTTAAGAAAAAGGAGAAGCAATGGATCACTTGATTCTAATTCATTGTATATTTCTTCAACTTTAGTTTGAGAATAAGTTTTATTTCTAACAGGTTGAGAATTGATTTTTTTGATTTTTTCAATGAAATTATATTCAATATAATCGTTTTCTACTAATACAGAGAATACGGCTGAGAGTTCTTGTCTATAGTTATTTCTATTACTAGAGCTTGATGATTTAAGTATGTGATTTAAAAATTCAGTAACAATTTTTTTATCAATTAATTTGATGTTGGCAATATCTAAACCTTTATTTCTCAAATATTTTTTAAAGACATTAACTCTGTTGTAATATCCTTTATATGTGTTTGTGCTTACCGTTTTTTCTTTTAATTCTAGAGCGTAATTTAAAGCACTATTAGCAGAGTATTCATTTTCTAAAGGTTTATTCTCATAGGGTGAGAAGCCTTCTTTTAAAAGGTTCTCAAGAGAGTCTCTAAGAATATTAAAATTCTTAAGCCGTTCTTTTTTAGTTTTAAATAGACGGTTGAAATTAGCGAAAATTGGGCTTTGTCTTACTAGTTTACTAGTTTCTGGATGCCTGTATGAGTAATAAACATACCAACGTTTAGTTAGGTCATAGTCCTCACCTCCATGGTATATTTTAGGCTTTGAATATTTGTTCTTCATTTTTAAACCGTATACATTTTCGTATTCGATGCAAAGTAACTCTAAAATTTTAGACATAAAAAAGTGCTTAAAGATATTTCTCTAAGCACTGATTTTAATGATGTTACATAGACATTACTGTCTTTGTACTCAAGGTGGGAATCGAACCCACACTCCCGAAAGAACTG
>TARA_R110002049_G_scaffold32814_2_pt1 | contig 10711 bp, 8 predicted proteins | sample TARA_R110002049 | Tara Oceans TARA_R110002049 (sample SAMEA4396941) | marine metagenome | biome: Polar Biome; feature: [SRF] surface water layer (ENVO:00010504); material: water (ENVO:00002006), including particulate matter (ENVO:01000060) such as... | depth 5 m
TTTGTTATTTTAATATACATTCTGAATATCTTCTCAAGGTCTTTCGGAACATCTATCTTCTTCTCCCCGTATTTCGCCGAAGTCTTGTACTCATTCAACACCATGAACATACTTGACTTCTCCTTCACTAGATAATTCGTATTCTTCTTCTGATCGTCTGATAGTTTATTGTATTGTGTTTTTGTAATCAACTCCATACCAGCCATATCATTTCTAATCGGGAGACGAACCAATAGACTATAAATTACATATACCGTTAGTAACTCCTTCTCTTTGCCTGATAGTTTATTCTGTTTCTTTAAGTCCTTCGCCTTGATCTCACTTTCCATCTGTGAAATCATTGTCTGTATTTCACTCAACTCCGCAAAATTCTCTTTCTGTTTCTCTGAAATCTTTCCACTCTGTTGATCTTCTACATATTTATTGTTTAGTGTATCTCTCAGTTTACCATATTCTTCAAGCAACTTATCATATTTATTATCATGATTAAGAGCCATCAATAATACAATAATCGCATTATACGAATTGCGTTGACTTGTAAATTTATTTCCCTTTAGCTTATCAACCACATCTTCCGGTTTTGATAGAAAATCCCAATTGTCCGATTCGAATACCTTCTTAAGTTTATTCAATTGTATCTCATACTGACGGATTGTATTAGGCTTAACATTCGGGCGTGCTTCAGTCAATTCTTCCGTTAGGCTTTCTGTATTTATCTTCATTTATATAATAGTATAGGATTAATTTTTGCTTAAATAATAATCAAAAATTATGTTTAAAATAACATTAGCATTACACTAATAGTTTCTCCTTTGCTTTATCAAAATATTCAGGTTCTAATTCCATCCCAATATAATCACATCCAAGTTCTTTACATGCTAAACCTATTGAACCAGTTCCCATAAAAGGATCAAGAACAACTCTATCTTCTCCAATGATATTTTGTAGAATGTGTTTATGTAAATCAATCGGTTTCTGTGCCGGGTGGTCTTTCTCTTTCGCCTTAACAACTTTATATTTAAATACGTCCCCAGTTCCAGTTTTAATCGGTTTCATTTTCATTCGTTCGCCACACAATATCATCTCATGTTGGTGTCTGAATGTATAGCCTAAACTACAACTAATCTTATCCCACACAAAACATCTCATCTTCTTAACGTAGGGATACAGATGAATATAAAACATTGGATAAGAATCACTATTACAATAAATTATAACTATGCCATCTTCTTTTAAAACCCGATTCACTTTCTCAATAAATCTTTTATAAAAATTCTCTAATATCCCCATCTCTGATAATGTTTTTTTATATTTAGTTAAGGTTGAAGAATGTTGCGGTGGGATATAAGGTGGATCAGTGTATAGTATATCAATGCTATTCTCTTCTAATTCATCCAGTAAATCTAAGCAATCACCCTTTAGTAGTCTTGTCATTTATAAGAGTATTGGATTAATTTTTGCTTAAATAATAATCAAAAATTATGTTTAAAATAACATTAGCATTACACTAATATATAACAAAATAACTATAAGGGAAATAATAGAATCATAAAATAAGGGATAATAATATTCTGAGTATTAGTCTCACACTAAGCATTGTATACTTCGAACATTCCGTCCGTCAGCCGTGCGACACGAAGATATTCACAATAAACACGGAGTAGTTCCGGTTCATCAAAATCTCCACTTAGATGAAGCTCTACCCCACGCTGACCAACACGACCATTCGATAGACGAGTTCCAAGAATGAAGTCAGTTCCACCCAGTTCATCATCCTGATCGTAGCCCTGATACTTAACATCCGTCAAAGCAGTCGCCCCTTCACCCGAATAAATCGGACGAGCAACAAAAGGAATACCTTCCGAGCGAGTAAATTCACTCATGACACGAGCGACATTTGATACATCAGTCGTGTATTCAAATCGGTCATTGTAGCGAATATTGTATTTAAACTCCGCAGTCTGTCCGTCAGTCTGGTCGGGGCATAGGAGAGCAGAATCACCATTGATAATTCCTTCATCATCCGCCTGACCTGTCGCGGGGAGAGTTGTGAGAATTCTTGATACTAGACGATTCGCCATACCAAGATTCCGAACGAGTCCATTGGAAACAGAAGTCGCCGCTAAGGACTGCTCATTCACACGATAATCAACAAATGAGAAACTCATATCCTTATTTGCCGCAGCAAACCGAGCCATTTCATCAGTCGCACCATAGAAAATATAATCAGCACAGAACTTAAGTTCATCACGATCAATCGTAGCCAGAGCGCCAAGACCCGGATCACCCGCAACACCCTGAACACGACCACCCGTCGCACCACCATCCTTAAAAGTAATCTCAATGTTAATCGGTTCATCAATCATGTAAAGCGGGAGCTGATGAACCTTAAGGAAGGGAAACAGATCAGACAGATCAACCATATACGTGGGAGACTCAGCCGGTTTGGCACCACGCATCTCAGCCCACGTCGGCTGCTGAAGTTCTTGACGCGAAACCGACTCCATACCATTATCAAGACCATAGTCAGACGCAAGCACATCAGAAGATTCATCATAGTAATAACCCATATTCATAACACGCCCAGTCATAAACTGTTCACGCTCCTTGTTGTTTTCATTTGTAATTAGAGCAGACTTAATCTGAAAGAGACCATCCCAAGAATCCAATTCATTGAGAGTCTTGTTTCCAATTTTAAGAACCGCCTTCTGAATGATCTGACCAATACCCAACTGCGGCTGAAAGAAAGCTTCAGTCATAGTAGCATTAGCCTGAACACTCATAAAGAGTTTAGAATGAGAATGAAGGAACCCCTTATTCTGTAGAGTGAACCGAGCAAAACCCTTGCTCGTCGCCGTTCCCTGAGTAAATACCACTGGTTCTAGTAAATCAGTCTCAACCTGCTGAATGTAATTCACCGGAATCTGTTCAAGACGAAGGAAATCAGGTACACTCTCATCGCGTCCAACTTGTATACTATCATCGGATTTTGTAATTGCTGCCATATTTTATACTTACTATCAATATAAAATATTTAATCAAAAATTTATTAAAAAAAAGAGAATAGAAAACAATTAATTATTGGACGATCTGAACGCCGTTAGGTGAGAACGCAACCTGAGTGCGAGACTTAACAAAGATATAAACGCCCATAGGATTATCCGCCTTGAGATCACTCTCAATAGAAACACCCCACTGCTCCTGCGAAAAATCTTCACCAGCTCCACCCAAACCATATTTCACACCAAGACCCATAACTGCGCCACCATCAGCAACAACATTGTAACTCTGGGGATCAGTTGTAGTCGTAGCCATATTGTAAGAACGATTCGCATTAACCGGACTTACACTGAAACGATCATGAGAGTATTCAGGCGTAATTGCTTCTTTGAAGCTGTAAAGAATCTGGGGATCGGGAAGAGTCATCTCAGCAGTAGAAGTATCATTTTCCACATTATTGACATAATCAAATTCACTTGGATATTTAGTCCCACCCTTGAGAAACGAAACTCTACGGATCGGGGCGAGAGCATCAATAGTAGTCGGCGAAGTTCCCGAAGGATATGTCGTTGCTTGTCCGTCCGCAGTTAGAGTGTTAATGTTAGTCACAGGCATAAAAGTCAAGAAAGCAGATAGAACATTGCGAAGAGCAAGGGAATACTGAATCTGGGCGTTCGTCGAGTTGATAGAAGTGTAAAGAGATGTAACCGTGTTAAATTCATAAACTCCAGTTGATTCGTTTCCGGTAAGGTCTCCAGCAGGAATGTCCGAAACTTCGCAAGTTAGTTTCAGGTCAGACAACTCATAGTGTGATTCGGTCACACCAGTAGCCACACCAGTTTCGCTGTAGAGAACATTAGCATCAGGCTGAAGTAGAAACTCAATCTGGACACCACCAAAAGCATCAGGACGAAGATTAATCATCTGACCAGACTGAACAAATCCACAAGGAATATGAGCAGAGAAGGAGTTAGATCGGGGAGCGGCAGCACCAGTGCTTTCCATAACAGACTGTCTGAAAGTCTTGGAGTTCGGGCAAATAAGCGCCGTCTGACCAAAGTGACCCATTTGGTCTTGAAGCGAACTTGTCATTGATAGGTATGAATTCATAAATTTAGAATAGTGGCGAATTGATTCTGTGATCATCTTGGACTTAACCGCTCTTACCGTTAGGGACTCAAATACATTGTAAATCCCAAGACGATTGCTCATAGTCACATTATCTCCATCAAGTAAAGGCGTCGGTGTCGGCTGAAGATTATCACTGAAGGCACTGAAACTACCAACAATGCGAATGGACGCAGGGTCTAGAAGACCATCCTGAGCAGAGATAGTGAAGGATAGAACTGGGAAACCATTCTTAAAGGATATTTTACCATTAGAAGGAATGTTGTCCGGGCGAATCTCAATGTAGCGGCTGGTCATATTTTATACTTAATCAAATATAAAATTATAAAACAAAAAATTAACAAAAATAATTCATTAGCATTACACTAATATATAATAAAATAACTAATAGGAGAAATAAGAATATCATAAAACAAGGGTTAATAATATAATGAATATTAGTCTCTTACTAATCTTACCGAATAACTTCAACAGATCCTTGACGAATAATCAAGCGATGAAGAGCGAAGACATAACTATTGAATAGCTTTCCCTTGACAGGTGGGATATTATCATCAAGGTATTTGAGAACAACCGCAAGATCCTTGCCCCGCAAGTCCATCGCACCCTTCTGACCACCAGCCGAGAAGCCACGACCAAATACAAAATTGTTTCTAAACGCCATGAAACTCTTTGGCTCAATTTCAGCATTATCAAGACATTTCTCAAGTTCATACAAATGATACGCATCAATTGATTCACGAGTAGCCATTTTTCTAGTAGAGATTTCTCTGCTTGGAACACGCTGACCATCAATGGTATACTGGATTGCCGTGAGTCCATCAATGATTCCAGTGTAGCCCGAGCGTGACGCGGCGAGAGAAGTATCATCAGTATTCTTAAGAGCAACATTAGAAACGCTGTAGTCCGATCCCGCAATAGAATAAGTGCCAGAAGCAGAGATCAACTGAGCCGAAGTATAGACAGTCGAATCCTGTGGAACAACCAGCAAACTTTTCGCCCGAGAATTCTGTGCGAAAATCTGGAAAGTTGTCTGACGATCGGAAGCCAGAATAGAATGTTTGTAATTAGTTACTGACGAAATATCAAACTCAATTGCCTTACCTTCCCTTACTTTCTGGAGCATCCCCCTTTCATAACCCGGATCAAGATGAACTTGAGAGACAATTAGATTTACATTGGATACTTCATATGTAGCCGCATACGAAGTCTCAGCCGCAACCGAAGTTGAATAGAGACACCAATTATCCGTAGTAGTAATATTTACAGAACTCTCAACCGCAGCTGTAAGAATTACTTCAATAAGACCCTTGCCAGCATTAGCAGTAGTAGAAAGATTAATTGCGCTAATATTAGCATCAGCGCTGAATGTAGTATTAGAGCCGTTATTTGCCCCGACACACATTCCAATACGCTCACCAATAACAAAAGGAAATCTTGCGACACGATCCGTGCCACTTAGGTTCTGATCACCCGTAACATAAAATCTATCAGTAGCACCAATCGCACCGGAGCCCCAACTTACCGGAGCATCAGTTCCGTTAGTAGAATGGAAAATCGGGTTTAGCGTTGTACGAACATCACGAAGAACGCTGTCCAACTGCTTGATTACTCGGGGGGCATCATTAAGGTCAATCTCAATGTAAAGACCATCGGTCATCATAACTGGGAAGATAGTAGTAGAATTTCCAAAAATTCCAGTATGAAGCGGGATACAGCATTTAGCAGTAAGGAAAGACGCATCATCGAACGCTTGAGCCGCCGCCTGATTTCCAGAAGTCCGCTTGAAATACGGATTAGTTAGAGTATTAGCCATACCAGTTCTGGACGAACCCTGATCGCCACGATTACCCGGTTGCCATACAGCCGACCCTTCTCTCAAAGCTCTCATGTTCTCAATACTAGCGTCCTTATCATAATCATATTTTACAGCAACGTAAGAATCATACGAATTAATTTCTTCTAGAAGCTGACCGCGAGAACCATCATAGATGCGAATATTTCTAATTAGAGACGAACCACCCATCTGATCCAACTGAAGCCGAGTCGGTTTCTTTCCCGCAGGAAGAGAAATCTTAACGTTGAAGTCAAGGTATGTCTCGCGACCATCCATAAACTTCGTCGAACTATCTACGAAAATCTGAACCTTCTGTCCGGGTTTGTAGGATAGACCATTTTCGGAAGGAATAGAAATTTTAGTTTCACCAACTTTAACCGAATCATCAGCACGCCAAAAAGAACTCATTTTATAATGATAAACAATATATAAAATAATAATAAAAAAAAACTAAAAAACATATTTACATAAGGATGCTTTGCTTACTGAACTCTACCCGTAACTTGAGTTTGAGCAGGGGGCGCACTTTCAGTCTGAAGAGTCTGAGCTGCTTTAGTTTTATTAAGAGCCGCTGCGCTTGTATCCGCAGATACGCGATCACCAATTTCACCAATAATCCCACTCGTAACAGAAGCAATGCCACCAATTAAAGCAGCAGGCGGGAATACAGTTCCAATAACATCCGCAAGAGCGCCGCCCATCTGTAATGCGTTCGCACTCTTCTGTTCCCAATTATTTCCCTGTAAATGAAGACCCCCCTTAAGATCTTCATACGCATCTAACCCAGCCGTAGCCGCCGAACCAAGAGCGCCAACACCTTTACCAATAGTTGATAGAGTGTCTTCACCAATATTTAATGCTGATGAAATCCCCTTCTTTAAACCTAAACCTGCTTCTTCGGTTGTTGCTTCAGTATCATTTAAAGAAGTCCCAGTCCTTTGATTAACAGGTTCGGGTGGTGGACTGGTCGTTGTTTCAGTTGGTCGAGTCCAAGGAGATTTGACCGCACTTGCCTGTACTGTAGCTTCAGTATGATCAGCAACATTGGCTCCTTTTGCCGTGCCTGCTGCTTGTGCTGCTCTATAGTCTTTATAGTCTTTGATTGCCGACGGCATCTGTGCCGTGTGCCATAGTCCCGTTCCAGTATCTTTAATCTGCTGAATATCATTTGCGGTATTTTGCTTATCCTTCAAACCAGAAATCGTATCAGATACTTGTTGATTATGATCTTGGACTTGTAAATTGTAGTTTCTCACATTCTGAGTTCTCATATTTCCATTTGCGATCGCCGATGCCGAAGTTGAATAAAGGTCGTTCATTTTATAACTAATGAAAGATTAAAAAAACAAGTAAATAAAAACTAAATTATTCTATGACTAATTCTTCTGATTTTTGTGGGGGATAAATTTGCTTCTCGAACCGAATGAATGCTTGGGCTGGATTTTCTGAGAGTTTTAAATATAAAAATGAATATCTATCTTTCATTGCTTCTTCATAGAGTTTCATGAAGCTGTCTTCGCCCCCAACCATATCTCCGTATTCTTCGGCAATCTTCACAAGTTCCTTTTGATTTTGTTGCTTACAGATCACGACATCAGTCGCGTTGTTACGAATCATACCAGCAACAGCCCTGAATGACTGAACCGCAATAACATAAAAATCAATGTAATGCCGAAAACGAGTAGAAAAAAATGAGACGTCATTAGTTTTCTTAAAGTCCTTAGTTAAGACATCGTCCATTACCAAAGCATACGTCGGGCGATCTTCTTTATTTTCATATTGTCCTTGACTTTTCATAATATCAGCAATGATCGTATCATCATATCTATCAATACAATCAAAATGCTTTGATAAGATTTTTCCCTTATTATCAGTATTCAACGTTGTAGATACAAATTTAACAACATCGAATTTGTCTTTATAGAAGTCTGGATTACAAAACCAGTTTACTAAGAGATTTGACTTTCCGCTGCGTACACTTCCAATGATTAGAGTTAATGAAGGCATCTGTGGTAAGTTCTCGTGTATGTCTGAAAAAAGTTCATTCGGGTCTTCATCTCTGACCTTTAAAACAACGGGGGGTTTTTTCTTTGTTTGTGCTTCTTTAGGCATTTATCTTATCTTAGATAATGTTTTTTTATATCTTTTAATCAATAATTTACAAAGTTTTTTATCGTCTTTCGGTTCGTATCTTGGCTTACCCCCAGCATTAAGATGTTTGTATTCTTTCATCCAATTACCCTTTGAACCATACAACCCATAAATGAAATCATCACAGAACCATGCTACGATTTGCGGTGGATAAACAAATCCAAATAAATCTAGATGAGTCTTATGAAACATAAACTGAGTAGGGATATTATCATTGTTTGACCAACCAGCAGAATAACCAACATTATTGTTTCGTTTGAGTTGATCAATAAATACTTTAATCCATTTATCATTTTGATCAAATGCGATGTCGTCCCCACACACCATAAAATAATCGTGTCCGTCCTTTACTGCTTGTTTTCCAAGTTCAGTCCATATCTTACAGGGATTACCTTTTTCAGAACTAAATGGTCTCCAAATTAAATTCATCTCTTTATGAGTTTTCGGTAATTCTATTTTGCTATATAATTTATCGTCTGAATCATATCCGATGTAAATATCAATATCATAATCATTTGTTTTACATTCTAAAGACCGACATAGGATTTGGTTTAGATATGATTCATCGAACGATTCCCATTGGCGTTTGTTTGATGTAGACGGAACACAGAAGCATATCTTTTCTTTATTTACTTCATTGTTTATCAATTGAGTAAGTTTATGTAGCTCAACCGTTTTGATATAATCGGATATTGATTTCTTATCATTGTAATTAATCATATTGCGTTTGTGATTAGGAAACATCTTAACGATAAACTCAAAAATATAACCCAGTTCCTTCCATGAAGTTTGATGGACTGTTGAGCCATTCGGCACATTATAGTTGTCTCCTTCTCTTTGATAATCATTAAAGAAATAGTTTGGATTTTCTGAAGGTGTTTTTGTAATGATTAGAGAGCCGTCTTCAAGCTTCTTTGATTCAGGGATAAATTCTACATAGTCACAATCAAAACCGGCGCAGTAAATATTTTCATAATGATCAATAGCGGTTAGAACCGATGCTGACCCAGAACAATAATTAACGCAAAATTTAAAGATAGTTGCGTTGTCAAGAATGATGTCTTCAATAAAGATGATTGATCCGTCCTTAGGGTAATCATGCCATATTGTCTTAATTTCATTTGATAGTAAATATAACTTACATTTCTTTTTCATTACAAATTCTTTGACTTCTTCATTCTTCGAACAAACAACCTTATCAACATTAACATAAATATCAGGATAGAAATCAACTTTGTCCCAATAGCGAAACGCTAAACAACAACCGATCACATCATAGACATCTCTATCAATAGATAGAAAATCAAAGTGTTCTAATGATTTTCCATTTCCAAAAACGATTACTGAATTATTCATATAACATAACTTAACAAATAAATTTTAAACTTTAAACTTAATCAAACTTAGTGTAGTGCTAATATCTCATTAAGCTTTGTTTTGATTTCTTGTAATTCTTGATGTTGTTTATCTATCTGTTGTTTCAGTTTTTCATTCTCTTCCTTTAGATGAAGCACCTGTAGATTCTTAATAGGGGCTACTGTTTTCTTATTAAACTTACTACGAAGATTAGTCATAGTAGCTTCGTATCGTATTCTTTCATCATGGGGGACTTCATCGGGGTCATAATCAAAAAAACCAATTCTCCAATTAAGGTCGTGCCATTGTTCACAAGAAATATATACTCCTTTATCTATCTGTTGTTTCATTTGTTCATTCTGTTTCTGTAGTTGAAGATTCTGTTTCTTTAGACTCATCTTCTCTTTATCCACAACTCTCTTACGCTTTGTTAATAGTTTTTCTTGTCTATCTATTTCATTTGCGATTGATTGATCTTCTTTATCCCATTGCGCACCGCGAATCCATCCCCATTGTTCGGATGTAAGACTGATACTATATGTCGGTTCACTCATCTTGTTCTCTATACTATACATAGATAATGAATCCTTAAGTATGTTTTCTACATTAGCGTGAGACTAATAATCAATTAATTATTATCCTGTAATTATCAATATCTTAATTTTCCTTATAGATATATTATCAAATATTAGTGTGGTGCTAATATCTGTTTCAGTCTTAGAGTAAATATAAATTTATAACATATAGCATCAGTTTTAGACTTGAATGACTTCTGATACTGCTTACCATCTACTCTCCTTATAAATCTCCACCTTATAACAGTTCTATCATATGTAATATACTTGTGTCCCGATTTATTATTTTTACAATAATTCATGTTGTTGATGTTGTAGAATAATAATCAATCTATAAGTGTTTTCTACATTAGCGTGAGACTAATAATCATTATAATATTATCCTGTGTTTTTAAAGTTTCTATTTTTCCTTATAGATATTTTATCAAACATTAGTGTGGTGCTAATAACAAGAATCCCATCTATTGTTTAATCTTCCATTCGCATTCCTGCTTCCATATCCGGATGTTTGTGGAGCAAGCTTATTCATAATTTCTTGTTTTTGAGACTCTAACTTCTGCTGTTTCTTTTTCTCTTCCTTCCTTTCTTTTCTTAGTAATTCATATTTCATTATTGCTTCAAATTGAGCGAGTTCTAAGTCCGCTTTGGTTAATCCATTAAACCC
>TARA_R110002049_G_scaffold146274_1_pt1 | contig 10687 bp, 10 predicted proteins | sample TARA_R110002049 | Tara Oceans TARA_R110002049 (sample SAMEA4396941) | marine metagenome | biome: Polar Biome; feature: [SRF] surface water layer (ENVO:00010504); material: water (ENVO:00002006), including particulate matter (ENVO:01000060) such as... | depth 5 m
TTTTTATCCATCCTTTAGGAATAGCAATAGCGCCACCACCATTATTATCTCCCTTGTCCAAACACCAGGATCGCATGATCACAATTTTTTCCTCATTGTTCACCACCATCCAACCAACTTCTTGACACAAGGCTAACGGTGCTTTTATAATTTCTTTTATTTCTAGCCATCCTGTTTCTGTATCCCGAGCATCCAACCATGTCACACGGACCATTGGCACTTTATCTATTTTAAAGTTTTCCATGCTATTGAATGCCTCATTTTATTGGCTAAATTTATTTCAGCTTTGTGGTTTAGCTTTGCATTAAATACTACTAATCTGTTTGATTTGTATTCAATTTTTTTTTCATTTTCAAAAAGCAAATTGCCTTTATATTTTTTATTCCATTCATCTGTAAAAAACAAAAAAGTATAATCACCATCATCTGAGTGTAAAGAACCCTCAGCTCCTTTAGGATAACAATTAACATAAGACCTAACTAATTTATAAGGTAACGAATATTTCTTAACAAAAAAATCAAATAAAAATTGATGTGATATATAATGAGTTGTAGAGCATCCAAAAAATGTAGGAGGTTGCCACTCAAAAGAATAATGAGGTTCCCATTTCATAGCTCTTATTTCTTTTCTAATAAAATCTAATAAATCTTCGCTAATAACATTATCAAAAATGTTTACATTTGTTTCAATCATTTTAATAATTGTTTTTCTTCTTCTTTTTTAATGAGGTGAAGATTAAATGACACGGATCTTCTTTCTTCATTAGGAGTTCTAAAAGGATAGACACCATGTGCTAACCAATTTGGAAACAAAAATATATCACCCACTGTAGGTGAGTGTTGAAATTTATGCCCACTAAATGTTGAGGCTCTTCCATCGAACCAACATATATCACCCACTGTAGGATAATGATCTTCTTTTGCATACTCTTGAGGTAAACTTGGGGGAACACGTAAATAAAACACACCTGATAATTGACCTTCATGAATATGAAAAGGATTAAAGTCCCCTGCGTATTGAGAAACTACCCACATAGATTCCATAACCATCTTCCCTACAAATTCAGGTTTAATAGTTTCATTAGCTGGAGGAATAGAAATATAAGATTTAACCATCTCTCCTATAAACCCTATCATAGGAAGAAACTCATTGGTATCCATCCACTCAGTAGGAAAACGCACTTCTTGTTTAACATTTCCTGCTAATGATCCTGAATGATCAAATTCTTTTGAAAGTTTTTCATCATCCAACATTTCTGTAGCTTTCGTATCCATTAATTCAATTAAATGTTTAGGAAGTTTTCCCTTTACTATTGTGGGACCAAAAGGTCTAACGGCGTCAAATTGTATTACTTCTTCTTCTTTAGGCCTTTTCTTTTTTGTCATTATCTTTCTTACCTTTCGTTGCTGCTTTTTTAAAATTTTTTATATTTTTTTCCACAAATTTCCACTCCTCACCCGTTAAAGGACGCCCGGCACTAGGATAGGAGGGAACTGTAATTATAGTTGGAGAGTTTTTCTTAGCCATCATTCTTTCCTTGTTTTGGTTTTAGCTATAAATATGTATTGTCATATAGCAATATTTTGCCTATAAATATAGAATTAAATTGGCGTATTCTACAAGTTTAGCCTTCTTGCTTATATTACCTACAATCATGACTTGCAAAAGGAGAACATGCTAAAGAAGATTTTTAAAATGGCTAAAAAAGCCGCCCCTGTAATTGGTGCAGGACTAGGATTTTTATATGGTGGACCGATGTTAGGCTCCGCTATTGGTGGTGGACTTGGAAGTTTAGTAGCCGGAAAAAAACCAGAAGACGCTTTAAAATTTGCAGCAATGGCAGGACTCACAGGAGGAGCTCTCAGTAAATTTGGAAATCTTACAGCCGGTCAAGGACTAAGTGGATTATTAAGTTCAGGTTCAAAACCTGTTTATACAGATGCCATTATGAGGGAAGGAATAAAAAAAGGCACAGTTAATCCTGCAGCATTAAAAACCCCTAGTATATTTAGTAAAGGATTAGGTTTAATAAAGCGCAATCCTATACAAAGTGCTTTGCTTGGATTAGGACTAGGAGCCGCAACACAAGGTGGGGAAGAAAGTGAAACAATAGATATTGAAAAAGTATACGGAACACAAAGTCCATTTAGAGATTTAGGTCAAGCAGATATTGGACCAAATAAATTAATACCTTATGGTAATGTAAATAGTCCTTATGGTTTTGCTCAAGGAGGAATTATTAGTTTAGCTGAGGGAGGAGATTTTCCTCGTAAAAATGGACCTATAGCAGGACCAGGAACCGAGACAAGTGATGAAGTACCCGCAATGCTAAGTGATGGTGAGTTTGTTGTGAATGCAAAAACCGTTAGAGGGCTTGGTGCAGCAATGGGAGCAACAGGAAGAGAAGATGAAAGAGATAGAGGATCAAAGTTCCTTTATAGTATACAAGATAATTATGGAGCTAAAGCGTAATGGTTGAAGTTTTAGAACAAAGAACTCGGCAACCCGAGTACATAGAAAAAAGAGCAGAGCAATTATTAACTTCTGTCTATGGTGATCCAACAGCAGAAAGAAGAAAAGATGCCGAAGGTAATTTTATTGAAACAGAAGAAGACTTTAATTTACGTAAATTTGGTAGAGCAGGTATCTCCCAAGCTATTCCAGGTTATGAATTTGCAGGATTTACTCCCGAACAACAACAAGCATTTCAATTAGCTTCAAGTGGAATTGGAAGTTATGCTCCTTATCTTCAACAAGCACAACAACAAGCAGGACTAGGAGCTACAACACAAGCTATTGGTGCAGGCACCATGGCTCAGGCTTCTCCTTATTTTCAAGCTGGAGCGCAAGCTATGCAAGGAGGAGCGCAAGCTTATGATCCTACATCAGCGCAAGCTTTTATGGATCCCTACCAAACAAATGTTACACAAGAAGCATTAAAAGAATACGAACGACAAGCTGATATTGCTCGAACAGGTTTAGCAACTTCCGCACAAAAAGCAGGTGCTTTTGGTGGATCTCGAATGGGTGTTCAAGAAGCAGAATTAGATCGCAATCTTGCTGATATAAAATCACGACGTGTCTTTGAAGACATGTCACGAAACTATCAACAAGCACAAGGTGCAGCGATGGGTTCTTTTTCTGATCAACAAAAACGTCAATTGGCATCGGGTCAAGGACTAGGTCAATTAGGTCAAGGACTAGGTCAATTAGGTCAAGGATTTGGACAGCTTGGATTAGGCCAAGCAAGTGTAGCTAAAACTCAAGCAGGGCTCGGGGCTCTCGGCCAACAACTAGGTCAAGCAGATATTCAATCTTTACTAGGTATAGGTGGAATGCAACAACAACTAGGTCAAGCACAGATGGAAGCAAACAGACAACAACAACTAATGGCGCAACGTGAACCTTATACTAGACTAGGATTTGCAAGTGATATTCTTCGGGGTGCTCCAAGCGGACAAATTCAATACACTCAACAGCCACAAACTAATCCATATGCGCAAGCTCTAGGACTTGGTATTGCAGGGCTAGGAGCGATGGGTCAATATGGCCAAGCATTTCCTGATAGTAGAATAGGAAGTTTTTTTTAATGAATAGAAAAGTTTTAAATAGACCAATGTTTGCTCGCATGAGAGACGGCAGTATTAAGCCAGTGCAATATGCACAAGTAGGTTTACTCGTTCAAGGTGGTAAAGCTTTAGTTCCTTATGTACCAAGAGGATTAGCTGCAATTAAAAATACTTTACCCGCCATTATATCTGGAGGAAGAAATTTAATAACTAAAGGAAAAAATTTAATAAAAGGAGGAGGTGGTGGACCAGGCACGGCTGTCGGTCCTTACTTAGGAGGAGGCTCAACTCTTACTAAAAGTAAAATTCCTTTTTGGAAAATGTTAGGTTATGGCACAGCACCTATAGCTATTTCAAGTTTAACTGATTATTCAGAACAAATAGATGAAACAGAAACTCAAAAAAATGATAAAATAAGTGGCGCTCCTGGAGGATATCCTGATAAAAAGAAAAAGAAAAAGAAAAATGGAGAGCTTGATATATTAGATAAAGAAATTAAAAAAGGAACCTTAGATGATCTTATTACAGAAAGAATAGGTATATTTGAAAAACATTTAGGAGACGGAAGAGATACGGTAAAAACAGGGGGCTTTGCAGCTTTGACAGAATTTGGTTTAAATCTTGCCAGTGCAAGAGGTGGAAACTTTATGGATAAGATTGCTCGGTCTGCTAAAGATCCATTAAAAACTTTTACAGCCATAGGTATGGCGGCAAAAGATAGAGCGGATAAAATAAAAATGGCAGGAGTGAAAGCAGGTATTGAAGCAGAACAAGCAGCATTAGATAGAGCCGCAGAGGCTGATCCAGAGGGTACAACTTTTCAAAGAAACTTAGGAACATTAAGAACTATGTTTACAGATAAGGATGGTCAACTTACTATCGCTGAAGAAGACTTAGTTAACATGGCTAAATCTGGAGCAACTACAAGTAGAAAAGAATTTGCCGCACAAATTTACGCTAGTCTAGGAGGAACACAAAATCCTAGCACTCTAAAACAATACACAGATGCTGATATTGTAGGTATTATAAACAAAGGGTGGGCTGTTATTTCAGGAGAACAACCAGTTGTAGAAGAAGTAGAAGAAAAAAAAGAAGTCATATCATTAGACTAGGAGAGTAAATGGCTCAACTTTATACATATCAAGGGCAAGAATACAGCCTGCCAGATGGTTTATCTAATGAAGAAGCCATGGCTAAAATAAAAAAACATTTAGGAGTAGATGATGACCGAGCAGGATATATAGCATCCGCAGGAGCTGGTGTTGTATCTGGAGTGGGTAAAGCTGCAGAAGGACTCACGACCCTCGGTACAACCTTAATAGATCTAGGTGCAGGAACAGAACTTACTGACAAAGTAGAAAAAGCTTTTGATGATAATGATTTTTTAAATAAAATGGAAAATGTCGCTGATGACCGTTGGACAGGTAAGGTAACAGAAATTTTAACTCAACTAGGTGTGCCTGGAGGTATAGCTTTAAAAGGTGCTAATGTTTTAATTAAAGCAAAAAATTTAGGAACTCTTTCAAAAACAGCAGCAAGAATGCCTACTCTTACTCGTATGGCTGCAGTTGGAGGTGCAGAACTTGCAGCAAAAACCGAAGATCTAGGTACATTAGGTGATATGATGGGCTTTGGTTTAACAGAACAAAGAGAACAACAAGGGGAAACTGGAAGAAAAGAAGCAATAAGAAATTTAGAAAATAGATTTAAGTTTGGTTTAGAAGGAGCATTAGGTTTTGGTTTGTTTGAAAAAGGAGTAATTCCTTTATTTAAATTTGCTTGGCAAAAAGCAGTACCAACAGCTAAAGGAATAATTACCAGAAGTACTGGAGGTCCTGATCGTGTAACTCGTATGGTAGATGAAACTAAATTAGAAGATTATGTAGATCCTGTTTCAGGTTTTACAAAAAAAAGATCAGTAAAGACTGGTAGAAGAGTTCCTCAAGTTACACAATTAGAAGAAGGTTTTCAATTTAGTGCTAATAATATTCTTCGTTGGTTTGATAATAAAGTTTTAGCAAACTTACGGGCACGAGGAGTTCAAACTCCTAAGATGTTTGATGCTTGGAGAAAAAGAGTAGGTGCACAAAGAGAAGCATTAACCGAAGCAAATAATTTAGTAAGACAATTAGAAAATGATGTCCAAGATCTTATAGAACCTTTAGGTGGAGCTTTAGATGATGTGGGTTTAAAACGACGAGAAGAAATTATGGAATCAATTTATGATTATCTTACTGCTCCTAAAAATGCAAAAGATGCTGCTAAAATTCCTAAAGAATTAATTGAAACAGTAAATAAAGTAAGAGCGCACGTAGATAATTTAAGTGATACTTTAATGAAAAATCCATTAGCTGTAGCTCACAATGAACCTTTTATTCAAGCAGTAGCTTCTAACATAGGAGAATATTTAACACGAAGTTACCGAGCAATTGGAAGTTCAGATCAAGTAAAAAAAGAATGGACAGAGACTCTTTATAATACTGATAAAGGAAGAGACATTATTGAAAAAGCTAAAATATTTATAGCGGAAAAAAATCCTGGTGAATATGGAAAAGTTATTGGTTCAAAAGAAAACAAAAGATTTGTACCTTTTAGTGGTCCTCAACGTGAAGCAATGGATGCAGAAATTACAGCTATATTAGAATCAGGAAAAATGAAAAGTTTAGGTGGTGTTCTTGAACGTTTAAAATCAGTTGATGGTGAAATATTTAAAACAAGACAACAAGTACCAAAAGAAATACGTGCTTTACTAGGAGAAATTAAAGACCCAAGTATACAATTACTAGAGACTTCTAACAGAATAAATAATTTTCTTACTTCTTCTAAATATTTTAATAAGGTACTTGATGATGGATTGGGAAAATATATTTTTGAAGAAGGAACTATAAGTCAGGGAGGACAAAAGTTTATGAGAGAAATAATAACTGACACATGGAATCCTTTAAACACAAAATTTACTACAGATGAAATAGCAACCGCTATTGAACGTATGTCTGATATAAACAAAAAAACAGGAATGTTTGATAGTCCATTATACAACGGACTTCTTCTTGCACCAAAAGCTTTAATACAAGAATCTAAAACTACATTATCTCCTATTACTCACTTTAGAAACGTGGCTAGTGCATTACATTTTTCAGGAATGAATGGTAATTTATTTAACCCTGCTACTTTTATAAAAGATTTTAAAAGATCTTTTGATATTACCAAAGCTATAACCAAAGGACAGTTTGAAACACAGGCAGGCAGGCGATTATATAAAGATACTGTTGGCACTAAAAAATATGAAGAAGCTTTAAATCAATATAAAGAAATGCAACGATTAGGTATTGTTAACACAAGTGCAAGACTGGGAGATTTAACAAGACTGTTAGATGATATGTCAACTGGGTTAGAAAATTTAACATCCGAGGGACAGTTTTATAATATTCTAAAGCGTTTTAATGAAAGAACAGGATTAAAAAGAGTAAGAGAAGGCGCACGAAGTCTATACTCTGCGGAAGATGATTTTTATAAAATACAGAACTGGTTTGCAGAACAAAGTAAATACAAAAGAGTTTGGGACAAATTACGTAAGGATAATCCTAATGAATTTGTTAATAAATATGGCGAGTTAGCAAGAGATAAATATGGCATTACTAATTTATTGGACGAAAAAAATTATAAGAAATTTGTAAAAGAGTATGCTGCTGAAACCGTTCGTAATAACATTCCTAACTATGATTATGTAGGAAGATGGATTAAAGAAATACGTAAACTTCCATTTGGAAACTTTGTTTCTTTTCCGGCAGAAATTTTACGCACAGGTGTTAATACTATTAATCAGGGAGTAAGAGAATTTGCCGATCCTTTAACAAGAGGAATAGGATTTCAACGATTATTAGGTGCAGGATTATTTGGTGTAGGCTCAGGAAAAATAGTTCAAGAAACAGCACAGTTTATGACAGGTGTTAGTAATGAAACAATAAATTCTTTACGAGAATTTTTACCAGAATGGTCTCAAAATTCTACACTCATCCCTATTAAACAAAATGGTCAAATATATTACATAGATTACTCGCACAGTAATGCCTATGATTTTTTAACTAGACCTCTTACCGCTGCGATGAATGGAATAAATCAAGGGATAACAGATGAGAAAGCACTAACAAGCGCAGTTATGCAAGGAGCCATAGAGGCAGGCAAAGAATTTTTTGCTCCATTTGCTTCGGAATCTATAATTACAGAATTTTATTTAGATGTTTTTGCTAGAGGTGGGGGAACTAAAGACGGTGTAAGAGTATGGAACCCTGATGATAGCCCTGGTGATATAGCAATGAAAACTATGATGGAGTTTGCTAAACGAGCGGCACCAGGTTCTCTTAATCAAATATACCGAACTTATCTATCAGGCGTAGGTAATGTTCAAAAATATAATCGAGGATATAAACCGGTTAATGAAGCATTAGGACTTCTTGGTTTTAGAATACAAAACCCTTTTATTGAACAAGGATTACAATTTAAATCTAGAGATAATCAAAAAGCAATAGATAATGCAAAATCTGTTTTTGAAAAAAAAGCACGAGATGGTGAGGCATCACCAGAAGAAATAGTAGCTGCATACGCAGAAGCTAATGAAAGAATGAAAGAAGCTGATAAAATATTATATAAAAAAATTAGAGCGGCAGAAAATTTAGGACTAAGTAAAAGTGAAATTATAAAAACATTAAGTAATCGTTTTTCAAAGTCTAAAGCTACAAGACTTATAAACAACAGAAGCAATCCATTTAAACCATCTGAATTTAGTTTAAAAGTTATACGAGAAAATGCTATGCTTAGAAATAAACCTGATCCATTACCTACTTTAATGAATTTAATCTCTCCAATTTTTCAAAATTTTGGGTTAAGTAATTTATTTGATGACCCAGAAGGATTGTTTGATAAGCCATTTGAATTTGATATACGAGAAGAAGACAGAACACCTAATGTTGTATATCCATCGGCTCAAGATGCATACGGCGCTGATTTAAGTGCTCTTCCTCCAAGGATTCAACCTAATATTCCTACTAGTATAGGCAACGTATTTAACCAATCCGACGTATCACAACTTGCAAAGAGTGGGGATATTGATATAACTGAAGCTATTGCAGCAAGGAGAACCTAATGGCTAGAATGAGAAAAACGAAAGCTTCGAATAAACAAAAGGCGAAGACAGCGAAAAAAGCGCAGATAAATAGGCGTGCTGCTTATACTCAAGACCTAGCCCGTAGTGGTCAATTAAAAAATAAAAAAGGTAATATAGCTACTGGAGGCGAAAGCACAGGGCGTGAAGCAGGAATAATAGCTTCTCAACAAAAAAGCCGTGTAAATAAAATAAAAGGACTGGAGCAAAGTGTTGGAAGTTTAGATCGTCGTATACAAAATGCTCTTGACAACAAAGATACAGATACAGCTAAAGATCTACGTTCTCGTTTAAATAAATTTACTGATAAGCTTGGATATGAACGAGCAATTTTACATGATGGTGTTATGCGTAACAAGGACGGAAAAATACTGAGAAGTACTTCAGGTAATCCTCTAATGAATACCAGAGGCAGAGAAGTTTTTGATGAAACAAAAGACCAGGACTTTATAGATCCAACAAGAAAATTACGAAACATTGGTGGGGATGCTTATGGAACTATGTATCCAGGTTCCGACGCACTACAAAAAGGTCTTAAATATTTATTTAAAGATTATAAGAAGAGACCAAGTAAATACAACCTAGAAGATATGCCGGGTGTTCGTTATCCTTTAGATGAAGATTATGGTAAAGGAGAAGGACCAACTTTCTTTGGGGGAAGAAGCAGAGATCCAAATTATAAACAACCTTATTTTTCTGTTCCCGACACCGATGTATCCATATCTGATTTTGTTGCTCCTCAATATTACGATACAGGCCCTCTTGTGCCAAAGCTACATCCAGCAATAGATCCCAACACAAGATCAGAAATAATGAATGAAGGATATGAAGATATTATAGAATCAGGGAGACAAGATTATGAAACTTTATTTAGTGAGTGGGAAAAAAATAAATTAGATCAAGAGTTATTAAAGAACATAAATCCAGAGTTTTTAGACAAAGATGGAAATCCCATTGATCCAGTAAAAATGCAAGAATTAGAAGATTTATTAAATGCAGATTTAGAAAAACAAAAAGCATTTGCTAAAGAAAGACAAAATAAATTTTATAATAAAGATGGTATAGAGGTAGGCGGTGAGGGTAATCTTTGGAATACACTAAAAGAACTATACAATTTAGGAGGGTTTATGTCAGGAGGACAACTACTTAATAAGTATGTATTAGAACCAGGAGCAAATGCTTTACTAGGAGAAAATCAAATGGTTCCTATTGACCAAAGTGAATTTAATCCTGAAAAGGTTGACTACTCACAAATAACAGAAACACTTAAAGGACCAAAATATAATTTAAAAGACGATCAAATTGAAGCATTACTTAATTACAATCCTAATCTTTTAGATGATAGTGATATTAATTCAACTTTAGCAGATTTTTATTCTCAGTAATGTTAAGCATTCGTGATTGGATATGGATAGCTTGCATTGTAGCGGGTGTAGCCTTCACGAATGGGATGCTTTCCTCACGGGTCACGGCTCTTGAAACAAGTATTAAAGATTTAGATTTATTGCGTATTGATGCACGACTAGCAGTGATAGAAGAACAAGTAAAACAAATAAATAAAAAATTAAATTAATTACTTTGCTGCATTATTGATGAGTCTTTCTTTTGTTTTTTCTTGCTCAATTGTTTAATGCTTTTTTCCAAGACATCAATCTTACCTTTCACATTTTCTATTTCAATAGAAAGATTAAATGTTTGATTTAAATTCCATGCGCCTAAGCCAATAAGAGCTGACGCTATAATTCCAATTATCATTCTTTCCATAAAAACTCCTGTTTAATTGTTAGTTGCATTGAATCTTTTGTTTGATCCTTACTATCATTAGCCTTATCTACTTCATCCTGACCATAGGTTGTTGTTACACTAGTTTTATGAGGTTTCATTGATAATCCTTCATACATGGTACAACTTACCATAAATAAAGTTAGCAGTAAAAGAATAATTTTCATGCACCTGT
>TARA_R110002049_G_scaffold183679_4_pt1 | contig 10682 bp, 9 predicted proteins | sample TARA_R110002049 | Tara Oceans TARA_R110002049 (sample SAMEA4396941) | marine metagenome | biome: Polar Biome; feature: [SRF] surface water layer (ENVO:00010504); material: water (ENVO:00002006), including particulate matter (ENVO:01000060) such as... | depth 5 m
AATCATTGTTGCTAATATTTTTATTTCCTTTAGCAATTGGTGCGCAAAATAGTTCAGAAATATTTAGAGCAGCAGGAACACCACACAATCCAAAAGTTCAAATTTCATTTAATAGATATTATACTTCTGAAGGATTAGCGGCATTAGGTAAAAAAATAGCAGATGCACACCCTGATTTAGTAAAAAGACAATCTATTGGTAAGTCTGCAAAAGGTAAAGATATTTGGATGCTGGCAATTACAAATTATAAATTAGGAACTGCAGATAGAAAACCAGGGTTTTATTTAGACGGAAATATTCACTCTAATGAAATTCAAGGAGGTGAAATTAGCATTTATACGGCTTGGTATTTAACAGAAAACTTTAATAATAACGATTATATTACAAATATGTTAAATGATCGTATTTTCTACATTGTACCTACTATAAACCCAGATGCTAGAAATGATTATATGAAAGAACCAAACACAGGTAGTAGTCCAAGATCTGGTATGATTGCTTTAGATGATGACAGAGACGGTAAGTTTGATGAAGATGGTTATGATGATATTAATGGAGATGGTTCTATAACTAGAATGCGTAGAAAAAATGATGATGGAAACTATATTGTAGATCCATTAGATCCTAGAAAAATGATTATTATTGGACCAGATGATGTTGTAACAACCCAACGTTATGAATATCTAGGAAACGAAGGAATTGATAATGATGGTGATGGAAGAATAAATGAAGATACACATGGTTATTATGACCCAAATAGAGATTGGGGTTGGAAATGGCAACCAGACTATGTACAACGTGGTGCATATAGACACCCTTTTTCTTTACCAGAAACTAGAGCTGTTGCAGATTTTGTTTTAGCACACCCAAATATTTCTGGAGCACAAAGTTTTCATAATTCCGGAGGAATGATTTTACGTGGTCCAGGTGCACAAGAAGACCTTGCAACCTATAATAGACAAGATATTAGAATTTATGATGCAATTGGTAAGAAGGGAGAAAAAATGTTACCAGGTTATCGTTATTTAACTGTTTATAAAGATTTATATTCTGTATTTGGTGGCGAATTAGATTGGTTTTATGGTAGTAGAGGAATTTATACTTTCACAAACGAAATTTTTACTCCATTTGCATATTATAAAAAGAACGGAAGAGATAGAAATCAAACTTATGATTTTGATAAAGAATTGTTAATGGGAGATGCTTTTACACCTTGGAAAGAATTTGATCATCCTACTTATGGTAAAATAGAAGTTGGTGGTTTTAAAAAGAATTTTGGTAGAGCTACACCAGGTTTTATGTTAGAAGAAGAAGCTCATAGAAATATGGCATTTACATTTTATCATGCACATCACATGCCAAATTTATCTATTTCAGATATTTCTGAAAAGAAAATGGGTGGTGGATTAAAAGAAATTACTGTTACAATTAAAAACGACAGATTAATGCCAACACATGCAAGTCAGGATTTAAAATACAAAATTACAAGACCAGATTTTGTAAGTATATCTGGTGTAAAAGTAGTTGCTGGTATGTTGGTTACTGATGCAGATTTTAATGTTACAGAAGAACAAAAAATAAATCCATCTAAAATGAAAGTAAAAAATATTCCTGGAAATGGTGTTGTTAAAGTTCGTTGGATTGTAAAGGGAAATTCTAATTTTACTATTACTGTTGATAGTGCCAAAGGAGGTATTGTAAACAAACAAAGTAATTAATACTTTATAATTTTAATATAAAAAGCCCATCTAAAAGATGGGCTTTTTATTATATTAAGTTCAGGTAAATTGATTCTTTTACCAATCTATAGGAAAATAATCTTTTAAAAATTTACCACACCAATGTTTACCTGTATTAATTCCATCAATTAACGGATCCATAACTCTAGCAGCACCATCTACAATATCTAAAGGAGGCTGAAAATCGTGTACTTCTTCTTTCTTCTTAGACAATTCTACAGGATCTTCATCTGTAACCCAACCAGTATCTACAGCATTCATATAAATACCAGATTTAGCAAACGTAGAAGCAGAAGTATGTGTTAACATATTTAAAGCTGCTTTTGCCATATTTGTATGTGGGTGTCTGTCTACTTTCTTAAACCTATGGAACTTCCCTTCCATTGCAGTAACATTAATAATATGTTTTTTACCCGTATTTTCTTTCATCATTAAATTAGACAAACGATTGCATAAAACAAAAGGAGCAACAGCATTTACTAACTGTACTTCTACCATTTCTGTAGTTTCAATTTCACCTAATCTTAAACGCCAACTATTTGTTTTTCGTAAATCTACTTGTTGTAAATCTGCATCTAATTCTCCTTCAGGAAAAACTTCTGCAGTTTGTAAAGAATTATCAAAACTATAAGGTATTTGAGATAATTCAGCAGAATTACGTAAACCAATTCCAGGTTCTGGCCCATGCCAAGTTACAGGTAATACGTTATTTTTACTTGTTTTAGAAGTTGAAACACTTAAACTAGATAATTCATCTAAACAAGCTTCATGATCTCTTAATAAAGTCTGTGCTAATTTTGGTAATTTATCTATGGGTTTCTTTTCATTTTCCATTAAATGGAAATAAAAACCAGAAGGCCTTCTTACAGTTTGAGCTGCATTATTGATTAAAATATCTAATCTATCGTATTTCTGTTCTATATAATTACAGAAAATTTCTACACTTGGTATGTGTCTTAAATCTAAGCCATGAATATGTAAACGATGGCTCCAATCTTTATAATCATCTTCTTTTGCAAAACGAATTGCAGAATCTGCAGGAAACCTAGTTGTTGCTACAACTGTTGCGCCAGAGCGTAATAACATTAATGTAATATGATATCCTATTTTTAAACGAGAACCTGTAATTACAGCAACTTGGTCTTTTAAATCTGTAGTTTGAAAACGTTTTGCATAATTTAAATCTCCACATTCTGTACACATTGTATCATAAAAGTGATGCAACTTGGTGTAAACAGTTTTACAAACGTAACAGTTTCTTGGCGATTCTAATTCTGGTGTATCTTCTGGTATTGCTGCTGCACCTAACAATTTAGGCGCTACAAATAAAGCAGCTTCTCTAGCAGAACGAATTCCGGTAGATTTTCTAGCGTGTTTATCGCTTTCTATTTGCTTACGTTTAGCCGCCTTTTTAGCATCTTTTCTTCTACGCTGAAATTCATCTCTATTTGGTCTAGACAATTCTCCTGCAACTTTAAAAAGTGCTACTCTTTGCTCTTCTGGTAATTCAAAAAGTTGATTGGTATCTTCCAATAATTTTTGAATTGTAGCAATACAAGATGCTACTTCTTCGTTTTTTTTAATATCGCTCATAAAATGCTAGCACTATTTCTTTTTTTTCTTTTTTGAAATTTCTGAATTTGTATTCGTAGTTTTTGTACTCGCTAAATAATTAGATAAAATTTTATCTACCAATTCTTCTTTTGTTAAATGATGAAAAATGGTTTTAATCTGAGATTTAAAATCTTCGGAAACTTCTTTATTTACTTTTGTTTTAAATATTTTCTTAGCCCATAATAAGCCATTGTTTTCTTCAATACTTTTAGCATCTGCCTTTTTAAAAGATTCGAATCTAATATCTAATTCTTTTTCAAAGTCGCTAAGATCTTGTGCTTCTTCTTTTTGAATAATAGTTAAAGACAAACCACTTGCTCCTGCTCTAGCAGTTCTACCACTTCTATGCACATAAGCATCAAAAGTATCTGGTAAATGATAATTTACAACGTAAGAAAGATCTTTTACATCTATACCTCTAGCAGCTAAATCTGTAGCTACTAAAATATCTATGTGTCCTTCTCTAAATTGGTCCATTATTCTATCTCTAATACCTTGTGTTAAACTACCATGAATTGCACCAGAAGAAAACTTATTAATGGCTAAGTTTTTTGCTAATTTATTAACGGCTGCTTTTGTTTTACAAAAAATAATACCTCTTTGGCCTTGTCTAGAGTTTAGAAAATGCATTAAAACATCTAATTTTTCTATAGGTTCTACAACTACATATTTATGATCGATACCTTGGTGACCAACTGTAGCCATATTAGCTTCAATTTGTATTACTTCTTTAGACATGTAATTATTTACCATTTGTCTAATAGATCCTGGCATTGTTGCAGTAAATAATAAAGTTCTTCTCTTTTTCGGAATTTCTGCAATTATAGCATCTAAACCTTCTTTTAAAGCACTAACCATTTCATCTGCTTCATCTAAAATAAAGTAGGCAATATTTTTAATATCTACAGCTTCTCTTTTAACTAAATCTGCTAACCTACCAGGTGTAGCTACAATAATATGCGTAGCTTCTTTTAAACGATCTATTTGTAGTTTTATAGGAATTCCTCCACAGATTGTAGCAATAGAAACCTTTGGGCTATGTTTTGCAAAAGATTCTAAGTTACTAGAAATCTGCTGCCCTAATTCTCTTGTTGGAGCTAAAATTACTGCTTGTATATTTGGGTTTTCTACATCAATTAATTGTAATAATGGCAAACCAAAAGCGGCTGTTTTACCAGTACCTGTTTTTGCTAACGCAACAACATCTTCGTGTTTACTTAAAACAACAGGAATCACTTTTTCTTGAATTTCTGTTGGCGTAGCAATATTTAAATCTGCTAAACTCTGTTGTAATTCTTTATTAATTCCTAAATCTGAAAACTGTTTTGACATGAAAATATTTTTTTGCAAAGGTAATAACAGTTTTTATTGATTCTGTTTTTTATAGAGAGTATTATTAAGTTTTAATACTAATATTATAGAGATTTTCTTGTTAAACAATAAAATTAGAATAATTGTTTAATTGAAATTATAAAATTTAAATATTTTGCATAAAAAAAGCCCATCTATTATAGATGGGCTTTTCTTGAAATATATGGATATATATTAGATAACTTTTACGTTTACTGCGTTTAATCCTTTGTTTCCTTCTTGTAAGTCGAATTCAACTTCATCACCTTCTCTGATTTCGTCTACTAATCCAGAAATGTGTACGAAGTGATCTTTATCTACTCCTTCTTCTGTAATAAATCCGAATCCTTTAGTCTCGTTGAAAAATTTTACTGTTCCTTTACTCATGATAATATAATTTAATTTCTAATATTTAGATTACAAAGATGGTGCCATTAAATTAGATAACCACCATAAAACCAATATATATTCTAAATAAGATGATATTATTAAGTATAACTAGCCAAACAGCGATAAATAAATAATATTATACCCCGTAAATTCTTACTTTCTTCTTTTTTAAACGAGAATTGTTTAGTTTTTCTTCTAATTCTGAAGCTAAACTAGCAGGAACTGCTACAAAAGCACAATCTTGTTTTAATTCAATATCTCCTAATTGATCTTTGGTTAATTTACCTTGTTTGATAAATAAACCAGCAATATCTCCTTTAGAAATCTTATCTTTTCTACCACCAGAAATAAATAAAGTTTCCCAAAAAACAGGTTTTCTTTCTGCTTGTTTAGAAATATCTTCTATTGGTGCATTTTTAATAAACTCTGGTAAACGTTCGTCTTTCCATTTTAAAACATAAGCAGTTCCTTTTGCAGAAACTCTTGCTGTACGTCCGTTTCTATGCGTAAACTCTTCTATTTCTTTAGGTAACTCATAATGAATTATATATTTCATTTCTGGAACATCAATTCCTCTTGCAGCTAAATCTGTAGCAATTAAAATTTGATTGGTACCGTTTCTAAATTTAATTAAAGAACGTTCTCTATCTTTTTGTTCCATTCCTCCACTAAAAGAACCATGTTTAATTCCTTTAGTTTCTAAGAAAGTACTTACATTATTTATACTGTCTTTTAAGTTACAGAAAATAATTCCTTGCTGGTTTCCTAAATGATTAAGTAAATGTAACAGCGTGTTTAATTTATTTTTTGCTGGAGAAACTACTGTTTTTATTGCTAATTTAGATTTTGTGGCTTTTAAATAATTAACCGTATTTGGTTTATCTAATCTTACAAAATCAGGAATCTCAACGCCTTGTGTTGCAGAAGTTAATATTCTTTTATTTAACGCAGTAAGTTGATTGATAACTCCTCTCATTTCATATTCGAAACCAACTTCTAAAGACTTATCAAACTCATCTAAAATTAAAGTTTTAATATGGTCTTTAGAAAATCTTTCATTTGCAAAATGATCTGAGATTCTTCCTGGAGTTCCAATTAAAACGGCTGGTAAATGTTTTAATTCTATTTTATCTTTAGACATTGGTCTACCACCATAAACAGCATTTACTTTGTAACCAGAACCCATAGAACGTAAAACTTGTTCTATTTGAATTGCCAATTCTCTAGATGGAACTAAGATTAAAGCTTGAATTTCTTCAATATTTGGATCTAATAATTCTAATAAAGGCAAAGAAAAAGCTAATGTTTTTCCTGTTCCTGTTGGTGATAGTAATATAGTATTTACATTTTTCTTTATAGTTGCAATAGCTTCCTCTTGCATAGGATTTAACTGACTAATATTCAGTTTTTGTAGTATTTCTTCTTTTCCTTTTATCTCGTTCGCCATTACTTTGGTATTAACTTTTGTTTTTAAATAATGCACAAAGATAGTTAGACTTAAGTGGTAATGGATAAAATTGTTAAGGAATTGTAGTTCTTTTCGCTAAAAGTGTAAAAAAAGATAGAAAATAATGTTATTTTTTGTTGATTTTAAGCTTCAATTAAATAAAAATCTGAATATACTTTGGTAAAATGTGCGCCAAAGAATAAAATTAAACTAGAATAAGAAACCCACAACATTATTAAAATTACAGAACCTGCAGCACCATATGTAGAACCAGGATCCATTTCTGTAAAATACCAAGCCATTAAATATTTACCTATTACAAATAAGATAGCTGTTACGGCTGCACCTACTTTTACTGCACGCCATTTTACAGTTTTACTTGGTAGGTATTTAAACATTGCCGCAAAAAGTATATAAATAAAAAGAAGGGACAATATAAAATCAAAAATATAGATGAACTCAAATAAATTATCTGGTACAAATTGCTCTACCCTTTTACTAAACGCACTAATTAATGCTGTTAGAACAAAACTAATTAGCAATAAAAAACCAATAATTAAGATAAAACCAAAGCTTTTAACTCTGCTAATTATCATTTTTAAAAGACCATTTGTGTCTTTGTTCTCAGGTACTTTCCATATTTTATCAAAAGCAGATTGTAGTTGATAAAATACACCTGTAGAACCATATAAAAGTGTACCAAAACCAATTATTGTAGTAAAAATAGAAACAGTTTCATCTCCTCTATCTAACATCATTATTCTTATAGATTCTGCTGTTTGTATACCAACAGCTTTTGTAATTTCATCTAATAATTCTCCTTGTACAATTTCTCTACCCCAAATATGACCTACTAAATTTAGAATAATTACCATTAATGCAGGCAAAGATAAAATAGCATAATATGCAACAATAGCACTTAACTCAAAAGGTTCACTTTCTAACCAGTTTTGTCCTGTTTTTTTTAAGACCTTAGGAAAATCTTTTAAGACTGTTTTTATCTGCATTATACTTTTTTTTATTGATGATTTTCTAAAAATAAAAAAACTTTCAACTTTTAAATTAAGCTGAAAGTTTTTTTTGTTCTTTTATTTAATCTTCTCCTCTTGCAGGATATCCTGCTTCTAAAATATAATCTATTCCGTTTAAAACATCATTTAAATTAGGTCTTCCAAAAGGCATCGATTGTATAGATTCCCAATACATTTTTTCATCTTTATCTATTAAAAACAAACCAGGTTCTGTAAATTGCTTTGGTTCTTTTTCTTTAATACCATTAGAAATAAATAAGCCCCAATTTCTGGCTTCTTCTATAGAAATACCATACCCTAAAGGGATATCTTCAATAGCCCATTCCTTATATGTTTCCTTTGCAATTTCTTCAGTATTTGCACTTATTGCAATTAGGTTTACACCTCTTTCTTTAAAATCGCCTACTTTTTTTTGTAATTGTTCTAATTGTTTTTTACAAACTGGGCAATGTTTTCCTCTATAAAAAAAGATTAACGTAAAATTTTTTGGTTTCTGTTCTTGTAAAGTCCATTTTGTATCATTTACTAAGTTTACAGTTAATTTCGGTACAACTTCTCTTGGTTTTATCATCTTTATCTAGTTTGTGTTATTCTTTAATTTCGCTTAAATCTACAGTTTTATTAGAATAATCTGTATACCCTTTTTTTCCTGTTGTGTAAAAGGTATCTTGATCCCAATCTGTTAACGCAACATCTTGTTCAAAACGTTCTACTAAATCTGGATTAGAAATAAAAGGTTTACCAAAAGCTACTAAATCTGCAAAACCATCTTCTATTACTTCGTTTCCAGATGCTTCATCAAAATTAGCATTAATCATTAAAGTACCGTTGTAAATTGGTCTAAAATGTTTTGCTATATTTTCTACAGCATATTTAACATTAGAAACATCTGTAAAAGGTTCTGATAAATGTACATAAGCAATATTGTAATCATTTAACTTTTCAATTAAATATTCAAAAGTTGGTATGGTTTCTTTACTCACTTCCATTCCAAAAATTCCGTGCAAAGAAGGATTGAACCTCACTCCTATTTTATTTTCTGGAATTGCTTCTTTAACAGCATCTAAAACTTCGAAGAAAAAACGAGTTCTGTTTTCAATATTACCTCCATATTCATCTGTTCTTACATTAGATGTTTCATTAAAAAATTGATGAAATAAGTAACCGTTAGAAGAATGAATTTCTACACCATCAAAACCTGCTTTAATAGCATTAGAAGCGGCGTTTTTAAAATCTATAACAGTTTGTTTTATATCTTCTTTAGTCATTTCTTTAGGCGTAACAGTATCTTTTTGTCCTTCTGGAGTAAATACTTTAACATTTGCGTTTACAGCAGATGGTGCTAGTGGTAAATTTCCGTCATGAAAATCTGGATGTGATATTCTACCAACATGCCAAAGTTGAATGTAAATTTTACCACCTTTTTTGTGAACTCTATCAGTTACTTTTTTCCAACCTTTTACTTGTTCTTCGCTGTAAATACCTGGTGTATTTATATAACCTACAGCTTGTTTAGAAACTTGTGCACCTTCTGTAATAATTAAACCAGCAGAAGCTCTTTGTTCGTAATACAAACCTTGTAAATCATTTGTAGGTATATTACCTTCGTTGTTTGCCCTACTTCTAGTCATAGGTGCCATAACAACTCTATTTTTAAGAGGTAAATCTGTTATGTTATTAAAGTTTTGTAATAAATATGCTTTTTTCATTTGTTTTATATCTTTTTATACTGATGAGTTTTTTCTTTTTTTAATAATAGAAAAATTAATAACTCATCATTTTACCTTTTTTCTTTGTTAATTGTCTATCTAAATCGTTTATAGATTCAGAAATAGAACTTGTAAAATTATCGTGACTAGCTTCTGCAAATAATCTAGGACCAGGAACACTTAAACGAATGTTACAAATCATTCCTGTTTCATCAGAAGAAGTGTTTTCTGTTTTAAAAAACACATCTGCTCTAATTATCATTTGAAATTTAGTATATAAACTTTCTAGTTTTTCGGTTGCAAATTCTTCTAATCTTTTACTAGCTTCTACGTTATGGTATTCAAAATTAATATTCATAATCTCTTACATTTTTTAATTAATAATTAAATTCTCTAGTGTAAAATTAATAGTTTTTCTAAATTATTATTTGCCTAAATGCTTATTTCTTTAACTCATATCATATTATCTTTAATTTTTGAATTGTCTTTTATATTTATACTTAAATTTGTCTACTTTCAAATAAAAAACTAACACAAATGTTAAAGAAAAAATTAAAATCTTTTAATATAATTTTAGCCTCAGGTTCTCCAAGAAGACAACAGTTTTTTAAAGATTTAGATATCGATTTTTCAATTCAATTAAAAGAAGTTGAAGAAATATATCCTGAAGAATTAAAAGGAACAGAAATAACAGATTTTTTAGCAGAATTAAAATCTAAAGCATTTACAAATTTATCAGATAAAGATGTATTAATTACTTCAGATACCATTGTTTGGTTAGAAGGTAAAGCTTTAGGAAAACCCAAAGATGCTAAAGATGCTTTTGCTATGTTAAGTGCATTGTCTGGTAAAAAACACGATGTTATTACTTCAATTTGTATAAGAAATAAATCTTTTAAGAAGGTTATACATGATATAACAACTGTTACTTTTAAAGAATTATCTGCTGAAGAAATTAATTATTACATTAATAATTATAAACCTTTTGATAAAGCTGGTGCTTATGGTATACAAGAATGGATTGGTTTTATAGGAATAGATAAAATAGAAGGAAGTTATTTTAACGTTGTTGGTTTACCGGTTCATAAACTTTACAAAGAATTAATGGCTTTGTAAAGCTAAAAAAAGTAATACATTTAGTTAATCTAGAAGGTTTAGGTACATTATATTAAAAAGTCTTGCTTCTAATCTCTCTTTTCTTTTCTTAAAGAGAAATAAAAGTTTATTTTTACGGAAATTTTACAACACAACATTTTACAACTTTATAATGAAAAAATACACGTACACAGAAAAAAAAGACACTCGTTCAGGTTTTGGTGATGGTTTAACAGAACTAGGAAGAACAAATCCCAACGTAGTTGCTTTATGTGCAGATTTAATTGGTTCTTTAAAAATGGATCAA
>TARA_R110002049_G_scaffold127263_3_pt1 | contig 10678 bp, 8 predicted proteins | sample TARA_R110002049 | Tara Oceans TARA_R110002049 (sample SAMEA4396941) | marine metagenome | biome: Polar Biome; feature: [SRF] surface water layer (ENVO:00010504); material: water (ENVO:00002006), including particulate matter (ENVO:01000060) such as... | depth 5 m
CGGCTGAATGCAAAAGTCGGGGCAAGGGCGGGAGGTCCTGGCCCATTCGCCTTGTATCGTGTTCTCGGTATCCTGAATTCTGCTGATCTCGGCCGGACCGCCGGTTGTCTGCACAGTGACGGACGGCATGTCCCTGGTGATACGCACCGTGACTTCGGCCCCCGCCACGCCAGCAACAAGCATCAGCGTGATCGCCAGCACAAATATCTTCATGTTCGGTACTCCTTAAACCCGCGATTTGCAGGGTTTACCATAATCGACAATTGAATATGCGTCATGGAATTTCAACGCATGGCTCAGCCAGCTCTTATGTGGTCGGCCTGATTGCCACTCTGCTGAAAGGCATCGACACGCCACTGCAGGCACTCTTCGGCTACGCCTATATCAGCGCGGTTCTGACAGCCGGTGCCGGTGGTTGTCGCGGTGATGTGGTATGTGGTGCGCCGCATCCGGCGCACGCCGCAGGATGAGAATTAGGGTTGGGTTTGGGGACTTAGCGAAAGTCGTTTACGAAGCGTCGGTTGGTCCACTTTGCGGGCGATGCAACTGGACCAAAAAATGACCGTCGGTTGTCGAAATGGGCCGGGAGCGGTTGTTCCTTGCAATTTTGATTTATTCGATCTTACCAACCCAAAGCGGTCAATCAATCTACGCATTGGTCGCCGGATGGAGGGATCACGCGAGGCATTGCCCTGATGAAAAGAGGGGTAACGTAGTCTCATGCGTGTTATATTTCCACTAAATCAATAGACTAGTTAAGATATTGGATGACTGAGAAAAACTCTGAGAGCAAAAAGCAGAACCCAGTTAAAGAGCATTGCCCGACGTGTGACGGTGAGCGCACATGCGATATTCACGGTCACGTTTACGTGCCTTGGCATTGGGAGGATCGTCAAGGCAACTCCATGAGTGGCGGCGTCGATCATTCATTGCTGCAATGCCGGGGATGCGAAACTGTATTCTATTTAGACGATAGCTGGAATGAAAACGATGTAGACCATTGGTATGACCATAATGGTAAGACACAGGGTGAAGCAGTACGCACAAAAGTCACACACCCAAGACCTGAGAATAGGACAAAGCCGGTCTGGTTCGATGCAATCGGCAAGATTGATGCGCAATTGCAATACATTCTTGATGAGATGTACGTGGCTTACAACAACCAAGCCTACATCCTTACAGCCATTGGGCTACGCACCGCCCTCGATCGTGGTACTGAAGTGTTAAGCATTGATCCAGCCAAGACATTTGCAGAGAAGTTGGCGGAACTGCAGTCGGGCGGATGGATTGGAGCAACAGAGCACGATATTCTTGGAGTGATAACGGATGCAGGAAATGCTGCTGCCCATCGTGGTTGGTCACCTGATGAAACTGATGCCACACAGCTTTTGGATGCTATGGAGGTCTTTCTGCAACGCGCATTTATTGTTGGCCAAAAAGCGTTAAGCATTAGAAATAACATCCCTGCTAAGCCAAGGCGTAAGAAGGCGAAGGCACCCGCTAAGACAACCTGAGTGGCTGTGGTATTTTGTCGTCAGGCTCGCAAGCTAGCAACTGTACTGCGCAGCATTGGTCTGATCAGTGCGATTAACGTATATCGTTGCGTCCGCTTGATGGTGGTTAGGACATTGGGTCCGTCCGAAACAATCTCCGCACCGCTTTCGCCTTTACCGCATTTCAATCCATAGGTGCCGCAGATCGATTGGGTCCAATTTTCCGGCCCGATCATGTCGAGAACTCAGGACAGCAAGTCTCTCAGGAGGCTCATGTCGGCGCAATGTAATCTGATCTCCTGTCGTCCAGTTGACGACTTTTGCACGGGACATCGCCCCGATCCACCGATCGATTTTGGCATGCCAGTCTGAAATCGAGCCGCTCTGAACAAAAGCAATCATACCGCCGATGGCGTGCGCCGCGCCGTGATGACCAGCTTTGAATCGGGCGACGCCTCCCGTGCTCTTATGCCTGTTGTATAGATATTCCCGCTTGTCTCGCCCAGTTCCGCGCGGAGTAGGTAAAAGCTTGCATTCGATCGGCAGGAGAGTGTCGAAATCGATGTGCTTTCGGCCCTCTACCCATACGACACAACTCAAAGGAGCAGCGATAAGATCGATTTTCCGGCCCTTTTTCACAACATCCGGTTCCTCGACACGGAATTGAAGAAAATCCCAGCTCGAATGTCGTGCGCGGCTGATCAAATGGGCACAGAGCTGCGAGGTCAGCGCAGTTTCGGCCGTCTCCACCTTCCGTCCTGGTCGATCGCGCCATATGGGCAGTTCTGCGGCAATATAGTCGAGCAGGCTTATCAATGACGTTGCCGCCAAATGAATGCCTTCAGCAAGCGTACCAGTATGGATGCGTGTCGCCCCTTCGTCTGCCAGCATCTCTAGAAACCCTGTTCCCGCAAGTCTGCAAGAGTCTCATCGGCATCGCGAAGGGCCACTGAACGAAGCCAGTACCGAAGTCGGTCAGGCTTGAGTATGAAGATGAACCTATCATCATAGATACGAGCCATCCGCGTGATAGATAAGGTCTCGCTACGCTGATCCTTGAGCAGTTGATCCAAACGATCATTCAAAAGATCAGCTCCGGTCCATTCAATCGATCCCTCTCCGAAGCAGAAGGGAAAGCAGATCACGCCAGGCCAGAACTGGTGAGGAAGTGCGACAAGCGGCGTACTGTTATAGACCGTATTGACCTGCCGCATATAACATTCGGCGTAGGCCGCCAGCCCATCGCCAGCGTGCTCCCTGAGCACAGTTGCATCGTCACCAAGGCGAATCAAATCGCTTTGGAACTTGACGATATCTTCGGCCAGAATATTCTCGTTATCGCTTAGGTCAAGTGTTCGGCTTTTGGGAAATGGAATAGCCTTAATATCTGCCCCGGACAGGGAAGTCGCTTTTCGAGAAATCATCCGGATACTCGTAATCGCAGTGTAGGCTTTCAGGCCGATGGTCTCTTCACCTAGGTATGCTGCAACACGGTCGAGATCGTCGGTCTCTCCACTCGGATCAGCAAAGCCAAAAATCTCACTTCTAAACGTCAAATACTTTCCAGACCACACGGCGTGCGCGAGACTCTGATGCTTTCTGACCGCCAGATAGGGAGGGGTGAATTGCGCCTTCGTTCGTGGAGCTTCAATTGGCTTCTCGGCCACGTCTGTAAAGCGCGTCTCGTCTATCCGGTTGTCAGATAGAGCTACCGGCGGGAACACAGGTTTTCCGATGATATGTTCCGCCGGCTTGGAAATCTGCCTTGCACCGTCGATAAATCCTTCACCGAAAATCCATCCGAGCTTTTTGGCGTGTTCTGCAAGGGTCGGATAACCGTTCAGTCGTTTGACGAGATCGTAGACGCGGCCACCACCGAAAAGATTTGCGCGCCAAGGGGATGGCCCATCCCCTAGCATAGAGCGCGGTATCCAGTGCAAATCATAGTAATCGATGTCGAAACCTAAGTCCGCATTAGCACGTCCGTTTCGGCGGAAAACTGCATGTAAAATCTTAGTTGTCGCGCTCGGTCGACCTGCGATGGCCGTGATGACGACGACCTTCGTATCCGCCCCGCCCTTTCCGAAAAGACCACGTATCGAGATGAAATCGAAAATCTGCCTTACATCCCAAGTCGCGAAGAACCTGTCGCGGAACTTCGTCGTAAGATGATTGTAAAGAAACCCGTATTGCTGGAGCATGCTTAAAACGCCGCCCTCGCTTAGAGCTTCCATGGACTCGTGGAGGAAGAGATAAGCGAGCTGTTTGTCAGGCACCGCTCCGTACTCTCGCTTATACCGTGCGAAGCTCCGCTCCGCGCCCGGAGTCGTCAATTTGGAATCGAATGGCGGATTTCCGACAATGACGCCTATCCGTTCGGGAAGCAGATTGTCTTCCTTAGCCTCGAAGAAGCAACTGTGATGAACGGTATGACCGTCGAGGATCGGAAACAAATTGACGCTCGACCGTATGTCTTCGGGTTCAAGAGCATCGCAGAGAGCCAGACAAAGGCTGAAGGCTGCAAGCTCGACCGCGCCCTGATCCAGATCGACGCCATGAACATGCTGAAGCAGCCCTCTAAGATCTTGGTCATTAGGACGTTTCCAATGGTGTCGGTTCCGCCAGTGGAGAACCAGCCGCTTAAAGGATTCGACTAGAAATACACCGGAACCGCAAGCAGGATCGAGGATCACCTCATCCCGTTCGATAAGCCGGTCGAGAACTGGCCAGCTTAGAGTTTCTTCGAGAACAAGGCGTACCAAGGCTGGCGGGGTGTAGATCGAGCTATCAGTATTAACAACAAAAAGCTGATAGATATGGCTGATCAATTCCACGGGAAGGTCACGAAACGAATAGAGTTTCCAGAACGTCAATTGCCCGTTGGCTTCCTCATGCCCTTCCACCAGCTTGGCAAAGCGATCGAGCTGGTCTGTGCCCGCCAGTTCGCTGCGCTCGCCGTCAGAAAGCGAGAAGACGTGACCGTTGAAGCGGGCTTCGAGGTCCCGCAACATTTGTACAAGCGCCGGCCCATTCCCCAAGACTTCAAAAAACCGCGATGCGCCAGGCAAATACTGAGCAAAAAAGTCCGGCAGCAGAACGCTCCGTTCCTCCAAATAGGCTATGAGGAGTGACAGGATCAACAATCGCCTGCGCAGGTCCGGCCCCAGCAAATCTTTCGACGCAAGATCGTTGTTTAGCCCGCGGATGGCTTTAATAAGTTGTCTATGGGCCGATTTTTCCGACGACAGCATACGAGTACAGACAGCCGGATCATCCCAGAGCGTGCCGTTGCGGAGCTGTCCCGCATCCCACCATGCTTCAGTCGAAGCAATTTTGGATGCCAGAATTAGTGTCTCGATCGGATTGCAGACCAAGCCTCCGTCGGAACTGACAAAATCAGGTCCGTGAGCGCATCGAAACAGTTGCACCAGCCCTGGTGTCTTTCGATAAAGCAGCGGCACCCCGCCCCAACTCCAAAGGCGCTTGTGAAGTTCGGCAAATGCGTCATCGTCTGGCGGGCCGGTCGATAAGAAGATGAAGGCCTGCGCAACTGAAGGCCGGCCATGCCGCCCCGCTTCGAAAAACACGGCATGGGCATCGTACGCCCGCGCCTTCTCCAATATAGCAACTTCTTCAGGTGGACGCCCATCCGTCTTGTAGGTCGATACGAGTACCAGACCATCCACTGTCGTCACTGCATCTTGATCAAGACGTCTGAGCCAGAGGGTTGAATTGGGTGTCGTCGTTCCGTCATCATCTGCACCGGATATATGTCTGAAATCTATCATTCCCGCGACGTTGCCTGATAGAATGCGAAGCCCTCTTTGGGAAGATCAAACATCGTTAGCCCACGGTTGGCGGCGCAAGTTTTAAAGGACCGCTTGAACTCCAAATCCACCTTGAAGTTTAACGATCCACTCCGAACAATATCGGAATTTACGGCGCTGACATCTTGGTCTGTCATCCTCAATTCTCCTAACCGCCCTTACAAGTGCCAGTATCGAACCAGCGGGGCAAGACAGTTTTCTTGAAAGCCAGAATCCGGGTTCTAAACTTGTAGACTAATGTCTGGTTTGCTGAAGCTCCAGCGCGGCATCAGAGAAAATCGCGAACGGCTGTAAAAGGCCGGTTGTTCCAATGTCGACACTTTTCTCATAGTCTCTAGCGGACACTAACCTGCCCTACGAAAGCATCCTCCGATATACCTAAACCGCACTCTGCGCACACGCCCTAAAACAAAGATCCCTGATTGCCTGGCGGTTTGGCCGCTGCGGTTTTTTTGGTTTTTGGTTTTTGCTCCGGCACCGGGCCGTCTTCGACCACGGCGGCAATTCTTGCGTCGGCGAATTCCAGGGAGATGCGCTGGTGTCTTGTGGTCTGGGACGCGGCGCGGATCGGCTGGCCGGCCTCGTCGCGGACCAGGGCAAAGCCGCGTTGCAGGACGCTTTGATAGGAGACCAGCCGCAGCAATTGGGACTGGCCGTCAAGGTTTTGCCGAAACCTGTCCATTCTGGCGGCAAAGGCGCGGTGCAGGCGTGCGGTGCGCTCGGTCAGCGCTGTTCTGGCCAGCGTGGTCTGGCGCAGCAGTACGGACGGTTTCAGGGCTCCAACGCGCTTCCAGTCTTCTCGGCGGCGCTCAAAATTGCGCGCCATGACTGTGCCAAGACGCAGCGCCGCCTGGTCCTTGGCGTCGCGGGCGCGGGAAAAATGCAGCGCCAGAATGCGTGGCCGCATATGGCTTCCTGTGGCAATCAGCCGGTTGCGGTGGGCTGCGGTATTGGCCGACAAGGCGCTGGTCAGGCGCTGGGCGGCGGTGTCGAAGCGTTGGCGCGGCAGGCCGAACAGGCTGTCGAGCGAGGGCATCGCCCGGCTGAGGGCGCGCAGGCCATTGCGCTGCTGATCGAGGCTGCGGCGCATGGCCTGGGCATTGCGCAGGCTCAATGTGTCCACAGTGTTTTCAAGATCGTGGCGCACCGGAACCGCCATTTCAGCGGCGCCGGTCGGGGTTGGTGCGCGCCGGTCGGCCACATGGTCGAGCAGCGTCCAGTCGGTTTCGTGTCCGACCGCCGAAATGAGCGGGATTTGCGAAGCGGCCGCCGCGCGGACCACCGCTTCATCATTGAAGCCCCAGAGATCTTCCAGACTGCCGCCGCCGCGCGCCACAATCAGCAGATCGGGCCTTGGAATATCATCGCCGGTGAACCGGTTGAAACCATCGATGGCGCTCGCCACCTCGTGGCCGCTGGTCTCGCCCTGAACCCGCACCGGCCAGACCAGAACATGAACCGGAAAGCGGTCACGCAAGCGGTGCAGAATATCGCGGATCACGGCCCCGGTCGGCGATGTCACGACGCCGATGGTGTTTGGCAGGAACGGAAGGGGTTTCTTGCGTTCCTCGTCGAACAGGCCTTCCGCCGCAAGTTTCTTGCGGCGCTCCTCCAGAAGTGCCATCAGCGCGCCGATGCCGGCAGGCTCGATGCGCTCGATGACAATCTGGTATTTCGACGAGCCGGGATAGGTGGTGAGCTTGCCGGTGGCAATCACCTCCATGCCCTCCTCCGGGCGGATTTTCAGCTTTGAGAAAACACCGCGCCAGATAACGGCCTCGAGCCGGGCACGGTCGTCTTTCATCGAGAAATAGGCATGGCCGGATGAATGCGGGCCGCGATAGCCGGAAATCTCGCCACGCACGCGGACATAGCCGAATGTGTCTTCAACAGTGCGCTTCAACGCGGCTGAGATCTCGGTGACCGAGAATTCGGCGACATTGCTGTCACTGGAAGAACTCTCCAGAGAGGAGCCGGCTTGTATCTTGTCTGTCTCACTCATGGCTTGCTGTGTCCGGGTTCAGGGGCGCGATTCAAGATTGCCGCGATTCGAAAATCTTGACCAGATAGCTATGTGTGTGTCACCCAATTTGGCACTGCGTCAAGAAAGAGCATGATGAGCGAGCGCACCGACTTTCGAACCAAACGGCTGTATGTGGAAGATGCCCTGTCGGCGGGACAGGCCGTCGAGGCGGATCGCCCCAAGGCGAATTATCTGCTGAATGTGCTGCGGCTGAAATCCGGCGATGCGGTGCTGCTGTTCAATGGACGTGACGGGGAATGGCTGGCGGATATTGTGCCCGGCGGCCGCAAAGCCTGTACGCTGGTGCCGCAAAAACAGCTGCGCCCGCAGCCGGAGCCGTATGATCTGCAGCTTTATTTCGCGCCTTTGAAACAGGCCCGGCTGGATTACATGGTGCAAAAGGCGGTGGAAATGGGGGCCGGATATCTGCAGCCGGTGATCACCCGCTATACGCAGGTGCAAAAGCTCAATGCGGAGCGGATGCAAGCCAACATGCTGGAAGCGGCAGAGCAATGTGGCATTCTGACGGTTCCAGAGATGGGCGCGCCGATAGCTCTGGAGCGTATGTTAGAGACCTGGCCGTTGGAACAGAGCAACCGGGTGCTGATTTTCTGCGATGAACTGGCAGAAGCTCCCGCCAGCGCGCAGGGGCTGACGGCCATTGACGGGCGGCCGCTGGCCGTGCTGATTGGGCCGGAAGGTGGATTTTCCGAAGATGAGCGGCATTTGCTGCACAGCAAATCCTTTGTTCATGCGCTGTCGCTGGGCCCGCGAATCCTGCGCGCCGACACTGCTGCTGTGGCCGCACTGGCGATCATTCAGGCTTTTATCGGTGATTACCGATAAAGGGTTGCCATGCTCCGCGATGGCGCAGTATGGTCGCGCCGCTTTGGCAATAAGGAATTCGGCATATGGCCCGTGATACTGCTGACGATACGCCGCTTGAGAGCCGCGCTGCGCTGATTGAAGCGCTGAGCGAAGGCTGCAAGCCGAAAGACGCCTGGCGGATTGGCACGGAACACGAGAAATTCGGCTTTTACACCGATGATTATTCGCCGATTCCCTATGAAGGCAAGCGCGGTGTCAAAGCCCTTCTGGAGGGCATGAAGGCGAATCTCGGCTGGGACGGTATTTACGATCATGAGCGCATTATCGGGCTGTTTGACCCGGTTGGCGGCGGTGCCATTTCACTGGAACCGGGCGGGCAGTTTGAATTGTCCGGCGCGCCATTGGAGACCCTGCATCAGACCTGCCGTGAGGTGCATGGGCATCTGGCCCATGTCCGCGAGATTTCCGATGCTTTGGGAATTGGATTTCTGGGCCTCGGTGCCAGTCCGAAATGGACCCTGGAAGAGACCCCGCAAATGCCGAAATCGCGCTATGACATCATGCGCAATTACATGCCTAAAGTCGGCCGGCACGGGCTTGATATGATGCACCGGACCTGCACCATTCAGGTCAATCTGGATTTTGAAAGCGAAGCCGATATGGTGCGCAAAATGCGTGTTGGGCTGTCGCTGCAGGCGGTGGCCACAGCATTGTTTGCCAGTTCACCGTTTTTGAACGGCAAGCCCAATGGGTTTCTGTCCTATCGCGGCGAAATCTGGCGGGATGTCGACAATAACCGCTCCGGCCTGTTGCCATTCGCCTTTGACGCGGGTTTCGGCTTTGAATCCTATGTGGATTACGCGCTGGATATTCCAATGTATTTCATCAAGCGCGGGGCTGATTATATCGATGCAACCAGCGTTACGTTTCGCGAATATATGAATGGCAAACGCCCGACCGGCGCTGAAAAGGCCGATGTCACGCAGGGCGACTGGAAAAATCACCTGTCCACCGTGTTTCCTGACGTGAGGCTGAAAAGCTTTCTGGAAATGCGCGGTGCCGACGGCAATCCGTGGCGTCGTATCTGCGCTTTGCCGGCGTTCTGGGTCGGCCTGCTGTATGATGAGGACACGCTCGCCGAAACGGAAGATTATCTGGCCGACTGGACCAATGAAGAACGCCAGACCATGCGTGACACAGTGCCGAAGCTGGCGCTCAACATGCCGTTCCGCAAAGGCAAATTGCTCGATGTGGCCAAGCGTGTGGTGATGCTGTCGCATCAGGGTCTGATACGGCGCAACCAGTTGAATGGCGCCGGGTTTGATGAAAGCCAGTATCTCACGCCGGTTGACGAAACCGTTGTCTCCGGCAAAACCCCGGCGGAGCTGATGCTCGGCAAATATCATGGCGAATGGGGCGGTGATATCGACCGCGTGTTCGAAGATTTCGCCTATTGAGGCGGCGCGGTTCTCTCCCGGTTTCCCGAGCGTCTACAGCACTCCAAAGCGAAGGATTGATTTTTGAACTTTCGTCCTGAAATCATTCACAGCGACCTTGGTGCCGATTTTTTCGATGAGGTCAGCGCCGCCAGCTTTCCGCAGCACATCCTGCGCTATCGCAATCAGCGATGGGCCCGGCGGGTCGGCCTCGACACTCTGTCAGATGCGGCATGGCTGGATCATTTCGGCCGGTTTGCCCCTCTTGCGGGCAGTTTTGAAACGCCTCTGGCGCTGCGCTATCACGGCCATCAGTTCCGCTCATACAATCCCGATCTTGGCGATGGCCGCGGCTTTCTGTTCGCGCAGATGCGCGATCTGGAGGATGGACGGCTGCTGGATCTGGGCACCAAGGGCTCCGGCCAGACACCCTGGTCGCGCGGCGGTGACGGCCGGCTGACCCTGAAGGGCGGCGTGCGCGAGGTTCTGGCCACCGAAATGCTGGAAGCGCTTGGCGTTGACACATCGAGGACCTTTTCCCTGATTGAAACCGGCGAGGAGCTGGTGCGCGGCGATGAGCCCTCGCCAACGCGCTCGGCGGTGATGGTGCGCCTGTCGCACAGCCATATCAGGATCGGCAGTTTCCAGAGACAGGCGGCGCTGCAGCGGCCGGACAATCTTGAAAAACTGATGAACCATGCCATCCGCCATTACATGCCGCATGTCTGGCATGATGACCGCACCCAGCGCACGCTGGCCTTCCTGACGCAGGTTGCCGAAAATGTAGCCCGGACCGGGGCAGCATGGACAGCCGCCGGATTTGTCCATGGTGTGCTCAACACCGATAATATCAACATCACCGGCGAGAGCTTCGATTACGGGCCGTGGCGGTTCCTGCCGAGCTATGATCCGGCTTTCACGGCGGCCTATTTTGACACGACCGGCCTCTATTCGTTCGGCCGCCAGCCGGAGACACTGTTGTGGAATCTGGCCCGTCTGGCGGAATCACTGCTGGATTTTGCCGAGCCAAAGGAGTTGGAACAGGCGCTGTCCGGATTCTGGGATGCGTTC
>TARA_R110002049_G_scaffold76993_10_pt1 | contig 10678 bp, 4 predicted proteins | sample TARA_R110002049 | Tara Oceans TARA_R110002049 (sample SAMEA4396941) | marine metagenome | biome: Polar Biome; feature: [SRF] surface water layer (ENVO:00010504); material: water (ENVO:00002006), including particulate matter (ENVO:01000060) such as... | depth 5 m
ATATCTTGTGCGGCTAACGATTCATTTGTTTCATCTGAAGCAAGTGAACTTCCAATTGAATTTGCTAATAACAATCCTGGATTAAGTTTGTCTCCATGCTTTCCAAAAAATTCAATTGCTCCTGCTGTAAAATTACCTACAGACTCTACAAGGCCTCCTAGTCCAACCATTATGGATGTGTCTATATAACCTGGACCAGTAAAATTGTTTCCTACTAACCCCATGGCACCACTTAATCTAGCGGTCTGTAAATAATCCCTTCCATCCTGAGAATATAGTTCACCGAAATTCGCCTTTAGGTGGTCATGGTATTTTGAAGCCATGTCCTCGTGGGACTTGTACATCTTCATGAACTCTTCGTCATCACGAAGTTCAGGCATATAAGTAAAGAAATCAGCATTTTTATCTACATAAGAATAAAGATTCTTGTCATAGTTTGCTGCAACATATCTTAAAGCGTTAACCTTAAATTTTGTTCCTTGAAAATTTCTTGCTTGTTTAGTAAATTGAAATGCTGATTTAGGATCCTCAAACGGACTATCTTTACCTGCATATCTTTGTTTGTATTTAGGATCAGTTAATGCCATTACCTGGCCATACTGAATTAAATTTTTCTTAACGTCTTCATCTGAACCTTCTGGCATTAATCCTGGATCAGAAATAACTCCATCTATTTCTTGATTAGCATACATGCTAGTACCCTTATCAATCGCACTTTGAATCTTACCCCATTTTCCCTCTGCGTTTTCTGGATTAACTTGTTGATCAAGAACGTTTACTGCACCATTTTTTACTTCATATGTAGGGAATTGTTTTCCTTCTAGTTCAGGAAATAAATTTGGAAACTTAGAGTTTAACTCGTCACCGGACTCATATCTATTTGTCTTAGATGTATTCGCCCAGATTGAGGCCTCTTGGAATATATCACTAGTGACACCCTTACCAAGTATTCCTGCTAGGTTTTGAACACCCCCGGCAGGTCTATAGTCTAGATTTCCAAGTGATCCCATTTCCTCTTTGAAAATCGTTAACTTATTCTCTCTGTCTTCTATACTAAGGTCTAAAAAATCTTCGTCTTCCATTTTTTGGTTTTATCTTTCTGCGTTACTCATATCAAATTGTCCTGGGCCTGCTGTTATAAGGCCAAACATTGCTGCTGTGTTCGCTTCTACAGTTACGTCTGGTCCGTATCCTCCACCTGGTAGTTGAGGTTTATATGTTAAAATGCCATATGAATTTATAAAGTCTCTCACTTGAGTATTACCGGCTCTTGTGAATTTCACTACTTTAAATTTCTTACCATCATTAATATCACCACCATCATTATCTTTTAATCCTTCATAAATCGGTTCATTATCAAAGAAAAACTTATTTATTGGTTCTAAAGCCGTATCAATGTCTGGTCTGGTATTCGTACTAAAAGTAGTCTCTAAAGTATCAAGTTTAAATGGAGCACCATCTGTTCCTGCATTAATTGCCTCTTGTGTCAAGTTGATCATATTCGCCTCTGAATCTTCAGGCATATCACTAATTTCACCAAAGAACAGATAAGAACCATCACTATTTATTTCACCTTTTGATTGAGCAACCTGAAAGAATGTTGATATCATATCAGTTCCCTTTGATCCTCCGCCAAAGTTTGCTGCTCCAACATTTTGCAAGAATGAAGTTGCTGTTCTAGAATTTAATTTATTGTAAGTAGGGGCTGTTGGGGTTCCTCCAACAAAAATTATGGTCTTTTTACCATTTGGCTCTATAGATATTAAGGTTTTTCTAGGTTGCTTATACTCAATTGTTGGGGACCCAGTTGGTCCTATTACACTATATTTAGCAGTTAAATAGTCAGTTCCTGTAGCCATAGAACTTACATCCAGTGTTCTTACATCTTCTCCATCAATATTTATAGTTTCGTAATTAATACCTGCCTGTTGAATTTTTTCTGGATCTAAGTTATTTAAAGTACCCATGTTATTAGCGAAGATCCTCACCGAATTGTATTCTTTCAGGTCATCAAAATCAGGTAGATTGGATGGAGGTGTGCTTCCTTGAGGTCTACCTGCATAATTTGTTTTCTCATTATCAACAGAACCACCTCCAGGAGCCATCTTTTTCATTTCTTCTAAAAGAAACGTTTGCTCGTAGTGTTTTTTCAAAGCAGGGGTCATATCCTTATCATCGACACCATCTGCTTCTTGTTGTTCTGTTACATAAGCAGCAACCAAAGTAGCGGCTGAATCATCAACTCCTTTATATAATTCTACCAACCCTTGAGGTGGTAATTGATTCTCATCAAAATTTGGAACATACATTCCATTTGCAGGATCATAAGTAGAGAATCCACTTAAAAATTTCTGCCCATCTGCTGATGTAGTGTATTTAGCAAACTCACTATTTACAATACTCATGTTTCCAGTTGATGACGCTTGATTGCTTATTTCTCCTAATTGAGTTTGAAAGTCTGTCCTTATTACTCCATCCTTTATGTTTTCGGTGTTGTTTTTAAAACTACTAACAGCACCCTGTATATCATTACTCGTTGTACCTATACCTGTCCCATCTATACCATTTTCTTCATCACCATAAATCTGGTCGTATAGTCGTGCCCCAAGATTAGGGTCATAGTACTTACTACTAGGATCAGCATCAAATTGTGTTTGAGTCTGATCTATCTGTGTAGTAATTTTTTCTTGCTTGGCAACCATAACACCTAGTGTTGCATTTGCTTTAGCAAGAGTAGAAGCATAAGCCTTACTGTAGGTAGGCATGTCTGTAAGTTGTTCTATATAACCTCCAACCTCATCCGCCATTGCGTCAGAAAAATGTCCTGAAACAATACCATCTCTTAATGCTTGAGCCTGTTCAAACTTCTTGTTCTTTGCCTCGGTAACAACTTTAATGTTGTTTTGTATAGCCTGGTTTAGTTGTTGTGAGCCGGCATCGATAAAACCTCCTTGAAAAAATTGGCCTACGTTAATCTCTGTGTCCTGACCTAGTAATGTCGGTGTATATTTTGCCATAGTGTGTTTTGTTTATCCTAATTTACTTCCTGCTGCTGTTGCTGAAGCCCCCATGTTTGCTAATCCTGCTCCTGCTTGATTAATTCCACCAAAAGTCATCTGTCTAGACATAGCATCATTTGCTAAAGTTCCTTGCAGTTTCATTTTAAAAGGATCTAATTCATTTAATTTAAATGCTTGATCTTTTGCTTGTGCTAGATTAGTTCCTGCTTCACGCATATTGGCCAATCTACTAGCCCTTTCCTGTGCTCCAGACATTCTGTTTTTAACTAAAGCATCGTTCATCCCTGCGTCTGCACTCATGCCTATCGCTAACTGATCCTCTAAAGAACCGGACGCTGACTGTGCTCTAGCAACAGAATTTTGTGCATTGGTAAACAAAGCGTTTTTCATGTCTTGTTGTTCTGACAATCTTCCATCTTTCATGTTACGAGTAAGTTCCATGTCTTGACTTATTTCTTTTGGAATTTTATACTTTGGTCTTTCAGCAAGTAAACCTTCTAATCTTTGTTGTCTCTTTTTTTTACCAAATATTCCTGAGGCTGCTTGTGCTAAACCTCCAAGGGCTTGAATACCCCCTCCAATCATTCCTAACATATCTTTATTATTTTCTTAGTTATCTAGTTCGTCCAGGTTGTCTATACTGTGGGATTGGCTCTTGAGTTGTGTGACCTTTACTTGTTATGAATCCTATATTAGAATGCTTAACCTCTAAATCTTCCTGTCTGAAAGCCATAAACACTGTTATGTGTTGTCCTCTTAATTTTGTTCCTCTCATTAATCTATCTCCGTATGTAGAATTATCTCCTACATTTGGATCATTAGTATCCCCAAACATTTCTGAATAGTAAGTTCCTTCTTTAATAACATAATCTTTAGCGTTAAGGTCACTATTCATTGTCCAGTTATCTATCGTTTCAAACCTCGTAAGCGATGGTTTTGCGTTACCCTCTACAGCATGTGTCATAAAGACCTTAGGTTGAGATGGTTGCACATTCTCCACATATGATACTTGCGTAGGATATTTACCATTGTAAAAATAATTCTTATTATTGGAATCATCATGAATATATAACTGTCCCTTTACAAAGGATGCAAAAGTTGTTTTATGTGTACAGAAATATTCCGGAGTAAATGAGTACCTAGTAGTCCATCTTTGTGCTCCCTCACTCCAGGCTACTGACGTTCTACTTCCTGCTTGAACAACTTCAGTTATTTCTTCAATCTTTTTAAATATCTGAACGTTCGTTTGCCATGTATAACTACCGGCATTACTATTTTCGTAATTAAATTCTATTTGAGGATTTGATCCATATGAATTAGTTATTGTTAACTCAACACCAGAATTAGAATATCCACTAGCCAAGTCATTTTGTGAAAATATATTTGTTTTATTAAATCCTATAACCACATCTAAATCAACCTTGGGAGTTATAGCAGTTCCTGCATCTATTATTTTAAAAATAACACCACCACCAAACACATCTCCAACGGAAACATTATCTGTTGTTGTTTGAGATCTAACTGCCCTTACTCTAAACGGATGATGTTTTGCTCTACCAAAATTACCACCTCCACCTGAATTAGGATTAAAAGATATGCTGGAAACAGGAACTCTTGTCGTTGGAGTAGCACTCTCAGATGAAGCCCAGTAATTTTTAACTATAGCATAAGTATTAGTTTTTCTTAATTTAGATCCTCCTTGTGATTCTATTACAGGATCCAGTTCAGCCATTAAGTTATATATATTTCCAAGTTCAGATGTACTTGGTAAAAACCAATCGTCATACGTTACCCCTGAAACAGTTCTTGTTATATCCGATGCAACTTTAGCAGCAGAGGTTTGATGACCTGTTTGGCTTATAATCGCACTTGTATTGTCTTCTCCACTTGCACTATTAGCACCTGCAAAATATGGTCCGTTTGGCTCATTATAAGGTGCTCTAACATTACTCCAATGTATATTCTCACTTTGAGCAATTTGATATTCTGGACCTACACCTGTCATAGGAACAGTTACGCTATGCGGAGTTCCTTCTTGCAAGTCAACTATATATACAGTCTTTCCTGTAGACGTAGGCACATCATTGCTTATATCAAAAACTATTTTAATTTCATCTCCGGGATTAAAGTCTGTGTCTAGTATAAAACTACTCATATTTCTTAAGGTTTATTAATTGAAGCGTCTTGTTTGACTAGGCCATATATCATTACTGGTTCTGATGATCCTGTAAGATTAGGTATGCCAGAAAAAACACTAACATCAAATCTTATTTCTCTACTATAGTTTGTGTGATTTCCTGGTACATATATTTGTATTTCATCAGAATTCTGAGTGTTTGTAAATGAAACTTCAAGAGTCTCTGATGCAATCAACTCATTTGATGCACGAGCGGTAACTTCTATTGTTCCTGATGCTATTCCTGTTTTTACATTTTTAGTAACATCTATACTTACATAGCCTCCATCAGGATCAACACTTCTCGTGTTTAATCTAAAGCCTCCGATACCAATATTAGAAAAAGCAGTCTTAAAGGTTAACACTTCTCCGTAAGAAGTTCCTGCATCATTTTTAGCAAATGACCTCCAGTAATAAGTTGTATCATCTCCTAATACTAAAACACTACTATCAAATAAGTATGGAAAAGCATTTATTGTAGACTGTGAATTGGTGATAGTGGTTACTCCGCTTAGATCTATTGTAGGTGTAGCCTGAGTAGAACTGTATACAAATCCTCTCTGCGTTATACCATTAGTTCCTGCTGTAGACCCACCATTATCGTTTATTACTCCGGAAAGTTTTCCACTAACTTCACTATAAGCCTTTGATTCAACATTAGGTACTTTAGTAGATGACGCACCTGTTGAGGACGCATTACATACTCCATATTTAGTTCCAAAATCAGAAACCAAATACGTTTTAGAATACACTATTGTACCTGCACTTATTCCAGTTATAGAATGATCCATGTCTATTATAGGATCTGATGACACTACCTTGGTCACCCCAGAACCACCTATGGTAGGACTAGTATTGGTTGTTGAATAAACAAAGCCATACCCACCTGTTGCAGTTGCTCTATTTAATATAATACTAGAATTTAAATCAAGACCGCTTGCAGTTATATTGTCAACAACAATAGCATTAACCTCAGGTCTTTTAAGAGGTCTGGTGTCGATAACGATAGAATCTATATCTTCACTTACTGATGTTATTTTAATATCAAAACCTCCTGATTGATAACCTATTGAGCCAATCACATTTCCAACTACAGATATTCTGTTTGATGGTATTGCTGTGCATACACCTAATGAGCATTCTGTGAAATTAGCAGTATTATTATTTCCGCTTCCTAATTGCCATGGGAAGTTAGATTCTCCTGGTATTGTTAAATTACCATTTGATATATCAAGTTCTTTTTCTTCAAGAAATAAGGACTCTGATGGTGATGCACCTGTTATTCTAAATGGTGTTGAGCCATTTAAGACATTACCATATAAATAACTAGAATCATTAGTATAGTCAGTTGCATTTAACACATTAACCTTACCTGTAGATCCTTTGATTTCTCTATTTAATGTAATTTCAATAGTATCGATACTATCGCCAAAGACATTTGAAAATACAATTGATCCAGTTCCAGGCATAAAAACACTATTAGAGTCTTGACTAAAACCTCCTGAACTAGCGTTTACTACAGCAATACTACTTCCTGTTGGAAATGTAATTGCATCCGCAGGTATAGTAAATGAATAAGGACTAGTAAAATTAAATATTCCTACACCATCTATTACTGTCATTTGTCCTGTTATATTCCATGGAGCCGTTACAATAACACTAACTACCTTGGTAGTAGGCTCTTCGCTTACGTTTGAAATATCTATAATAGGAGTGTCTGGGTAATAAGGATCTTCTTGTAGTGTTACAACTGTCTCACCTGTCTTAGGTAAACTTATAATATATTCTGAATTATAATCATCATACGTTCCTATAACAAAATTAGGTAGACTGTCTTGAATTATAACTCTAGATTTTTCTTTAAAAAACGTTTTCATTTTAACGTCTCCAATGGCTAATAATCCATTAGTGTCGTATTTAACTACAGTGTGATTTTTAACATCAAACCAAAAAGCACTTCCTTCATTAATCGCAACTGACTCAGGATGCATTGTTCCATAAGATCCTTTTAAGGTGTTTATAGTTCCTATAACACCAGATGATACTGCTAAAAACTGTCCACCGCTAGATGCCTGTTGTAACTGTTGTTCTCCTAAATATATACCAGAGGTTTCGTTTTCTGATATTGCTAACATAATAGATCCAGTAGACTGTGTTTTACTAGTAACCATTAATGATCTTAATGGACCAGTAGCGTCATCTAATCTTTTCTCATCTAATGCACTAAACTTAGATAATCCGTTTATCTTACCTCCTGGTATTTTTGTTTCACTAAAAACAATACCTGTAGTTTTTATTTGACTACTAACCTCTGATGGCACTAAGTTTGGCTTGCCTGTAATTTGCGTCCAGTTTAAAAAATAGTCATTACTAGGGTTCATGGATTCGGCAGCATAATTAAAGTTATCTGCAAAATCTATCTTAATATTATAATCTGCTCTTGGATCTCTTCCAATTGTTTTTTCTTTGTATGTGCCTTCATATATCATTGTGCTAACAGAACCATCTGAATCACTTAAAACCTGGTTATTAGGATCGGTTTGGTGATTTAATATGTGTAGTTTTGGTTTACCACCATTACCGGCAGGCTCGATAGTTCCTCTTCTAAAACTAAATTGTCTTGGACCTCCACTTAAGTTTGATATAGTTGTACCTAAATTAGTTTCCCAAAACAACTCTTCTATACTTCCGTATGTTTGTACAACATCTGCACCAGGCATTGTGTATTCCCACACCCTTTCTTCATAATTGCTTCCAATCCATTGTGTGTCTTTTTTGAATTCTTTAAAATACAATCCAACTTCAGAACCTTGTAAAATAGTTGAGTTTGGAGGACTTGGAAATAATCCATAAACCTTGTCATGTTCTTCATCAAGATTTGCTCCATCTGCTTTTTTAACACTTACAACTGTTCTATCATCAATAGTATGTCCTGTAGTAGTGCCAAAAGTTATTTCAAGACCATTGGATAACACTTGTGATGATCCTGTTATGCTCACTTCAGAACCATAAGCGGTATTTACACCTACAGCGTTTCTTTCTCTTTTTCTCCATTTAAATTTATCAGGTGTCCCCACAGAACTTATTACAATATCAAATCTGTAATCATCAATTCCTGTTCCGTTACCTACACCAGAATTTGCAGTTAAATCATTGTTTCCTACCCCATAAAAAACAGGAAAGTCAATGTATTTTATTTCTCCATCTACTGGATTTTCATGGTCGCTATCTGTAGTATCTGTTCCCTCATAAAAATAATTGTCTACATTAGAAGTGTCTGCTTCTAGACTTCTTAAATATACGTCTCCAATAAGATTTCCTGTTGTATCTGAAAAAGAAACTGAACTGCCATCTCTTATTATTCTACCATTAAAAGCCTCGTAATAAAATTCATTTGGCTGTATTTTATGAGGGCTATATATTTCATAAACAACACTATAATCTTTATTAGATAATGCATTGGTATTTAAATAACCTGATGAATTAAAATCGTATAAATTAGTTTTTACATATCGACCTTCTTGACCAGTTATGGCCGCTTCAAAAACTCTATTGCTTGTAATTAACTTTACTCTATCTCCTTCTTGGTAAGTATACCCTTGTTTGTACGATGTAAGGTCACCCAAACCAACTGCTAGACCTTCATGATCAGGGCTAAATGATACAAACTCACTTTCTTCAAAAGTCCCTGTTGGAGTTCCTGACAAACCTTTACTTGTATTGTCATCATTAGTTGGGTATAGTTTTTCTACATTAACACTAAAGCCACCAAGAGAATCTGTTTTATAATACCTGATTTTATCTGATAAATTTGTTATAGTAAAATCTTTAATTAAATTCTTTGTTCTAACTATAGCATAATACTCTGCCCATTCTGGAATTTTATCTACTAAAGAACTATTTAAAGTAAATCCTATAGAAGAATTATAAGTGCTTAATTGTACACCTCTTTCTGGTGTTATGATTTTTAACGTATCGTCAGTTAAAACACCACCAGTTCTTCCTGCAAAATCAAAAAACGCTATTCCAATTTGATAAGCAGATGCATGTGAGAATCCAACTTTACCACCTCTATTTCTATCGTATTGAGAAAAACTATCAGAAAAAGAGTTTGAAATTATCTGCAAAGAAATGTCAGAAGAACCTATCTGTTTTGGGTTTATTCTTCCTTCTTTTATGTTTCCTAAGAACAATCTATTTCTAGCAATGCTTAAGGCTTCAGCCTCATAAGGAACTGTGTCGTATAATTTTATAGAATTGACATCATCTATAGCAAATCCTAAAACATCGTTGTAGAAATCTGCCGTAATAATACCCTGACTAGCAAATGTTTGTGTTGAGAAGTCTGTAGCATGTGTTATGCTATCAAATTCCTTCCATATAAAATAAGAAGTGTCTTTGTCAAATTTTACAGAAAATTGTATTTTATGTACATCTTGTGATACTCCATAATCTTCTGCCTCAAACATTGGAAAATCTACCTTTATTTTCTTTGATGTCTTGTGGTTATCATCATCCATATCCTGATTAGGGTAATGGTATGAAGCAGGGGAAAAAACACTTGTTTCACCATCCTTATATACATATCTATATGCAAACGTATGTGCTCTCGATTTTAAAAATGATGTATCTCTCGTGTCATCTTCTTCGACCTTTATATCCAAAGGAAGCATCGGAGGCTTACGAATCAAAGTAATTATTGCCTTTTCTATTGGCTCTTGATATGCCTCTTCTGGAGTGACGTAATCTGTACTGTTTGTCGCAATACCTCTCTCTACATTTATTCTAAATGGCTCTCTTCCATCAACACCGGTCCAATATAACAGATCATCTATATACGCTACACCTGTTATAGGCTTATCTTTATTAAAGTTTAATTTATATGTAGAAGCCAGATTAGAATCAGAAAGAACCTTATATATTGTCTCTAACTTAGACTTATAACAATATATAACACTTGCTCCAGTGTCACCAACCACTAAAAAATAAAACACATCATTTGTAGTAGGATCTTCATAAGAGCCAATAACCTTTGTATCTCGTGAAAAACTTTGATAATTAGGTATAAATCTAGTACCATCTACATTAGAAAGAGACCCTGCTTTTCCTTCAGCAGAGGTTACAACTCTTGCGTTTAACGCATCTAAATTATCTTGACCAGTTTGGGCAAATTTAGAGTCATCAGTATTTAAACCTGCAATAAATGTTTTTTTTGTGTTCTCCATCCTTAAGATTTGACAGCAGCATTCGTATGAGATCTTAAAGATTTAAGAACGTCATCCAGAGACAACTGATAATTTCTACTTCTATATCTTTTGTGAGAATGTATCCATTCCTCTTTTGCCATTAATTTATGGTTTACTGGAATAGTTCTGTCGTGTTCCGCAAACCTCCATAGAATATACCTCTCAACAGCCTCAGCAGCATATGCCGGCATTGTTGTAGCATCTGAACCACTACCAGAAAAACCTGTAGTAACGTA
>TARA_R110002049_G_scaffold118032_8_pt1 | contig 10674 bp, 8 predicted proteins | sample TARA_R110002049 | Tara Oceans TARA_R110002049 (sample SAMEA4396941) | marine metagenome | biome: Polar Biome; feature: [SRF] surface water layer (ENVO:00010504); material: water (ENVO:00002006), including particulate matter (ENVO:01000060) such as... | depth 5 m
ATTGATGTGTCGGACGGTTTCTACGGTGATCTCGGCAAACTGTTGCGGGCGAGTGGCGTGGGTGCCGAAATCGACCTCGCGTGCCTGCCGTTGTCCGAGTCGCTCGCTGCAAACTTTGCCGTCGATGAGCAACGCCGCTTCGCCATGAGCGGCGGCGACGATTACGAATTGTGTTTCACCGCGTCGGCCGCGCTGCCGGATCCCGGCATATTGCGTGTCACTGCCGTCGGCACGGTCACCGGGAATCCGGAAATTGTAGTTCGCCTTGGCGACGAGGTCGTGCCTTATACCGACCGCGGCTACCTGCACTTCGGCTAAGCTCACAATATGTCTCAAAAAACTGACAAGTTGCCGCGCAAGGTACTGACGGATCCCGTAAATTTTCTGGCGTTTGGCTTTGGTACGGGACTCGCGCCGGTGGCGCCGGGTACGTTCGGATCACTGCCGGGTGTGTTGCTCGCGTATTTGACGCTGGATGCAGGACTTTATGTTCAATTGGCAGTGCTCACGTTCCTGATCCTGGCCGGTATCTGGATTTGCGGAGAAAGTGCCCGGCGTATCGGCGTGCACGATCATGGCGGGATCGTCTGGGACGAAATTGCCGGTATGTACATGACTTTGCTGCTTGCGCCCGCGACGGTCACCGGCTTTGTCATTGGTTTCCTGCTCTTCAGGCTCTTTGACATCGCCAAACCCTGGCCGATTCGGGACCTGGATCACAGACTGGGCGGAGGCCTCGGAATTATGCTGGATGACCTCGCGGCCGCGCTGTATGCCTTGCTGTTACTGGCATCGTACGGGTGGCTCATGTCCTGATTGTGAGAGAAACGTGGCTAGCTCTGTTAGCGAAATCAAGCGCGCAAATGATGTGCCAGGCAAGATCGGCAAGTACGTCATCATCAACAAGATCGGCAAGGGCAGCACGGGCGACGTTTACCTGTCTCACGACCCTTACTACCGCCGCGACGTTGCGATCAAGGTCTACAACATCGAAAAGGATTCCGATGCAGATCGTGCACGGGTTTCGCGCAAGATGTTCTTCAACGAAGCACACATGGTCGGCATGTTGCAGCATCCGAATATCATGCCTATCTACGATGCTGGTGAGGAAGACGGTTCCTACTACGTCGTCACCGAACATATCCAGGGCGCCCGCACGCTGGCAGCCTATTGCCGCCCCGACAACCTGCTACGCGTCGATGACGTCGTAGAAATTATCTACAAGGTTGCCAAGGCGCTGCACTACGCGCATGGCCGCGGCGTCATTCATCGCGATATCAAGCCATCCAACGTCATGCTCACAATCGACAATGACGTGCGCATTATCGATTTCGGCATTGCGATCGTCAGTGACTCCGAAGTGTCCCGCATTGAAGGTATTGCCGGCAGTCCCAGCTATATGTCGCCGGAGCAGGTGCAATCGGAAGAACTCACGCCGCGCTCCGACCTGTACTCACTCGGCGCTGTAATGTACGAACTGCTAACCGGCTTTCGCCCGTTCCGTGCCGATAACCTGTCGAAACTGCTGCACCAGATTGTCTACGCAACGCCGCCGCCTATTCACACCTATCGCGATGACCTGCCCGAGGAACTTGAGGACGTTGTCGTTCGTTCCATGCTCAAGGACCCGGACAAGCGTCCGAACACGGGCGCAACCATGGCTGCCGAGCTCACGCGGGTCTACAAGGACCTGCGACAAAAATACGACAGCCTCGACAACCAGGAACACTTTGACCTGCTTCGCGGGTTGACCTTCTTCCACGAATTCTCGCATGCCGAGATCTGGGAGGTATTGCGTGCCTCCGATTGGCACGAGTACCGTGATGGCGACGACATCGTGCGCGAGGGCGAAATCGACGACCGCTTCTATATCATCGTTTCTGGCAGCGTGACGGTTGCATCCAATGGCAAGGCGGTCGGATCACTCTCTAACGGTCAGTGTTTCGGCGAGACGAGCTACGTGCGTGGCGCAAAACGCCAGGCGTCGATCACAGCCGACGGACCGGTTACCATTCTGCGGGTCAGTTCCACCTTGATGGAGCAGGTATCCTCGAGTTGCCAGCTACGCTTTAACAAGGTCTTCCTGCGATCCCTGATCACGAGGCTGCAGAGCAGCGGCGCGGCCAATACCTGACCGTCATCCTGCGGTGCGCGATTAGTCGTGTGGCGCGGCACATGCTCACGACTGAAGCGGGCCGCATAAATTGGGTTACACTCCTGCGATCAACTATTCTTGGTCAGGGGGTCCCCGATGCAGAAATTCACCGTCGTACTATTCTTGTTGGTCTTCCATGTTGCCGGTGCGCAGGCGTCTGAGCTAAGCGATGCCGTGCAGAAAGACTATGACGAATACCTCTGGCCTTTGTTTGACCATTTTCATCGCAATCCCGAGCTGTCGCTGATCGAGCAGGAGACAGCGGCGCGTATGGCCGAGGAACTCCGCCAGGTCGGCTATACCGTCACCGAGAATGTAGGCGGTACCGGCGTAGTCGCCATGATGAACAATGGTGACGGACCGATGGTGATGATGCGTGCCGATATGGACGGCCTGCCTGTCGAGGAAAAATCAGGACTCGAAAACGCCTCGCGCAAACAACAGGTTGACCCGATCACCGGCAATTCCGTGTACACGATGCACGCCTGCGGCCACGACGTGCACATCACAAGTCTCGTAGGCACGGCCCGCTACATGGCGAGCCACAAGGACGAATGGTCGGGAACGCTGATGCTGATTGTGCAGCCCGCCGAAGAACGCGTGATGGGCGCGGCTGCAATGCGCGCTGACAAACTGTGGGAGCGTTTTGGTACACCGGACTACGCGCTGGCGTTTCATGTGTCATCGAGTGGCGTGGCAGGGACAGTCAACGTCTCGGAAGGCAGCCCGTACGCGGGCTCTGATTCCGTGGACATCATTGTGCACGGCGTTGGCGCACACGGCGCGTCCCCGCACCGTGGCAAGGACCCGATCGTCCTTGGCAGCCAGATAGTGCTCGCATTGCAGACGCTGGTTGCGCGTGAACTGTCACCACGGATGCCGGGCGTGGTAACGGTTGGCTCATTCCACGCCGGCACCAAGCACAACATTATTCCGGACCGTGCGCATTTGCAGCTTACGGTCAGGAACACCAATGCTGAAACGCGGGAACTGCTGCTGAACGGCATTAAACGAATCGCAGAAAATATGGGACGGGCGGCCGGGCTGCCGGAAGACAAGTTACCCGAGGTGATCTACGCGAAGAACTTTGTGCCGCCGACCAATAACAATGCAGAACTCGCACGAAGGTTGCGCGCGGTCTGGAGCACGGAGCTGGGCGAAGCGCGCGTGCTGGATATTCCGCCCACAGGCATGGGCGCAGAGGATTTCCCGTTCTTTACGGTCGACCCGGATATTCGCAGTGTTTACTGGGCGATCGGCGGCACGCCGCAAGAGGACTTTGACCGCGAGGCCAACGGCGGCGAACCCGTGCCGAGCCATCATTCGCCGCTGTTCAAGATTTCGCCCGAACCGTCGGTGACGGCGGGCGTTGAGTCCACCGTCATAGCACTGAAGGAATTACTGAAGCCCTAGTCGACTAATCGTCGTCGGCGATGAACTCTTCGACAAGGTCGTCGCCGCCGGCGCTCTTGAGCAGGATCTCGACCTTCTGCTCGGCCTCTTTGAGCGCCGCCTGGCAGCCGCGCGTAAGCTTGATGCCTGCCTCGAACTTCTGCATGGCTTTCTCGAGAGGCAGGTCGCCGGATTCAAGTTCCTCGACGAGTGCTTCGAGGTCGGCCAGGGATTTTTCGAGATTCAGCTTTTTCTTGGATTCCATAGTGCGTCCGGTCAGGGTTCGGGCATGCGCCAGCGTCGCTACGCTACCGACCGTATCGAGTATGGTCAATGGTTTTGACGATTGTTAGACTTTCGCCGCGATACGTTGACAGTACCGGGTGACGGGACTACAGTTATTTTTTTAGACCAAGTCTAAATTTGGTGCAGTATTCACATTTTTAGGGGACTACAGCATGTCATTGAAAGGCAGCAAAACAGAAGAGAATCTCAAGGAAGCATTCGCCGGCGAGTCGCAGGCTAACCGTCGCTACTTGTACTTTGCGGCAAAAGCTGACGTGGAAGGTTACAACGACGTCGCTGCTGTTTTCCGTTCCACCGCTGAAGGCGAGACCGGACACGCCCACGGGCACCTTGAATACCTGGAAGAAAGTGGCGACCCGGCCACCGGTTTGCCAATTGGTGCGACCAGTGCCAACCTTGCGGCGGCGATTGCCGGCGAAACACACGAGTACACCGATATGTACCCGGGCATGGCCAAGACCGCACGTGACGAAGATTTCGACGAAATTGCAGACTGGTTTGAAACCCTGGCAAAGGCTGAGCGCTCACACGCGAACCGGTTCCAGAAAGCACTGGATACGCTTGACGACTAAAACAGGTGCCCGGGTTGCGGCCGCAACCCGGTGCTTTTCCTAATGAGCGAATCCGGCAAAAAGCGCGAAGGCAGCCTGGAGGCACCAACACGCCACGCGATTGACTGGCGTGCGGACGATTACTATGACGAAGAGGCGCTGTTCGACGAGCTCGAACGCGTGTTCGATATCTGTCACGGTTGCCGGCGTTGTTTCAACCTTTGCAACGCGTTCCCAACACTGTTTGACGCGGTAGACGACTCCGAGACCATGGAAGTCGACGGCGTCGATAAGAAAGTCTACTGGGACGTGGTTGATCACTGCTACCTGTGCGACATGTGCTACATGTCAAAATGCCCGTACGTGCCACCGCACGAATGGAACGTCGATTTTCCGCACCTGATGCTGCGCGCCAAGGCTGGCCGGTTCAGGAAAGAGGGTGCGTCGGTGCGCGATAAAGTCCTGAGTTCAACTGACACGGTCGGCAAACTGGCCGGCATTCCCGTTGTCGCCGGGCTTGTTAATGCGACCAATCGTTCGGCCGCCGGCCGGGCCGTGCTGGAGAAAACCCTGGGCGTGCACCGGCACGCGCCCGTGCCCGAATATCATTCGGCATCGGCACGCAAGAAGCTGCGGCACCTGGCGAAGACTGACGGCGCCGCCGCGCAGCCTGCGGGTGATACGCGTGGCAAGGTGCTGCTCTACCTCACCTGCTATGGCAACCGGAACCGGCCTGCGATCGACGAAGACCTGGCCGCGGTATTCGCCCACAATGACATCCCGGTCGCATTGGCCAGCAAGGAAGCCTGTTGCGGTATGCCGAAACTTGAGCTCGGCGACCTCGAAGCGGTTGAAGCGCTGAAGAACACCAACATCCCCGAGCTCGCGGCCTGGGTCGACAAGGGCTGGGACATCGTAACGCCGATTCCGTCTTGCACATTGATGTACAAGCAGGAATTGCCGTTGATGTTCCCTGACGACCCGGACGTTCTGAAGGTACGCGATGCGATGTTTGATCCGTTTGAGTACCTGATGCTGCGGCATCGTGAGGGCTTGCTGAAGACGGATTTCAAAAAGTCGCTGGGCAAGGTTTCCTACCAGGTTGCCTGTCACCTGCGGGTGCAGAACATAGGCCTCAAGACGCGTGACGTATTGCAACTGGTACCCGAGACTACTGTAGAGGCGATCGAGCGCTGTTCAGGCCATGACGGCACCTACGCGGTGAAGAAGGAGTTTCACGAAGTGTCCAGAAAAATCGCGCGGCCTGTCGTCAACAAGGTTGGCAAGAGCGAGGCGAATGCGTTCGTCAGTGATTGCCCGATGGCGGCAGAACAAATAGCGCAAGGTCTGGACAACTACGAGGCGGGTCACCCGATCAGCCTGCTGCGATCGGCTTACGGAATCTGATTATGAACAAACTGACGCGTGACGATTTAATGAGCCTTGAGGCTTATTCGCAGGCCCGGGACGAATTCAAGGCGCAGGTGATGGCGCATAAGCGTAATCGGCGCCTTGCCCTGGGCACCAACGCGACGCTGTATTTCGAAGACCGCATGACGATGCTCTACCAGGTTCAGGAGATGCTGCGCATCGAACGAATTTTTGAAGCTGAAGGTATCGCTGATGAGTTGGCCGCTTACAACCCCCTGATTCCCGACGGCTCGAACTGGAAAGCGACGTTTATGGTCGAGTTTCCGGATATCGAAGAACGGCGCGCTATGCTCAGGCAGCTCATCGGCATCGAGGACGCCGTTTTCCTGCAAGTGCAGGGGCACGAGAAAATTCGCCCGATTGCTGACGAAGATCTCGAGCGTTCGGATGGCGACAAGACCTCGGCAGTACATTTTCTGCGCTTCGAACTGACTGATGAGATGATTGCGGCACTGAAATCCGGGGCAAAGCTGGACGCTGGTATTGATCATCCCAACTACCAGGTGACTGTTTCTCCGGTGGCTGAACCCATTCGATTGGCATTGCTGGGCGACTTGTCCTGAGGTCGTCCGTGCCGGGCGCTTTGCTGGCACCCGAAATTATTCGATAACGACCAGATTTAGCGCGGGTGCAGACGGCGAGTATTCAGGCTAGAATCCCGACGTGCTTTCGCTTGAGCATATTCAATGACTAAACGTTACAACGCGGCGGACATCGAAGTCCTGAGCGGACTCGAACCTGTTCGGCGCCGGCCGGGCATGTACACCGACACGACCCGGCCGAACCACCTCGCGCACGAAGTGGTGGATAACAGTGTGGACGAGGCTCTTGCGGGCTACTGCAAGAAGATCGAGGTGACGATCTTCGCCGACGGTTCGCTAGAGGTGGCCGACGATGGGCGCGGCATGCCGGTCGATAAACACCCCAAGGAAAAAATTCCGGGTGTAGAACTGATCCTCACGCGCTTGCATGCGGGCGGCAAATTCTCGAATGCGAACTACCAGTACTCCGGTGGCTTGCACGGGGTTGGTGTGTCGGTCGTCAATGCCTTGTCAAAAAACCTGGAAGTCTGGATCCGGCGCGGCGGCAAGGAATACAACATGAGTTTTGCCGGCGGCAACAAGCGCGGCAAGCTCGACACGGTTGGCACCGTAGGCAAGGCCAACACAGGCACCACGATACGTTTCTGGCCCGATCCGAAATACTTCGATTCGGCCAAGTTCTCGGTTTCCAGGTTGAAACATGCTTTGCGTGCCAAGGCGGTCTTGTGCCCGGGCCTGACCGTGCGCCTGAAGATCGAAAAGCCAGCCGAAAAATTTGAATGGTGCTACTCGGGCGGGCTCGAAGAGTATTTGCTGGAAGAAATCGCCGGTGCTGAAATTTTACCTGCCGAGCCGTTTTCGGGCCGCATGGAAGGCAACAATGAAGCGGTTGACTGGGCGCTGGCCTGGGCTACCGAGGCAGGACAGATTGTCACCGAAAGCTACGTCAACCTGATACCGACAGCGCAGGGCGGCACGCACGTGAACGGTTTACGCACTGGCCTGACCAATGCACTGCGCGAGTTCTGCGATTTTCGCAATCTGCTGCCGCGCGGTGTAACACTGGCACCCGAGGATGTCTGGGATGGCCTGAATTTTGTGCTCAGCACGAAGCTCGAAGACCCGCAGTTTTCCGGGCAGACAAAAGAACGCTTGTCGTCACGCGAGTCGGCCGCGTTTGTGACCGGTGTGCTCAAGGACAATTTTGCAATCTGGTTGAACCAGCACCCCGAGACAGGTGACCTGATAGCGCAGAACGCCATATCCAAGGCGCAACGCCGGCTCAAAGCGGCCAAAAAGGTGGTGCGCAAGAAAATTGTGACCGGACCGGCATTGCCCGGCAAGCTGGCTGATTGCACCGCGCAGGAGCCGGAGTTGTGTGAAATATTTCTCGTCGAAGGTGACTCGGCCGGCGGCTCTGCGAAACAGGCGCGCGACCGGAATACCCAGGCCATCATGCCGCTCCGGGGCAAGATCCTGAATACCTGGGAAGTCGATTCTTCTGAAATTCTGGCGTCCCAGGAAGTGCACGATATCAGCGTCGCGCTGGGCGTCGATCCCGGTGTCAGCGACATCGGTGGTCTGCGTTACCACAAGATTTGTATTCTCGCGGACGCCGATTCCGACGGATTGCATATCGCGACCCTGTTGTGCGCGCTGTTTCTGCGACACTACCGGGAACTCGTGCTGGCCGGGCACGTTTACGTTGCCATGCCGCCTCTTTATCGCGTCGACGTTGGCAAAGAAGTCTACTACGCGCTCGACGAAGGTGAGCGCAAGGGCATTCTTGATCGCATTGAGGCGGAGCGCAAAAAGGGCAAGGTCTCGGTAACGCGCTTTAAGGGGCTGGGCGAAATGAACCCGGGTCAGCTACGCGAAACCACTATGAACCGTGATACGCGACGCCTGGTGCAGCTCACTATCAGCGGTGAAGACAATGCTGACCAGCTGATGGATATGTTGCTGGCCAAGAAGCGCGCGAAAGACCGGCGCGAGTGGCTGGAAACCAAGGGTGATCTGGCCGAGGTCTGATTTGTCAGTGCGCAAGCGCTGCTGCAGGAAATTAAGGTTGCAACATGCAAAATAGCTTGAATCTTGAAGGCGTCGAACGGCAGTCACTCAAGGACTATACCGAGAAGGCCTACCTCGATTATTCAATGTACGTGATCCTGGATCGGGCGTTGCCATCTATCGGTGACGGCTTGAAGCCCGTGCAGCGCCGCATTATTTACTCGATGAGCGAACTTGGCTTGTCCGCGGGCTCGAAACCGAAAAAATCGGCGCGGACGGTCGGCGATGTAATCGGCAAGTTCCATCCGCACGGCGACTCAGCCTGTTACGAGGCGATGGTGCTGATGGCGCAAAGCTTTTCATACCGCTATACCATCATTGACGGGCAGGGGAACTGGGGATCGACAGACGATCCCAAGTCCTTCGCAGCAATGCGCTACACGGAATCGCGCCTCACACCGTACGCCAAAAGCCTGCTACAGGAACTTGCGCACGGCACTGTTGACTGGGTGCCGAACTTTGACGGCACGATGAATGAGCCGGTCGTGTTGCCGGCGCGCCTGCCGAACCTGCTGCTTAATGGCACCACAGGTATCGCGGTTGGCATGTCCACCGATGTGCCGCCGCATAACCTCCGGGAGGTGAGCGCGGCGCTGATTCACCTGATCGACAATCCGAAGGCCAGCGTCGCGGACCTCATGAAACACATCAAGGGCCCCGACTTCCCGACGGGTGGCGAGATCGTTTCGCCACGCTCGGAAATCAAGGCAATGTACAGCACGGGTTCCGGAACCCTGCGCTTGCGCGCGTCCTATAAACAGGAAGGTACCGACATCATCGTCACGGCTTTGCCGCACCAGATTTCCGGGGCGAAAGTGCTGGAACAGATTGCTGTACAAATGCGCAACAAGAAACTGCCGCAAGTCGACGATTTGCGCGACGAGTCGGATCACGAGGAACCCACCCGGCTGGTTATCAGCCGCAAACGCGGTGTCGATGTCGAGCAACTGATGTCGCACCTGTTCTCGACAACCTCGCTTGAGCGTACATTCCGAATCAATATGAATGTGATTGGTCTCAACGGCCGACCGCGCCTGTTCAATTTGCCGGAATTGCTCAACGAATGGATTCTGTTCCGCAAAGAAACGGTAACCCGACGCCTGCAGCATCGCTTGCAGATAGTTGCCGATCGGCTGCATATCCTGGACGGGCTGCTGGCCGCCTATCTCAACATCGACGAGGTCATCGCTATCATTCGCGACGAGGATCATCCCAAGCCGGTCTTGATGAAACGCTTCAATTTATCCGAGCTGCAGGCCGAAGCTATTCTGAATCTTCGTCTGCGGAATCTTGCCAAGCTGGAAGAGATGAAAATTCGCGGCGAGCAGGATGAGCTCAACGAAGAACGCAAGACGCTTGAGAAAATACTCGGTAGTTCGGCGCGTCTGAAGACGCTGATCAAGAAAGAGATTCTGGAGGATGCCGAGGCGTACGGTGACGACCGGCGGACGGCGCTGGTTGAGCGAGAGGCCGCGCAGGCCATTGACGAAACGCAACTGATTGCCAGCGAGCCGGTGACCGTGGTGCTGTCCGAGCGCGGTTACGCGCGGGCAGCAAAAGGACACGACATCGACCCGGTGGCACTGAGTTACAAATCCGGCGATGCGTTCCTGGCGGCGGCCAAAGGCCGCAGTAATCAGCTGGCCATGTTTATTGACAGTACCGGACGCGTATACAGCACTATTGCGCATACCTTGCCGTCAGCACGCGGTCAGGGCGACCCATTGTCGAGTCGTTTTAAACCGCCGGACGGTGCGGTGTTTTGCGGCACCATGATCGGCGATGAAAAGCGGCGCTATGTCCTGGCCAGCGACGCAGGCTATGGTTTTGTCGCGTCGCTTGCAGATCTCGTTTCGCGGAACAAGGCGGGCAAAGCGATTCTGAAGGTACCTGCGGGCGGTAAAGCCGTCGTGCCCGCGCCTGTGCCGGCGGATACCGAGTGCCTTATCGCTGCTGTGAGTTCGATTGGCCGACTGCTCCTGTTTGAGCTTGAGGAGTTGCCGGAGCTTGCCAAAGGCAAGGGCAACAAACTGCTGAACATACCGTCAAAGAAATACAAGGACGGCGAGGAAACCCTGATTGCGGTCGCTGTGGTGCCTGAAGATGGCGACCTGCAGGTGCACAGCGGCAAACGCATGATGACGATCAAGTGGCGCGATACTGACGATTACTACGGCGAGCGCGCGCTGCGGGGGCGTATGCTGCCGCAAGGCTGGCGCAAGGTAGA
>TARA_R110002049_G_scaffold309289_3_pt1 | contig 10664 bp, 8 predicted proteins | sample TARA_R110002049 | Tara Oceans TARA_R110002049 (sample SAMEA4396941) | marine metagenome | biome: Polar Biome; feature: [SRF] surface water layer (ENVO:00010504); material: water (ENVO:00002006), including particulate matter (ENVO:01000060) such as... | depth 5 m
CATCAACTTTACGCATCATCACAAACAAAAACATTAAACTGCTAGCAGTAAAGTACAGGATAGACTTTATTTTATATATTTATTTCTTTGTTAGCAATGAGGCTTTAAATAAAAATATTTTATGGATAATTACAACACCAAGCCAAATAATATAAACGACAATGATATTCCAAAATATAATAAAATTGCTAATACCTATCGTGTCCCAACTAAATTGGTTTTAAGAGAATCATTATAAAATCATTTATGTTTATCACGCTATTTTTATAAGTGAATGTGTATTCAATTACACAATCCCAGTTTATTTCATATTTTTATAGTTACCCATTTTTATACTTATTCAAATACTTAAATATACCCGTTGTGCATTTTAAATAATGCTAATTTTAAATATGTAATTTTGAAAACACAACATCAAATTTAGTTTTCATATTAAAATTCTATTATGATAAAATTTATTACCATAGATGAAGATTCCAGAATACCAAAATACCAGCAAATTGTAGATTCTATTATCTATAATATATCTGTTGGAAACTTAGGGATGGATGAAAAAATACATTCCATAAATATGTTTAGTGAAGAGTTTTATCTATCTAGGGATACCGTTGAAAAAGCATACAACATTCTCAAAGAACGGAATATCATCACTTCAATTCGTGGCAAAGGGTATTATATAAGCAGGACCAAACTGATATACAAAGTCAATATTTTATTCCTTATCAATAAGTTGAGTTCTTATAAAATGCGGACCTATAATCATTTTATTGATAGCATTGGTGGCAATTCGCACACAGATTTACATATATACCATTGTGATGAATCTTTATTTTTAAACTTACTGGACAAAAACAAATCGGCTTATGATTATTACATTATCATGCCACATTTTAAGACAGAAGAACTGAAGCATGTTAGTTTTACCGAAAACGTTATCAAAGCCTTAAAAAGTATACCCCAAGAAAAATTAATAATCCTGGACAATATAAAACCCGATACAGAAGGGGACCTTATCGAGATTTATCAAGATTTTGAAAATGATATTTACAACGCTCTAAACAAGGGCCTTTCTAAAATAATGCAGTACAAAAAAACCATACTCATCTATCCTGAAAAATCGGTTTACCCCTACCCGCGTAGAATTTTGCATGGGTTTAGAAAATTCTGTATAGAGCACAAACTTGATTTTGAAGTACTCGATAAGGTTTATGACGACATGATTTTAAAAAAAGGCGATTTGTTTATCACTATTGAAGAAGCCGATTTGGTTAATTTAGTAAAACAAGCCAGAGAAGACGAATTAAAGCTAGGAAAAGATATAGGTATCATTTCTTATAATGATACACCTCTTAAAGAATTATTGGGCATTACCGTGATGTCAACAGATTTCAAAATCATGGGAGAAACTGCAGCAACCATGATTTTAAACAAACAAAAAGGAAAAGTAAAAGTCCCTTTTAATTTTATTGAGAGAGAGTCGCTTTAAGCTTTTCATAGTCTTAGTTTCTGTAGTTGTTCTAACTATTTTTTTATCGAAAATTCGATACCAAACTCAAATGAAAACCTAAAATCACACATTTAAAATTTAAATGCGCTGGAATTAATGGCTGTTTTTAAGAAATCACGACTATTGCTTTTTCTTTTACAGAAATGGAAACAGATTCCTCTTTAATTTTTAATAATTCTCCATCTGCTTGCGATTCAAAAATAGTGCCTTGCTTACGTACAAGTACTATGTTTTTTGTTTGAAAACAGGTTACTTCTTTTAATAATTCTGGCTTTTTAAAAAGCATCAAAACCCCAAATACTAGCATTTTGAATTTGCTTATTTTTGTCACTATCATAACATCAAGCTCTCCATCTTGCAAGGATGCTTTTGGCGTTAAGCTTACTTTGTACCCCAACTCATTGGAATTTGAAATAAATATCAAAAACGGGTTTACAAACGTTCCAACGCCTTCTATTTCTATGGCTGATTCTTTTCTATTACTAAACGCTTTAAACGCTTTTAAGGTTGCTTTTAAATAATGATAAATGGTTCTTTTTTGAGAGTTCTCGTAATTTTCTATAACACTAGCACTAAAACCAAAACCAGTATTGCTGAAAAAATAGCGATCATTCACACAGCCCACATCTATACGTGTTTGAGTATTTTTTTTTATAATGGCAATGGCTTTTTTTATATTTCGGGGTATCCCTAAATTAGAAGCCAAACCATTTCCAGAACCTACGGGAATAATACCTAATGGAATATTGGTTTCCACTAACGTAGAGGCCACCTCATTGATAGTACCATCGCCACCGCAAGCCACTACAATATCCGCTTTTTGGTTAATGGATTCTTTGGTAAGATCTATGGCATGACCTTTATATGTAGAAAGTTTCAAGGTTATATGATAATTGGATTTTTCAAAATAACCATGAAGAAATACTTCTGAAAAACTGTGCTTACCAGAACCCGCAATAGGGTTTACTATAAAATGAATGTTTATCAAATTCTTAATTCTTAATTTTCAAACCTCCATTACGATACAAATCATCAGCTACCTCATAAAACGAAATACTTTTATTAAGAAACGGAGTATCTACTTGTTGTTGTGTTAAACTATTATCCTTTGGATTCCAATTATAAAAATTAGCATTGGCTTGCTCATCCAATATCATGACTTTATTATCTTTTAAATAGCCTAGTTTTCGGTAATTGCCTATAAAAGCTCGTTCATCTTCAGATTGCATTTTCATAATATTTTCACCAAAAAGATTGGAATTGTAATCCCAGTTTAACAAGGCAAATAACGTGGGATACATGTCAATTTGTGAACATAGCTTATCTACTTTCTGTGGGGCACTATTTGGTAAATTGTAAATTAATGCAGGTATATGATAATTTTGAACATCCAATTCCCATCGTCCTGCACTACTGGCACAATGGTCGCTCATAATAACAAATACCGTATTTTCAAACCATGGTTTTCCCTTTGCCAATTTGATAAATTCGCCAATGGCATGATCGGTATATTTTACGGCACCATTTCTACCCGTTCCAGAAGGGATATCAATTTTACCTTCGGGATAGGTATAGGGTTTGTGGTTGGAAGTGGTCATCACAAAATCAAAAAATGGTTTTCCAGATTCGTGAGCCTTGTCTGCTTCCTTTAAAACCTTATTATAGATATCCATGTCACAAACACCCCAAGCATTTTCAAAAGTCACTTCATCATCTTCAATATTGGTACGGTTGGTAGTAATACTGGCATCCAATAAAAAACCGCGGCCTCTATCAATAATATCAAAACCATTACCCCCAAAATAAGTATTCATATTATCAAAATAACCATCGCCTCCATAAAAGAAATTACGACTATAACCCTGCTCTTTAAAAACCTCTCCTATAGTAAATAAGCCTTGGTTGTCTTTACGCTTAACAATACTGCGCCCTGGTGTTGGAGGTATTGATAAGGTTATAGCTTCCATACCCCTAACGGTACGTGTTCCTGTAGCAAATAAATTGGTGAAAAATAAACTTTCGCTTTCTAAAGCATCAAGATTAGGTGTAATATCATCTTCACTCCCAAATGCTTTTAAATATTTACCACTTAAGCTTTCTATACAGATAAAAATAACATTGGGCTTTATAGGTTTTTGAACACTATCTGAATTTACAATAGTTCTATAAATAGCATCTTTATTAGGGCTTACAAATACATCCTCTTCATTTTCATAACTTGCTTTAACAATTTTATAGGCTTGATCTTTAGGTATGGTTTTATAAAAATCGTTATACGGTAATTCATTATTTCTGAAAGCAGCAAAAAAGGAGTAAATTCCTGCTTTTGAAAGCTCGTTGTTATATCTATTTCCCGACCAATCTGCTTGTTTATTGGTAATAAATAAACTAGAAATAGTTACAATTAAAAACCAAGCTACCGAAGCAAAAATTTTAGATTTAAAACCCGTTTCGCTAGTAAATGTTTCTCGAAAAGAACCTAAACGATAGGTAATAAATATACTTGCAAGCACTAAAGCCAGCATAGCAGAAATAAGTATTGGCAAAGGGTAAGATTCGTTTATATTTTTTACCACCTCATAGGTGTACACTAGGTAATCTACTGCAATAAAATTATAACGCCTCTCAAATTCTTCCCAAAACGTAAACTCCCCAAAAAATGAAAAGAATAAAATAAGGACTCCAATAGAAAACCCAAAATAAGTGATAATCTTATCTAATAAAGAGCCATATAGCTTTTTAGGTATTATTAAAAGATACAAAAGGTACGGAATCACAAAAAAGGAAATGGTAGCTACATCAAACAAAAAACCAACAAAAAAGGTGGTCAATAGTTTAAAAATACCTTTATCAATTTCAGGGAAATTCCAGAATAAGAAACTTATTCTAACTAAAAATGAAAGAAGTAAAAACAGAACAACAAAAGCTTTTAGTAATTTAAAGCGGGATGGAAAAAATGTAATAGACATTAATTTTATATTTATAAGTGCCGAAAAGTACAATAAAATTCTAAAGAAAAATCAAAATAGCTTTTTAGCTTTGGCCTAAAAAGTAATAAGGCTTTTTAAAAAGTCGAAATAAATTATCATTTTCAAACGTAGTGAAGTAATCTATTTATTGATGGCAAACAACTTGCAGATTGCTCTTCGTCCCCCACAATGACGTAAAAAACACTTTTTAAACAGCCTTATTTCCACTATCAAAATACAATAGAACTTAGCTAATCCTTATCTTCTTTATCATCCTCTTCTTTTATTTCTTTTTTAATTATTTTCCCATCGGCATTTATAGAAACCTCCATATTACTTTCGCCTTTTTCAATTTCAAATTCATACAACGTGCCTTTTTGGGTTTCTGAAATTTCCGCTTCTTCAATATCATAGCCTGGAAAGGCTTCCATTAAAGCATCCTTCACGTTTTTGGGAATGGCCGCTTTCTTAATTTCGTGCTCTGTTTCCATCCAAGTACCATCTTCCAAAAAATTAGCAGAATATTCTATCTTGTTCATTTTAAATTCTGCTTCCCATTCTGTGGCATTTTCTTTTTCCCATGTTATTTTTTTAGCGGTTGGGAATTTCTTGGCAAATGCCTCTGTTACTTTTTGTGGCACTTTATCATTTACAGATGTAAAAGCAAACATGGCAAAACCCAAAAACAAACTCGGAACAATTTTTATTATTTTCATTTTTAATTATTTAACGGTTAATAATGGATTAAAATTAAATACAGATTCTAAAGATAACTTTAAGGAAATCTAAAGTGTTTTAATCGCTTGCTTCTTTTGAAGTTTTTTATGCGATATATAAATGAATATGGCCATAAGCAACATAGAAACTACGGACGCATTGAGCGTTCCTAAATCCAAACCACCTTTTGCCAATGGCTTGGTAAGGAAATCGCCAAAAGTAGCACCAAAAGGACGTGTGAACACAAAAGCCACCCAAAACAGCAGCACTTGATTGATTTTTGTGAAATAATGCAACAGAATAACTGTAACAATAATGGCTGCAGTTACTAACGCTCCAGTTAAATAACTTAAGTTCAAAACATCACTTAAATAATCGCCAAAGGCAGTCCCTAAACTATTGGAAAATAAAACGGCTGTCCAAAAAAACACTTCTTTATTCCTTTCAAAAATAGGATACACCTCCAGATTGCCATAGGTTTTAAACCAAAAAATAAGTGTTCCAATAAGTGCTAACACAAGTATTAAACTACCATAAGTGTAACCTAAACCAAGACTTCTATCCATGAAATCTGAAATCTCCGTACCCAAAGTTGTAGTAGCAATAATAACCAACCAAAAATATAAAGACACATATCTTTTAGAAAAAAGTTGAATAGCCAAAACACCTAGAAAAAAAACCAATGTTATGAAAATGCCAACAGTATACCCCAACTCGAGTGTTTGTGCTATAAAATCGCCCAAAGTCTCGCCCAAAGTCGTGGCTATAATTTTCATTATCCAGAAAAGCACCGTAATCTCCGCAACTTTATTGAGTATTTTTTTATCCATTTTATTATCCAGTTAAAAGTTAAAACCCCTGCCCCGAAGATTCGAGGCTATTGCAGTTTCTATAAAAAATTCATCAAACCTATCATTCTTTCCTTCGCAGGAATAACAAACATTTATTTTAAAAGAATTTTATTCTTATTAAAAAACGAAGAACAGATTCTAAAGAAAGATTAACGTTTGAATCATCTTATATGCTATTTTAAAACTTATAAGTATAACCCAACCTTATAACCTGTGTTTCGTAATAATTATTACTGGTGTAACTAAAAGTTTCTCCTTTAATAGTCTGCTTAATTACCATGGTGTTAAATAAATCCGTGGCATTAAAAAACACCTCACCTTTACCTTTTTGAATCGTTTTTTTAAGTCCTAAATCTAACGAGAACATAGATTCCCTTTTCCCTTGCGGAATAATATCTGGTGCTAAATAACTGGCTGTTAATTGTGCCTCTAGTTTTTTAGCAAAATGAAAGGTATTATTCAATTTTATAGTTCCAGACGTTACTTTTTGTTTTTCTGCTGAAAAAATATTTTCGCTGGGATATAAATTAACTACTGAAAAAGCATCTATTTGATTGTGATAGGCATTGGCATTTAAGTTGAAGCTATAGACCGGGGAAATCTCTTGTTCATAAACCATTTCAATACCACTGTTATAACTTTTACCAGCATTTTGATAAATGGCATAAATTAAAGGGTCGTTACCAACGGTACTAGAAATTCTTGTGATGGTGCCATTTGCAAAACGATGATAGATAGCGGAATACAAACTCCCAGAATCCCAACTGGTTTTGTAACCCAACTCTAATAAATTGGTAAATTGCGGACGTAAATTGGGGTTACCAACTTTAATGATTTCGGCATCATCGTATTTAGGAAAAATACGAATATCCACTTCATTTGGTCTATCAACCCGCCTGTTATAAAAAATTGATATTTTATTATTTTCGTCAATTTTTTTGGCAAGTCTTACATTTGGGAATGGCTCAAAATAATCATAACCGCCACTTTTATAGGTATTGTGGTCTGGATTTACATAATAATCTAAATTCACATACTCTACACGCAAACCAACCTCAGCTTCATAATTTTCATTTTCAAAAACATAGTTTCCATAAACGGCCGGGATGAGTTCTTTATATTCGGCTTCGCCCCCAGCTTCAATATCCAATGGTGTATTTGTACCGGGAAAGAATTGCATATTTATGGGAATATTCCTTTTTCTAAGTTTTACGCCTGTTTCCAATTTTCCGTAGGTCAATGGTTTTACGTAATCGATATTAAAATCGTAAACCTGTTCATCTGAAAGCAGTTTAAAAGAATTTTCGCTAACAGGTTCATTGGGCAAAAAATTATCAAAAAAATACTTTTCGTCTTCTCTATGGAAGGTGTAATTGAAGCCAAAATTGATATGATGCCCTGCTTCTTTAAATTTATGTGAATAACTGGCGGAAGCCATGGCCGTTATTTTCACTTCATCTTCAAGAAATTGCCAAAGGCGCAAACGCGTGCTTAAATCTTCATTAAAAAAGGGTTGGTCGCCATTATCTATAATCACTTCGGTGCCGTAAAGCCCTGAAACAGTAATGGTGTTTTTATCATCCAAATTCCAATCGATACCAGATTTTAGAGTTGTAAATTGGGTATCTCTATTTCGTTTTGATTGTTGTTTTATAACCGTGCCATCATCATAGGTTCGGGTTACAAATTCATTTTTATTTAAGGTTTCGGTGTACAAATAATCACCTTGAAAAAACACATTGACTTTATTCTTTCTATAATTTAAGGATAATGACGGATTTAGTTTTGGCGTCATGGTGTATTGCGGACGTATGGTTGGCAGGTTTTCCTTCCGTTCCCATAAAGTGCCCAAACCACCTGTAAAGCCTACCTTACCGTTAAAACCTTGTGCTTTGTTTTTTTTGTAAATGATATTGATAATGCCCCCATTACCGTTGGCATCATATTTTGAAGATGGGTTGTTGATCACTTCAATTCTATCAATGGCAGAGGACGGAATATTATCCAGCCCCGATTGATTGCCAAAACCTGTAAGTGCCGTTTGTTTGCCGTCAATAAGCACAATCACTTTATCGTTTCCGCGTAAGGTCACTTTACCATCTTGTACCGTGACACTTGGAAGATTTTGCATGGCCTGCAAAACGGAACCACCACTTTGATTGATATTATCACTTAATGAATAGGTTTTTTTATCCATTTTGGCACTTATTTCATCTTGTTTGGTATCAATAACAACTTCACTTAAAGCGGTAACATCCTCCTCCAATACAACGGTTTTTACATCTAAATAATCCGATAGGCTTCCCACAAAAAGGGCTTGTTTGTGCGATACAAAACCAACACTAGAGATTTCTAAAATATAATTGCCGGGTTTTGTGTTCTCTAAAACAAAAAGGCCATTTTCATTACTCGCCGTCCCGGTCACAAACACACTGTCTTGCTTTGTTTTGAGAATAATGTTCGCAAATGGCAAGGGATTTTGAGATGTTTTTTCAATAACGCTACCAGAAATGGTCACGCTATTTTGGGCAAATGTTGCTGTGGAAAAGTATAGGACAGCAACAAGTAGAAGTATCTTTTTTAGCATTATTTTAATTTTTACGCAATAATACTAAGAAATTCTTAAGAGAAACTTAAGATTGCTTTTTCTAATTGAATTCTACAGAAAAAATATGTTTCTGGGCTTTGTAGGCATAAGACAAATCAAAACCATAAAAGTCACATATTTTCTTGACTATAGCGAGCCCCAACCCTGTAGATTGATTGCTTTTGTGTTCCTTATAAAAACGTAAAAACATTTTTTCTGGATGCTGCATAGGTCGATTGCCAAAATTGGAAATCTGGAGTATATCTTTATCAATAGTTATAAGTACATCGCCATGATCGCCTTTATGTTTTATAGCATTTGAAATAAGATTTGTACATAGTGTTTCTGCTAAAAAAGGATCTATGCTTACGTTTAATATAGCATTGAAATGGCATGATATTAGGTTTACACCCAACTCCTTGAAATTTTCTATGATGTTATCAACCATTGTATTGAGATTGACAACCTCTGTATTCACGAACTGATTGTTATCGATTTTTGTGAGCAGGGCAAGGCGTTTATTTAGCATTTTTAAACGTTGGATGTCTTTTTGAACGGATGTGATCTGCTCAAACTGCTTGTCATTAATGGCATGGTCATTTATAATGTTGTCAATCTTTGCTTGGATAATCGCCAAAGGGTTTTGTATTTCGTGCGATACATCTTCAGTAAACTGCTTTAGGGTTTCGTAATCCAGCTTAACCTTATTGGTCAACGCTTCTATTTCATTTTTCAATTCAGAAAACTCCAATACATCACTATCAACCAATTTTAAAGGTTGGTTGGATTGCAATGAAAAGGACTTCATTTGCTTTAGGTTTTCAAAAAATGGATGCCATATTTTTAAATTTCCAGCGGTATTGAAATAAAACAAGAAAAGGAACGCCAAAACAAAAACAACCATATTGGCGATACCAATGGCGAATAGGATATTTTCAGACTCCACCACCAGCGTACGCACCGTGATTTTGTAGTTTTGGTTATTTATGTTTTTAAAAGTAGATAGTTCCCTAAAAAGTTCCATTTCATCTTGCGAGGGATCGTAAATCAAGGTATCCTTTAATATTTGGGAACGAAGGGTTGTTACTTTTTTAATTTCTGATATTGGTGGTAAGGTATATTCCAAAGGATTATCCTTCAATGCGCTATGTATTCTAGCTTCCGTTGAAAATAAAGACTCTTCAACTTCAGATTGCAGCAAATTTCTAGTATAAAAATAAAGTACTACAACACTTAAAACAGCAAAAACCAATCCCGTGAACAGGAACATCTTGGATGTTTTTTTTATGAGTTTTGTTTTTGCGACCACGTTTTAATCTTCAATAAATTTATAGCCGCTGCCGTAAGCGGTTTTGATATATTTTGCACTTTCAGCAGTTAATTTTTTTCGTAAATTATTGATGTGCACATAAATAAAATCAAAATTACCCAATAAATCACTATCATCGCCCCAAAGATGCTCTGCTATCATTTCTTTTGAAAGCACACGTCCTTTATTCGAGATAAAAAAGACCAGCAAATCGTATTCCTTTCTTGTTAACGCTATGGCTTTACCTTCTATATATGCTGTTCTGGATTTGGTGTCAATACGTATTTCATTGAATTCAATCATAACATCGCCACCGTACTTACCACGTCTAAGCACCGCATTGATACGGGAATTGAGTTCTGCCAAATGGAACGGTTTTGTAATATAATCATCGGCACCCAAATCCAGGCCCTCCAATTTATCTGTTAAAGAATTATTGGCAGAAATGATAATGACGCCTGCTTTTTTCTTTTCTTTTTTTAAGGTTTTAAGCACATCCAATCCGCTACCAGACACCAAATTGATATCTAGAATAATCACATCATAATCATAGATAGCAGCTTTTTCTGAAGCTTCCCGAAAATCTGAAGCGACTTCACAAATATTACCATCACGTTGCAAATACGTAACGATGGATTGTTGTAAATCAATTTCGTCTTCAGCAATTAGATATTTCATATACTCGTTGTGCATTTTAAATAATGCTAATTTTAATATTGTTAAT
>TARA_R110002049_G_scaffold9932_3_pt1 | contig 10664 bp, 8 predicted proteins | sample TARA_R110002049 | Tara Oceans TARA_R110002049 (sample SAMEA4396941) | marine metagenome | biome: Polar Biome; feature: [SRF] surface water layer (ENVO:00010504); material: water (ENVO:00002006), including particulate matter (ENVO:01000060) such as... | depth 5 m
GCATTATTTAGATTATAAAATCAAAGAAGAACTCGAGTATTTATTCTTTACAGTTCCTGTTTTTATTTATTTTCACAATTGGACTTTTATTTCAAGGATTTATAAATTAATAAAGCCATTTTTAATTTCTATTATAATATTCTAGTTTACGGACTGATTTTAAGTAAAATAACTCTTGTCAACACAGTAAAAATTGGTAGTTTTAGCTAAACCAAAGTTTGTTGTTCGTTTGTTAGCTTCTAATTTTCCTTTGGAAAATCCTCGCACGCAAGCTCGCAACTTAAGTTATGCATATACGTTAAAAGAGCACTTTTAAAAATCTTATAGTCAAAAAGAAAACACTATTTCAAAACTTCTGCAATATCCTGAAACCCTTTTTCATTAGCATAATCTAAAGCTGTTTTTCCATCATTATCCTTAATACTTTTGTCAGCGTTATGTTTTAACAATAGCTTGACAATTTGCGGTTTATTATACATAACGGCATATATTAAAGGTGTTATACCCTGATCATTCTGCGTATTTATATTTGCACCATGTTGAATTAAATAATCTGCTAAGGCTTCGTTTCCTTTAAAGGACACGCCTATTAAAGCGGTATTTCCGGAGGCATCGTTGTCATTAACCGGAGCATTAAATTCTATTAATGTTTTAACCACGGCTTCACTATCAAAATAAGAAGCAAAAATTAAAGGTGTAAAGCCTCTAGAATCTTTTACATTTATTAAGTCGGGATGGCGTCTTAACTGCGCCTCAATAGTTTCAATATTCCCAGATTTAATTATTTTAAAAAAATGGTCTCTTTCATTCATATTTACTTAACTTTTAAATGAGTTCAAAAATAAAATTGGGATAAGTCTATTTAAACTCATCCCAATTTTAAAATTTATTATGCTTAAATTATTTTAAATCATAACGATCTAAGTTCATTACTTTAGTCCAAGCGGCAACAAAATCCTTTACAAATTTGTCTTGACCATCGTTAGCGCCATAAACTTCGCATATAGCTCTTAATTCTGAATTAGAACCAAATATTAAGTCTGCACGAGTTCCTTTAAAGGTTACTTTTCCTGTTCTACGGTTAGTACCTTCAAAATATCTATCGTCTTCAGAAGTTGCTTTCCATGTGTAAGTAAGGTCTAAAACATTTTTAAAGAAGTCGTTGGTTAAATTCCCAACTGTATCTGTAAATACACCATAATTAGAGCCATCATAATTTGCACCAAGTACTCGTAAACCGCCGACTAAAACAGTCATTTCTGGTACCGATAAGGTTAATAAATTAGCACGGTCTATTAATAAATCTTCTGCCGCAATGTCTATATCAGGTCTGATATAATTTCTAAAACCATCTGCTAAAGGCTCTAAATATCCAAAAGATTCTACATCTGTCTGTTCTGGTGTAGCATCACCTCTACCTTGTGCAAAAGGGACTTCAATATTATGACCACTATTTTTAGCAGCTTTTTCTACTCCTACAGAGCCAGCCAAAACAATTAAATCTGCCATGGATATTTCACCATTAAAATCCTTTTCAATACCTTCTAAAACATTTAAAACTTTAGCTAATTCCTTAGGATTGTTAACGTTCCAACTTCTTTGTGGCTCTAAGCGTAAACGGCCACCATTAGCACCACCACGTTTGTCTGAACCTCTAAATGTTGAAGCAGAAGCCCAAGCGGTAGTTACCATTTGAGATACCGTAAGGCCAGAGTCAAGAATCATCTTTTTTAAAGATGTAATATCAGAATCACTTAAGTTATAACTTACTTTAGGAACTGGATCTTGCCATAACAATTCTTCTTTTGGGATTTCAGGACCTAAATAACGGTCTATAGGTCCCATGTCTCTGTGTGTTAATTTGTACCAGGCGCGCGCAAATGCATCTTCAAACGCTTTATGATCTTTATGGAAACGTTTGGAAATTTCTAAATAAGCAGGATCTGTTTTTAAGGCAATATCTGCTGTGGTCATCATTAAAGTTTGTTTGCCATCGGGATCACCTGCTTTCGGAGCCATTCTAGCGTTTGATGCTGCGGTTGGTTTCCATTGATACGCACCTGCTGGACTTTTAGTAAGTTCCCAATCATAGTTTAACAATACTTCAAAATAATCATGGTCCCATTGTGTAGGATTTGGTGTCCAAGGGCCTTCAATACCACTCGTAATCGTATCATCTAAAAAACCTGTTCCAAAAGCGTTTTTCCATCCTGTACTCATTTCCTCAATGGAGGCACCATGCGGTTCTGCTCCTACATATTTATTTGGATCTGCAGCACCGTGTGCTTTACCAAACGTGTGCCCACCAGCTACAAGCGCAACGGTTTCTTCATCATTCATGGCCATACGCCCAAAAGTTTCTCTTACATTTTTTGCTGAACCCATGGGGTCTGGGTTTCCATTTGGTCCTTCAGGATTAACATAAATCCAACCCATCATAACCGCTCCAAGTGGATTTTCCAATTCACCATCTTCGTAGCGTTCATCATTTGCTCCCCATTCGGTTTCACTTCCCCAATACACATCTTGTTCTGGTTCCCAAATATCTTCACGTCCTCCAGCATAACCAAAAGTTTTGAAGCCCATAGATTCCAATGCACAATTACCTGCAAGAATCATTAAATCTGCCCATGAGATATGTCGTCCGTATTTTTGCTTAATAGGCCACAATAACAATCTCGCTTTATCTAAGTTTCCGTTATCCGGCCAACTATTAATAGGTGCAAATCTTTGGTTACCGCCACCTGCTCCACCACGACCATCACCAATTCTATAGGTTCCTGCACTATGCCAAGCCATTCGGATCATAAATCCACCATAGTGACCATAATCTGCAGGCCACCAATCTTGGGAATCTGTCATTAAATCAAGAACCTCTTGCTTTAATGCTTTAAAATCTAAGCTATTAAAAGCTTCAGCGTAATTAAAATCTTCTCCCATAGGGTTTGACTCAGCTGCATGTTGACGCAAAATGTTTAACTTTAATTCATTGGGCCACCAATCGCGGTTTTTAATCCCACCACCAGAAGTTACCTTATTGGTTCCACTTAAAAAAGGGCATTTGCTAGCTTCGGAATCATTAATTTCAAAAGATTCAGTATTCTTGTTATCCATCTTATTATAGTTGTTTTATAAAATTCTCAATGATAAAAATATGAATTTTAAGTTCTCAAAAAAAATAAAGTATATTTTAATAAGTTATATTTAGATTGAGAAAACTTATAAAAACATTTTTGCTAATTAACAAATCTAATTATTATATAAAAATTATACCAACAAAAGATTAAATATTCATATTTTTAAACCTTAATCAAAAAAATAAAAAATGGCAAATATTACATTGGGTGGAACACCTGTGCAAACATCGGGTGAATTACCAAAAATCGGATCTCAAATTCCTGATTTTAAATTAGTAGCAATTGATCTTTCAACCAAAACCTTAAAAGATTTTAAAGGAAGTAACTTAATTTTAAATATTTTTCCCAGCGTGAATACGGGAGTATGTGCTACTTCTGTTAGACAATTTAATACCGAGGCATCAGAATTGGAAAACACTAAAGTACTTTGTATTTCAAGGGATTTACCTTTTGCACAAGATCAGTTTTGTGCCGCTGAGGGTTTAGAAAATGTTGTTATGCTTTCAGATTTTAAAACGGGTGCGTTTGGAAAAGATTATGGTTTAATTATGATTAATGGTGGTTTTGATGGATTACTTTCCAGAAGTGTTATTGTGGTAGATACAAATGGAAAAGTGCTTTATACAGAACAAGTTCCTGAAACAGGTGAGGAACCAAATTACAAAGCAGCACTTGACCTTCTTTATTCATAACATATAAATGTCTAAAAAAGAATCCTTCTTGGTCAATCGCATAAAAAGTGTTGGTTATGCTTTTAAAGGTGCCATTCTACTTTTAAAAACGGAAGCTAGCATTAAAATTCAGTTTTTTATTGCACTTTTGGTTACCGCAGCGGGATTCTTTTTTAACATTTCCTCAACCGAATGGATTATTCAATTTTTAGCTATTGCGCTAGTTATGAGCATTGAGGGTATCAATACGGCTATTGAGGAAATTGCAAACTTCATTCACCCCGAACAGCATAGCAAAATAGGTTTGATTAAAGATATTGCTGCTGGTGCTGTTTTTATTGCTTCAATATTTGCTGCAATTATTGGTTTTATAATATATCTTCCAAAGTTTTTTTAAATACTAGGTGCCGAAATACGAATAAAAAGATCTCGATTCCAATCGAGATTAACCCAACTAAATATTTTATAAGTATTGCTTTTGCAATTTTTTAAAATAAAGTTTCGTTAACGTTAGTAATTTGTATTTTTGTTGAATCGTTTTTAACGATTCAATTCTGAATTTATTTCAGGATCATATTTTGAATTTTGAAACAACAAACCTTTAATGGCGAAACGCAGAACCAAATCTAAAAAGGAACCAATAAAAAAAACCAAAACAACTAATTTTAAGCTGTCTAATCAACAAAAGTTGGTGCTTGGTAGCTTTTTGGTTATTTTTGGTCTTTTACTTTGTATCGCTTTTATTTCCTTCTTTTTTACTGGTGAAGCAGATCAAAGTACAATTTCAGACTTTACTTCAAGAGATGCCAAAGCAGAAAACTGGTTAAGCAAAACGGGGGCTTGGTTAAGTGACTTTTTTATTCAGCGGGGTTTTGGAATAGCATCCTTTATTTTCTCCGGACTCATTTTTCTATCTGGTATTTATGTCTTGATGGATTTAAAAAAATCCAAACTAGTTAAACATTGGTTTTGGGGTGTTTTAATTATTATTTGGCTGTCCATCCTTTTAGGTTTTTTTGGAGAAAAGCATGATATTTTAGGAGGCACCGTTGGTTTTGAAGTAAACACATTTCTTCAAGATTATATTGGGAAAATTGGTATTATCCTTTTATTACTATTCGGATTAATAACGTATTTGGCCATTCGCTTTAAGCTAACTTTTGATAGTTTTACAAATCTGTTCAAGTCTGCCAAAAACAACATAAAAGATGAGTTTTCAGGTTTAAATGAGGATACCTTTGTGCCTTTGGATAATAATTTATCTGAAGAAGCTGAAGCTATTAGATCTGCTTTCGACCTCTCAGTTGAAGATAACAAACCACCCACAAAAAAAGAGACTGCGCCATTAGAGGTTAATGTTTCAAGAGTTGAAGAAAAGGAAGAACCAGAATTGGAAATTAAAGTTGAGGATGTAAAAGAAGAGCTTTCAGAAACGGATAATCTTGCCAACAAACTAGTTGAAGATTTTGGACAGTTCGACCCGACTCTAGAACTTAGTAATTATAAATTCCCTCCGCTGGATTTATTGAAAAGATATGATACTGAAGGCATAAAAATAAACCAAGAAGAGCTTGAGGAAAATAAAAACAAAATTGTTGAAACCTTAAGTAATTATAAAATTGGTATTGCTAGTATAAAAGCAACCATCGGTCCAACAGTGACACTTTATGAAATTGTTCCTGAAGCTGGTGTGCGTATTTCCAAAATTAAGAATTTAGAAGATGATATTGCCTTATCACTCGCTGCATTAGGTATTCGTATTATTGCTCCAATTCCGGGCAAAGGCACCATCGGTATTGAAGTACCAAACAAAAACGCAACCATTGTTTCGATGCGCTCAGTTATTGCTTCAAAAAAGTTTCAATCTTCTGAAATGCAACTTCCTATCGCTTTAGGAAAAACCATTAGTAATGAAACCTTAGTGGTCGATTTAGCAAAAATGCCCCACTTGCTTATGGCCGGTGCTACTGGACAAGGAAAGTCGGTTGGTTTAAATGCCGTTCTAACGTCTTTACTTTACAAAAAACATCCCGCTGAGGTGAAGTTTATTTTAGTCGATCCTAAAAAAGTTGAACTGACATTATTCAATAAAATTGAGCGTCATTATTTAGCTAAGCTCCCTGATAGTGAAGATGCTATTATAACAGATAATACAAAGGTTATCAATACATTAAATTCATTGTGTATTGAGATGGATAACCGTTACGATCTTCTTAAAAATGCGTTGTGTAGAAATATAGCCGAGTACAATGTAAAGTTTAAAGCTAGAAAATTAAACCCCAATGAAGGTCATCAATTTTTACCATACATCGTTTTGGTAGTGGATGAGTTTGCCGATTTAATAATGACAGCGGGAAAAGAAGTGGAAACCCCCATTGCACGTTTGGCGCAATTAGCTCGAGCCATTGGTATTCACCTAATTGTCGCAACACAACGTCCGTCGGTAAATGTTATTACGGGTATTATAAAAGCCAATTTCCCTGCTAGAATTGCCTTTAGGGTAACTTCAAAAATAGATTCAAGAACTATTTTAGATGGCTCTGGAGCTGACCAACTTATTGGTAGAGGTGATATGCTTTACACCCAAGGAAACGATTTAATTCGTGTACAGTGTGCCTTTGTTGACACACCTGAAGTTGAAAAAATAACCGACTATATCGGCTCGCAAAAAGCGTATCCTGAAGCCTATCAGTTACCAGAGTATGTTGGTGAGGAAAGTGGCACAAGTCTTGATGTAGATATATCGGATAGAGATAAACTGTTTAAGGATGCAGCCATAGTTATTGTAACGGCACAACAAGGTTCAGCGTCGTTATTACAACGAAAATTAAAATTAGGATACAATAGAGCCGGTAGAATAATAGACCAGTTAGAAGCAGCAGGTATTGTTGGACCATTTGAAGGCAGTAAAGCAAGACAGGTTTTAATTACAGATTTAGCAGCTCTTGATCAACATTTAGAAAACGAAATATAATTAGATTTCTGCCTTCGCGGAAATGAAAAAATAAATTTTCAATGAAAAAAACAATAACCCTATTATTTATAACAATCGCGTTTAGTGGTTTTTCTCAAAATAAAGCCAAAGCGTTATTGAATAATGTTTCAGAGAAAGTAAAAAGTTACGACAACATTTCGATTGACTTTAAATATGTTTTAGAAAACACTTCAGAAAACATAAAACAAGAAACCAAAGGTGATGTTATCATGCAAGCTGAAAAGTACAAACTTAATATTCTTGGTATTACTCGCCTTTTTGATGGCAAAACGCTTTATAGTATCAGTCCAGAAGATGAAGAAGTTACCATGTCATCAGAAAGCAATAATGAAGAAGATGCCATTACCCCAAGTAAAATGTTATCATTTTATGAAGATGGCTACACGTATGCTCTGGATATTGAACAAAATATACAGGGAAGAAAAATACAGTATGTCAAGTTAACACCTATAGATTCTAATTCTGAAATCAATTACATCCTTTTAGGAATTGATGCTAATACCAAACACATTTATAATTTAATAACAGTTGGAAAAAACAAAACCAAAACAACCTTAACTGTTAATTCTTTTAAAACAAACGAGCCTTTATCAAAAACCTTATTTACCTTTGATGCTAGTAAATATCAAGATTATTACATCAATAAATTAGATTAAGGCACTCCGTGTGAAAATATTAGACCGTTACATACTAACAACATATCTTAAAACTTTTTTCAGCGTGTTTATTATTCTCATGCTGATTTTTATTTTACAAACTATTTGGCTTTATATAAAGGAGCTTGCTGGTAAAGATTTGGATATCGGTATTGTATTTAAATTCATTTTCTACTTTTTACCAAAACTGATTCCTTTAGTTTTACCACTTACTATACTGTTGTCATCAATTATGGTGTTTGGTAGTTTTGCCGAAAACTATGAGTTTGCCGCCATGAAATCTACAGGGATTTCGTTGCAACGTGCCATGAAAGGTTTAAGTGTTTTTATTGTAGGCTTAGGTATTGTTACCTTTTTTTTTGCCAACAATGTTATTCCTTGGGCAGAAATAAACTCCTATAACCTTAGAAAAAACATAGCAAAACTAAAACCTTCTATGGCAATAGCCGAAGGACAGTTTAATCAAATAGAATCAACGCCCTACAATATTAAAGTTGAAAGTAAAAGTGGCGATAATGATCAGTTTTTAAAAAATGTAACTATACACCTAAAGGGATCCAATAGAAGAACAAATGCTAAAACAATAAAAGCAAAATCTGGGGAATTCTATTTTAAAGAAAGCTCTGGGGTTTTACAATTGATATTGTATGACGGAAACTATTACGAAGATTTACTCCCTAAAGAACTTAAAAGTAGAAACAAAAAACCATTTGCAAAAAGCACTTTTGATAAGTACATAATTAACATTGATTTATCTCAAATGAACGATGTGGATTTTAATGAAAAATCTTATACGGACAGATATAGTATGCTTAATATTTCTGGATTAGACAAAGCTTTAGACTCCCTTATAGAATATAGACAAAAAGAACACGAAAGTATTTCTAAAAATTTATTTCAGCGCTCTAGTATATCCAAATACAGTAAAAAGATAGATTTGGAAAAAACCAATATCGACTCGGTTTATAAAGGAAATATATTGGATGTTTTTGACACAAAAAAGAAGTCGCAGTTAGTTGATATTTCTTCAAAAGCTATTGTAAGTGCAAAACAAGTTTTAATTCAAAAAACACCTCGTCTTAAAAACGACAGAATTAATTTTAACAAACATATTATTTCATTTCATGAAAAATTCGCTCTAGGCTTTGCTTGTATTATTCTATTTTTTGTTGGTGCGCCTTTGGGGGCATTAATAAGAAAAGGCGGTATTGGCTTACCCATGGTTATTGCTATCTTATTATTTTTAACTTATCACTTTATAGGTATTTTTGCGACTAATAGTGCTAAAAACGGTGAATTTAATCCCGTTTTAGCCAGTTGGTTTTCTACTTTAATTATGCTGCCTCTTGGTATTTACTTAACTAAACGTGCCACTGCTGATAGAGGTTTGTTTGAGGTTGGAAATATTATAGAACCGCTTAAAAAAGTGTTTAATATAAAACCTAAGGACAGTGTTGACTATAAGTTTTTATCGGCCTATAGCGAAGAAAAATTACTGAACGTTATTTCTAATTATAAAGCTTTAGGCCATGATGAACCTATACGTTATGAGGCTATAAAAATTTTAAATAAAAACGGTAAATCATTAGCCGCACTTCGTGATTCAGGAATTACCATAGCGAATAGCTACGATAAATCGGAAAAAATAATATCAAAATATATATATTATTCAACATTCGCCATTGTACTTTATTCCATTGGTGCTGTTTTGTTAGTACTGTTTTTTGTATTCAAAAACAATAAATTACCTTCGGTAGCATCGGTGTCCTTAAAAGTAAGCTTAGTTTCATTCTTTCTTTACAGCCTTTATTATATAAAATCACTTTTAAAGTTATTTGGTTTCTATAAAAACTTAACTAAATCAGTAAAACAACCAAGTAATGTCCTTTTAATTATAGGACTTCCACTCTACTTTATGGCATACCCTTTTTTAAAGGTGAAAATAAAAGAAGACTTAAAACAAAATTGTTTAGATTCTTTAAAATAAGCAATATCTTTGCAACATGACTACACAAACCATGACTAATACAGCCACATCTAAGTTTAAATTAAATACTATTCATGATGCCATTGAAGACATCAGAAACGGTAAAGTAATTATTGTTGTAGATGATGCCAATAGAGAAAATGAAGGTGATTTTGTAGCTGCTGCCGATAAAGTAACCCCCGAAATGATAAACTTTATGGCTACGCACGGTCGCGGCCTTATTTGTGCACCATTAACGGAGAACCGTTGTAAAGAACTAGAGCTAAATATGATGGTTAGGAACAATACCGACCCCATGGAAACAGCATTTACAGTATCTGTTGACCTCAGAGGCAATGGTGTTACTACAGGTATTTCAGCTAGTGATAGAGCAAAAACCGTGAAATCCCTAATAGATCTTTCAACAAAATCCTTTGAGCTGGCAAGACCAGGGCATATATTTCCATTGGTTGCCAAAGAAGGTGGTGTGTTAAGACGTACGGGGCATACAGAAGCCGCAATAGATTTTGCACGATTGGCAGGCTTACAACCCGCAGGTGTAATTGTGGAAATCATGAATGAAGATGGCTCAATGGCGCGTTTACCCGAGCTTATTAAGGTTGCCAAAAAGCTTGATTTAAAAATTGTTTCCATTGAAGATTTAGTGGCCTATAGAATGCAGCACGATTCATTAATTGATAAAAAAGAAGATTTTCAAATTGAAACCCGTTTTGGAAGCTTTAGATTAAGAGCTTATAAGCAAACCACTAACAATCAAATCCATATAGCTTTAACAAAAGGTGTTTGGAAAGACAATGACGAAGTGCTTACTCGAATTAATTCTACGCTTATTAATAATGACATTTTAGGAACATTAACCAATAATGTTGACAAGCAATTGGATGACATGTTTAAAGTAATTAATGATGAAGGTAAAGGTGCTATTATATTCATTAATCAAGAGGTACAATCCATGAATATTTTAAAACGATTGGATTTTTTAAAGAAAAACCAAAAACCAAACAACATAGCAAAAGCACCTAGAATTGACATGGATTCAAGAGATTTTGGAATTGGCGCACAAATACTTCATGATCTAAACATACATAAACTGCGAATTATTTCAAATTCAGAACAAACCAAACGCGTTGGTTTAATTGGTTATGGCTTGGAAATTGTTGAGTATGTTAAATATTAGGTTCTACCACGAATTTAGTGGAAATGGATGGTTTACTGAAA
>TARA_R110002049_G_scaffold127617_1_pt1 | contig 10656 bp, 10 predicted proteins | sample TARA_R110002049 | Tara Oceans TARA_R110002049 (sample SAMEA4396941) | marine metagenome | biome: Polar Biome; feature: [SRF] surface water layer (ENVO:00010504); material: water (ENVO:00002006), including particulate matter (ENVO:01000060) such as... | depth 5 m
CAATTGGCTCTTTTTTGCTAAATCCTTACGTCGAACTCAGGTTAGAAAATAAATATAATTAAGGTCTTCGATGAAAATATTTTGACCGTTATTACCTCGATTATAGACATGATAATAATGTCCTTGTAAAATTTTTTCTATTTGCATCCTTTCTGTTTTAGAGACCCTTCAGGTTTTAAAACCTGAAGGGTCTGCAAATTAGCAACATCCACCACCATCATAATGATAGGTAGATTTACTAATGTAAATATCATTTCTATTAAGTGACGCCAAAGCTCCAGCAGTTTTATCGCAAATGGCCAATGGTTGGTTTTTAAGTAGCATATGTCCTTTTTTATCATCAAAATAAGGGTCTTCACCATAATAAATAGCCGCTTTTCCAGTAAAAATACAAGGGCCGTCTTTAGGCATCGGGTCTTTTATGGCCGCAACTTCTATAGATTCTATATAGATTAACTCATTAGTTGGGTAATGTTTCGGGTCTAAAATACGGTAAGGTTTTCGTGCGCGAATTTCAATGGTTCCAAAGCCAGCATCGGTTAATGCTTTTATGTATTCTGCAATAGGTAAACTTCCGCTAAGGCAAAGTGCACGTAACCGCTCATCGTTACGAAGTTCATCATTCATGGGTTGCTCACAAGTCGGGTCGCTCATTACTAACTTACCGTGAAGTTTTAAAACGCGGTACATTTCAGCAATGGCTTTCTTTAAATCTTCGGCTTTAAAAATGTTAAATAAGCAATTTTGTGCAGCCACATCAATACTGTTATCTTCAACAGGAAGGTTTAAAGCATCACCCTTTTTCAAATCGACAAACGCACTTTTAAACCATGGGTTTTGAGCTTCGGCTTCGATAAAATTTTTACGAGAAGCTTCTAGCATTTCATCAACCACATCAATACCTACAACACCTCCCTTTTGGCGGTTAAAATAAGAGAATTGTAACAGTTCCATACCGCCACCAACACCAACATAAAGCATTTTTGGGTTATTTGTTAAATCGCGAGCATGCACCGTACTACCACACCCATAATTCATTTCTTGCATGATTTTAGGGATTTTTAAACCTGGCAGTTCCCAAATAGGATTTGTGGTACAACACAAGCCCACATCTGGTGTTAAGGCTGCTTCCTTATATACATCGTGAGTAGTTTCTAAATAGCTCATTTTAAGATTTTTTATATAATATTTTGTGAAGTAAAGGTAAGTCTATTATCACTTACTGAGTGTAACAAACATTACATGATTAAAGGGTTTTTTTATTAAAATTATTTATTCATTTTGTATCCAAACTATTTTTTGATTCCTAAACTCTAACTTTTTACTGACAACTGATAACTGAGACTGCTAACTGATTTAAAGTATTTTTATCAGTTCTTTAAACAGTGTAATCATATTTGGTTCTGCTTTTGCTGCATTTGCAATAATATCAGCAATATTTACAGGTTCTAAATTATCAGGGTCGCATTCATCAGTTAAAACAGATATGGCTGCAGCCTTTAATTTTAAATGATTTGCGACTATAATTTCTGGTACCGTACTCATGCCAACAGCATTTGCGCCCATTATTTTTAACATGCGGTATTCTGCTCTGGTTTCCAGTTGTGGGCCAACAACGCTTGCATAAACGCCTTCGTGGAGTTTAATGTTTTTTGCTTTTGCAATGCTTTTAAACTTCGTGTTTATTTCTAAGTTGTAAGGCGCACTCATATCTGTAAAACGCTCACCCAATTTTTCAACCCCTTTAAAGGCCAAAGGCGAACTTCCTTGAAGATTAATATGGTCTTCAATTAGCATCAATTCTCCTTTTTTGAAATTTAAATTTATGGCACCGGCAGCATTTGAAACAAGTAAGGTTTTAATTCCTAATTTTTCCATGATACGCACAGGAAAAGTAACATCTTGCAGCGTGTAGCCTTCATAAATATGAAAACGCCCCTGCATAACCACCACTTTTTTACCTTCCAATTCACCATAAATAAGTTTTCCTGTATGGAATTCTACTGTGGCTGTTGGGAAATTAGGTATGTGATTATAACTAACTTCTTTTAAAACGTTTATTTCATTGATTAATTTACCTAAACCTGTACCAAGTATAATGCCAATTTCGGGCTTTTCAAACCCTTTGCCTTTTAAATAATCAACAGTTTCTTCTATGTATTTAATCATTTAAATTATTGTTTTATGATACGACTTGTATTTACTGCGTTTTTGGACTTAGTTTGTAACAAATATACGCCAGCTTTTAATGATGATAAATTTAATTTTAATTTTAAAAAAGAAGATTCCTCGGTTTTTAATACTTCTTTTCCCAAAACATTAAAAACACTAACAGAAGCGGATAATTGTTTATTGTTTTCAATTATCACATAATCGCTTGTTGGGTTTGGATATATTTTAAAAGCAGACTTTAGATTGTCATCATGTACATTAAGAACGGTACAATTAGCATTTGTGAAAGGTGTAAAACTTCCAAAATCCCAAAAAGCATCAAACTGAAAGCAGTAAAAAAAGATCTTATCATAGTCCCTTATATCTTGTCCATTAGGAATTGAAACATTAAACATTTTTGCTCCATTTGCAGGAATTACAGGAGTACAACCCGTACAGCTTACCAACCCAAATTCTATGCGTGTTAAATCAGCAATTTTTGCCGTTTTTAATGCTGCATCAGACATCCCATTAGAGTTTACCAAGAAGGCTCTAACATCAGGCCCATTGGCTGTCATAAAATTAGAACCCAAATCTAGGGAAACCGTATTGTCTGTGTTCAAAGTTACTGTTACGTCTCCTGTAACTTCATAAGCGACATTATTGCTATTGCCGAAGTTAGTTGCGTTTGTAGCACATTGAGACGTACTCAATTGATAGGCAAACACTAAAAGAAAGGAAAGTAGAAATTTTTTCATGGAAGGCTATTTTAGATGAATACTTAAAAGTAGTCGCATAATAAATAAAAAAATTTCATGACTAACTAGAAAATTCAACTATTCAGTTGTTCTATTTTTTCTTGAAGCTCAATATTGGTTTGGTAAAAACCAGAAGCCTCTAAATCTTCAAAAGTGTCAATGTCGTTTAAAGTTTCAAGTAATTCAAAATTAATAGTATACTGTTTTAGTTCTGTAAGTGTTTGATCTAACAGATTTGATTTGCTCCAAGGTTTGTTTTCAAAAATAAAATCGTGCATTTTAGTAAGCCCGATTAAATAGTAGCCACCATCTTCTGCAGGACCGAAAACAACGTCATTGGTCTCTAGGGCCTTCAATCCGTTTTCAAGATGTCCAGATTTAATATCGGGCAAGTCAGAACCAATTAAAACAATACGCTTATAGCCATCTTTAAATCCGTCAATAAAAGCATTTTTCATGCGTTCACCTAAATTATCACCTTGCTGAACCGTTTTATAACCGCCTTTCCATTTAGAATCTATAATGGCATCAGAAAAATAAATATGTTTATCAGTAGCTATATTTTTAGTAGCAAGTTCGGTTATTTTTACCAGTTCGCTGTAAACTTCAAAAGCACCTTGGTTACCAATGGTTTTTGCTAAACGGGTTTTAACCTTTCCTAGTTTTATGTTTTTTACAAAAACAATAATGAGTTCTTTAATCATAAACTTTTGTGCCTTTTCTTAACCATTTGCTCCATGCTTTTGAAAACGTATGGATACTGTCGGTTTCTATTTCTTTCGAGTTATAAACTTTATTATCGTTGCTTTTCCACTCAAAAATACCACCGTAAAGGTTGTAAATGTTATTGTACCCTGCTTTTTTTAGTTTTTCTGCAATGTATTCAGATCGGACTCCAATTGAACAATACACCACAATTTTTGAATCTTTATTGGGAAGGATTGTTGTAATGGAATCTAAATTAAAAAAGGCGTAACCCACACGAACAGCACCTTTAATATGGCTTGTTTGATATTCTTTTTGTTCTCTAGAGTCTAGCAGAATCAAATCGTTCTCGCTGTTTTTTAATGCTTCCACTGTAATATAGGGAATGCTTTCTGTATTGTATTTCTGCAATAACTTTGTAAGCGTTTTTTGAGAAAATCCAGAAGCTGAAATTCCTAATACTATAAAATAGATAATCGTTTTTAGATGATATGTTTTAAGCCACGAATTCACTAATATTTTATATTTAATTATGAGTAAGATTCCTGCCTGCGCAGGTATTTGTTAAGCTACAGAACCTTGGCAACTGCTTCCTGCGCCAGCAGTACAACCATAACAATGTTGCGAAATAACAATATCTCGTCCTTCTAACAGCTCTTCGTTATATTCCGAAATATGTTTTACTTTACTGTTAACTGGTAATTCTAGCATCTGGTTAAAATCGCAATCGAATAAATAGCCATCCCAACTTACAGAAAGTGTATTTGTGCACATCACGTTTTTAACCGCAGCAGGATTGTAGGCTTCTACGAGCGAGTACATATAATCTTCGTAATTTTCTGAAGCTATTAAATAATCCAGAAAACGGCTAATTGGTAAATTGGTTATAGCGAATAGGTTATGAAACTGTATATCAAAATCTTCTCTTAAAGCCTTTTTAAAATCTTTTTCCATAGAAGCTTGATCGCCTGGTAAAAAAGCTCCTGACGGATTATAAACCAAATCTAATTTAAGTTTGCTGTCTGGCATGCCGTAGCCCACAGTATTTAGCTCTTGCAAGGCTTTTATGGATTTATCAAAAACACCATCACCACGCTGTTTATCTGTTTTTCCACGTGTCCAATGTGGCATGGAACTGACTACATGCACATTATGTTTTTTAAAGAATTCTGGTAAATCGTAATATTTTTTGTTCGCTCTAATAATGGTTAAGTTAGAACGTACTATAAAATCTTTTATCCCAGCTTTAGCAGCTTCGTGAACAAACCAACGAAAATCAGGATTCATTTCGGGTGCGCCCCCTGTTAAATCTAAAGTGTGCGCCCCTGTATTTTTAATAACTTCTAAACATTGAAGCATCGTTTTGCGGGCCATAATTTCTTGTCTGTCAGGGCCGGCATCTACATGGCAATGCCCACAAACCTGATTGCACATATAACCCACATTAATTTGAAGAGTTTCCAGTTTTTTTGCTTTAAGCGGAAACTGATTAGTTTCAGCAATTTTATTTTTAAATTTGGGTAATTCTCCGTTTTGGAAAATACCGTTAGATAAAATTTCCAATTGCCTATTGCTATTGGCTAAATCGCTATGGCGTTTATGTAGTGATTGTGTTTTTGCTTTTGTCATATTTTATTTAATACCTCAGCCCTTTATTTATCTGTTCATTTTGCCTTGATGCAAAACGAACCAAAAAATCATATTGATAATGCCAAATTTTTCTTCTGTAAAAACATAAGAAAACCAAAAATAAAATCTAAATTTTTTCCAAGGCTTCAAAAATTCTTAACGATTTTATTTTTATATTCTGCATTTCAAAGTTCAATTCCCAGAATTAATTTAGGGCTTGAGTTTTTATGGAATTATTTTTTTCTAAACTCTTTTCAGATACGCTCACTGATTGTTTACTGATTACTGCCAACTGCGGACTTGCTCGCGTTAGGGATTGAACGGTCTGTTTGAGCTCCCCGACGCAGGAGGGAGCGAGTAGTGAAAGCCCGACCCTTGTGGTAACGCCCAAATATTACCCATCCAGTTTGTTTACTTTATTCATCATTTGCACACCATGTACCAAAGAGGCACCCCCACGAATTGCGGCCGCCACATGCAATGCTTCCATCATTTCTTCTTTAGTAATACCTCGTTGCAAACCGTCACCAGAATAAGCATCAATACAATAGGGACACTGTATAGCGTGGGAAACGGCAAGTGCAATTAATGATTTTTCTCTTGCAGAAAGTGCCCCTTCTTCAAAAACTTTTCCGTAGTATCCGAAAAATTTTTCACCCAATTCCTGATTCCATTCGCTTATTTTTCCAAACTTTTTTAAATCAGCTGGATCGTAGTATGTCTTTTGCATAAAAACTTTTTTTTCTAAAGATAAAAATCTATTGAACTTCTGTCGAATAATTTAATAATACTTAACAAAATTTTCGCTTAAAGCTTACTTTTATTGGTCTTGGTTTTAAAAAACACCTAAAGATGCTTTATTTTAGCCAAATAAAGTTTTAGAATATGACCGATTATTTTTTTATTATTACCATTTTAGTAGTGCTTTCAGCTGTTTTTGGTTATATAAATGTGCGCTTTTTAAAGCTGCCAAACACCATTGGTTTAATGCTTATTACCATTGTTTTTACTTTTGGTGTTTTTGCGATAAGCTATTTTGATTCTACTTTATTAGACGCGGAACGTTTTATAATTAGGCAGATAGATTTTAAATCAGTTTTGCTAGATGTGATGCTTAGTTTTTTGCTTTTTGCAGGTGCTCTACACACTAACTTTGAGCAGCTAAAGGTACAACGGTGGCCCGTTTTGGTGTTTTCAACTTTTGGCGTGCTGGTATCTACTTTTTTAGTTGGAATTGCTGTGTTTTTTATTTTGAAATTAATGGGTTTAGATGTGAGCTTTATTTATTGCTTACTGTTTGGCGCATTAATATCGCCTACCGATCCTATTGCTGTTTTAGGAATTTTAAAAAAGGCTGGTGTGCCCAAAAAATTAGAAGCTAAAATTGTTGGAGAATCTTTATTTAATGATGGTGTTGGGGTTGTCATATTTTTAACCATCTTTCAAATAGCATCATTGGGAACAGGGGAAATTGAAGCTTTTGATGTTTTTAAATTATTTGGAAAAGAAGTTTTTGGCGGTATTTTATTGGGAGGTGTTCTAGGATGGATTACCTACCGTTTACTAAAATCTATAAATGATTATGATATTGAAGTTATTATAACATTAGCTGCGGTTATGGGTGGCACTTTAATTGCACACAAGTTGCATTTATCTGCGCCTTTAGCTATGGTTACAGCTGGTTTAGTGGTTGGTAATGATACGGTGCGAGAGGCATCAATGAGTGAGATTACTGAAAATTATGTTGATAAATTTTGGGAGCTCATCGACATACTTTTAAACACCATTCTATTTGTTTTAATAGGTATGGAAATATTGGTACTAACCTATGAAACCGAATATGTTTTAGCTGGATTAATAGCTGTTCCCATTGTTTTAATATGTCGTTATTTATCGTTGTTATTACCAATTAGTCTTTTTAAAAAGAAGTTGGATTTTGTGCCAAAAACGAATTTGATAATGACTTGGGGTGGCTTAAGAGGCGGTATTTCCATTGCATTAGCCTTGGGCTTAACCGAGGCCATGCAACGCGATTTATTTCTAGTAATTACCTATGTAGTTGTGGTATTTTCTATTTTAGTTCAGGGGCTTACCGTTGGGAAATTGGTTAAACGTTTTGAACAAATTGAGTAAAACTATTCTTATACGTTGTGCATTTTGAGCAAAATTTGTCAATTCGAGTGAATTTTACTAAGTTTTTTGAGTAAAATTAGTATCGAGAATAAATTTTGTATTTCAGAACCTGTTCTCGATACAATTTTCTATTGAAAATTACTCGAACTGACATCTAGTTTATCAAAATAAATCATAATGTACAACGGGGTCATTCTTTTATTAAACTTCTCGAGATTACAATTTTTTGAATTTCAGAAGTACCCTCATAAATCTGGGTAATTTTAGCATCACGCATTAAACGTTCTACGTGATAGTCTTTTACAAAACCATTGCCACCATGAATTTGTACTGCTTCAACGGTATGTTCCATCGCTACTTTTGAGGCATATAGTTTTGCCATAGCGCTAGATTTATCATAATTATTGCCTTGGTCTTTATCCCATGCGGCTTTCATAACTAGCATTCTGGCTGCTTCAATATCAGTGTACATGTCTGCTAATTTAAAAGCAATGGCTTGATGGTTACAAATTTCGGTACCAAACGCTTTACGTTGTTTTGAATATTTTAAAGCCAATTCAAAGGCTCCTGAAGCGATGCCCAAAGCTTGTGCAGCTATGCCAATACGACCTCCAGAAAGGGTTTTCATGGCAAACCTAAAGCCAGAACCGTTAACGCCAATTCTATTTTCCTTTGGTACTTTTACATCATTAAATTGAAGGGTGTGCGTGTCGCTACCGCGAATTCCCAACTTATCTTCTTTTGGGCCAATGTGAAACCCTTCCGTGCCTTTTTCAACAATAAAGGCGTTGATTCCGTGAGAACCTTTGTCTCTATCTGTTTGCGCAATAACTAAATAAACATCAGATCGTCCACCATTAGTTATCCAGTTTTTTGTGCCATTAATAAGATAATGATTACCTTTATCAATCGCCGTAGTGCGTTGCGAAGTGGCATCGCTTCCGGCTTCAGGTTCGCTTAAACAAAAGGCGCCAACATATTCTCCGGTAGCGAGTTTGGTTAAGTATTTTTGTTTTTGTTCTTCACTTCCGTAAGCTTCTAAACCATAGCAAACTAACGAATTATTTACGGAGACAATTACGGAGGCAGAAGCATCAATTTTTGATAACTCTTCCATAATAAGCACATAAGAAACGGCATCCATACCACTGCCCCCGTATTTTGGATCCACCATAATACCCATAAAACCAAGCGCCCCCATTTTTTTTACAAGCGCATCTGGAAACTCCTGTTTGTTATCGCGTTCAATCACACCGGGCAGTAATTCGGTTTGGGCAAAATCACGAGCAGCATCGCGTATCATTTTATGTTCTTCGGAAAGGTTAAAATTCATAATTCGTAATTAAATTGTTGTTTTAATAAAAAAAGTTTACAAATATAGCGTTTTAGTGTGAATTTTTCAATCGGGATTATTATTTTTACAGCAAATGGAAGAAAAAACATATCGGGTTATTGGGGTGATGTCTGGAACATCGTTAGATGGCATAGATTTGGTTTTAGTTGAATTTAAATTAAACACTATTTGGAGCTTCGAGATTCACCATTCTGAAACCATCGCTTATGAAAAGAAGTGGGAAGCGTTATTAAAAAACTTAGTTTCTTTTACTTCAAAAGAATTACATAAAATAGACCAAGATTATACCAATTATCTAGCTGGGGCAGTATTAAATTTTATTGAAAAACATAATATTAAAAATTTAGACGCTATTTGTTCGCATGGGCATACGGCATTACATCAACCAGAAAAAGGAATGACATACCAAATAGGTAATTTGCCCATTTTATCTAAACTTTTAAACCATAAAGTAATTTGTGATTTTAGAGTTCAAGATGTTGAGCTAGGTGGACAAGGAGCGCCATTGGTGCCCATTGGGGATCAATTATTATTTGCTGAATACGGTTTTTGTTTAAATTTAGGCGGATTTGCCAATATTTCAACAAATATTGATGGAGTTAGAATAGCCTATGATATTTGTCCCGCAAATATTGTATTAAATCATTATGTAAATAAACTTGGTTTTGATTATGACGATAAAGGCAAAATAGCATCAACTGGAACTATAAATAGGGAATTGCTAAGTCAATTGAATGCTTTACCTTTTTACAAAGAGGCCTATCCAAAATCATTGGGTTTGGAATGGGTTGAAAAAACCATTTTTCCGTTAATTGACTCGTTTCAAATAAAAATTGAAAATATACTGCAAACTTTTGTAGAACATATTGCCATTCAACTAGCTACAGAAATTAATAAAAAAAGCAATGTTTCGGTGCTCATTACGGGAGGCGGCGTTTATAATACACACTTAATAGAAAGGCTTAAATGCAAAACAGACCATAAAATGGTTATTCCCGATACTGGTTTAATTGAATTTAAAGAAGCGGTGATTTTTGGTTTTTTGGGAGTTCTAAAATTGCGAAACCAAAATAATTGTTTAAAAAGTGTTACAGGGGCTTCAAAAGACCATAGTTCCGGTAAAATATTACTTCCATAAAAATAATAAAAAATTAATCTTAAAAGGGGTTTAGTTTTCTATATTTGTTACATTGATAATTTAAAAATTTTCTAATGAGTCAGCTTTAGCTATACTTTATTAAAATCCCCAATAAATTTAATTACAAGCTAAAAACGAATCATATTAATTGGAAATGAAAGAATTATTAAAAAAATACGAAAACAAAGAACCTGAAATTGTTTTTAATTGGAAAGACTCTGAAACCGAAGCTGAAGGTTGGGTAGTGATAAATTCATTACGCGGCGGAGCAGCAGGTGGCGGGACTAGAATGCGAAAAGGGCTGGATATGAACGAAGTTTTATCGTTAGCAAAAACCATGGAGATTAAATTTACAGTCTCTGGCCCAGCAATTGGTGGCGCTAAATCAGGTATAAATTTCGACCCCAAAGATTCAAGAAAAAAAGGCGTTTTAGAACGTTGGTACAGAGCCGTATCGCCGCTGCTTAAAAGCTATTATGGTACTGGTGGCGATTTAAATGTAGATGAAACCCATGAAGTTATCCCGATAACCGAAGAAAGTGGTGTTTGGCATCCGCAAGAAGGCGTTTTTAATGGCCATTTTAAACCTACCGAAGCCGATAAAATAAACAGAATTGGGCAGTTGCGGCAAGGGGTTATAAAAGTGATTGAAAATCCTGAATATTCTCCCAATGTATCTAGAAAATTTACCGTTGCCGATATGATTACCGGATTTGGTGTAGCAGAAAGCGCAAAGCATTATTATGCTATTTATGGCGGTTCTGTTAAAGGTAAAAGAGCTGTGATTC
>TARA_R110002049_G_scaffold58287_2_pt1 | contig 10652 bp, 9 predicted proteins | sample TARA_R110002049 | Tara Oceans TARA_R110002049 (sample SAMEA4396941) | marine metagenome | biome: Polar Biome; feature: [SRF] surface water layer (ENVO:00010504); material: water (ENVO:00002006), including particulate matter (ENVO:01000060) such as... | depth 5 m
CGCGTGCGCGGCTTTTGATAATTCCGAGATAACATCAAGTTCGGTATTCAGGCTGATGTCCGTATTTTCGACCACCTGCACCGACTGGCTAATCATGGGCGAGCGTATAAGTGTTATGGGCGCCGTAATCTTGGCGTGGCGCATCGTCTGGATATTCTGTAGACGCGAGTCCGCCAGCCCACATACGCCGGCGGCCAGCAGCTCTCTGGCGACACTTGGCAGGCCCAGTACAGCTTTGGTAACCGCAGAAACAGAGATGTCTCGACGGCCTAGCAAATCGACCAAAAACCGCGCGTTATGGTGGATTTTTGAAAGATTAATTTCCAAACGTGGGGTGGTCAATTGATAACGCCGACCGCCTTCTTCCTGAGCTGCGGGAAGGATGCGAGAACCATCTCCACCAAATGATCTGAAGACTTTGTCAACGCGTCCGTCACGGGAATGCCAAGCTCACTTTCAAAACCAGTGATCGCGAAGTCTACCTCGGCTTCGGCCATATTCTCGTGATTGATTGTAAGACCGATGACTTTAGTATTGGAAAAAGTCTCGATCAGGTTAACCTCGCTCGCCGGTGTCGGCATTGGCATTTTATCGAAGTCGCATCGGTAGGTCCGTCCGGGCGCGTGCTGGAGTACGACGCCGTCAGGGCAGGTCCCCCGCAGAATGAAGGATGATGTTGAAAATGCCGGGTGGCTAAGCGCTCCCTGACCCTCTACGATTATGATATCCGGATTTTCAGCCTCGAAAGCCTCGACGATCGTCGCCTCCAACTCTCCGCAACAAAACTGTGAGGGGACGGCATCAAGAGCGATGCCGTACCGCGCGCCTTGAATCAATCCTGTCTGTCCGGTGCCGACCATCACCGCCTTCACGCCATACTCGTTCAATGCGCGTGTCAGAATGGTGGCGGTCGTTCGCTTGCCGATGGCACAATCCGTACCGAGCACTGCAATCCGGGGACAGGTAACCTCGGCAATTCTGCCGCTGAACATGCGCAGGTCTCTTTTTTCGCGCGGTTTGCGGATATCGAGGATTGTAACATTGTAAGAGAGACAAGCCGCCGCAAAGACGGGGTCGTCATTGAGGAATTCATGCAGGCCATTCACGATGCTCATGCCATGGCTCATGGCCTCGATTACGAGACCGCGCTCACGCGTCGACAGCATACCGCTTGATGGCGCCATCCCGAATATAAAATATTCAGGCAGGCTTTCAGCCAGAAGCAAAGCTTCGGTGAGGTCACGGCAAATGGGAATACCGTTCGGCGCGTCTCCAAGGGCGGCGCCGGAATCAAGGCCAGCCTTTTCACTATCGATAACCGATAGGATTTCATACTTCTCGGAATGACGGACCAACCCGTTGGCCGTTTTACCGTCAATGGCACCGAAGTTGCCTTCACAATATACGATTGCTGTGTTGGCCGTTTTTGGCATGGCTCGGGTCGGAAATTTTAGCGCCGATCTGTCGCCCTTTACGATAGCTGATCTATTTTCATGGCTGGAAGTTGGCGTTTGTTCCAGATGTGTAACGTATGACATTTTGTTTCCTTGAATGTCACTTGGCACCAGCGGCAGGATCGCGCTGGCTAAGCAACTACAGTTCTTGGGCGTGCTGGCGAGGCGAATACAGTAAGCGGCACCTATGACCACAAATGCCGCGCCTATCACCGTCGGGAGAGGAGGACAGAGGAGAGCGCGAGAAACTCTCTCAAGAAGACGCTGCGCACTGCGTCTCTCCTGTGTTTTTTTTATAATGCAATTTACCACGCATGACGTGAGACGCCTGCGGGATTATAAGCTAGATATTTTCCGCGAGCGCGTTTTGACAGGCTTCTGCCAGTGCCCGATCCGGCTTTTCAGCTCCTAACGGGGTCGCCCAGCCTGCTTCCTCAACGATCCCCCGCCGTTTATAGCTTTTGGCCTCGCCAAACTTGGCGAGCACGTCCATTGAATTGGGATCATTTTTGGAATTCTGTAAGCAATAAGGCGTAAGTGCCATCGCAACCGCCGACCTGGAATTATCGCTCGACATTTCATTTGCCGAACTTTCCGTCATCCAGCCACCCCAGTTAAATCCTATAATAGCCAACGCTATAGCGCCTGCTCCCGCGCCCATAAGCGCAGGCTTCAACCATTCAGGGATTTGCATATTTGAGTCCGATCTGTATCAGGACAAGCACGCATGTTCGCGTGCAAGATGCAACCTTGTAGCATACTATCCCGAAATGCTTGCATGGTTTAATGGCGGCTCTTTATATATCACCTTCCGCTAGCCTAATTAATTACCGTCTTTCCATGCCTTTTGAGACAGTTACTTTTTTGATCTAGCTTTCCAGAAATAACTAATTTTGTTCTGTTTCTGGCCAATAACGGGCAGGGTTGATTGTCCTGCTCTGGTTAAATTGATACTTAGATTTGATACCCGCAACAGTTTCTAGGGTTTATGAAAATATCTCAAACCATTGAAATACCAATAATAAATGACAGAGCATCGGGGAGAAATCGCCGCGTTTTTACAATGTTATTATATCAAAGGGTTAGAACTGCACTGCCTCCTTGCATTGGTAAATGCTGTGCCAGTTTTCTGTACCAGTCCAGTCCATTTGCAATTGATTGCAAATGGACTGCCTTAGGCCAGGTGAACGTTCTAGATAGTGTCGCTAGACGTCCGTTCGGTACCAGAAGGAGACATTGGATCCACATTAACCAGACTGCGGTCTCAAGGCGAACTTCTCCGGCCCGAAAAAGCGGCGGTTAGGTTAAGAAATAGCAACTGACAGACCATGATGAAAGTACTATTATGGCTGAGTATATTCGTTCTGATGCCAATGCACTAATGTTACCGCAACGGCGCGTATAAACAGAAAAGGGACAGACACAATTAACCTCCCGTCGAATTACCTACAATAAGGCGTGCACAGTGGTTGATGGGATCGGGATATCGTCCAACAGCAGCCTTGACGCTTCTTCTTCCCAGCTGTCATTCTCTGGCAGGGTAAGACTGTCCGCAGGATCAAGATAGTGCTCGACGATAAAGCGTGACATCAGAAGACGGGTGGCATCGCCGGTGACCTCGGCAATATTGCTTCCCTCCCATGTCAATAAAGCGGCGCTAAGGGCATGGTATAGTTTAGAGGTGGCGAGGCGGGCATATTTTTCACCGTTTTTTGCCTCTGCAACAGCCTCTGCATAATCTACGGCCTGATCCATGAGGCGATTGAGGCGATCTCGATACTCAAGCGGAGCCTGTATTGCTTCGTCGACGAGCCGATGCAACTCCGCCCTCAATGGTACATTGGCCTTGGATAAACCGATCGCCCGGCGAACAACATCGATGGCATTAATTACACTTGTACCTTCCCAAAGAAGTGGAATGAAGCTGTCTCGAAGAAGCCGGCCATTGGTCCAGTCTTCAATCACACCATTACCGCCTCGTATCTCGATCGCCTTTGCACAGGCCTGCATATTGTCCCGGTTCGACCGCATCTTGATCATTGGCGTCACGATCCGCAAAAGCTGAACGGCTTCGTTCGACCCTTCTTCCGAACGCCGTAACAGATCCGCTCCATAGCAGGATGTCGACAAGGCGGCTTCCGCCGGGATCATTAATTGCAACAATTGTCGCCGGAACAAAGGTTGTTCCTGAGCCAGCCGCCCAAATAGGTGTCGAGTGCGACCAACCACAAGGGATTCATTTAACGCGCGGCGCATAGTTGCCGCAGCTCGCATACCATGGGACAAGCGGGACATATTTACTTGATCCAACAAGATCTTGATCCCCTGTCGCGGCTGTCCGAGAATATACGCAATGGCTCCTTCATAGCGGATTTCCCCGCTAGCCAGAGATCGGCTTCCCATCTTGTTTTTCAAACGCATAATCTGGTAGTGGTTGCGTTCGCCGTTGTCGAGATCGCGCGGGACGACAAAAGCTGTGAGGCCCGATGTACCTTCCGGATCTCCCTCGCACCGCGCCAGCAGGACAGCAACACCGCAATCGGGGTTAGAACAGAAAAATTTTTCACCGTAGAGCAGCCAGTTTTCACCGTCATATTCTGCCCGTAATTCATTAGCGCCGACGTCTGATCCGCCCGCCTTTTCGGTCATGAACTGGGCGCCCTGCAATAACTCCTCCGGATCAAGGGAAATCATCCGTTTACCATATTTCTCCACAAGTTCTTCCGAGCCGTATTTGAGAACCAGCATCGCCGCCAGTTCCGTCACTGCCAGCGGACACATCAAACCGAATTCCGACTGGCTGAACAGGTAATGCAATGAAAATTTTACCATAGGTGATACATGGGTCGGCCAATTCAGAATGGGCCGGTGAGCCGAGGCGTGAATACCGAATTCGTAAAAGCCAATGTTTTCCATCGCCCGATAGGCGGGGTGATATTCAATCCATTGACGGTCGCGCCCAAACCGGTCGCGGTTGTGAAGGACAGGGACATTCTGGTCACAAAGATGAGCCCATTCGTCGAGCTCACCACCGGCAAGTTTACCTAGTCGAACGAAATGTTCCCAGAAATGATTGTACTCATCGGCTGTGAGATAGATTTTCAGCAGATCCTGAAATGAGCGGTCGATCTGAAAGAAATTAAGGCCGCGAGCATCGGCAGCAACGTGTTCTTCACCACGGCGCAGGGCAGCCTCGTCTTTGGTAACCGGATCTGGAAATCTCTTGGAAGTGAGCGACATAGCACATCCTTTTGTAATTTTGATACGCGTTAATGTGCCAACAGAGGGTTGCCATTACAAACGATTAAAGCACATATTGATATGAGAAAAAATCATAAGAAAGAAATTGGAATGATCCACAATATACCTTTGAACGCTCTTAGAAGCTTTGTAATAGCCGCAGAGCATTTGAGCTTTACTCATGCAGGAGAAGCCATGAATGTGACTCCAGGAGCAGTCAGTCGTCTGGTCAAGAAACTGGAGCAATACTTGGAAATAAAACTGTTTTCCAGAACCCCGCATGGCCTTAGGCTGACTGATGCAGGGAAAAAATTACTACAAGAAATAAATCCGCCCTTTCAAGCCCTACAGAATGCCACTCAACGGGCTCGAAGGCAGGATGATAATCAGGTTCGGGTTATCTGCCACCCGACATTTGCCGCCCGCTGGTTACTTCCCCGTTGGTCCGACTTCTATCAGAAATTTCCGGATGTCAAAGTGCAGATGTCGACAACATTGACCGATGTTGATCTGACACAAGACACTGACCACGATATCGCTATCCAGCTGGATGATCCAGTGGACAAGGCCTCTGTTCAGACAGATCATCGCCAGACGGACATCTCCAGCACGCATTTTCTCAATATAGAAACACTTCCCGTATGCAGCCCGAAAATTTTCTCGAAGGGAGCGGGAGAATTGGCCTCCGCAAAAATGTTGCAGGAGTCAGTGCTCATTCATTCAGTGCCGCTGGGGAATGAATGGAGAAACTGGTTGGCCGCATATCGGGCAACAATGGAAGATGATGCCGTCAATTGTGCTCTTGCCAAGATCAACCCGGAAAACGGGCCAGAATTTCAAACCCTGGACCTGTGTATTCAAGCCGCAATTGAGGGTGTTGGCATTTCCATTGCTATAGCCGCGTTCGTTAGCGAGGACCTGCGCGCTGGCCGATTAATAGCGCCCTTTACCTTCACGCGCCCAAGCCGACGATCGTTCCATATACAGTTCCGCAACCAGAGCGCCAACAATCCGACCATAAAACTCTACCGCGACTGGCTGATCGCTCAAGGTGGTACACCGGATTAAGGATTGTATTCAAACATTTGTATTCGTTGAAGATGACGTCCGCTATTTATCCAAAAGCAGTCTCTAACGAATACGGTCTCAGACAACGACTTGGAGGGAAGTCGGGGAGAAACCGCCGCGTTTTTCCGATGTAATTATACCAAGGGGTTAGAGCTACACTGCCTCCTTGCAATACTTAATTGTCCTTCCACCATCTAATATTAGCGGAACATATTATTATTGGTTTTCACTCGGATTGGCAAATTATGTAAACTAGCACAATGCAATGATGCTGTTTTGGACTGAATAAAGCATTGCAAGTTTAGAGATGCGTGGTCCAGCGATAGTGGATATCATCGACAACAAAAGGATGTGAATGACGTCTTTTGTTACCTAAATGGGGATGATCCAGTGGCAGATTGTGATGTGTATGCTCAAGAATCTCGGGATCATCTTTCGGCCACAGGTGCAATGCAATTCCAAGGCCTGTCCCGGAAATAACGGTCAGCGCCAAAAGCGTAACGGAGGTTCCAGCCTCGGCCATCAGCAATCCCGCTGTCGGATAAGCAATAAGCCAACATCCATGCGATAAGGCAAATTGTGCGGCAAAGATAGCAGGGCGATCTTCAGCATGTGCTGAACGCCGCAATAGACGTCCGGTGGGCGTTAATACAGTTGAATATCCCAAGCCGACAAAAAACCACGCTGCAAGCAGCGCTGGCCAGCTCAACCCTGTCGAAGCAACAATAGCAGTCAATGCTATCAATACGCTGATCATCACAAAACCACCGCCTGTCATAACGGTCCGGTCCGGTATTCTCGCCAGTAAATAGGGTAGCAAGAGAGCGGCAAGCATCGACCCGGCGCCAAATGCAAACAATGTCCATGCCAGCGCGCTGTCGGACATTTTGAGCGAACCACGGACCAAAACCACGGAATTCACCAATACCATGGAGCCTGCGGCAGAAGCTGCTAAATTCAATGCTAGCAACCCACGTAAACGCGGCGTCGCCAGATAGATACGAATTCCTCGAGTTGTACGGTCATAGATGCCGCGTGGCTGAGATGGATTGGGACTAGGCAGGATAATCGATAGGATAAGAAGCCCGGACGCCGCGAACCCGGCGGCAGTGCCTATAAAAAGAGAATTGTAACTCATGATCGACAGGCAGATAGCCGCAAGTATTGGGCTGACAATATTTTCCAAATCATATGCCAATCTGGAGAGCGACAGTGCCCTCGTATAGCGGTCTTCTTCGGGCAGTATGTCCGGGATAGTTGCCTGAAAGGTAGGGGTAAAAGCGGCGGAGGCTGATTGCAGCAGAAAGATCAAGGCGAAGATTTGCCAAATTTCAGTGACGAAAGGGAGGCAGAGTGCGGCGGCAACGCGTATGATATCCAGCACGACCAAAAAGGCGCGCCGGTTAATTCTTTCCGCAAAGCCAGCCGCCACCGGGGCTATACTGACATAAGCAACCATCTTAATTGCAAAGGCAGTCCCTAGGACTAAACTCGCGTTATCACCAGCCAAGTCATACGCCAACAATCCCAGAGCTACCGTCGCTAGTCCCGTTCCAATCAGCGCCACTATTTGCGCACCAAACAGATGGCGATATGTTCTGTCAGCTAAAATTTCCAGCATCAGCAAAAATCACAAATATTTGGCAATTGCCTTAAGCTCTGTGCGATCGGCATCCCAGCCATCCGCGTCCAGACAGTGGTCCATGTGATCATGAATGAGGACGCGCTTTGCATTGGTAATTGCTTTCTCTACGGCTTGTAATTGTTGCGCGATATCGAGACAGGGTTTGCCGATTTCGATCATTTCTATCACGGCGCGCAAATGGCCATCCGCCTTTCTTAATCGAATAATTACTGCTTCATGGCTTGCGTGCGTGTCATATTTTGTCATATACATACAATATCCTCCCCCCTAGGATGAGGCAAGATAGTATATTGTGTATTGGCGAACGAGTGATCGACAAGCAAGTAAAGTCCAGCATTTCATTTGTTGAAAAGATGCGACGCATATGCATTGCAATTTTGTGTCTGACAATTACGATATGGTGTGTTGCGCCCGCGCCTTTACATCAACCAGTCACGACTGAATCTTTGCTTCAACAGGCAGAAATGATAGCGGATCACGGCCATACACACGGCCCGGAAGAAAATCTCTATCATGTTTTACACGGCCACAGCCATGATGTGGCTGAACATGATCATAGTATTGCTATAATGCCTACCCTGAATATGGCTCAGCTGACCATAAACCCTATCGCGCTTGTACGTCGCGAATTTCCACCCGAAAATCCATGGCATGTATTCCCGTTTGAACGGCCTCCAAGGTCTTGATGATTACCGCGTATAGCGCGGTTAACGCAGTTTCATCTATACATTTCGGAGATTTTTTAATGATCAAACTCAACATGGGTTGGAGTGGATTGTCTTTACACCGGGCTATTTTCTTCTCCTGCCTTGTTCTAACGATTCTGTCATTGAGTACAGTTCATGCTATGGCTCATAATGTTACGGAAGGTGACGCCGGTTATATTCAGGAGATTTGGGGAGTGAACCTGATCCCCTTTATGTATCTCGGCGCCAAGCACATGGTGACAGGTTATGACCATATCCTGTTTTTATTCGGTGTCGTGTTTTTCCTGTACCGCCTTCAACATGTTGCCATCTATGTAAGTCTTTTCGCCTTGGGTCATTCCACGACTATGTTAGCGGGAGTTTACTTCGGATGGAATGTAAACGCTTATATCATTGATGCGATAATCGGGCTGTCGGTGGTTTATAAAGCTCTTGATAACCTCGGTGCGTTCCAGCGTTGGTTTGGATTTCAGCCCGACACCAAAGCGGCAACACTCATCTTCGGGTTTTTCCATGGACTGGGTTTGGCCACCAAGATTCTCGATTACAACATCTCACCTGAAGGCCTATTACCCAATTTGATCGCCTTTAATGTGGGCGTTGAATTAGGGCAGATACTTGCACTCTACGCTATTCTGATTGCCATGGGCTATTGGCGTCGAACCGTCGGGTTCTGGCGGCACGCCTATACCGCAAATGTGGTGATGATGTCCGCAGGCTTTGTCCTGATGGGATACCAGATCACCGGATTTTTTGTTTCCGCCTGATATAGCGGAATAATGGAGATACAAATGCATAATTCTCAAAAACCTGATGTAAACGAACTACCAAGCTCCAAGCAGCTCCTCAAATCCACGATAATCGCCTTTTTGGCAGCCATCGTTATCCTTGTTACCGTCGTATTGCCAGCAGAATACGGTATCGACCCAACGCGGGTTGGACGTCTTCTTGGGCTTGCTGAGATGGGCGAAATAAAGGCCCAGCTTGCAGAGGAGGCTGAACAGGACAGGTCGCCAAGCGAGGGGACCGATAAACAGTCGAGTGTGTTTGACAACATTTTTAGTCTGATTATTGGCACTGCACATGCTCAGCAATCAAAAGACACGTGGAAAGATGAAATCACTTTTTCTCTCGAGCCCGGCCAAGGTATTGAATGGAAACTTGTGATGGAAAAAGGCGCTGTTGCTGAGTATCAGTGGACTGCTGAAAATGGCCGGGTAAATTTTGACCTTCACGGTGATGGCGGAGGTCAATCGATCAGCTATGAAAAAGGAAGAGGAAAGACCGGGGCGGAAGGTGAAATCATGGCCGCGTTTAAAGGCAATCATGGTTGGTTCTGGCGCAATCGAGACAGCCAGGATGTAACCATAAAATTGCAACTGCGTGGTGACTACAGCGAGTTGAAGCAGACATATTAGAATAGTTAGCGCCTGCGGCGTCCCCGCAGGCGCAACGTACGAAATGGGGGACTTATTGGGGGACTGATGCAACGAAAAATAATTTAACTTGTTGTTTTTATTATAGTTTCTTAAAATAAATGGCGGAGGCGGACCCCGCGTTTTTCCGATATAATTATATCAAGGGGTTAGAGCTACACTGCCTCCTTGCGTCGGTTAATCCTGTACCAGTTTTCTATACCAATCCAGTGGAATTGCATTTGTGTGCTATATCATTTCGACATTCCACTAATTATTGGACAGTCAGGGCGATTATCTCCATTGCAGGTTTCTGCGAGGTGAGAAAGTTCATTATGGAGAGAGCGAAGTTCAATAGTTTTTCTTCGATCTCTGCAATTGATTTTTGGCATCCGGAGGGAGCCGATAGCTCCCTCCAAAATCGGTCGCAACTTTAATGTGCTACCTTAGAACATCAGCTTGGCGCCGATGACGGCATACCAAATATCGGCACTTTCACCTTCGGCTTCGATGAAATTTGCTGTCTGTCCGAACTTGCGTTCATAGACGACTCCAACATAAGGCGAGAGTATTCTATCCCAGACGTCATAGCTAAGCCGCAGGCCTGCCTCCAAGCTGTTAATACCTGAGCCGACACCGATTTCCCGATCACTTGAGAATGCCACATCAATATTCGCGGAAGGCGTCAAGGTCAGATAGTTGGTTAGCAAGATCTCGTATTCGATATCGAGATCGGCAGAGAGCTTCCCCTTTTCACTGAAGAACAAATGCGTATCCACCTCAATCCATTGCGGCGCAAGCCCACTCAAGCCTACCACACCATACCAGCGATCGGGCCCTTCGGGGCTCGAATATCGAACGCCCCCTTTTATGTCCCAAAAATCCGATATGGGAGTTTGCAAGGCGAGCTGATTGGAAAGGGTTTCGAAGCGATTAACATTCAAATCCAGTTCCCCGCTTCCTTCCCACCGGAGTTTCAGCTCATCGGTCCCGATAAAGGCATCGCCATCAAAAGCAAAAAGCTCTTCTCCGCCCTCTCCGTACCTATATTCAAACTCCTCCATCTGAATGCCATAGTAGATATTCGACTTTTCCATCGTATGACCGGCGAAAGGCATAAGAA
>TARA_R110002049_G_scaffold247056_2_pt1 | contig 10647 bp, 7 predicted proteins | sample TARA_R110002049 | Tara Oceans TARA_R110002049 (sample SAMEA4396941) | marine metagenome | biome: Polar Biome; feature: [SRF] surface water layer (ENVO:00010504); material: water (ENVO:00002006), including particulate matter (ENVO:01000060) such as... | depth 5 m
CAGCGCCGATACGTTCCGGAATTGCCGCCGCCAGGCGCAGCGTGTAGGAGCCCGTCATGCAGTAGCCGGTAGTGCCGATTTTGCGTTTCGTATCGACAGCACTTTGCTGGTCGAGGTATTTGACGAAGGCTTTGCCGTCGGTCACGCAGGTTTCCGGTGACAGGCTCCGCGCATAGGGCATGAGCTGCTCACGGATGCCAGGGTCGCGGAACTTGCTGCCGACGGGCACAGCAGGGCCTTTAATACTGCGGTAATACGGATTGACAACCAGGACCGAATAACCGGATTCCGCCAGCCTTTTTCCCATGCTGCGAAAAGCGGGCCGAATGCCAACGATGTCTGGCCAGATAATGACAGCGGCATGCGCGCCGTCGGACGGGTGCACGAAATAGCAGTCAGCTTCCCCATCGGGCGTCTCGACCAGCACGTCCTGCTCGACAACGTCGAGCGCATTGGCCACAGCCGGCAACATCATGGCTGCGACGCCGGCCGCCGTGTTCCGATTAAACTCACGTCGCGACAAGCCCTCCTTCTTGAGGAATGCTTCGGTGTCTTTAATTGTTTGCTCGTCGCACATGCTGATCTCCTTGGGTGCTGGTCCTGCCGGTCACAGGACCGGCCGTTCTTGCGGTCCTGAATACTCGGCTACACGATAACAAAAATCGGCTTGGCAGGGTGCGGCTTGCCATCAGTAGCTGACGTCCTCAGGTACCGCTGAGACGTTCGAAACAGGCGGCAAAAATATCGAGCCCTTCGTCTACAATCTCGTCTTCGATGGTCAACGCCGGCAAGAAACGAATGACATTGCCGCGACTGCCGCAGGACAACAGAACGAGGCCACTTTCATAGGCTGCAGCAACCAGCGCCTTGGTCAGGTCCGCATTGGGCTTTTGCGGATCGCCGTCACTGATCAACTCGAGGCCAATCATTGCGCCCCGATTGGTGCGGATATCGCCGATCAGCGCCGGGAATTTCGCACGCAGCGCTGCCAGTCTTGCCGAGAAACGTCGCGCCAGCACGTTGGCGCGCTCGACCAGGCCCTCTTCCCTGATGATATCCAGCACCGCCAGTGCCGCCGTACAGGCCACCGGCGATCCCGCATAAGTCCCGCCCAGGCCGCCCGGCAGCGGCGCATCCATGATGGCCGCTTTGCCGACCACGGCCGATAACGGGTACCCGCCCGCGATACCCTTGGCGAGGGTGACGAGATCCGGCTCAATGCCTGCGTACTCGCTGGCGAAGAAGCGCCCTGTTCGGCCAAAGCCGGTCTGGATTTCATCGCAAATCAGCACAATGCCGTGCGTGTCGCACAGCGCACGCAGCGCCTGCAGAAACTCATCCGGTGCCGGGTAAAAGCCACCCTCGCCCTGCACAGGCTCAACGATGATCGCAGCAACATCGCCCGGGGCGATGTCAACCTTGAACAGGTTATCCAGCGCCGCGAGCGAATCGGCCACGCTGATGCCATGGCAATCGATCGGAAACGGCGCATGAAAAACCTCACCCGGGAATGGGCCGAACAGATTCTTGTACGGCATGATCTTGCCCGTCAGGCCCATGGCCAGCAGTGTTCTGCCATGAAACCCGCCGTTGAAAGCAATCACGCCGCGTCGCCCGGTGTGGGCGCGCGCAATCTTGACGGCATTTTCTACGGCCTCGGCCCCGGTGCTCAAAAAGATGGTCTTGTTGGGACCTTTCATTGGAACGAGTTCATTGAGCTGCTCGGCCAGCAACACGGCTGATTCATAGGGCGTGACCATCACGCAGGTATGGCTGAATCGCTCCACCTGGTCTTTAACGGCCGCGACGATCTTCGGGTGACTGTGACCCGTGTTGCACACCGCGATACCCGTACCGAAATCAATATAGCGCTTGCCCTCCAGATCCCAGAGTTCGGCATTCTTGCCACGCTCGATAAATACCGCCGCGGCATTGCCCTGCCCGCGCGCGATGGCTGCCACTTTGCGCGCCTGCCACTGCGTGTTCAGGCCTGCGCCTGCCGGAATGTCACCTGCTTTTGCACTGCTCATATCGATAGATCTCAGAATTTAAGCCATTGGCCGCATCGTATAAGAAGCCGTATAGGCAGTCACGGGGTTTCGCTGGCCAGCCAGCGGGCATGCCTTCGCTGGCAATTTCGCTTGCAAGCACTACAATTTCTGCAGTGACTCTTCCGGAGGCCGCAATGCCCGGCCCGCTCGCCCGCTACCACCGACAAATGTTGCTGCCCGGCTTCGGCGAGCAGGGGCAAACACGGCTGCGCCAGTCCACCGCCCTGGTGCTCGGCTGCGGAGCGCTGGGCAGTGTCGCCGCGGATATGCTGGCACGTGCCGGAATCGGGCGGCTGATTATTGTCGATCGTGACTTTATCGAGATCACCAACCTGCAACGGCAGGTTCTCTTCGACGAGCAGGACGTGGCCGACGGTATCCCGAAAGCCGAAGCCGCCAAGCGCAAATTGCGACGGATCAACTCGGACGTCGAAGTCACGGCCATCGTCGACGACATCAACTTTCGCAACATCGAACGCTTTGCCGACGGCGCCGATGTTCTTATCGACGGGCTCGACAATTTCGAAACACGCTACCTGGCCAACGACCTCGCTGTGCGCGAGTGCATTCCGTATATGTATGGAGGTGCGGTCGGTACAGTTGGCATGGCATATGCTGTCGTGCCCGACACCGATGAGGCGCTCAGCACACCCTGCCTGCGCTGCCTGTTTGCGGAAGCACCGGCACCCGGTAGCGTCGCCACCTGCGACACGGCTGGCGTGATCGGCCCGGTGGTGTCCATCATTGCCAACTACCAGGTCAACGAGGCGCTCAAGATCCTCACGGGCAATCGCCAACGGGTGAATTCAACCATGTTGAACATCGACCTGTGGAACAACACACTGATGCAGCTCAAGGTAGCCAGTGCGCGCGGCGGTGCTGAGTGCCCATGCTGTCAACAACGCAACTTCGAATACCTGCTTGGCAAAGCCGGCACGTCCAGCACGTCACTGTGTGGCCGCAATGCGGTGCAACTGACACACAGGCAACATGGCGACCAAATCAAACTGGATGAACTGGCCGAGCGGCTGCGCGAGCACGGCACCGTCAAACTCAATGACTTCATGCTGCGAGCGCAAGTCACCGACAACGCGGCAGACTACGAGCTAAGCCTGTTTCCGGATGGCAGAGCAATTATCAAGGGCACCGGCGACGTTGCAGTCGCGAAGAGCCTGTATGCGAGGTTTGTAGGTTCCTGAGAAGCCTTGACGCCTTACTGACGTCAATAGAATTGGGGAGTTCTGCGTAGCAGACATGTGAAGAGAGGGGAGAATGGCGATGACCGCAGTCCGTGTGCTAGTCGGTACCCGCAAGGGTGCATTTATCCTGACGTCCGATGTACAAAGAAAGGACTGGACGATTGACGGGCCGCATTTCGCGGGCTGGGAGATCTACCACGTCAAGGGCTCGCCCGTAGATCCCGATCGCCTGTACGCTTCGCAGACTTCGAGTTGGTTCGGCCAGATCATTCAGCGCTCCGATGACGGTGGTAAAACCTGGGCACAGCCCGGTGAGCCGGAACAGGCAGCCGAAACCGGAGCGATGCCGCAAGGACAAAGCAACAAGTTTGTCTATGACACATCGGCTGCAACAGGTCGGCCGCTAACCACGCACCAGTGGTACGACGGGACACAGCATCCCTGGGAGTTCGCGCGCGTTTGGCACCTTGAGCCGTCGCTAACGGACCCGGACACTGTCTATGCCGGTGTCGAAGACGCCGCATTGTTTCGCAGCCAGGACGCAGGCGTTACCTGGCAGGAAATGGCTGCACTGCGCGGCCACTCGTCCGGCCCGAACTGGCAGCCGGGTGCCGGCGGCATGTGCCTGCATACGATTGTCCTCGACCCGAACAACGAACAACGCATGTTCGTGGCGATTTCGGCGGCCGGCGCCTTTCGCACTGACGATGGTGGCCAGAGCTGGAAACCCATCAACAAAGGTCTCGTGTCCGACTACATCCCCGACCCGCACGCCGATGTCGGACATTGTGTGCATCGCATTATCAGCCACCCGACACAACCGGATGTACTGTTCATGCAAAAGCACTGGGACGTCATGCGCAGCGATGATGGCGGCGACTCGTGGCGCGAAGTCAGTGGCAATCTACCAAGTGACTTCGGTTTTCCGATCGCTGTGCACGCGCATGAACCCGAAACGATTTATGTTGTGCCCATAACCAGCGACTCGCTGCACTATCCGCCCGAGGGCAAATTGCGGGTCTATCGCAGCCGTGGCGGCGGCGAGCAGTGGGAAGCGCTTACAGAGGGATTGCCGCAGGAACATTGCTACGTCAACGTGCTGCGCGACGCGATGGCCGTGGACACCGTACAGCCTTGCGGAATCTATTTCGGCACCACAGGCGGCCAGGTTTACGCCTCGGCAGACGATGGCGATAGCTGGCAGGCAATCGTCCGTGACTTGCCCGCCGTATTGTCCGTAGAGGTACAGACACTGCCATGATCCGCGTTGTCCTGCCCCTGCACCTTCGGACGCTGGCAAGCGTTGACGGCGAGATTGAACTGGATATTGCCGGTACCGTCAGCACGAATTCGATTCTCGACGCACTAGAAGCGCGCTACCCGATGCTGTGTGGCACGATCCGCGATCATGAGACGCGCGCGCGACGTCCGCGCGTGCGCTTTTTTGCTGTTGAGGAAGACATCACCCACGATTCACCCGACGCAGCCCTGCCGGACGCCATTAGCAACGGCAGCGCGCCATTCTTGGTCGTTGGCGCGATTGCCGGTGGCTAGGTCCGTGGCCAAGTCGCCGCCGCGCTGCGCCTGCTAAACTGGCCATCATGAAGACATCCACGCGCATTCTTGCGAAGGTTCGCGGCCTTGCCATCGCAGTAGCACTGTCGCTTGGCTGCGTGGGCGCAGCAGCCGATATCCTGCACCTGGAAAGCGGTGGACGTATTGAAGGCCGCATCATCGAACAAACTGACGAGTCGGTCGAGATCCAGGTGGGTGCCGGCACAATGAGTCTTCCGCTGTCGTCGATTGCCCGCATCGAAGAAGCCCGCTCAGTGCTCGACGACTACGATGAACGGCTGGCAAAGATCGACGCCGAAGACAGGGACGGCTGGCTGGCGCTCGGCGACTGGGCCAGCACGCGTGGACTGCACAACCAGGCTCGCTTTGCCTACCAGCGCGTGCTGCAGCTGGACCCCGACAGCGCCGCCGCCAATCAGGCGCTTGGCCGAGTCAACGTCGACGGTCGCTGGCTGAGCGAGGATGAGGCTTACGTCGCGCGCGGCTATGTCCGCTTTGAAGGCGAATGGGTGCTGCCCGAACAACGAGCAGCCATTGAACAGCAGCGACTGAACGACGCTGCCGTCGAGCAGCTACGCAATGAAACACGCGCCGCGGAGGCCCGTGCACGGGAAGCTGAGGCACGCGCCCAGCAGGCCGAAGCTGAAGCGCGGGCCGCCGAGGAAGCAAAGGAAGATGAATTCATCTACCGGCCCTATGGCCCGCATCGGCCGATTCGTCCCATTCGCCCCCGCCCTCCGGAACCCGAGCCCGAACCGGAACCGACACGCCCGATCAAGCAACCGCTTGATCGCTGAGCGTCGCCGGCCTGCCAGAAACGTCATTTTGTTTGCGCAGGATGTGGCGATTGACTGAAATCGGGGCACGCTTTGCCAAGTGGGTAAGGTAGCCATCTAGTACTGCACGCACGCAATTGCAAGAGTGACATTCAGTCGCGAAATGCGGATACTGCGCCGCCCGTTCGGCAATCCCCAGACACCCATGTTTCGAAATATCCGCTACTACCGCCTCGATACAGACTGGCCCGGCGATGAAGAAGCCTTGTGCCAGCTGCTGGAGCAGGCTGCATTCAAGCCCTGCGGCCCCCTGACCGATCGCAGTTCAGGCTGGATGCCGGTTGCGGACGAGACCGACCTGCTGGCGCGACGCGTCAATGGCGCTGACTTGCTCAAATTGCGCAGCCAGTCGCGGGTGCTGCCACCTGCTGCAATCAATGAAGAACTTGAAGTTCGCATTGAGGATTACAAACAGCGGATGGGCGAGGCACCGAGCGCCAGCGAGAAGCGACGCCTGAAAGTGGAGACTCGCGACGAACTGCTGCCCAAAGCCATGCTCAAATCCGACAAGATCTGGGGCTACTTCGACCTAAAGGAAAAACTCATTGGCATCGACACCGCCACCGAGTCCGTTGCCGAGCGTTTCCTGAACCGCTTGCGCTCGCCTTTTGGCGACCTGAACGTCCGACCGTTGCAGTTTGCACAACCGATGGGCGATTTCCTGGGCAAGCTGTTTTTCGGCAGCGCTCCGGCGCCATTCGCGCTGGGTCGCGAGTGCCGCATGCAGGACGTTGCGGACTCGAGCGCCAAGGTGCGCTGGTCAGAGTTCGACCTGGACGACAAGGCTATCCGCGATCACGTCGCAAGCGGCATGCGCCTCACCCACCTGGCTATCGAATACGACAATGTGCTCGGCTGCGTACTTGATGAGAATGGCGTGATCACCAAGCTGCGTATTCTCGGCATGGACGACGACAAGGACATTGATAACGATCCGCTCGCGCGTCTCGATGCAGAATTCGCCCTTACCAGCGGACTATTGCGCTCGTTGCTCGGTGATCTGAAAAAAGAACTCGGCGGCTACGCCTGAGCCCCTGGCGGGGCTGCTAGTCAGTCCGCAAAATGTTTGATGAGTCTGTAATAGAACTCGGTGGACTCTCTGAAGCTCTGGATCAGAATTCGTTCATCCTGACCGTGCGCGCGCATGTCATTCGGGTCATCAGCAATCCCCGAGACGGCGTAAACGGGAATGCCTGCGTTGCGTACGAATGCGCCGTCCGTTGCGCCAGTGCTCATTTCCGGAATCACCAAGATCCCTTCCCAGATAGACCTGGCCAGCTCAACAACAGGGTCAAGCACGGCTGGGTTTAGCGGAGACGGTGGGCTTGGCACTGCGGGATCGATATCGACAACGCTCACGCCGTAGGGTGCCACGATATTTTGCAGCGTTGTTCTCACGTAACTGACGTCCGATTGCGGCAGGTAACGGCAATTGACAACGGCCTCGGCTGTTTGTGGCAATGCATTCTCCGCATGGCCACCCTTGAGCTGGGTCGCAACACAGGTCGTCCTCGCAACCGCGTTGTAGTAGGGCTCGTCCAGCAACTCATCACCAACGTTCGGGTTGTCGTCGAGCAGCTTGCCGATCAAAACAGCATCATCGGGCGCCACGGCCTTCCAGCGTTTAAAGAACGTGCGCGTTGTCTCGTTGAGATCTATGGGAAACTCAAAAGCCTCCAGATCCACGAGTGCGCGCGCCAGTCTGGAAATCGCACTATCGCGGTGCGGCCGGGAACTGTGGCCACCGGGATCACTGGTCGTCAGCGTGAACGAGACATAAATCTTCTCGCTGGTCTGCAGCATCAATGCCAGTGGTTCGCCGTCGATCAGGAGAATGGGTCCGCCGTCGGTATTCAACGCGAACTCGGCGTCGATCAGGTCACGATGCTCGCTCAACAGCCATTTGGCGGCATTGCCAGTCGACTCTTCGTCGGCCGTGAACATTATGATCAGGTCGCGGCGCGGCGCGAAGCCCTCCTGCTTCAATCGAACAAAGTTCGCCACCAGGGTGGCGACGCCCGCCTTGTTGTCATTTACACCACGCCCGTAGTACCAGCCATCGTCTTCGGTCAGCGCGAAGGGCGCATAGTTCCAGTCCGTTGGCAACGCTTCGACGACATCCATATGCGCCATCAGCAAGAGTGGCCTGGCAACGGGCTCCTCAGCCCGGAAGCGAACCACCAGGTTTTGTAACTTGTCAGTCTGGCCAAGAACTGAAATATCCTGGTCTTCGAAACCAGCCTCTTGCAGGCGCTCAACCAGCAAGGCAACCGCCGCGCGCGTATCTCCTCCGCCACTGGGCGCTGTATTGATAGCAACCAGCTCTGCGAGAAGCTGATCGGCCAGCTCCTCAGATGCAGGTCCGGCACTGCTGGCTGGCTGCACGAAGGCCAGCAGGAAAAACCCTGCGGTAACGGCGAATTTTCTACGGCTCATTGACACGACTCATCACCTGAAGATTGCCTGAGTCTAGCTCACGCTCCGGTGCCTGACTATGCAATGGCGGTTGCGGCACCTGGAACAACGTGCATAAATGTTCCGGAGCCACCGAGAGCGTCATCATGAAGAGTATTCATCCATCGCCCACCCGGCGCGGCATCGGCAGCAGCGTCTGTATCCTTTGCCTTGCATTGCTTCTGACAGCAGGCCGCGCAGCAGCCCAGATCGACCTGCGCAATGCGACGGTTGAGACATTCGACAATGGTCTGAAACTGATCCTGCTTGAAGACCGGCGCTTCCCGGTGGTCAGCGTCCAGGCCTCGTACCGCGTCGGCGCGCGCAATGAAGTAACCGGCAAGACCGGTCTCGCTCACTTTCTCGAGCACATGGCCTTTCGTGACTCAAAACACTTCCCCGGGACCGAGATTGTCAGCCAGATCTATGCCGTGGGTGGCGAATGGCATGCGTATACGTGGACCGACCTGACCAATTATTACTCGACCGTGCCCCGCGAACACGTTGACCTGTTGCTGCAAATCGAGGCAGACCGCATGTCGAACCTGTTGCTCAGCAAAGAAGATATGGAAGCTGAACGCGGTTCCGTTCTGACCGAGATGCACATGTACGAGAACCTGCCAACGTCCATGTTGATAGACGCGGTGAACTTCACCTCCTTTCTCGCACACCCCTACCGCAACAATACGATTGGCTGGGAAAGTGACATACAGAATCTTGCACACGCCGACGTCGTCGAGTTTTATAAACAACACTATCATCCGGCCAACGCCACCATCGCGGTGGTCGGCGATTTTAACCGGACGCAGGTTCGAGAACGCCTGGCAGCACTGGTCTCGAAGCAACCCAAACGCCCCGCCACACCGGCCCCGCACACGGTAGAACCTTTGCAGGATGGCGTGCGTCGTGTGACCTTACAGGCTCAGACGAGCCAGCGGCAATTCATGATTGCATACCGGGCTCCTTCGGTGAACAGTCCCGATTACCCGGCATTTCTTGTGCTGCAGGAACTCCTCGGCACCGGTTCCGGTGTCAATTTTCAGCAGAACGACTGGGGTACGCCTGTTCTCGAAGATTCGCCATTGTTTGCGACCGCCAGTAGCGTGACCAGCTGGTACCCGCCCAGCGCGCAGGACTATGTTTTTATTATCGGTGGATTCGCGCCGGAGGGTAGCGAAACGGCGCGCGTCGAGGCACAGGTCGAATCACAAATTGAGAAACTGCGCGCCAAACCGGTGTCGCCGGCAGCGCTTGGTCAAGCGATCGATGACGTGCAGGCTGCGCTCGTCGCCGACGTGCAAACTACCGAGGATGCCGCGCATCAGCTTGCGTATTTTGACGGCCTTGGCGCGCTTGATGTTCTGCTTGAGCTGCCGCAGCGCGTCGCTGCTGTTACCGCCGCCGACGTACAGGCGCTTGCGCAACAATACCTGTCGCCGGAACGCCGCTCGATAGCCTGGCACCTGCCGGCTATCGCTGCCGCCGAAAACCCACCGCCGCGCACTGCCAACGCCTTGCCGGAGGCAACACCGCGGCGCGCACCGGGCACACATGCGAACCCCGCCGCTGTCGTAAGGCGACTGCCCGGCGGGATACCTGTGCTGCTGCAGGCTTCAGATTTCTCGCCACTCGCACACCTCAGGATAACGCTGGCATCGAACGGCTATTCCTCAGGCACAAGAAATGACCCGGTACTAAACCACACATCTCTGAGCTATTCCGGCCTGGCAAGCGATATCGATGCCTGGCTGGCAAGCGCGCGACGCGATCTCGAAAAACTCGAAATAGCACCCGTTGAACCGGTGGAGTGGTCGAGCGTGCCGGACGTGCGAATGGAACAGCAATTCGACGCACTCATGCAGGCAGGCCGCAAGCGAGCGCCTGTACCGGCTGTGCCCGTGCTGATTAGTGCGGCGGGCGACTTTGAACCCGATGAACTGCTGGCGAAGCTGGAGGGCAGTGTCGGCCAGCATAGCTCCGACAAAGAGCGCCCGTCAGTGCGAAACGCAGACGATCGCTCGCCGATTATGCAAGCCGAACAGGTTATTCACCTGGGCAAGCCATTGGCGCAGGCACAACTCGGCTATCTTGTTGCCGCACCGGGACCGCAGGACCCGCTCGCCGATGCGTACCGTCTGCTCCTGTATATCCTGAGTCATGACTACGAAGGTCGCCTCGGCAAGAAAGCCATCTCCGAGGCCGGGCTCGCCTATCACATAGACGGTCGTTATCGCTCCGACGGCGACGTTGCCTGGATAAGCCTGTCGACCGGCGTGGATATCGGCAAATTGCCTGCCTTGCGCGCTTTGCTCACTACTGAAATTGCACGGCTCGGAACCGAACCACCCAATGCTCGCGAATTACAGGAAGCGAAACAACACATGCTGGGACGTCAGCAAAGTGCGGCGCAAAATAATGCGGAGCTGACCCAGCGACTCGCTACTGACTGGCTTTGGTACAACGCGCTGCAAACACCTGAGACATTGCAGCATCGGCTCGACTCGGTTAGCCGCGAGCAGCTGGCGCTGGCGG
>TARA_R110002049_G_scaffold94145_9_pt1 | contig 10644 bp, 5 predicted proteins | sample TARA_R110002049 | Tara Oceans TARA_R110002049 (sample SAMEA4396941) | marine metagenome | biome: Polar Biome; feature: [SRF] surface water layer (ENVO:00010504); material: water (ENVO:00002006), including particulate matter (ENVO:01000060) such as... | depth 5 m
ATTGCTAGAATTAAACGTGAGCTTGCCAAAAGGCTCGAAAAAGCCATCTCGCACTACGAAACGCTCGAAAAAGAAAGGACAGGGTACTACACCTAAAGTAACTAAGGATGTTTCACGTGAAACAAAGAAGGTTCCAGCTACACCTATTGCTGCTCCTTTTGACGTAGAACAGGCGCAAAACATAGTGTTTAAACCCAATGATGGGCCACAAACAGACTATCTAGCGTCAAGTGAGCGTGAAGTACTATATGGTGGAGCCGCTGGAGGTGGTAAGAGCTATGCGACATTAGCTGACCCTCTTAGAAGCTTGAATCATAAGGATTTTAGTGGACTACTAGTAAGACACACAACAGAGGAACTAAGGGAACTAATACAGAAGAGTCAGGAGTTGTATCCTAAAGCAATACCGGGTATCAAATGGTCAGAGCGTAAATCACAATGGGTAACACCTAGAGGTGGACGGATCTGGATGAGTTACCTAGACAAAGACCAAGACGTTATGCGCTACCAAGGACAGGCATTTAACTACATAGCTTTCGATGAGTTGACTCAATGGTCTACAAGTTTCGCGTGGGATTATATGCGCTCAAGATTACGTAGTGCTGCACCTGAACTAGGACTGTACATGAGAGCTACAACAAACCCCGGTTCTGTTGGGCATCAATGGGTTAAAAAAATGTTTATTGACCCTTCTAAACCTAATGAGCCTTTTTGGGCTACTAATATTGAAACAGGAGATAGACTAGAGTATCCGAAAGGTCATACAAAAGCAGGTCAACCATTATTTAAGCGTAGGTTTATACCTGCTAGTTTGTTTGACAACCCTTACTTAGCTGATAGCGGTGACTATGAGACTATGCTTTTGTCTATGCCAGAACATCAGCGCAAACAACTACTAGAAGGAAATTGGGATGTTAATGAAGGTGCAGCGTTTCCAGAGTTCAATAGAAAAATTCATGTTGTGGAACCTTATGACATCCCTAGTGGTTGGACGAAGTTCAGAGCTTGTGATTATGGTTATGGTAGCTGGACAGGTGTTGTATGGTTTGCTGTATCTCCCTCTGAGCAGTTAATTGTTTATAGGGAAATGTATGTAACTAAAGTTACCGCTACGGACTTAGCGGATATGATTTTACAGGTGGAGTCAGGAGATGGTACAATAAGATACGGGGTGTTAGACTCTTCCCTCTGGCATAAAAGAGGAGATACTGGCCCCAGCCTAGCGGAGCAGATGATTATGAAGGGCTGTCGCTGGAGACCTTCTGATCGCTCTAAAGGATCTAGGGTTTCAGGTAAGAATGAGATACACCGCCGTTTGCAGGTGGACGAGTTTACTGAGGAACCCCAACTCGTTTTCTTTTCCACCTGCATCAATAGCATAGCACAACTACCAAGTATACCCTTAGATAAAAGAAACCCTGAAGACGTTGATACAAACGCAGAAGACCACTTGTATGACGCTATAAGATATGGTATAATGACTAGACCACGAAGTTCTATATGGGACTTTAACCCTGCAACACAGAGAAGCGGTTTTCAAGCTGCTGATCCTACATTTGGATATTAAGTATGGACCCTGAAGATTTTACAACTGATTTTGAGTCAAACTTAGAGTCTGCTGAATCAGCACACATAGAAGATGTTTCTACTGAAGGAATGACTGATCCTAAAGCAGGTCATATTATTGACTTAGTTATGGGTAAGTTTAAAAAAGCAGAAGATGCAAGATACGTAGACGAACAACGTTGGATGAGTGCCTACCGTAATTACAGAGGCATATACAATAGTGACGTACAATTTACAGAGGCTGAAAAGTCAAGGGTCTTTGTTAAAGTTACCAAGACTAAGACTTTAGCTGCCTACGGACAGATTGTAGAAGTTCTCTTTGGAAGCCAGAAGTTTCCTTTAGCTATTGACCCTACTACACTTCCTGAAGGTGTAGCTGAGACAGTACACTTTGAGGCAAACCCACAAGCAGAAACTGCTATGGATGAACTAAAAGAGGTTTTCTCTTCTCCTCCTATCTTTGGGCCTGACACTGAGTTACAGCCGGGAGATACCGCAAACAGTATAAAGAACCGCCTTGGTAGTCTAGCTAAAAAACTAGAGCCTGTAGAAGATAAATTAGTAGAAGGTGTAGGATCATTACCTAGTAGCATGAACTTTAGTCCTGCTCTTGTTGCAGCTAAGAAGATGCAGAAGAAGATACACGATCAACTAGAAGAGTCTGGGGCAAACAAACAGTTACGTCTTAGTTCTTTTGAGTTAGCTTTGTTTGGCACAGGTATCATGAAAGGCCCCTTTGCTGTTAACAAAGAGTATCCTAACTGGAATGAGACAGGTGACTATGAGCCTACCATTAAGACAGTACCTTCTACTAGCCATGTATCTTTATGGAACTTCTACCCTGACCCTGATGCAGCCAACATGGATGAGGCTGAATACATCGTAGAGAGGCATAAACTATCACGTTCTCAAGTACGTGCATTGAAGGGGCGTCCTTTCTTTCGTGACAACGCCATTGAGAAGTCTCTTGGTATGGGTGAAACCTACGAGAAGAAGTGGTGGGAACAGGCAATGGAGGACGATGCTCAAGAGTCCAAAGCCCAGCGCTATGAGCTATATGAGTTCTGGGGTTATGTAGATACAGACATCCTTAAAGAACACGATGTAGACATTCCAAAGGAACTAAAAGACTCAGAGCAACTAAGTGTAAACATATGGGTATGTAACAGTCAAGTTATTCGTTTAGTTATGAATCCGTTTAAACCTGCACTTATACCTTACTATGCTGTTCCTTATGAGCTAAACCCATACTCTTTCTTTGGTGTAGGTATAGCTGAAAACATGGATGACACACAGACACTCATGAATGGTTTCATGCGTATGGCTGTAGATAATGCAGTTATGTCTGGTAACCTATTGATTGAAATAGATGAAACCAACTTGGTTCCGGGCCAAGACTTAACTCTGTACCCCGGTAAAGTCTTTAGGCGTCAAGGTGGCGCACCCGGACAGGCAATCTTTGGTACTAAGTTTCCCAATGTTGCTGGAGAAAATATGCAACTATTTGACAAAGCTAGGGTCTTGGCTGATGAAAGCACAGGGTTCCCAAGTTTTGCTCACGGTCAAACAGGAGTACAAGGTGTTGGACGTACAGCTTCTGGTATTAGTATGCTTATGTCTGCTGCTAATGGATCTATAAGAAATGTAATTAAGAATGTAGATGACTATATGCTTGGTCCTCTAGGTAAAGCATTTTTTAACTTTAATATGCAGTTTGACTTTGACCCATCTATTAAGGGTGACTTAGAAGTACGCGCACAAGGTACTGAGAGCTTAATGGCTAACGAAGTACGTAGTCAACGTCTAACTCAGTTCTTACAGGTTGTACAAAACCCTGCGTTGGCTCCTTTTGCTAAGATGGACTACATCATTCGTGAGATTGCTGTTAGCATGGATCTTGACCCTGATAAGGTTACAAACTCTATGCAGGATGCAGCAGTGCAAGCAGAAATATTTAAACAGTTCGCACAGCCCCTACCAACACCTCCAGAGGCCGGAGGACCACCTCAAGCAGGTGGACCACCTCAAGGCCCCTCAGTACCCCAAGGAGAAGGCCCTACAGGACCACAAGACATGGGTGGCGGCGGCGGTGGTAATATAGGTGTTGGTGCTGCACCTGCTCCGGGTGAAGAAGGCTTTACAGGGAACGTACAGTAATGAGTATAGCTAATCTAGGAGCAAAGGTCTTAAAAGAGATCTTTACAGAAGGTTTAGATGAAACTACAGAGGCTTTAGGTAAGTCTGCTGTTAGAAATGTAGATACTAAAAAAATAGATATAGATAATACAGACGATTACGTTTATATTGCACATGGTGGTGCTGACTTTGAGGGTAGCCCTTCTTTAGCTATGAGTGGTACAGGAGAAGCTGCAGCAACAAAAGAGTTAAGTCTTATGGGAGGATTTAATCCTTTAGGTAAAGGTACATATGGTTATCTTATTGAACCTGAAGGGCTAGAAGAAGCTGTTAGGGCTATAAAACAAAATCAATCTTATGGAAAAAGGTATGGTACTAGACAATCAAGAGATCCTAAATATGCTGAAGATGAACAGTTAGAATATTTAAAGCTTAATGATATGCGTAAAAAACACAATTCTGAGGCTGAAAAACTTTCTAAGACAAAAAAAGATCCAAAAGATTTCTTATCTCAAGTTGAAGATTATCAAAATTATGGTCCAGATAAATGGAATTCAGACAGTTCTTTTCTTCGTGAACTGCATCCTGTAATAGATCCTGATGTAATAAAATTAAACAAAAAACACACAAAAGAGTTAAATAACTATTATAACGAAGAACCTTCAAGGTTTGTTGCTAGAGAGTTTAAGTATCCTGAATTTGATGTAGCAGGTAAAGTTCATTTATTTAGATTAAAAAAAACTGACATTGATGCGGCAACAAAAGCAGCAAAAGAAGATAAAACAGGTAAACTAAAAGGGTTAATGAGGCAAGAAAGATTACCTGTTAATTTAACAGAGGTGGCAATTAATAAACCTGAATTACTTGAAAGTTTAGGCAAATTAGATTTAGATGCAGATGAAGCAAGTATTAACACTTTTTTAAAAGATATATTTAAATTACAAACATCTGGACCTAAAAAAATAGATGAGAGCTTGTCTACTAATAAAGCTGCAGGTATTACAGATAAAGATTTAAAAGCTTGGGAAAATAATACTGCTAATATTACTTCTAAAAAACGTAAAGAACAATTAAAGGGAAGAGATAAAAGACTTATGACTCTTGCCCTTGAATATCAAGAGTCTTTGTCTGCTAAAGGTTTTGAAGCTAGTAAAGATTTACTTGCTAAATACAGAAAAGCAGTTGATGAAATAAATCCTATAAGACCTATTAAAACTATGCCTAAACTTATAAGTAACTTAGATGTTGTAGGTGCGCTTGGTACAAAAACTAATATTTTAGGAAAGAAAAAAACAGGTATTCTTAATGTAAATAGGCAATTTAAACAAGATGAATTAGTTGAGTCACGTTTAGATATAAATGGATACACTAATCACGATAAATGGGTTGCAACTGTTAGGACTACTGAAGATGTTGCAGAAGATATAAGTCCTACTGCTTATGGAAGAGTTGTTTTTCTTAAAAATGTAAATATGTTTCAATCTGTAGGATTACAAAAGAAGTCTTTACGAATAGCAACAGGTAAAGAAAAAATACCACACGCTGTTATGAAAGGTGAATACCAACAAAAAAATGTTGAAGAAATATATGAGTATGCTAATAGTGTATTTGAAGAATCACTCAAGCCAGATTCTGAGTGGATTCAAATTGGTTATAATCCCATTCGTGCTGGGTATTTTTATGATAGAGCTACAGGTTTACCCTTAGAAGCAGCAGATGAAATAATACAAGTTGGAAATTTAGTCCTTGGTAAAAATGTAAAAAAGGGTGAAATTAAAACTTATGAATTTAACACAGGTGGACTAGTACAGAGGCCAAACAGATGAGTCAATTAAAAAAACTTGTAAACGATAAACCCTTGTGGGACTCTTTTTGTGTAGAACTAGATTTGCGTCTTGCACGTGTCCACACTACTATGGAACAGTCAGATGACTCAAATATAATGTTTAGACTTCAGGGTCAAGCTGCAGCTTTGCGTTCATTGAAACAGTTAAGAGCAGAGGTAAATGCTAATGCCTAGTCATAATCAATTAGACCCTTTAGTAAGCGAATCAATAAATGCATCATTTCGTCCTCCAACTCGTCCTACACGAATTACAGATGGTAGTGACACATCTTTATTAGAAGATATTGCCCCAACTGAAAGTGTAGATTTAACTGAAAATCAAATGCAGTCTGCCTTTCCTCCTGCTGAAATGAATGTAGATAGATCTTTAGGGGAAAACACTTTTTCCAGAGACAATGACCCTACAATAGAAATGCCTACATCTTTCTTGCCAGATCTATCTCAACCAGATGCAAACTATTACTCAGAAATGATTTCTCAAGAAACAACAGAGCCTGAAGAAAGTGGAGGATGGTCTAATTTTTGGAATAATATAACAGGTTTTTTAAAAACAGATCAATCGGAAGATACAGACCCAGTAAAACTTTTTGATAAAAGTCCCATTGATTATATTTTAGAAGCAGGATACCTTTTAAGATCTAAATTTGATCCTAAATATCCAAATTCGCCTAATCCAGTATTTAGCGGTTTTAATGAAAATTCAGATGGAAAAGCCGTTACTGGTTTTTTTAAACAGGGTTTGGGTCTTGATAAAGATTACGTATTCAACAAAGAAGAGGCTAAAACTTGGGACCCTACAGTTGCTGCATGGTGTGCTGCTTTTGTAAATCATGTTCTTATGGAGTTAGGTGCAGATACTATTGATAATTCTGATCCATATTTTAGATTAAGGGCAAATGAGTATAAGACCTATGGGCAACCCATAATGAATAGTAAATTAATTGATGCAAAAGATGAAGCTGGGACTACAGGTTTTTATGAACAAAATTTTGTTGGGGAGTTACAAGAAGGAGACTTAGTTCTTTTTGACTTCCCCATGCGATACGATAAAAAAAGAAAAACAACCGTTATAGACTATGAAAACGGAGAAAGAGATGGCAAAGTAGATCATATAACTTTTTATGCAGGTGACAGAATTACAGAGCAAGGTGGGGTAGGTTATAACAACAAAAAATATATAAATGTTGTAGGTGGAAATCAAGCTAACGCAGTATCTTTAAAACAAAATGATTCTCTTTATACTTATGAAAATATAGCTTCAGTCAGAAGAATTACTAAAAATGATATTAGTTGGGAACTTAATGACAAGTTAAGTGAGACAGATCCAATTTTTTTACAATTTAAGCCTGTAAAAGGTGCAGAAACTGTTACAGAAACAAACATGGCCCAAGGAGGGCTTACCAGTATGTCCAATCAAACTCAAATGGCTTTTGCTCTAGGCGGCGATACACAAGGTGTGGCTGAAACGATAGACCCTGTATCAGGCAATGATGTACCACCGGGATCACTGCCAGTAGAAGTACGTGATGACATTGACGCTAAACTAAGCGAAGGGGAGTATGTTGTACCTGCTGATGTTGTACGTTTTTTTGGCGTAAAGTTGTTTGAAGATTTACGTGCTGAAGCAAAAATGGGCTTGCAAAAGATGGAAGAGGATGGTAGAATAGGTGGTGACCCTGTTCCTATGGATGGATCACCTGATCCTAGAGGTATGCAAGAAGACATGGCACTTAATGAAGGTGATGTACAAAAGTTAGAACAAATGTTTGCTACAGGGGTAGCAGATGGTGGTCTTATGGATAAAATTGCTTACACTGCAGCTAATGATAAGACTGTTAATGACCGTATGAACGCTAAAGGTATAGCTGTAGCTTACGCAGAGGGGGGACTTGAAATAGGAACTAATCCTACAGAGGTTGATAACTTAATTGACAAGGCACTACAGAACCCTAAAATTATGAAGATGGTAGCGGATAAGATTGGAACTGTTAAGAGTACTACTACAGCTAACATGAAGCCGGATCAAATGCAAGGCTCTAATCCTACAGATGCAGTAAAAGATAATCCTGTAACAACAGAGCTTAACGAAGGTGGCTACATGGCTGCTTACTTTAATGGGGGTGCTGTTAAGTCTTACTCAATGGGAGGGTTTGAAATAGGGTATAACCCTTATGAATATAAAACTACACTTGATAATATGTGGAGTTCATCTGGGGCTTCAGACATTTCATTAACTCTTGTAGTTGGGCCTGATGGTGTACAGATACCTATTTGGTGGAACTCTACTTTGCCTTTACCTGATGGCTATGTATTAGCATCTGAAGCTACTGCAACTGCTAGTGCGGCAAGTGCAACAGCAGATCAAAATAAACGTGATGATCGTGACAGAGAGCGTAATGCAGTTGTAGCAAAGCCTTTCGATTACAAAAAAGCTACAGATCAAGAATTAGCAGATTTAATGTCTGGTAATGAAAAAATGAGAGACTTTTCAAAGAAGCTTTTATTGTCTCCTGCTGCACCTATAGCATTAGTTGGATTCTGGGGTGCAAATAAAGCTGACACTATGGCTCAAACAGAACTTAAACGTAGGTTAGCTATTTCAAAAGAAAGAAATCTAACTAATAGAACAGCATCTATTACAAACGTTTTAAATGGTAATAACTCAGACGGTACTAAAATAGACAATAGAGGTCTTTTAAGTAAGTTCTTTAATATACCAGAAGGTGGTTTATTTAATATTCTTGGTAGAGTTGATAAATCTATAGCAGCAATAGAAAATGCAGAAGATGGTACTGGTACTTTTGATGATTTAGAAAAAACTGAACCCGTATTAAATAGACCTCGCTTACGCCCTGAGATGATTCCAAATCCTAACTATGACCCCTTTATTAACTCTTCAGAACCAGAGTTTATAGTTAACAAAGAAGCTGAACCTGAAATATCATTAGACGGTAGCACAGTAGATACTTCTGGTGCAATGTCTTTTACTCAACAAGGTGAACAAAAGTTTGACTCTGATGGAAATCCTGTATACGATAACACTTCAGGTTCAAAAGGTAACTTCTTACAGAATGCGTTTTGGTCTATATTTTCAGGAACAGGAGAAGACTACGGCACTTATGCAGACAGAGTAGGTCTAGCTAAAGATGGTGAATATACAGGTACAGGCGTTGGAGGAAAAGTTGTAGGTAAGATAAGTGGTCAAGACGATTCAGGAGAAATAGCTGCTGACAATTTATCAGGTGTTGTTGCAGATCAATATGGTTTTGGCCTTAAGGTTAGAGATATATTGCCTAGCCTATTTAATAAAGATACAATAAATAGTCAACTTGCAGGTTCTACTGTATTTAGAGATAAAGGAGGTTATGCATTTACTAAAAATATGATAGGTGCAACAACTTACTTAAGAGATGAAAATGGTAAACTCGTTAAAGACTTTGATGCTAATGATGGAACAACAGATGCTGATGCTTATACTAGTTCTATTATGAATCCTAAAGGTCTTAGCAAAGATATGTATTTTGAGGCAATAAGGATGGGTATGAACCCTAAAAACGCTCCAGAGGCTGAAGAGGGCTTTGTTACAGTGGTAAATCCTAATTCAAATACATGGGGTAGAAGTTCTGATACTTCTAATGTAGAAACTACTCCTGTTGGCAGAACTTCTGCTGAGACCTCAAGAATACAAAGAAGTGCTGAAGCTGAAAGAAAACGTAGAGAAGATAAATCTTCAGAGAATGAAGCAAAAAGAGCAGCAGAAAATGAAAAAGCTGCAAAAGAGTTTACAGATCAATTTCAAAAAGACTATGATGAAGGAGAAGGTAAAGGAGACTATGACTTTAGTTATGGTGGTAATGAGGGGGGACTATTAAGCAAACCTAAAAAGAGCTACAAGAAGGGTGGCTACGTAACTAACAAGAAAACTAAACAGCGAAAAAGTGGCCTAGCTAGTAGGTCGTAACAAAAGGATTAAAAGATGCCAGAACTAACAACTGTAGAAAAGCCCAAAATAGCAGGTTTTGTTGACTCAAAATTTAAAAATGCTAATGAGAGGCGTATTGCTGAAGCTGAAGCAGAACTAGAAGAGATCTCTGCGTCAGAAGAAAATGCAGAAGTAGAAGAAGAAAAAACAGAAGCCGTTGAAACAAAAAGTAAAGAGCCTGAAACAGGGGAAGAACGTACATATAAAAAACGGTATGACGATATTCGTAAACTCCAAAGCAATACTGCAGAAGAGTTAAAGGTTTTAAAGGCTCAACTAGAGAATGCTAAAGAGCAAGGACTAGTTAAGCCCCCTAAGTCAGACGAGGATATTCAAGCTTGGGCAGACAAGTATCCAGATGTTGCTGCTATTGTGGAGACTATTGCAGAAAAGAAAGCTCAAGAGAAGTTTAGCTATGCAGAGGATCGTCTAAAACATATTGATGAGATGTCTGCAGAAGCAAATAGAGCTAAGTCTATGGATACTATTCGTGACTCTCATACAGACTTTGATGATTTAAAGGATAGTGATGAGTTTCATGATTGGGCAGGAGAGCAACCTAAGTGGGTGCAGGATGCTTTGTATGAAAACCAAGACGATCCTCGCTCTGTAATACGTGTTATTGACTTATACAAATCAGATAAAGGTATGGATAATAAATCACGTAAAAGAGCTAGTAAAGATGCCGCAAAAGCTGTAGTAAATAAAAGGGCTAGTAAGCCAGATACTGCAGACCTAGAAGGTTCTTACAGTGAATCCCAAGTCAAACAGATGTCTGACAAGGAATTTGAAAAGAACATGGACGCAATTATTGAATCTCAGCGTGTAGGAAAGTTTGTTTACGATCTTTCTGGTGGCGCAAGATAAATAATTAAAATAAACACTTGACACCCGTAGTTTTTCAAGTATAACTATGGGTGTTACTACCACTAAAGATAAAGCCTTACTTTTCAGTAGCTACCTTTATCCTTAGTAACTATAAGCAAAACATTTTAGTTAAGACCTACCTGAACAACTATAGGCCCGTTTAGTAACGCTACCCTAGAAAGTACAGCCTCTTGAATCTAACTGTTTTAGCTTAATTAAACCTAAGCCAAAAACATTCAATGGAGGA
>TARA_R110002049_G_scaffold164567_1_pt1 | contig 10639 bp, 5 predicted proteins | sample TARA_R110002049 | Tara Oceans TARA_R110002049 (sample SAMEA4396941) | marine metagenome | biome: Polar Biome; feature: [SRF] surface water layer (ENVO:00010504); material: water (ENVO:00002006), including particulate matter (ENVO:01000060) such as... | depth 5 m
TACAGAATACCCAGGAACTCTTGTAATGGCAGATAATGTTGCCATTGATGATATATTAATAATACTACCTTGTCCTTGATTTGCCATGGCTTCACCAAATACCAAACACGGATAAACAGTGCCGTTTAAATTAAGGTTGGTTACCTTTTCAAAATCTTCAATTTTCATATCGAAAACCGTCTGCTCTTCTGTTAAAGTGGCTCCAGGCAAATTCCCACCCGCTGCATTGATTAAAATATCAATTCTGCCCCATGCTTTAATTATTTTTTCTCTGGTGATTTTCATTTCTTCAACATCTAAAACGTTAGAAACAAAACCAATAGCCTCGCCTCCTAAACCTTTTAGTTCGTTAACCTTATCTTGTACATTTTCTTCCCGTATGTCAAGAATAACAACTTTAGCTCCTTGTTGAATTAAACTTTTAGAAATGCTGCCTCCTAAAACTCCTCCACCGCCTGTAACTATTGCAACTTTACTTTTTATGTCGAATATATTCTTCATTTATTCTTTTAAGTTTTTATTTTAAATTCATTTTTATTTATCTAATCAAGCACTTAAAAGCACTTGCGGGCAAACCATCTTTATTGTATAAATTTGCTTCAGCCATTTTTAAACCCCAACCATATCTTAAAATAAATGGTCTTTGAATATTAGGTTCATTCACAATTAGCGTTTCACCATCTATCACGACATCCATAGGTTCCGGTTTTTTTAGTTTACCGTCATCCTTAAACCCTATATACTCAAATCCTTTTATTATTTTTTGAGGTAAAAAGCCAGACGAAGCATTGGCGAATTGTAATCTTATTGTATCTTCCATATATGTATAGTCTGAAAAGAGCGGGCCAGAATAATTTTTGGTATAAATACCGTAAATCTTTTCCAAAGCCCAATGAGCTAAACGATGGCCAACTGGTTTTTTATTCTTTGGGTGTATATCATCCATATCACCCACATCCATCGTTACTATAAGACCAACATCGTTAATAGTTTTTGAAACATTTAGTTGTGCCAACATAATTTCTGAAACTTCATTTGCTTTTCCCTTATATGGAGCCAATTGTACCAGCCCAATAGGAAAATTATATCCCCAAGCTTTTCTCCATGTTTCAATAAAAGCTGTTAATTCGTATTGGTAGGCATCGCTCCAGGTTCTATTTGTTTCACCTTGATACCAAATTACCCCTTTAATTTTAAAGTCGGTCAATGGCGCTATCATACCGTTATACAGCGATGCTGGTTTACGATGAGGCCTCTTATTGATATAAACTGAGGTTGGCATCTCTGGTTTATAGTTTATAGTACCCCTTTTCCATGCATCTATTTCTGCTTGGTATCCAATAGAATCTTTCTTGAATTCACGACTCCATGTTTCCCAGCGATTTATGCTAACTGTTAAATTAGGATCTTTTTCCAATACATCCCTGGGCATCCAGTTGTCAATTGAAGTTCCTCCCCAAGATGCTTCAATAATTCCAATAGGTACTTTAGTTTCCTGATTTAATTTTTGAGCAAAATATAAGGCTACAGCAGATAAACTTTCTATATTTCCAGTTTTTAGAGATTCCCACGATGAACCTTTAATATCTTTTTGAAGCGTATCACTTATATTACGTGTAACTTCTAAATAACGTATATGATCGCTGTTCATGTTTTTCTTATCAGCCTCATAAGTTTTGCTATTTGAAAAACTGAATACCATATTAGATTGGCCAGAACACAGCCAGACTTCTCCGATAAGAACGTCTTTTACTACAACTGTTTTTTTTGATGAAGTAATCTTGATTTCATAAGGACCGCCAGCTTTAGGAGTTATAATTCCTATTTCCCATCTTCCTTGTTCACTCACTTTAGTTTCATAAACAGTATCTTGCCAATTGCAATGAACACGAATAGCTTGATCTGGAATACCATATCCCCATAGAGGCATATTAGATTGTTGTTGTAAAACCATACCGTCTGAAAAGTAGGCAGGCAACTTTACATCGGCAATTACAGTTTGACCTTCGAAGATGATGACTATTAATGCTATTAATATCTTTTTTAAATTCATAAAATTTTAAAAATGTCCCTATGAATCTAATTGAGCCATACAGGAATGCTGTCCCTCTCCCATTCCTCAATTAACCTATCGTATTTACCACCGGTCCACTCCTTGGAACCAACAGGTAAAGCTTCCGTTTTTGGCAACCATTTTTTATGTTCCTCAACTACTTTTTTATATTCCGGTAAATTAGCAAGGTTATTATATTCTTCCGGATCTTTGGTATGGTCATATAGTTCTTCAGAGCCATCCCTGTAATGAATATACCTCCAGTTTTTACTTCTCACAGCATAATTCTTATATTCCCAAACACTTAATGCTGGATTGTTTACTATTTGATCTGGATTATCAATTTGTGGTTTTAATGATTTTCCGTCTAAAGCTTCAATATTGCTCTCTCCTAATAAATCAACAAGAGTGGGATAGATATCCAGTAGACTTACCGGTTCCTTACTTTCCCCTGAAGTATCACTATTTGGCGTTTTAAAATAAAGTACTGATTTGGTGGCTTCTTCCCATAAGGCTTGCTTTCTGTAATGTCTTTTTTCACCAAGGTGTTGACCGTGGTCAGACCATAAAACAATAATAGTGTTGTCCTTATATTCACTATTATTCAAAGCATTTATTACTTTTCCAATTTGACCATCAACAAACGACAAGCAGGCCAAATAGGAATGAACCAAGTCTCTTCTAAAACCTTCTACTTCTCGCACATCTTCCCAATCGCCTTTTGGCGTCCAACCATAGGCAATGGCCTTTCCAAATAATGGGATGTCTTTCATTTCATCTTCCGGGACTGTAGGTATCCAAAGACTATCTCTATCGTAAAGGTCAAAGTATTTTTGTGGTGCAGTGTAAGGCACATGAGGCCTTATGAATCCAACTGCCATAAAAAAAGGATTGGCCCGCTTACTTTTTAATTTGTCTATAGCCCAGTTAGCGATTTGTTCATCATACATGCCTCCTTCAGGAATTTCACTATCAGAAAGAGGACCACCACAAAGTGAATAAAATCTGTTTCGCTCCCTATAGTAATTGTTAATAGTATCTTCCCCATAGGCCCTTACCAATTGGCCACCATCTTTTGGAAATGGATAAAACATATATCCTCGATAGCCTCTTCCAGTTTTTTTGACAGATTCCTCCATATTGTTCCAAAAATGAGGGGCAAATTCACTCCAATAATCATTGGTGTGCTCCTTAAAATCTGATTCTCCGGAATGGAACACCTTACCCACTGCAAACGTATCGTAGCCATTATTTTTAAGATATTCAGGTAGCATGTCATGATCTTTCATAACCTCATCATAATTTGTCGCCATTTTACTGGTGTTGCTGTACCAACCTGAATTTATAGGGTGTTTACCTGACAATATCGCCGCCCTAGATGCCGCACAAACAGGTTGTGCAGAATGGGCATTAGAAAAATAAACACCCCCTGTGGTAAATAGTTTATCTAGATTTGGCGTTATAGCTTGATGATGCCCGTTAAGCACGCCCACCCAATCGTTCAAATCATCAACTGAAATGAATAGAACATTGAGATTTTCCATTTTTTTTGGGCTACAATTAAGAAATAAAGTAGATAATACAATTAATAAAGTATTCTTAAAATTTAGCATCCTAGTTATATTAAAAAGCATTAAAAATAATTTTCAATTAACAATTATTTTAGTTGATATATCATCTATAAAATTGGAAGATACATTGATTATGTATATACCTCTTTTCAGGGTTAAATCGTTTTTATTTAGTGTCTTTTTCCAAACTCCTGGATGAACAGTTTCATTAAAGTCATGAACTTTTCTACCTAGTAAATCGAAAACGGACACTGTTATTTCATCACTTTCACCAAAGGTCATTTCTAAATTAAAATTAGCCTTAACCGGGTTTGGATAAACAATAAGTTTATTTTTATTTATTTGATTAAAATCATCTACACTCAAAGTACTTGATGTCTCAATTTCTATATATGGGGCCGTTGTTCCTGGCCCTGTTCCTCCAGCACCTTCTTTAGAAGTAATTCTCCCTACGGATTGAAAACCTCCATCAGCACCTAAAACAGCTTGTATTGCAACGGAAAGCTCGGACGAAGAAAGATTATTATTAAAGTAATCTGTTATATCAATTGAATACCAAGCAAAATCTCCTGTTGTACCAAAAATAGTAACAGAAGAAATTTCGTTGCCTATTGCTAGTCTGTTATTTTCTGTAATAGTTGTTTCAGACCAATTACTCGGATATTCGTAGAACTTAAAAGTATCTTCTTCTTCGGGAACCGTACTAATGCTGGCATAGACTTTTATTTTGGCGCTTAAAACGTTGCTAAGTCCAGAGGGAACGCTAAATTTTAACATCCCAATACGCGGTAATGTCGTTGAAACATCTTTTATCTCAACCAGATTTGCGGTGCCATAGTTAACATTTACGTTTGAGCCATTTCCTCTGGTATGGGCATCTTCTATAATTTCGCTTCTTGAGGTTATAATATTTGTAGGGTCATTGGGCTCTGCAAGTACTCCTTGATATACTCCTGCGTTAAGGTTATTTGTGTCTATCATATTGCCAAAATAATCTTCTGCAGGTTGGTCAAAATTTACGCCCAAACCATCAGCTGATGAACCTTCTGTTATAAAATAACCATTCTCACCATTACCTGGGTCAACAAAAAACGGATCCTCTAATGAAAAATTAGAATCTTTAGTAACATTGGGCATGGATTGGGGATTAGCCGAAATTGGAATGTTTATAGATTCAGGACCAAAATATACATTGTTTGAAAAACTCAAGTTTGTTGCTCCTAAAGAGGACTCTTCACCATCATTCCAGATAAATGATGTGGTTTCCGTGTCAAAGTAGAATATGTTATTCCTGAAATTTACATTGTTTGGAAACACTTGCCATTTTTTAAAATTTATAATAGCTACATTATTATGGGTATCATCCGCATAAAGAACATTATTATATACTTCTAGACCATCAATAGCCCCTGAAAAATGAATGCCTTGCCTATCGTTATTTTCCAATATATTATACCTTATTATTGTTCCAATATTGTAACGTTCAGGATAAGTGCCTGAAACTTCAGGGCCTCCTGTCGCTACCAGTCCACCAAGACCATTGTCATGAAGGTAATTATATTGTATTATCGTGTTTTTTACTCTATAATCGCTATCTATACCTCTTGCGTCTGTGTCTCCAACATTATAAACGGTATTTTGAGCTTCGTTAAATTGAAATACTGTACCGTCTGTATTGAAACAAAAAGTAGCATTGCCCGATATTTCATCAGCACAATAATTGAAGAAATTCCCTTCTACTAAGGCATCTGTCGTAACTCTCACAATTAGACCGTTACCTCGTATATGCTGAAAAATATTATCTCTAAAAATCACATTAGTTGAGCCATACCAATTGTCTAGTCTTCCATCACCTAAATCATCTCCAAAGTTTGTGTCCCTATTTCTATACCACCATTCTGACCTAATGTTAACTCCTGTTCTTCCGATATTCTCAAAAGTCGAATTTTCAACTAGTAAGTCATTGAAATTACTTTTTGTTGTACTTCCCTTAGCATAAAAGAGGATTCCACCGTAATAACGAGTGAATGATTGTGATTCATCAGATGAGCTATTTACATCAAAAACGGTAATATTATCAAAATGTAAATGATTCACAGTACCATAATCATCTGATTCAAATAACATGGCATTAAATCTATCCGAGCTCGTTATAACACCATCCCTATGGTTTGTAATTTTTAGATTTTTAAATTCCAAATATTCCTTGTTTTCAGCAAATACTGTATAAACAGCTCCTTGGCCGTCAAGAATCGGTAAATCGCCCGTTCCATACATATCATAAATTATTGGGCTTCCAGAAGAACCACTTGAATTAATGATAAGACTCCCTGTAAAAGTTTCACCTGCCTTGAATTTTATATTATCCCCTGGAGAAAAGCTCGAGCTATTTAATTTATTTAAAGTTTGCCATGCAGCAGTAGGAGATGTCCCATTGTTGGAATCATCTCCTGCTGTTGCATCAACATAATATGTGGTTTGCGCTACCAATACTATGTGTAATAAAAAAACTAGTACTGTTAGACTTAATCTAATGGGCTTTACATAAGAAGTTATCATGATTATTAAATTTAAGAAATTAATGTCTTTGTATGAATACCACACAATCGATTGTTTTAATTCAAAAATTTAATCTACTACAATTTTTGAAAAACTTTCTCCGTGGTTAGTTGAAGTAACCTTAATTAGATAAATTCCATTTTTCATGTTGATATCCGCTTTATTGTATGTTTTTTCCCAATTACCAGGTTGAACATTTTCAGAAAAGCCAGATATTTTCTGACCTAAAAAATTAAAAATTGAAATTTCTAAAGAATCTGACGTGTTAAAAGATTTATTCAATGTGAATTCAGATTTTATAGGATTAGGATATATTTTAAGAGGTGATCCATTATTTGAACTAAAATAATCCACTCCTAGGGTGTAGTTAATTTCGATGGTTGCTGCTGTTGGGTTAGAATCTTCTTTTGTGCCTATTCTAACGGCTCTCCCATCTCCACCTGCGTCTGACGGCAATGCCTTTATTGCAAAAGAAATCTCTGTTCCTGAAGCGGCCAAAACTTCATTAAAATAATCTGTTACATCTTGACTAACTTCAGTATATGGCGCAGGATTAGTAGGCCCTACCGGAACCGCGAGATTATCAGTAATAAAGGCACCTGTAGCTGGCTTTGTATTCCATGTTACCGAAGATTCATCCCAAGAACTAACGAGTTTATGTACTTCTAAAAATTCAGTAGATGTAGAACTAGAATTAATACGGGAAAAAAACTTTAATGTTGCATTTGTAACTGAATTTGGTAATGCATTGCTTACAGGAAACTTAAAATATACAATCCTTGCTGCACTTGTTGTGGTGTCTCTCGCTAAAATTTCCGCTTCACTACCATAATTATCATCAGCTTGTGAACCGCCACGAACATAAGTGTCTGCAGAAACATTAATAGTTTCCATGGTCTGCGCTATTGTGCTATAGTGCATCACCATGCAAAATAAAAGCACAAAGCTTGTTTTGAATTTAAAAATGTAATTGTTTTTCATAATAAAAAAATTTAATGATTAATATTTATTTGCTCAAAAGTGTTTACCAAAAAACGTTATGATTAACTTGTAAACACTATATTGTTTTTTGTTTTAAATTTTTTTTACAAAACCTTACCGTTATTGGACAGATTTTTTCAATTTTCAAACGCCCCAATATCTGGCAACTCCTTAACTATGTTGTTTCTAAAAAAGTCCATTTTTCCGTTGTTTTCAATCTGAACCCCTGAGTTTATGCCTGGTGAATCATCTTTTAATCTGTAACCAGAAAGACTTGTTGGGTTGCTCATGTCAATGTTCGTTCCCCCTTTTCCGGGATTAATAAACATTGGGTCTTGAGTTATGGCATTCTCACCAATCGGAGGGACGTTAAAAAAAATGTTGTTCTCGAAAAAACAGGAGTCCTCTGGCTCAAAACCCCACTCAGCCTTATCTTCAAAATAAAAAATGTTGTTTTTGAATGTTGTTTCAATCGGACGCCTAACCTTACCGCCCTCTACAAAAATTCTTGTTCCTTTTCCTTTACCAAAGTAGTGGACATTGTTATACACTTTGACATCCTCAAGCCCATACTCGGTTGGAAACCCATATAAATAACTGCCCAATAATTCATTTTGACTTATATTGTAGCGTATGGTCACATCTGAATTTATTCCCCTACGCATAATTCCACAAAACCAATTATTGTCATGACTATAATTATACTGAATAATGGTGCCTGTTGATTTGTAATCTGCATCAAAACCACCTCTTTCATTTTCGTCACCATCACCTATATTTCCATAAGCTTCATTATACTGTACCACACAATTTATGGTATTGAAATTGACAATACTGTGTCCGGTATCGAAACGACTGCTGGCTGCAGCCACATTATATTCAATTAGCGGATCGATTGCATTTCTTAATATAATGCTGTTTCTACCTGTGCGCTCTATAAAATTTCCCCTCATTACGAATTCTGTCCATGGATAATAGGATTCTGTGTCAATGTTTCTCCAACTAGATTGATTGCCTATTCCTACACCACCAACATCCTTAATAACATTATTCTCGATCAGTAATTTATTGAACTTTGTTTTAATACTATCGCCAATTACATGGACGTGTATGCCTCCGTGCCATTTGCCGCCAACGTTACCATTAACATTGTGGACGTAACAGTTTTTGATAGTAATATTGTTTATCACTCCCGAATTTTCCGCAACGACATAGATGCCTTTTAATTTCCCTTGGTCATCTGTTGTTCCGTTGGTGTTTGTTACTTCAATATTATTGATTTCCCAATGTTCACCATTATATAAATATATTGGAGCTTCTACTTTACCGAGTCCATTTATTATCGATTTGTTTTCAGAATCAGCAAGAAATACTTCTTTGGTTTCAGGATCGTACGTGGATACTATATTAGGGTTGTTTTCACTACCGCTACCCTTGAGAACAAATTGCCCATTAAATTCAGCGCCTTTTGCAAATAAAACTTTTGAGCCTTCGGGAAACTCAATCCCTGAATATTGATCAAACTCTTCTTGACTGCTAACATAATAAACGTTCTCGTTTTCTTCCTTTTGAGAATTACAAGCGTTTAATGCTATAACTGTAAATAGAATAAATATTGGATATATTTGTATGCTCTTCATCTAAATTATGCTTAATTGCTCTTTGATATTCTTAGCCCACTTAAAATTGCTTTTCCAGAAATAGGGTTGAATTCAATGAGAATCTTGTTGTTCTTCACCTCGACTTCAAATGTTTTTTCCATACCGTAACAAAACCCTATTTCTTTAGTAATATCTAGATTATTTATAACAGGCTCGTTGTTAATTGATACATCAAAAACTCTTTCGCCCTCGTTTATTTTTTCATTTTCAATAAAAAAGAGGGTTACATTGTAGGTGCCATTTTCTGTTTTTACCTCATATTTATTCACATCATTCAAGTAGGTATAATACATGGGGTCGTGAATAGATCCGTTTATTATATACTTTCTGTTCATTAGCGTAGGCGTGCCAATGTTATAGCCATACTTGCCATTGTAAGTGTCGTCTTGGATCCAACTGAAACCAAAGCTATCGGTATATTGTGCGTTGGAACCAACATTTATTGCAAATGAATTTGTTTCGTTAATGTTGTTTAGTTCAATTTTCACAAAATCTTCAACCAATTTTCCATTTGCACTACCACTGGCCCTTAAGTTATTTTCCCCAGATTTAAGCAACACATTCCATGTGGCTTTGTTGATATCATTAGGTCGTTTTGTACCTATTTTCTTTCCATTATGAAAAAGAGTGACCTTTTTGAGATTTGAATATATCGTAATCTCGTAGTTCTCTTCTTGGGTTATCGATGATCTCTGCGTCCAATCTTTTTCGGCAATGTGAATCATTGGCTCAGGGTTCCAGTTTGCTTTATAGAAATAATAAACATCCTTGTTCTTTCGGTCCCACGTTGCCATTCCTTTTTGATTCAGGTGCGGAATTGATCCCCCTATATGAGGTTGTGAGAAATCAAATTGGTTCCATATTGCAGAACCAAATATAAATGGACGCTCATTAATTTGCCTCAGGTAAGATTCGTTAAACATTCTTTGGTATTGCCCCGTAAAATCAAATCTTTCAGGGTTCTTAGCGTTTAATCTTTTATCGCTCCCTGCGCCATACTCGCTAATAAAGATTTTTTGATTTGGTTTGTTTTCATGCTTTCTATCAAAAGTTTTTCCGAAGTCCTCAAACTTTCCGCCATACCAACCGCTGTATATATTGTATGAAGCGATTTCTGCTAAATCCTCGATACCCACCTTGTCATAATCATCGCTCATGTGCATTGCCAATGTCGTATATCGTAATGGATCTTCTAATTTGATTAAATTGTTTAATTCTTTTGCGTAAGATCCAACCTGTTCCATGTAGGTTGCATCTGTTTGTTTACGTATTCTATCTTCGTTATTTCCCCACAAGAATATTTCGTTCATTGAACCCCAAATAATTACAGAAGGATGGTTGTAATGCTGACGTATCATTTCTTTTAACATGCGCTTTGAGTTTTCCAAAAACTCTGGGGCAATTGTCATATAATTAACTAAAGGAACTTCTTCCCAAATTAAAAGGCCTAATTCATCTGCCGCTTTTAAAATCTCCGGGTCCTGCGGATAATGTGCCAAACGAAGAAAGTTACAGCCCATTTCCTTAATTGAAACAATATCTTTAATATGCTCTGCATTTGTGAGTGCTGAGCCCTTTTGATCTTTATCCTGATGTCTGTTTGTTCCTTTTAACTTAAGGGGCTTCCCATTAAGAAAGAAACCTTTGTTGGCATCTATAGAAAACCAGCGTAATCCTAAAGGATTGAAAAGCTCATCGATTATGATGTCATTTTGTCTGACTAAAGATTGTACTGAATATAAATACGGGTTTTCTGGACTCCAAAGCACTGGTTTGGTAACAGATAAAGTATGCTCATAGGAGGCGGTACTTAA